>Ga0163144_10005549_pt1 | contig 28008 bp, 24 predicted proteins | sample OliLak19BULKMAT1_FD_123175 | JGI IMG/M metagenome (GOLD analysis project Ga0163144, IMG submission 123175) | Freshwater microbial mat bacterial communities from Lake Vanda, McMurdo Dry Valleys, Antarctica - Oligotrophic Lake LV.19.BULKMAT1 | ecosystem: Environmental > Aquatic > Freshwater >... | reverse complement strand
TCCCAGATAAGATATGAAATAGTTGTAATTGACAATGACTCCTCAGACGACAGCATTGAACAGCTAAAAATACTGAGATCAAAATATAAACAAATACATCTTATTGAAAATAACTCGAACATAGGGTTTGGGAAAGCAAATAATCAGGCAGCCAAGGAAGCAACAGGAGAGTACATCTTGCTGTTAAACTCCGATACCGTTGTACTCAACGGCGCAGTTGAAAAACTATTAGAGTTTGCCAAGACCAATCCACAAGCTCATTTCGTGGGCGGGAAGTTACTAAATACCAACAGGACTGCTCAGGCATCGACCGCTCCGTTTTACAGTCTTCCGGTTGTGTTTGCGGCTCTTTTTCTAAAAGGTGATCACTGGGGGCTTACTCGTAGCTCACCAAACGCAACGAAAAAAGTTGGCTGGGTCTCTGGTGCATGCATTCTTACCAAGAAAAACTACTTCGAGAAGCTCGGCGGTTTTGATAAAGACGTATTTCTCTATATGGAGGAGGTTGATTTACTGTATCGGGCCAAACAAGAAGGATTTAATACCTATTTTTTTCCTGAAGCCCAGTTTATTCACATCGGCTTTGCATCGTCGGGTAGTAGAAGCAAGCCCATCGTTCAGGTTTTCAAAGGATTTATGTATCTATACAAAAAACACCACTCCCCAACCTCCCAAACCGTTCTCAAAACTATGCTACAATTAAAGGTGGCCGTGTCAGTTTTTATTGGTAGAGTAACCAAAAACCAGTACCTCATCAACACCTATGAAGAAGCAAAAACTTTCATCAAGTAATACAAATCCTTCGACCTCGCTCCCCACTCCGCCAAGGCTCCGCGGGGCAGGCAGGACTAAGTTTGGTCTGTGGAACTGGATAGATAAAAATCTTCTACACTGGTCTTTTCTAGGCTTTATAGTGGCTATTGCGGTGGTACCAAAGTTTCCAATTCTGTTTGTCGAGTATACATACATTAGAATCCGAATTGACGATCTTCTGCCCGCGATTATGGTTGCGTTGTTCACCGTACAATGGGTTCGAAGAAAGGTTACTCTAAACAAAACCCTACTCATTCCGGTAATACTTTTCTGGGTCGCGGTCTTCATTTCGTTCTTAGTGGCTTACTACGTTTCGTACACAATTCCCGTCTTCAACATAGGACTTCTGCACAGCTTAAGACGAGTACAGTATATGATTGTTTTTTTTGTCGCATCCTCTCTAATAACCTCCGAGAAACGATTTTATCTTTACCTAAAAACCTATATAGTCACATTTTTACTGATCAGCATGTATGGCCTAGTCCAAAAGTTTGGATTTTTGCCTTCTATCCAATCTATGAACCCAGCGTATGTAGACGGAAGACTGCTGTGGCTAAATCCCGACGACAGAATTAACTCTACCTTCGGTGGCCACTTTGATTTAGCAGCATACGTCACCTTTACTATTCCTATAGTGCTGGGTCTGTACTATACCAAATTTAAAAAGTGGTACCTCTTAGCATTCTTTACCTCACTCACCGCTCTTTTGTACACAGCGGCTAGGTCATCATTTGTTGCGTATATTTCTGCGGTCTCGTTCATGTTGCTGGCGATGCGTAAGTTTAAGTTTTATGCCGTTGTGTTGGTGGTGACTGCTGGGCTACTGATGGTAACCGGAGATATGACCAAGAGGTTACTACAAACATTTCAGATCAAAACCGTCTATACAGATGAACAAACCGGCGAGACAATAATCGGACAGCAAATTACGGTTAAAAACCTTCCTGCCGGTAGTTATGAAATTGACCTACCATTTCTGAAAAAACCCGGATCTACAAAGATTAACGAAAAAGACAGAAAGGACGTTGCCCGAAGCATTGCATATGACAAGGCCATGCGAGCAGGCAAGGTGCTCACGGCTGAGCAGATTGAGGACGAAGCAAACCTCACAACGAAATTTATTAAGCCAGAACAAACACTTCTCTGTGACATATCCTGCGCTACGCGTCTACAGGTAGAGTGGCCAAGAGCAATTTTGGCATTCAAGAGTAATCCTTATTTTGGAAGAGGACCCTCATCAATTACCGAGGCTACGGACAACGATTACTTACGGTGGCTAGGTGAGTTTGGACTTGTGGGAACTTCCATTTTCGTCTTTATTCTTCTTCGACTCATCTTTATTACGGCTAAGTTTGGGAGACGAGTCATAGAGTACAAAACTCTAACATTTGGCTTTATCTGTGGCGTGCTTGCTCTACTTATCAATGCTTTGTATATTGATGTTTTTGAGGCGTCTAAGGTAGCCTATAACTTTTGGTTAGTATCAGGATTGTTCGTTGGTATTTCTACATATTATGCAAAAAACAAAGTCTAACAACGGAGCTCGAGCTATCATTTTTTTTGTGGTGCTTGTTACTGTACTAACAGTAGTGATGAGACTGTATAAAATCAATATTCCACTTGCCGACTTTCACTCATGGAGACAGGCCGACACCGCGTCCGTTTCCCGAAACTTTGCAACCGACGGAATTAACATTCTAAAACCTAGGTATGACGATCTCTCAAATATTCAGTCAGGCCTGGTTAATCCTCAAGGCTACCGCATGGTAGAGTTGCCACTTTATAACGCTGGGATTACGCTTTTGAACAGTACGAGAGCCTGCAACATTGAGGTCTGTGGCAGAGTACTTTCAATCTTTGCCTCGGTTATAACCGTACTAATAATTTTCTACCTGCTACTTAAGGAGAATGGGCTAATGGCGGCATTTTTAGGCAGTCTAACCTTCGCTGTTTCACCTTTTTTTGTTTTCTTTACACGCGTCGTGCTTCCTGACCCAACTGCAGTGGCGCTGGCCATGAGCTCTATCTACTTCCTTTACCTATTTACTGGAGCACAGAGTAGTAAACTCAAGTCAAGACTGTACTACAGCGCATCGGCGATCTGCTTTTCTTTGGCATTGCTTGTGAAACCAACGGTCATATTTTACGCCGTGCCCTTGGCCTATCTATTTATCCGTACTTACACATGGAGCGTACTTACAAAACCATTCACCTATCTCTTCTGGGTAGTTGCCTTTGCTCCTCTTGTTCTCTGGAGGCAGTACATAGTTCAGTTTCCAGAAGGAATTCCGGCTAGTGAGTGGCTTTTAACCTCTGTAAATACGGGCGGCGGCCTTCAGAATGTTTTTTTTAAACCGTCATTTTTCAGATGGATTTTCTTCGAAAGAATTAACAATCTAATACTCGGTGGATTTCTCACACCTTTCGTTGTGCTTGGCGCCATGGTTCGACAAAAAAGATACCTTACCCACTCGATTCTGTTAGGGTCTCTTGCCTTCCTTTTTACTTTTCAGGGAGGAAATGTTCAGCATGAATACTACCAAATTATGATACTGCCGGCGTTAGCCATGTTTGTCGGAGTTGGCGTTTCGTACATCCATAATCATGCTAAGCAGTTCATTTCTTCGACCATACTTGTGCCGGTTATTGCGGGGTGCTTTGCTTTTTCTTTCTTTATTTCATACTTTACGGTACGGACCTACTACAACTACTCAGGAGAGCTTGTTCAGATATCGCAGGTAGTACAAGATCTTACCGAAAAAAATGACCTCATCGTGACCGACACCCTTGGCGATACTACTCTGCTTTACCTATCCGAGCGCAGAGGCGCTCCTGCAGTTTACAAAGACCTGACGGAGCTAAAAAAAGACGGTTACAAATATTTCGTTACTCAAAAGCTCGATGTTGCGGAAGTAATTATCGCCCACAAAACTCATACTCCTATTTTCAGAAGCGATAAATTCGTACTGTTTGAACTTTAACTACCATGAAGATTTTGATGGTGACTCCGTACGTACCGTACCCTCCTGCATCAGGAGGCCAGATCCGCACCTTCAATCTTCTAAAATATCTTAGTAAAAAAAACTACATCGTTCTTGTAGCTCTTTATAAAAAGGACTCAGAAAAGGAGTATCTTACGGATCTGAAAAAGTATTGCGATGAAGTGTATCTTTGCAAGCGCCCGGAAAAACCTTGGCAGCTAAGAACCCTGCTCAAGGCCTTTTTCACAACTCAACCTTTTCTAATTGCCAGAAACTTCTCCATCGAAGCTCAAAACTGTATCAAGCAACTATTGAAGGACGAAAAATATGACGTAATCCACAGTGAAACTTTTTACGTAATGCCTCATTTGCCACAAACAAAGGCTCCGGTATTCTTGGTCGAGCAGACAATTGAGTTTGAGGTCTATCAGCACTTTGTTGACTCGCTTCCATTTTTTATTCGCCCTATACTGTACATCGATATTCTGAAACTGAAGTTCTGGGAAAAGTACTACTGGCGAAGAGCTGAGCTAATGGCAACGGTTTCTGAAACCGACAGAAACACCGTTATTAAGGTTGCGCCAGATCTAAATCCAGTGGTCATTCCCAACGGAGCCGGTGAGGATATGGTAATTGAAAAGCTCAAGAATAAGCCCATCAAGCAGTTAAAGCTACTGTTTCAGGGAAACTTTTCATGGCTTCAAAATGTAGAAGCAGCCGAGTTTCTCATCAACTCCGTGTATCCGACACTTCAAAAGAACTTTCCAGAGATGCGGTTAATTATTGCAGGACAGCATGCAAACAAAATTAAGCAAAGTCATCCTGAGATTTCCATAGTTGAGATACAAATTCATGACACCAAAACCGTCATCGACCTTTACAAAAAAGCAACCTTGTTTATCGCACCGATCTTCGGACCAGGTGGTACGCGTCTTAAACTACTGGCAGCTATGGCATGTGGACTTCCTATCATCTCGACAAAGACAGGTGTGTCTGGGTTAGACGTAACCGACGGAGTAGACGTACTTCTTGCAAACTCCCCCGAGGAATTTGCAGAGCAGATAAAACGAGTCATGGCAGACCAAGTTCTGTATAACTCACTACGTGAAAATGCGCACAGTCTCATTCTAAAAAAATACAACTGGAAGATGATTGCAAAGGAGTTAGAAAATACTTATAAAAAAATCAAACCCTAATAACCCTAATATGGCACCACTTCGCAATAGAATGGACAATGTAGTTGCTTCGAGGTGTACCCTACAAAGTATCAATGTAGGATATGTCGCCGAAGTTTTATTAATCGTTAATTTTATTAACGAAGGCGTATGAAACTTGCACTAGATATTTCCCAGATAGTTTACAAAGGAAGCGGTGTAGGACGCTTCACTGAAGGTTTGGTTCGTGCAATCTGCGAATATGAAACAACTAATCACTGGGTATTTTTCTTTTCCTCCCTTCGCAACAGCATCGACCCTTCAATAAAAGAGTTGATAAGAGCAAAAGGATTTGAGCTAGTTGAGACAAAAATTCCACCTACGGTTCTCTCGATACTTTGGAATCAACTTCACTTCTTTCCTATCGAACGTTTTGTAGGTAATGTTGACTGGGTCATCACCTCGGACTGGACTGAGCCACCCTCAAAATGTAAAAAGGCGACTATAGTACATGATCTTGTATTTATGAAGTATCCCGAGACAGTAGACGAGCTCATCAGAAAAACTCAGGAGCAACGGTTACGCTGGGTACAAAAAGAAAGCTCTGTAATATTTGCGGACTCCGACTCCACTAAAAACGACCTTGAAAAATTGCTCTTTATTGAAAAAGATAGGGTGATTGTCAACTACCCAGGAATAACTCAAGCTAATCGTAAAATACACGATACACGATACACGATACACGATACACGACCTTTCATCCTCACCGTAGGCAAGCTGGAGCCAAGAAAAAATATAGAACGACTTGTGGATGCATTTAACAAACTCAATCGTAAAGATTTAGATCTGTACATTGTAGGTATGACTGGATGGGGTAATGTGAGAGTTGAACAAAATCAAAACATAAAGTTACTAGGCTTCATTTCTGACGACGAACTTGCCAAGCTTTACCGATCGTGTCTATTTTTTGTGCTCCCATCTATCTATGAAGGTTTTGGATATCCAGTTATTGAGGCAATGAGTCATGGCGCAGCAGTCGCCACCTCAAGCACGTCCTCACTTCACGAAATAGCCGGAGACTCTGCTCTATTGTTTGATCCAACCAGTACAGAAAGCATAACAAAAGCCCTGCAAAAACTTGTAGACTCATCTTCTCTTCGCAAACAGCTTTCCATAAAAGGTATTAAACGCGCAAAAGAATTTACATGGAAACGATATTACGAAACAATGATTAAAACATTACAAAACCATAATTCATGATTCGTAATTCTATTACCATAGGAGTCGACGGAAATGAAGCAAATGTCCCAAATAGAGTGGGCGTTTCTGTATATACCTATGAGATGCTTAAGTACTTTGAGTCAGTCTCGAAGGCAACACATCAGTTCGTTGTATATTTACGCAAACCTGCTATGCCCGAACTTCCAAAAGAAACAGCTTTCTTTCGTTATCAAGTAGTTAAGCCTGATTTCATCTGGTCACAGATATCTCTCCCAGTACATCTTTTTATGAACAGAAAGCCCGATGCTTTTTTTAGTCCTGCACATTATGCTCCCAGAGTCTCTCCAATACCTACTATAGTAACAATTCACGATCTGGCATATAAATTTTTTCCAAATGAATTCCTATCAAGCGATCTTTATAAACTGAATAAGTGGACTGAGTACAGTGTAAAAAAAGCGACCAAGGTAATCTGCGTATCCAACCACACACAGACCGACCTACTCAAACTCTACCCAGAGGCAACTAGCAAAACCACCGTTGTCCTGAACGGCTACAGAAAGCGTAGTCGAAGGTCTATAAAATCTGTAAAGTCCCCCACTTCTCCCGCCGCTGGCGGGATTCGAGGGGCAGGCATAAAGTCGAACTCCAATATTCCATACATATTGTTCGTAGGCACCATTCAACCAAGAAAAAACATTACAACTCTGATTGAAGCGTTTGAGAGCTTCGTTGAATCCCACCCAAATTATGAGCTCAAAATTGCTGGCAAAAAAGGGTGGCTTTACACAGAGACACTCAAACGCATTGAGTCCTCCCCTGCAAGCAAACAGATTAAGTATCTTGGATTTGTAGATAACGAGCAACTCGAAACTTTATACTCAAATGCTTACATAACTGTACTCCCTTCTCTATATGAAGGTTTTGGACTACCGGTGCTTGAGGCGATGTCATACGGCTCGCCGGTAATCACCTCGGACAGCTCAAGTTTGCCTGAGGTGGGAGGGGACGCCGTCCTATACTGCAACCCAGACGACTCTAAAACCATTACCGTCGCTCTTGAAAAACTGCAAGACTCCAAACTTCGAAAGTCTCTTCAACTTAAGGCAGAAAAACAGCTAAAAAAATTCAGCTGGGAGAAATGCGCAGAAGAAACTCTTAATGTTATTAAGTCCGCCGTTGTATGAAATTTAAATTCATAACATTAAACATTGAGCATGGTGGTCAACTGATGAACGACATTATCTTATTTCTAAAAAAAGAAGATGCTGACGTCGTTTTTATTCAGGAAGCACAGTCTACCGAAGATAGTTCTACCCCACAACATTTCAACACATTAAAAACTTTTGATAAAACGCTCAATTATCCCTACAGTTTATTTTCACCCCAACTAGAAGTTATATTGGAAGACCATTTGGTTAAGCATGGCAATGCTATCTATTCGAAGTTTCCCTTAAAATCACTTGAGCCCATTTTCTTTGACATTCCGTATGGAAGAATCGATCACTTTGCAAACAAACAGCGCAAAGATTTCTCACAGATTCCACAGTCAATACAACGAGCCATGTTGCAATTGAACGACCAGCTTACTATTGATCTTTTTAATCTGCATGGCATCTGGGGTCAGGATGGAAAAGACTCGGCTCGCAGATTACAGATGTCTGAAACAATTATCAATGCAATAAAAACTTCTAAAAACTGTATTCTCGCGGGAGACTTTAATGTACAGCCAAATACTCAGACCATCAAGAATATCGAAACATATCTCAACAGCGCCTTTAAATCTTCACTCGCCTCAACATTTAATATGAAACGTAAAACAGATCCAGGTTATGCAACCGCTGCGGTCGATATGATCTTTGTCAGTAGTTCGATAAAGGTTCTCTCGGCAATCTGTCCTCCTGTCGAAATATCCGATCATTTACCGTTAGTGTGCGAGTTAGAATTATAACTATGATTAAGATTATTGACGACGCAACCAATAAAGATGAGTGGAATAAGCTTGCTCCTCATCCAATGCAGTCATGGGACTGGGGAGTGGCTCGTGAAAAAATGGGTGTCAAGGTGGTTAGAGTGGGAACCTTTAGTGGCGACTCACTCAACGCTTCCTTTCAAATGACCGTTCACCCAGTTCCCTTTCTTCAATACAAGATTGGCTACCTCCCTCGCTCGACCGCTCCTTCTAAAGAAATTTTGAACTATTTATTTGAATATGGTAGAACTAACAACCTCATCTATATAAAAATTGAACCTAACACGTTAGCAAATTCAAATTTCAAACTTCAAACTTCAAATTTAACAAAGTCCCCTACCCCTTTGTTTCCCGCATGGACGCAGACCTTAGATCTTGCAAATTCGGAAACTGAGCTATTAGCTAAAATGAAGCCTAAGACGCGTTATAATGTCAAGCTCGCGCAAAAAAAAGGCGTTACTGTTAGGGAGATGACAACTGACGAGGGCTTTGAGATATTCATTAAGCTATATTTTGAGACCTGTAAGAGACAGCACTATGCAGGGCATAACTATGAGTACCACAAAACCTTGTTCACGCAGTTAAAAAACAACATCTCACGTATCCTTATTGCTTACTACAACCAAACACCCATAGCAGCGTATCACTTATTTAAGTTTAATGATGTTCTCTACTATCCTTATGGCGGATCATCGGATCAGTATCGCGAGGTAATGGGAGCTAACCTACTGATGTGGGAGGCCATGAAGTTTGGTAAAGCAAACAACTGTAAATCGTTCGATCTTTGGGGTTCACTATCGCCAGATTATGATTCGGACAATATATGGAGTGGTTTTACGCGCTTTAAGGAAGGCTTTGGAACCGAATTCGTACAGATGATTGGTAGTTACGATCTGGTTATTAATAACTTCTTATACGCACCTCTAATTCTTGCTCAAAAAATACGAGAGAAGTTTATTGGAGGGTAAGGTTAGCTAATTAGTCTAATTAATCTAATTAGTCTAATGAAAACGTCATCCTGAGCGTAGCGAAGGATCCAGCGAAGCGCCTTGCTAGATTCCTCGTGGAATTTATGGTGAGCAAAGCCGAGTCAGACTCGGCGAAGTCGAACCACTCGGAATGACAAGGGTGTCATTCTGGAGGGAGCGAAGTCGAGTTAGACTCGATGAAGCGACCGATAGAATCACAAAAACGAGATGCTATCGCTTCGTCAGGTTACCGTACGGTACCTGGCTTCGCTCCAGCATGACATGATGTGAATTTGATTAGAGTAATTAGTTCCGATTCTTCGGAATCGCGAATCCCGATTGCATATCGGGAAAATTAGAGCACTTAGACCACTTTCAATTTAGTTTACGTCCTTCTTGTCTTCATTATCGTCTCTCTTTAGAAGAGTGGCGAAGTTTTGAGTAAATGGTGGAAATGTCTGCTCCTTATCCTGGAAAACCAACGCTACCTTAATCACTTCATCCATATGGCTCACAAACACGAAGTTTAGATCCTTAAGCACGTAACTTGGAATGTCCTCAAGGTCCTTTTTGTTGTCCTTTGGCAAAATAATTGTCTTTATATGAGCTCTATGTGCCGCAATAACCTTTTCCTTAACGCCTCCCACATCCAGTACTCTACCACGCAACGTAATTTCACCCGTCATACCAACATCCTTTCTGACCGGAAGTTTAGTTAGAGCCGAAATCAGAGCAGAGGTAATTGCTATTCCCGCCGACGGTCCGTCCTTTGGCACGGCACCTTCGGGGACATGAACATGAACATCTAGCTTTGTAAAAAAGTCCTTAGGAAGACTGAACAGCTCCCATCTTGATCTAAGATAAGATAAAGCAGCCTGACATGACTCCTTCATCACGTCTCCAAGTTGGCCTGTTAGAGTAAGCAGTCCTTTACCCGGCATTATCGCGACCTCAATGAAAAGAATGTCTCCTCCTGCCTGCGTCCATGCCAAACCGGTTGAAATTCCGACGGTGTCACGCTCCTCAAGCATCTGTGCCTGATACTTTGTCGGTCCAAGATATTTTTGTAAGTCGGAGCCTCCAACAACCTTTGACTGAGTCTTTTTCTCCACTATCTCTCTAGCTATCTTTCTACAAATTGCGGCGATCTGTCGCTCAAGTTCACGAACTCCGGCCTCTCTGGTGTAGGTTCTGATTATTGCCTTCAGTGCAGTGTCGGTGACCTTAACCTCCTCCTGACTTAGGCTGTGTGCCTCTAGCTGTTTTTTGATTAAGTAGGTCTTTGCAATGTTGAACTTTTCATCCTCGGTATAACCTGGGAAATGAATTATCTCCAGTCTGTCTCTTAGTGCGTCAGGAATTGTGTCAAGAATGTTTGCTGTAGTAATGAAAAATACGTCCGATAAATCAAACGGTACCTCAAGATAATGATCGGAGAACATATGGTTCTGTTCTGGATCCAAGATCTCAAGAAGAGCCGACGAGGGATCTCCTCTATAATCACGACCTACCTTATCAATCTCATCAAGCATGAATACGGGGTTGTTGGTTCCTACCTGCTTAATTCCCTGCACTATTCTTCCTGGCATGGCTCCGACATAGGTTCTTCGGTGGCCTCGGATCTCCGCCTCATCACGAATTCCGCCAAGAGAAATCTTCGCAAACTTTCTCCCTAACGCTCTGGCTATCGATTTTCCAAGCGAGGTTTTACCGACTCCAGGAGGTCCTGCAAAGCACAGAATGGTTGGCTGATTTTCCCTCTTGGAGCCCTTCTTCTCATGCATTTTTTTAAGCTCAATTACGGCAAGGTACTCTAAGATTCTTTCTTTAATTTTCTTTAGTCCGAAGTGATCCTCATTAAGTATCTTCTCGGCCTGTTTAACGTCCACCGAATGAGCTGAAGATACTGACCATGGAAGCTCGGTTAGCCAGTCAAGATAGGTACGGACATACGAAGACTCAGGGTTAAACTGAGACATTTGCAGAAGTCTTTTAAACTCCTTTATCGCTTTTTCCTCTACCTTTTTTGGCATCCTTGCCTTTTTGATCTTGTCCCGTAGCTCCGCTAAATCCTTGTCCTCGCCTTTACCTCCGAGCTCCTCCTCAATTGTCTTCATCTTCTCTCGTAAAAACGACTCCTTCATCCCCTGCTCAAATTTTTGTTGAGTTTTGGACGAAAGGTTTTGCTCAATTTCCAGAATTCTCAGCTCTCTGTTTGTAAAATGTACCTCTCTTTTGAGTCGCTCCTTTAGATTCATTTCCTCAAGTAACTCCTGTCGCTCATACTCACGCAGGTCCAAAACCATAGCGACCTGATTTGAAAAATCACTAGGCGATGTGACATTTAAAATATTCATTAGGAAGATGAAGTCGATGGTCTTCCCGTAGTTGATTGCCTTCTTGATCTGAGCAGCTATGTGCTTGACCATTGCCTGGATCTCATCGGTAACCTCTATAACGTCGTGGATTACCTCAGCCTCTACCTCAAAATGTGGTTCTACCTGATCGAAGTTTAGAATTTTTACACGCTCCAAACCTCTTACCAATGCATTTATCTCTCCTTTTTCACCGTTTACAACATTTTTGATGGTCGCTAATGTACCAATCGTGTGTAAAGTGTCTGCGGTTGGGTTGTCTTCCGAGGAGTTTCTCTGCATCACAAGTATCACCTGTCTGGATTCGGAAGCTAGGGCCCTGTTGATCGCCTGAACGCTTTTTTCACGACCGAATGTAAGGACATTCTCGGTGTTTGGAAACACTATTCCTTCTCGTACTGGAACTAATGGATATTTGTTATTCATAGTTTAAGATTCAAATCGTGCCTACATTAGCAGTATAGATAACCATTTGCTAATTGTCAACCCCTGCGTACTGGATACTGGATACTGAATACTGGATACTGGATACTGGATACTGGATACTGGATACTGAATACTGGATACTGGATACTGGATACTGAGTATCGAATATCTATCATCTATTATCGGCTATCTAAACTCCTCCACCAAATCATGCAAAGTCGATATTCTTGGGATCTGAACAAGTGGTTTGTCCTGCTGATAGGCTGGTACCTGCTCATGGTAAGGCGTTGATTTGGTCTGATAAATCACTCCGAGTGGAAATTTTTCTTCATCCATCTCGATTGCCTTCAAGAGCGCTCCTGAGTAGGACGTTGGATCGTACCCAGCATCAAGTCGATACCCTTTTTTCAGGTAGTACTGATATGTATTTACTTTGTTAAATGTCACGCATGGTTGCAGAATATTCACCAGAGATAGCCCTTTATGCTTCATGCCAAGATCTACCATCTCTCTCATATGTGGGATGTCCCCTGCAAATGACTGCGCTACGAAGGTCGCTCCTTGTGAAATAGCAAAAGCCAGAGGTGATGCCGATCTTTCAATTATTCCTGTTGGAGTAGACTTTGAGACCATACCTTTGAGTGCGGTTGGTGCAACCTGACCTGTGGTAAGACCGTAAACTCCGTTGTCATGTACGATAATTGTGAGGTCGTGATTTCCTCGGCAGGCGTGGAAAAAATGATTGCCACCCTCACCATAGGTGTCTCCATCGCCTGCAATGACCAGAGTTGGCATGCTGTGGTTGGCTAGCTTAAGGCCCACCGCTGTTGGGATGGCTCTTCCATGTAGTGCGTGGTAGGCATATGCGTTCAAAAAATCATTCATGTTACCCGAACATCCGATGCCAAACACTACCCCAACTGTGGATGGATCAAGGTCTTGGTTTGCTAGTGCCTCCTTTATCGCACCGCCGATGGCCCAGTCACCACAGCCTGGACACCAGGTTGGCGTGTGACCTGAAAATTTTCGTTTTTTTGTAATCATAGTTGGCCAATAATTTCTGACGTGGTCATCGGTCGACCGTCATATCTTAAGATACTCTTTTCTATATGAATTCCTGTCTGCTGACGAAGAAGTAAGCCGAGCTGCGAGGTTGAATTTTGCTCAACTATAATAAATTTATTGGAGTCGCCAAACAAAACCTTCAAGCGTTTTTCATCCAGCGGATGAATATGTGTGAAATGAATTACTGCGGTGTCTTTACGTTGGGTCATTACCTCCAAGCACACACCCTTCAGGCTTCCACAGCATACCAAAACGGCCGAAGCGGCGCTTATATCCCCATAAATTGTTGGCATTTTAAAATGATTGGCTAGATAGGTCTTTTGCTTACGATTTCTCTTTTCAACCTGAGCCATTCTATCCTGCGCCGTCTCGCTGGTGTGACCGTCCTCCTCGTGCTCATAGGAGTTCGCTTGATAAAAATGGCCTTTTGCGCCTGGAATCAAACGTTCTGATATACCGTCATCTGTGACCTTGTAACGAAGATATGGTCGGTCTGTCGGGTTTGAGACCGTCTTGCCTCTGTTAATCTTCAACGAAGAAAATAACCGATTGACATTGGCGCTTGAGACTGCCGAGTGTGACTCAGAAAGAAACATGTCGGACATCACGATAACCGGAGTCTGATAGATGTCCGCGAGATCAAAGGCCTCGGCTGTCAATCTGATCATTTCATCAACATCTCCCGGAGTTAGAACTATTTTAGGAAACTCTCCATGTCCTGCATGAACCGCAAACAGCAGATCTCCTTGTTCTGTCCACGTAGGCATTCCGGTTGCTGGACCCGGCCTTTGTGATAGAAAAATAACTATGGGAGTCTCCGCAATACCTGCAAGCGAGATTGCCTCAACCATTAGAGCGAAACCTCCGCCCGATGTCCCCACGCTAGCACGAACTCCGCCGTGTGACGCACCGATTGCAGAATTAATGACAGCAATTTCATCCTCCGCGTGCCGAACTGTGATCTGCGCCTTTTGTTGCCAAGACGCAAGGGTGGTGAGAACCGATGAAGATGGTGTCATTGGGTATGCACAGTAAAACTTGCAGTCGGCTATCACCGCCCCCAGAGCAAAGGCATCATTTCCTGTCATAACCAGATTGTCCTCTGGTTTTGGATATGGAGGAATTATTGATCTGCAATGTTCCTTGTAATTTTGAACCACCGAGTCGTACCCTTTTTTTACAAATAACTTATTGTAAGCAACAACATCCTCACCCTTTTTCTTAAACTGGGACTCAATCATGTCAGTTAAGATCTGTAGATCTCCACCCACAGTTGCTATAGATGCTCCAAGTGCAATTGTGTTCTTCATGATCGACTGCCCCTGCTCTTCTCGAAGTATTTTTTTAAACGGAACATGTACTTCTTTAAAGCCGTTCTCAATCTCAAACTCCTCATTGTCGTACAGTACAACAGAGTCCTTTGTTAGCTCATGTTTATGTAGGTCGAAGGTGGCTTTGTTCAGACATACCAGTACGTCGACCGTCTCCTTCAGTGCATGTACGGGTGTGGAGCCGATGGTGACTTTGTACGCATTGTGTCCTCCACGAATTAACGAGGGGTACTCGACATAGTCTAGAAGATGATAGCCAGATCTACTGACAATCTTCGCGAATGTAATACCGGTCGACATTACGCCAAAACCAGCCTCACCTCCGATAATCCATTGAAATTTCATAATAAATATATCGATTAGTTATAAAGTTTATAAAGTTTTAAAGCTTGCCTCGCCATAGTCTCGCCGATGAGGCAGACGACGGCAGGTTGTAAGTTGTAAAGCCTATAAGGTCATTTGTCATTCTGGGGAGCAGTGCGACTCCAGAATCGGATTCTGGACAAGCCAGAATGACCAATGTGACGGCTTTGCAAACGTTATGGATTTGAGTTTTGAGTTTTGACATTTGAAATTGGTCAATCATAACAGCATGGGTCTTTGTATCCACAATTTTTGCAGGTCGAGTCTCTTCCTCCGGGCATACCCTTGAGTGTAGTTTGCTCACACTGAGGGCAGTTTCTCTGGTTATTTTTAGACTGGGAAGATCCTTTCGCCTTTTTCATTTTCAATGATAATTGCTAACACTGGGCATGACTTTGCAGCCTCAATTGCCTGCTCGTCCGTATCTTCGCCTGCGGTATCTAGAATTACCGCTTTGCCGTGCTCATCCAGACCAAATGTCTTTGAAGCAATAGCCGTACATGTTCCCGAGCCTATGCAAAGATCGCGATCGATCTTAACGGTAAGCCCTCGAACTTTGCCAGGTCCAGATGGATTTTGAGGGTCTTTGAGATTCATACTATTTTAACAGTGATTTTTTAAAAGCTTCAAATGGTAACAATAGACACTTCATTCTCCCTGGACTTACCTCAATTCCGACTACCTTCATGGTACTTTTATTATCCAGTTTTCGCAACGTCTTAAGGCTTTTCCCTTTGAAGTACTCGGTCACTAGTGAGGCCGAAGCGGTTGAAATCGCGCACCCTTTACCAACGAAGGAGACGTCCTGCACAACATCTTCCTTTATATCAAGAAATAAAGTTATAACATCACCACATAACGGATTATGCAACGTAATTTGATGCGTGGGTTTCTGCAACGATCTGAAGTTTTGTGGATGACGATAATGTTCTAATAATTCTTCGGTGTATAGCATCAGCTAATTATAGATTATGAATTACCCGTTCGACAAGCTCCCTTCGACAAGCTCCCTTCGACAAGCTCAGGGTAAATACAGGGCAGGCGAATTACGGATTGTTATTGTCTTGGGCAAACTCAAATTAAATCCGTAATACGTAATGCGTAATTATCAATAATAAATTACTCAAGGATTACTAAAACGTAGTAAAGAAAAACTCCGCCGGTATCTGCGGGTAGGACTGGAACAGCTGAACTTTTTTAGTGACTCCAGTCTTGGTAGTAGCCTGTGAGGTAACTATTGTTCCCTGTGAGGGTAGGCTCGTTTGGGAGATGAAAAGCTTTGTACTTGCAAACATTGATCTAATAACCATGAGTCTAGTATCGGTCGAGATGTCTACTCCCGGAATTAGTACCGAGTATGCAAAGGCGCTATTTGAACAACTGAGTGTGACATTTAGCTTACCAGTTCCTCCAAAACTATTTCCAGGATCAGCTATGTAACGTCGTACAATCGGAATAGATGTAGAGGCCTTAAGAAGAGATATGTCAAGTGACGGGACCGAGGTTGCGTCTCCAAAACAGATAGTTACGGCGTTGGCAGTGGAGGGTGCGTATGTAGATGGTGACGACCCAGCTGTGTAGGCTCCAAGATAAACAGTGTATGCCTCACCAGAGACAATCTTTGGGGAGGTGAATGTATCTGATGGTGCAGTTGCTAGAGTTGTTGAGCCACTCGTGATATTAGTCCCCAGACTCCCTAGTGTTGAAAGATTGGCAATAGGAGCATTATTTTTCAGACTACTCTCTATTCCAGCCTCTGCGGCTGCTAGAGCCTTTTGGCTTTCCTCCTCAAGCTTGGTAATCTGCGTATCTGTTCTTGTGGTGAAGGTGATTGTAAGCACAATAGTTATGGCAATGGCCATAATCATGACCAGAATCAGAAGGATCTGCCCACTGGCATAGTATGTCGTGCGTGGTATATGGTATGTAGTATGTGGTATGTTGTATATGGTATTGTTGGACTGATTGTTTCGTTGTGTTCTTATTTTCTTCATACTAAATACTACATACTAAATACTAATCATTGCAACTGTGTCCAGCTTGATCTAGTGGTCGATATTTTATCAACAATACCAGTATAGTGTCTTGGGTCAAACACAATAAACAGTGATGCCGCATTTTGATTGGTACCACGCTGACGATTGAAATTGAAGGGGATATTCAAGGGGAGAGCTGATGAGACATTCCCTACAATCTTAAGAGGGACTGCTCCTGAGCCAAAGTCGATATCATTGCCCACAAACAGTCCATTAGCCTCGGTTAAGGCATTATCAAATTTAAGGGTGCGCATAATGCCTGTGGCGCCTGCTGAGATAACTGCAAACGGTCTGTTGCTTGAGTTAAATGTAGCCGGTGATCCAGCGCCATTTATTGTCACCTCTCCCGTTACAAGAAATACAATACCATCTTTACCTATATCATCCGTATTCAGATTCAAGTCCCCATTCACAATAATGGTTATGTATTCACGAAATGACTGGACAGAGTTGATGTTTACATTGCCAGGAGCAAGTGAGTATATCCCACCGGTTCCTGAGGATGGAAGGTAGCTAATATCGTTCACCGCAGTTATGCTCTTTCTTGCCCTTACATAGTTTAGAAATGATGAGGATGTAAAAGAAGGATTCGCTCCTGGGTAACTGTCCTTTGTCCAGTTTCTTATGTCTCCGGCTGAACCTGAGATTGCTGTACCATTGGCACCTGCTGAAAGAATGGCTCCTGTGGAGATTACCATTCCAGCCTGTCCTTGATTAAAGTAGCCACCTGTTATGTCATCGGAGATGTCATACGCCGTATACCCGGGCGGAAAGACTGAAGATAGTCGGCCGATTTTATAAAAGGATGTGTCTTTGAGCTTATAGTAAGGGGCTGGGGTTGGAGTAAGACTTGGTGTTGGGGTAGGTGTTGGGGTTGGAGTAAGACTTGGTGTTGGAGTAGGGGTAGGTGTTGAGGTTGGAGTAGGTGGGTTACACGATGAATTAATTATGACGCTTCTCGTATTGCTGTGTGAGCCGTTCCAGATGCGACTATAGTAAGTGGTGCCAACTACAAGTGGGGGCATTGCAGGGCTACCAGCTGGAAAGACATTAAATCCAGTGGGTCCTGTTGTTGAGGTTGCGGCACCAGTATTTTTATTCCAAAACACTCCAAAGGCTGAATCGGTTCCTAAATCAGCCCAGAAGCTACCTGATCCAGTCCAGGACATTGAAATTGCAGGAGTTGTTCCTGAGCACGTCTGAGTCATAGTGGTAAGAATAGGAGCCGGCTGTCTACACGTGAAGGACGGGCCAAGTGTAGAAGGTCCATAGCCTCCTCCATTCGCTCCGTGAACCCACCAACCATATGTTCGACCTTGGACAACGCGGATATTGTTATAGCCTGTACTGACGAGGGTATTATTATCGCATTCTCCCGATAAGGCTGACCACCAGTTTGCATCTCCGGGAACGCAATTTGATGCTGGGGGTACGTTTGGAGCATTATTAAATCGAAGTGGATACGTGGTTGCACCAACAGAAGCATTCCAGGACAGATTAGCAGATGTTCCATCTACCGAACATGTTGCTGTGAGTCCTGTTGGTGGTAGAGGGATTGGTATAGGTGTTGGAGTTGGGGTTGGCGTGGAGGTTGGAGTGCAGGTCGCAGAAACTACACATCTAAATCTTCCACAGTTTGATTTTTGTTGCATCTTTGAACCAGTGCATGAACCGCCGCCACACGCAACAGGAGACCAGCTTGAATCACTACACGAACATTCCTCCCATCCAAACCATCCAAAAGTAGCGTGTCGATTGATTTGTTGAATGGAGCAGGTTTTGGGCTGCCCCAAGGTGGAGAAACATGTTCTATCAAAAGGTAGATTCCAACAGCCGCCAGATAAGAGCACGCATCCAGTGCGCTTATACGTAGAAGTTCTATTTACACAATCCAACAGCGAGTTGCAAGTATCAGCCTCACCCGTCCACGAGTGGCTCCATCTATCGCAGTCAGACTCAGTGTAAGCGAGCACTCCTACAGAAAAAAATAGTATAAAAAGGACCAATATAATCCCATAAACATTTCTCCTTAATTGTCTAAGCATACCTATATACTTTATTATGTATAGCTAGAATAGTCAAGCTAAGGCGTAACAGAAGGTAGAGTCAACCTACCAATTTTAAAAGCAGCTTTGGAGTAAAAAGCGATTACTATAATGCAGTTGTGGTGTTAGGAAAAAAACCGACGATATAACCAGTTGGTCCAATAGAATGAGTAATTACCTTCGGATCTATCGCTTTACCAGTTCTAGTTAGCCATGTTTGTGGGATGGTGCCACGGTCGGTATTCTCAGTTGCTGAATTTAAGAGCAAGCCGGTGTCTGCAAGTTCTGCAGTAACATCTTTAAAAGCCGTTGGATTATGACCTAGAATTTGAGCCTCTAGACGTTTAAAATTTTCAAAAGGCGATTTTATTATCTCTGAAGAATCTGGGAATAAATCCAGAAAGGCAATGGCTACTGGTTTACCTCTAGAGTCGTCGACGGCTTTTAGGAAAGTCTTTCGATCGACCACTCCAGTTTTTTTATTATAACCTGCTGTAAAGTTTGTATAATCGAGTCCTTTATCATTTCCTGATTGAAATGTAACCTCTGGTGTATCGCTATAATAACTAAAGTTCGAGATGGTTTGAGCTAAATATCGAGAGTATTGGTTGTCACCAAAATTTACCGGAACAAATAAAATAAGTTTACCGTCCGAAAAGGAGGGATCATATAACCCAAGAACTATACCATCGCCGCCTGGAAATGTAATTCGACCCAAATTTAATCCTACTGTGAGAATTTCTTTATTTTGGTTGTTCAAGTTACGTGAGCTTGAAACCATAGTGAATGCATCTAGAGGAAGCTTGGACTCATCACCGCCATCAATAAATCTATTTTGCTCAAAGTAAGCTTCTAACTGGCTTTCAGTTAATCGATAAAATTCCAAGATTCTTTTTTCAATTGCTTCGACCTGGGCTTTTTGTTCGGGGGAGGCAAATACTCTTTCGGCAATCGTAGTAGTTGGTTCGGCTGTGGTGGTGGGCTCTGGCGTTGGTTGAGGTGTAACTGTAGTTTCAGGTAACGTTGGTGCCACAGATGATGAAACTTCAGGTTGTGTGGTCCCAGGAGTGGTTACTAAATTACCGGGATTCGATGTTGGTACAGGAGGAGAATCTGGAGCAGGGGATCTGCCGAGGAGATTTTTACCTACAAAGCCGGCAGCTGTAGCAACGCTTACAAGACCCGCTAAAAATGCTCGACGACCAAACCTATGAGGCTTATGAGGCGATAGATTGTCATAGCTAGATGGCTCGCCTGTTCGTGGGGCGTCGTGTCCACGACCACGACCTGCCCCTGTTTTTAGCTTTGGGTCTCTGGTTTCAGTGGCAGGAGTGACTGCTGGTCCTAAATTTACTGGTCTAAGTCTTTCTGGCATTTTATCTCCCATGAATTGTTACTGTAGGATTATTATAGTCTCTCTAAATTGTCTGTCAAGTGCTAAAGTATTGTTATTTAAACAAAGAATCAAATTCTAATTTTGCAAACTGACCATTTTTCTTTACCGTAAAGCTTAGTGAATTTTGATGAAGATATTGGAGCTCCTTTCCTGTTGAGATGCCAATTACGTCTCCGGCCTTAACTTCCCTTGTTCCATTTGGTTTTGTCTTTGGGTCGAAGAGAAAATAATAGGTGAGTCCATTTGACCCGGCAAGATAATGAACAAGTAGCCTGGCCGAGCCTTTTTTGGCACTAGGATCATCTGGTGTTATGTAGAAACTTAAGGTGCCGTCTGCGGGCGAGTATATGCGAGTATCTTGTGGAATGTGAGCTTGGGCCGTTACTTCAGTTCCATCTGTTTTGATCGAAACTAGTTTACATTGTATATCTATCAAAATTTTACAGTTGCCTGGTTTGAGTCCCAAAAAAGAAGTGACAGAAGAGGTGGGAAGGAAATAGGTAAGTACAAGAATAACATCAATAAGGAGAAATAAAGCTAGTAAAACATAGAGAATTTTTCTCACATTCTCATGATATGCACAGAAGCGGACAATGTCAATTATGCAGATCTTTCTACTCCGTAGAATTTGACTCTATCGCCTGAGAACATGAGGCAATATTGACGCAACATAGGTCAAACTGGATTCCACCAGTTGATCACCCGTGAAGACGGCTTATGTCAAGGTAAATTACAAGTTAGGGGGTGGTGACATTTTCGTCTTGGTTTGACAGAGTAATTTGAACCAAACATTACCAGGTTGTCACGACCGTGACAACCTGGTAACTGTTATTTGGTTTTAAGTAGATTTATGGCCTTAGTTAGACCGGCGACAACCATCTCCACCTCTTGTTCGCAGTTGTAGATTCCTAGACTTATTCTAGTGGTTCCGACAAGACCTAATGCAGTGTGCAGTTGCATGGCACAGTGGTGACCTGCTCGAACTGCTATTGAGTCTTCGTTTAGTACCGAAGCTACATCATGGGGATGAAGGTTATTAATCGTGAATGACAAAATTCCTGCCTCAGGAATCTTTGGACCGTAAAATGTTATTTGGTCTCCTAGTTCTTTGGTAAGTCTTTCTTTGTATAGTTTGGCTAATTTAAGTTCATGTTTATTAATATCATCCATTCCAACTGACATCAAATATCTTACCGCCTCACCCAGTCCTATAACCTCAGCAATCGCTGGAGTTCCGGCCTCGAACTTTTCAGGAACCTTTGCGAAGGTCGTACTGTCGAGTCTAACCTCGCTAATCATCTCGCCTCCAAAAAGAAATGGATCCATCTTCTCCAGTAACTCTTTTCGTCCCCAAAGAACACCTACGCCAGTTGGACCCAGCATCTTGTGACCAGAGAACGCATAGAAGTCGCAACCAAGATCTACAACATTCACCTTCATATGGGGTACGGCCTGCGCTCCGTCGATTACAACAATGATATTTGGGTTTGCTTGCCTTGCTCGTTTGATAATTTCTTTAATCGGATTTACAGTGCCGAGCACATTTGAAACATGTGTCAATGCAAGAATTTTTGTTCGCTTAGAAACGATCTGTTTCAACGCCCGTTCATCAGTCAGTAAATGAAAATCCTGATCAAGATTGATAACCTTAAAACTAGCGCCTGTATTAAGACATAACTGCTGCCAGGGAACAAAGTTAGAGTGATGCTCTGCCATTGAGACAACCACCTCGTCATTTCGCCCTACATTATTGACGCCATAGCTATACATCACAAGATTCAAAGACTCTGTTGTATTTCGGGTAAAAACAATCTCTTCAGTTTTAGCTCCAATAAACTTCGCAACTATTTCCCGACTTTTTTCATACTCATCCGTTGCCTTCTCGGAGATTGTGTAGATTCCTCGTTTAATATTCGCAGAATACTCAGAATAATATTTGCTAACCGCGTTTATAACTGATTGAGGTTTTAAAGAAGTAGCGGAAGAATCAAGATATGTGAGATCGGGATTCTTCTTAAAGATCGGAAAATCAGCCTTAAGTTTTCTTAAATCAACCATACTTCATTATACCTCATGAGTACCTTATTCTATTTTGCCCCTGCACACCCCCGCAACGTGCAGGGGGCAATATAACATCGGATTTGTGAGTTAGAGCATAATGACAGGTCTAATGATACTCCTCGACGCAGAGCGTCGAGGTATCTATCATTCCCGTGCCATTCGGCCTCGAGCTCATGGCCGAGAGGGAAACGGGAACCCAGACTGGATCCCCGATCCCAACTTCGCAAAGCTTCGATGGGCGAAGCAGGTCGGGGATGACAATTGTTCGACGCAGAGCGTCGGGGAATTAAACCCTAAAAGAGATTAAAAATAGTTACTGAGTAATTAGGTTCTGACGGACGTCTTCGAGGAATCCTTGAACAATAAGTTCCTTTGCTTCTTCTCTGTTTATGCCTCGTGAAGTTAGATAGTACAGTTGGTCTTCGCTAATTTTGCCTGTGGTTGAGCCGTGAGTGCAGAAGACATCGTTCGCCTCTATCTCAAGAAAAGGTTCGGATTCCACGAAGACACCTGGGGATAAAATTAAATTCTGATTCTTCTGATATGCATGTGACTTCTGTGCTTTTTTTTCTATCTTAACCAGACCCGTGTAATGGAACTTAGACTCGTCATCAAAGACTCCCCTTATTAATAAATTAGATGTTGAGTTTGGCGCCCTATGATGTTGAACTGTGCGAACTGTGTATTCATCTGTTTTCTTTCCATAAAACAGTCCAAAAATCTTCAGATCAATGTTCTGTGCATTTAGCTCAAACACAAACTCTCCTGATTTATTCTCCACAAAAGCAACGTACTTACCAGGTTTTGTAAGTAAGATTTTAGTTTTTTTAAGTTTATTTAAATCGATGAAATTTTCCATAAAATAATTTCAAATATCAAAATCCCAATATCAAACAAAGCTCAAACTCCGAAATCCAAATTTGAACTTTTGATTTTGGATTTTGTTTGACATTTGATATTTGAACTTTGGAAATTATCCAACGCTTCCTGTCATCTCTAAATTAATCAGCCTATTTAGCTCAACCGTATACTCGAACGGAATTTCACGAGTTATTGGCTCGATGAATCCATTAACCAGTAGTCCTTCCGCATTGGTTTTACTAAGCCCACGAGACATAAGATAAAATAATTTCTCATCTCCTAATTTTTCGACCGTTGCTTCGTGCTGTACCTCGACGTTGCTTTCCTTAATCTTCATAGTCGGATAGGTATCGGATCGAGATTTCTCATCCAAAATCAGAGCATCACACGAAACATATACCGAAGAGTTTGTCGCACCTGGTCTGACCATCACCATACCTCTGTAGGAAGTTCTTCCTGAATCTTTCGATATCGATTTGGAAACAATTCTTGACTTTGTATTGGGTGCGAAATGGTACATCTTGGCTCCGGCATCCTGATGTTGATTCTTACCAGCAAAAGCAATTGAAAGAACCTCACCTCGTGCACCATCTCCCATCAGATAACATGACGGATATTTCATCGTAAGCTTTGATCCGATGTTGCAGTCAATCCACTCCATAAATCCATTTTCCTCGACTCTTGCTCGCTTGGTAACCAAGTTGTATACGTTGTTGCTCCAGTTTTGAACGGTGGTGTAACGAACGCGTGCTCCTTTTTTCACAAATATCTCTACAACCGCAGAGTGCAGGGAGTCAGAGTCTGTCTGATAAATAGGCGCTGTACATCCCTCAACGTAATGGACATAACTACCTTCCTCGGCAATAATTAAGGTTCTCTCAAACTGTCCGATGTTCTCGGCATTAATTCTGAAGTATGCTTGAAGAGGAAGTGTCACCTTAACTCCTTTGGGAATGTAGACGAAGGATCCTCCTGACCAAACCGCTGAGTTTAACGCTGCAAATTTATTGTCTTGAGCAGGAATTAAGGTTCCAAAGTACTGCTTAAATAATTCAGGATATTTTTTTAGCCCACTATCGCAGTCCATAAAAATAACCCCTTGTTTGGTCAGACTCGCTTGCACACTCTCATAGACCACCTCTGAGTCATACTGCGCGGAGACTCCTGCCAAATGTTCTTTCTCCGCCTGTGGAATTCCAATTGCGTCGTATGTATCCTTAATATCCTTCGGTAAGTCTTCCCATGCCGTTGCTTGATCTTTGATTGGCTTAATGTAGTAAAAGTAGTCTTGAAAATTAATTTTTGAAAGTTCTCCTCCCCATTTTGGCATTGGCTTGTCCTCAAAAATTCCTAAAGATTTTATTCTAAAGTCGGTCATCCATTTAGGCTCATTCTTCATCGCAGACATTCCAAGAACAACGGCCTTTGAAAGCCCTCTTTCTGCTTTGAATTGACTATTTTCTGGTTTCGAAAAACCATACTTATAGTCAAAATCTATTTTTTGAGTTATTTGTTTAATGGTTGTATGATTACTTGGTTGAAAATTCTAGCCATTTAGCTGTTTAGCCATGTAGCCATTTTTTTCAATCTCTTCTGCTAGTTTTGCTGTACCGGTTTTTACAAGCTTCCCTTGATTGAGAATAAGAACGGTGTCTGGCTTAAGGTACTTAAGTAGACGATTGTAATGTGTAATAACAATATATGTTTTGTTCTTTTTGTTTTTATGTAGGAAGCTTCCAATCTTTTTGAGCGCATCTACATCAACACCCGTATCTACCTCATCGAAAATCTGAAGTCGTTTGTCCAGTACTGCCGCCTGAAGAACCTCAAGCTTTTTCTTTTCTCCACCAGATGCATTTTCATTCAAAGATCTTCGAAGTAGCTCCTCGGACAGATGTAGCTCCTTTGCGGTGCTTAAGACCTTTCTTCTTAATGTAACTGGATCAATTTTTCCTGACAGAGCAAGTTGAAGTAGCTGAAAAACAGTAATACCTGATAAAGATAACGGATTTTGAAACGATAGAAAAATTCCATTTTCGGCTCTTTTCTGTGCGTCCAGTTCGGTGACATTTTCTCCATTGAACATCAAAGTCCCTTTTGTCTGGTACGCGGGATGTGCCATCAAAGCATAGGCTAATGTAGACTTACCGGAGCCATTTGGTCCCATTACCACATAGACCTTTCCTTTTTTAAACTCATAGGAAAAGTTCTTGATAATCTTTTTACTACCAACGGAAACAGAAAGATTTTTGATTTTCAACATATTTTTTGCGAGAATGCTTATAGCTTCACCAGCGTTTTGCTGGGCTCGCCTGCTTTTATATCAGAGCAACTTTATCATATCTTACGAAACTGTTCTATGTCAAGCCCGATTTAATCGGGGTCAAGCCCGATTGCAAACCCAGCCTCATTCGAGGAGTGCGTTCTAAGGAATTAAAGTCTTTCATAAACATCCCTTTTTCAGCCTTATATCCGGCAACGACACCGATCATTGCGGCGTTGTCGCCTGTCAGATATTTGTAAGGTGGAAAAAATACCTCTCCATCATACTTCTTGACCAATGCCCGTAGCTTTTTTCTTAGATACTGGTTTGCAATAACTCCTCCTCCGCATGCAATTCTTGCATACCCTGTTTGCACAATCGCTTTTTTCAGCTTAATGATGAGCGAGTCGAAGACTGCCTCCTGAAAAGAACTAATTAGATACTTCATATTTTTTACTTTCTCCTCCTCTGTCATCTCTCGGACTTTGTAAAGAAAGGATGTCTTAAGTCCCGAAAAAGAATAATCTAAAGAATTAATCTTTATCATTGGACGAGGGAACTTATACCTATCTTCGTTATTCACCTCTGCAGACAGTCTTTCAATTGCCCCACCTCCGGGGTATCCAATTCCAAGTAGCAACCTCGCCGCTTTATCCAGCGCCTCTCCAGCTGCATCGTCCAATGTCTCTCCAAGTACCTCATACTCGAGATGATCTTTCCATAGAATAATTTCTGTGTGAGCGCCAGATACAAGCAGTCCTAACATCGGGAAGATGAATTCATTCTTTGGACTGCCCTTACTGTTTTGAACAAACGGCGAGTACAGATGTCCCTCCATGTGATTTACGGATATTAATTTCTTTTTGTACTTTGTTGCCAGTTCCTTCGCTTTTACAATTCCCACCTCAAGCGCAGGAGCTAACCCCGGGCCCTTGGTTACGGCAATATAATCTATATCCTCGATCCTTATTTTTGCTTTTTTAAGTGCCTCATTAATTACAAAATCAATCTTCTCCTGATGGGCGCGCTTAGCTAACGACGGGACTACTCCACCCCATTGTCTATGAATTACAACCTGCGAATAAACTACATTAGAAATAACTCGCCTGCCATCGGTTACCGCGACCGAAGTTTCATCACAGCTAGTGTCGATTGCTAGTATCTTCATAGTTTCATTTTTAAATTAGCTTTTAATGGCCGATGATCTGAAACATTAGAGTCGAAAATACGACCCCTTCCTTCAATTTTCGATGAGTCCACCAATATATAATCCAATCGTCTTCTTCCATCAGGAACTCTAATTATTCCTCGCCCCGTCCAGGTCATTCCCACCTTGTGCGTAGGTATGCTTACGTACCCTGTTTCTCCCAATATTACCCTCATCCTATCTGATTCTGGAGTTGCATTGAAATCTCCACCTACAATGTGTGGTTTTCTGCCTTGCAGTGCTTTTAGTATTGCGTTTGTTTCTGCGCTCCATTTCGAATCCCCTATTCCAAGTGGCAAAGGGTACGACGGATATATGTTTCCAACTCTTAGACAATCTCCATTCTCCATACCTAGATCAACGTCTATGTACAGTCTTTGACTAGCAGCTCCACCTTTCCAAGGAGCTTTGCCTCCATGACGCAAAATACCCACATAGGGATCTCTTATAGGCTGTCTCGAAAGTATCATTAATCCTTCTGTTGTTCCATTGCTATGAAGTGCGCTTTCAACAAATAGCTGCGAAAACTCAGGTAATTCATCACGTGCTACTTCAGCCAATGTCGAAGTCGCTTCTTGTAAAAGAACTGCGTCAGCATTAAGACCTCTTACAACATTTACAACTTCTCTTGGATCTGATCCGTAATACACGTTCCAGGAAACAATAGAAAAATCAGCAGGATTAACCCGCTCCTCAACTCTACTCTGTATACTTCAGAGAAAGTTGTCTTCCCGATCTGTCCCCACCAACTCCTTCAACTCTCATATAAAATTAATTGCTAATATTTTCATAATTTGATGGTAATTTTACGTTGTTGTTCACTGACGTGCTCTATATTTACAAAAATGAGTCGTGATTTATTCTCAACCTCTTTTACGATTTCATAGGCCTTCTCTCCCCATTCAATACATAAAATATTTCCTGCAATAAAATATTTTTCCAAGCCAAGGTGCTTAAACTCTTCTTTATCGCCAATGTTGTATAGGTCGACGTGGATGAATTTTTTGATTCGCTCCGCTAGATCCCTCGCTTGCACTCGGGATGACAGTTGTGGAACATCGTATTCGTAGAACACCACAAAGGTAGGAGAAATAATTCTTTCTATTCCCAATTCTTCTCCCAGACCTTTTGCAAAAATTGTTTTTCCCGCTCCTAGATCGCCCTTGAGAATAAAGACTATTGGTTTGGATGTACCTTTTTTTATTTCTTTTTGAAGTAGATTCATAGCCAGACTCCTTGTTTCTGTCTCAGAATTCGTAATTCGTAATTCGTAATTGGGAATTGATGAATCACCAATTCGTAGCACCTCCAGTTCTTCTTGAGTGAAATCAACAACGGTCGAAGGTTTGTTGTACGGAAGTTTCCCTCCATCAACGACTAGATCTACTAGGTTGTTACGACCGTGAGCAACTTGCTTGCTGTAGGACTCTACTGAGTAATGCGGTGGTCTAGAGGAAAGATTGGCCGAGG
>Ga0163144_10005548_pt1 | contig 28012 bp, 28 predicted proteins | sample OliLak19BULKMAT1_FD_123175 | JGI IMG/M metagenome (GOLD analysis project Ga0163144, IMG submission 123175) | Freshwater microbial mat bacterial communities from Lake Vanda, McMurdo Dry Valleys, Antarctica - Oligotrophic Lake LV.19.BULKMAT1 | ecosystem: Environmental > Aquatic > Freshwater >... | reverse complement strand
TTTTCAAATCCTTACGAAAGCTCTCCCAGAGCTTCCTCCCGAGCCAAAAAGAAAAACCCTTTCGGGTTTTCTTTTTGTGCGCCGGGAAGGATTTGAACCTTCGTAGGCCGAAGCCGACAGATTTACAGTCTGTTGTAATTGACCACTCTACCACCGACGCATACATCTGGCATCACTGTCAGATTTTTATGCTATCACATTCTCCTGAACAAAACTATCCCCAATATACGCTCCTTTACGAGCTTTTTTAACATCAAACGTAAATGTTCCGTCTTTCATATCTACACTGACAGTTCCACCCTTGAGAATCCCCTTCCCTACCATAAGCGATGCAATCGGTGTAAGGATTTTATTTTGAATGAGACGTTTAAGAGGGCGAGCTCCGTACTGCGGACTGTATCCTTCCTTCGCAAGGTTTTCAAACACCGCAGGAGAAAAATTAAGTGTAATTTCTTTATCTTTCAATCGCTTCACAACAATATCAACTTGGAGTTTAACAATCTCCTCAATAGCTTCTTTGCTCAAAATATCAAACACGATAATCTCATCAAGACGGTTGAGGAATTCCGGACGGAAATGATCTTTAAGAGTATCGAGTACTTTTGCTTTTGCGTCCTGATATACAGTCTTTTCAGAAGTATCGGCAGAAAATCCAATTTTCTCCATCTTGTCTATATACCGAGCTCCGATATTTGAAGTAAGAATGATCACTGTATTACGGAAGTTAACAGAACGTCCCTTGGCATCAGTAAGTTTTCCGTTATCCAAAACTTGTAGCAAAATATTGAACACTTCTGGGTGAGCTTTTTCTATTTCATCAAAAAGAATAACTGAGTACGGCCTGTGACGTACTTGCTCAGTAAGATTTCCACCTTCTTCATATCCAACATACCCAGCTGGAGCACCGATGAGTTTTGATACTGAGTGTTTTTCCATAAACTCTGACATATCAACTCGTATCAGAGCTTTGTCATCATCGAAAAGAAACTGTGCAAGCGCTTTAGTAAGTTCTGTCTTTCCTACACCAGTCGGGCCAAGAAAAAGGAATGAACCAATTGGTCTGTTAGGGTCGGAAATTCCCGCACGACTACGTTTAACAGTGTCTGCAATCTTACCAACCGCTTCTACTTGTCCGACGATTCGTCCCTTAAGCACCTCGTCCATACGATTAAGCTTGTCTGCCTCTTCTTCAAGCATTCGAGTCACTGGAATACCAGTCCATTTAGATACAATGGATGCAATATCATTTTCTGTAATCTCTTCTCGAAGAATTCTTCGAGAACTCTGTAGTTTTTTAAGACGTTTACTCTTTGTATCCAAATCTTTCTCAAGAGCAGGGATTGTTCCATATCGTATTTCGGCTACACGAGAAAGATCAGCTTTAGTCTCGGCACTTTCTGCTTCACGCCGAAGTTCCTCAAGTTGTTTCTTGATCGATTTAATATCAGAAACAGTTTCTTTCTCGTTATTCCATTTGAGTTCAATCTCGCTTGTTTCCTCTCTTAAATCAGCGATTGCTTTATGAATCTCCTTGACGCGAGTTTTTGATTTTGTATCTGTTTCTTTTTTGAGAGCCTCGCGTTCAATCTCCAGTTTAAGGACTTTAGAATGAGTTTCTTGAAGTACCGGAGGCATATTCTCGAGTGCAATTTTAAGATGTGACGCAGATTCATCTATAAGATCCACTGCTTTGTCAGGAAGAAATCTATCTGTAATATAACGGCTGGACAAATTCACTGAGGCAACGATCGCTTCGTCGGTAATACGCACCCCGTGGTAGAGCTCGTATTTTTCCTTAAGTCCTCGCATGATTGTGATTGCGTCAGAAACCGAAGGCTCGTTCACATACACCGGCTGGAATCGACGTGAAAGTGCAGGATCCTTTTCAATGTGTTTCTGATATTCCTTCAGGGTTGTAGCACCGATTGCTCGGAGTTCTCCACGAGCAAGGGCAGGTTTAAGCATGTTTGACGCATCCAGTGACCCTTCAGCGGCGCCAGCTCCAACAATAGTGTGTATTTCATCAACAAAAAGAACTACCTTTCCATCAGATTTTTCCACCTCCTTCAAGATATTTTTAAGTCTCTCTTCAAATTCACCGCGATACTTTGTACCAGCAACTAAAAGTCCGAGATCAAGCGACACAAGCTCTTTGTCTTTGAGTGACTCAGGAACATCACCGTGTGACATACGAATCGCAAGCCCTTCAACAATAGCAGTTTTTCCAACACCAGCTTCTCCAATCAAAATTGGATTATTTTTTGTTCGACGAGAAAGAATCTGAATGATGCGAGAAATCTCATCGTCCCTTCCGATAACTGGATCAAGTTTGTTTTGTACTGCAAGTTTTGTGAGTGATCGAGTGTATTTTGCGAGCGCTTTAAACTTCTTTGGTGCAGATGGCTCAGCAACTTTTGTACTCTTAAGTTCATCGAGTACATGAAGTACTGACTCCTTATGAATCTTAAATTTTGTAAGCAAATCTTTTGCAGGTGACGCCACCTCCATAACAGCAAGAAAAAGATGCTCCGTAGATACAAACTCGTCTCCAAGTTTCTCTGCCTCTTTTCCAGAAACTTCAATCGTATTAGCGAGTTCTGGTGTGAGATATATCTGATATGATGCAGACAAAGTTTGACCCGCTTCGTTACCTTCGATTGCATCGAGCACAGAGTCGGTCAGAAGGATTGTATCAACCTCCATTTTTTCAAGTATTGAAGGCACAATACTTTCTTCTTGTAGTATAAGTGCAGTAAGGAGATGGAGAGGATTTACGTGGTTCTGTCCACGCTCAATAGCAAGTTCATGCGCCTTGCGAATAGCCTCCTTTGCTTTAGTTGTAAATTGTCCAAATGGGGGCATGGGTTTTTTCAATATATCTACAGTAACAACTATCCAAAATACCGCCTTATTATAATAAATTTTCTATATAAGTCAAGTAAAAATACGGCTCTACTACTGGTTTTTTTGAGAAGAAGTGAGGATGGGTAGTTCCCTATTTAAGATATTGACTGGGTCAAATGATTTGGAACTTTCACGTGTAAACTGAATACCGACAATATCTCCAGAAAAGTTAAACAAAGGACTTCCGACAACACCATCTCGTGACTGTATATCGGTTTCTATTGAAACAACCGATTTTGTTGTAGTGCTTGTATCTTTTATATTCAAAAAACTAACTCTTCCAACCGCTACCGCATTCTGTGTCTCTCCGCCAAGAGTGATGACAGACTGCCCGAGTTGTGGATCCTTATCAGAAAATGATGCGGGAACAAGAGATTTAACTTGATTCTGTTTCAAGGGAACAAATAATATAAAATTTGTTTTCCTATCTACACCAAGCGGATTGAGCTCAAGTATTGTTCCATCAGAAAGCGTTCCCCAATACGAATTACCCGCGGTGATAGTTTTCTTAACTGCAACGATCTGCCCATCACGCGAAACAACGAGCCCAATACCGTACAAACCAACTGTATTCCCTTGATCATCTTTTTCATTCACACGAACGATGCTTTTTATGTTTTTATTAATTGCCTCTAATATCTGATCTTCTTCTTTTACTACAACAGTAGTCACTTCTTTATTTCCTTGTGGAGAGAGAATTCCTGTTACCTTTTCAGGGACTACTTTTTCGATTGTTCTCTCAACTACTTGGTTAATAGTACGCGTGACTTCAACAGGAGCTTGTTGAAGAAGTGCTGTGGTCATGACCCCTGTTCCAATAGAGGTCACAAAACTAACGAGAAGCACGAGAAGGATAAGTTGGCTTTTATTAAGTTCTTCCATACGGTAATCATATCAAAACATAACATTGATTCAAAGAAACCAACGTCTTTTGACATTTAATACAAATAGATGTATTATACTAGAAGAGGTTTAATTCGATGCGAATAACTTTTAAAATAACTTTTAAGGACATCCTGCAGGCGCGTCACAATCGCAGTTTTAAGAATCCCAGGCAGCGATGGATTCAAAAAATATTGGCGGTGCTCGCCAAAATTAGAAACAAGAGTGCAACGTAATATTACGCGGCACTCTTTTCTTTTACTGACTCATCCTTCTCTTGTTTTTCCTTTTTATACACATCTTCCACTTCTTCATTAATATTCAATAAATCAAGCTCATGGACGATGGGTAGTGTAGACGCCCTACCCCAGTTATTTGAAGTATCTCTTTTGTGGTCAGTGTGATCTCCGGTTTGAGCACGAATGACATATAAATACCTGCACCTATGAGTTTTAAAAATATTTGTATAATCAAGACTATAGTAAGCCATCGTACGATTATCTCTATCATCAAGTTCTCTGCCGTGAACAACCCATTCATTCTCATTTTTTAAAATTTCATTATTTGACACATGATATCCTAGTGTATATGACTTTTCATGAGCATGTTGGCTAATTTCCTTAACTATTTCTTCAATCGTCTTTGAGCCGTTATTCACTAATTCTAGATATGTAGGAAAATTACGAATACGAAGCTCTCGGGGAATAGCTAAAACGCCTTTAATCTGATCTTCGTTGAGAGATCCTATTTGTTTTTCAAAATCATTTATTTGATCGATTTCAAATCCGGCATCTGCCAGATCCTCTGAAAAGGCAGATATAATTTCATTCATAACCAAGGCGTCAAAAATATGATCCTTTTCTCTTTCAGAATCTATTTTTGATATTTTTTCATTATCTAAAAAACCCGTAAATTCATCTGAATTTTTTAATCCTTCCATATTTTATTTTTATATACTGAATATAATCTTATTTTACTATTTTCTCTAGCACTTCCACAAGTGTATCTATATCCCCTTGTGTTGTTTCGCGACCAAGAGTAAACCTGAGACTTGAATTTCTACACTCTGGTCGACCAAGAGCCTCAACGACATACGACGATGAATCCTCTTTAAGCGTTCGGCACGAAGATGAGTACGAAGCTGAAATACCAACAACATCGAGAGACACCACCGCAAACTCCGCATCAAGATTTTTGAAACACACATTAATATTATTTGGCAATCTACTTTCCGGTGATCCGTTGAGACGCGCGTCAGGAAATTTTTCTAGTATCTTTTCAATGCCGTGATCGCGAATTTTTGTAAGTCTTACAACCTCATCATTCTTTATTTTTTCTGCAACCTCAAAAGCCTTAGCAAGACCGACAATCCCCGCAACATGTTCTGTACCTGACCGAAGTCCACCTTCCTGTCCACCACCAAAAACACTAGGCTCTATTCCTACTCCATTTTTTACATATAATATTCCCAGACCTCGAGGGCCGTACATTTTGATTCCGTCACAAGTCATCATATCTACTCCAAGCTTGAGTACATGCAATGACTCGTAGAGTACAGCCTGACACGCATCTGTATGAAGATATGGATACTGAGTTCCATACCTCTCTCTGTGCGATTTAATACCTTTTGCGATCTCTGCAATCGGCTGAATTGTTCCTATTTCATTGTTTGCATACATCACTGATACCAAAACAGTGTTTTGTCCCAGTGCAGTCACCACATCCCTAGGATTAACAATGCCGTCTTGACCTACCGGAATATACGTTACTTCTCCACCTCTTCGTTCTATTTCTTTACATACTTCGAGTATCGCCGGATGCTCAATCTCTGTAGTGACCACATGTGGTACATACTTTTCATCCCGAGCATTTTTCATCGCAAAAGAAATTGCTCCAAGTAGTGAGAGATTATTAGATTCTGTACCTCCTCCAGTAAAAATAATTTCTTTAGGTTGTGCGTGCAAAATACTCGCAATCACATCACGGGATTCTTCCACTGCTTTCTTTGCAAGAAGTGCTTCGCTGTAGAGTGCAGATGGGTTGGCAAAGTTCTGATCCTGCCACGGTGCCATACCACGCAAAACTTCGCTCGCTACAGGAGTGCTCGACGCATAGTCAAGAAATATTCTTTTTTTCTTCCGTTTAAAAATCATGTGTAAAAAACATAGTACAATAAATGTTGATTTTCGTCTAAACGATACTCCTGAGAAAATTTTGCAAAAGATGAATTTTTAATGTAGAATGTCGAAATGATTATTAATCCCTTATATGTTGCATACGTCTTGATAGCTGTATGTGTACTCCTTATTGGATGGATCATTCGACTTGAAATTAAACTTGGAAAATTCCTCAGGGGTGGTAATGCAAAATCTCTCGAGAACACCATTATAGACGCTCACAAAAAACTCGACATGCTCGTGGAATTCCGCAAGGATTCACTCGCATATTTTGGAGATGTAGAGAAACGACTCCGAAGAAGCGTACAAGCAATAGAAACCGTTCGCTTCAATCCATTTAAAGGTTCTGGAGAAGGTGGAAACCAAAGCTTCTCAACTGCATTTGTGAACGAAGAAGGAAATGGCGTAGTTATTTCAAGCCTCTATTCCCGCGAGAGAGTCAGTATATTCAGCAAGCCTCTCAAAAAATTTCAGAGTACTTTTGAACTCACTGAAGAAGAGAGTGAGGTACTTGGTCAAAGTAAAAAAAATATTTCTTAATATCTCACATCTGATTTTTCACTCGAATTCTATTACTAGAATGAACCCAATCACCAATCACTATCATGAATACACACGGAAACAAAACAGAACGCCCGCCGGTAGTTGCAGTGATGGGGCATATCGACCATGGTAAATCGACGCTTCTTTCCTATATTCGTAAAAATAACAAACCTCTTGGTGAGGCAGGAGGTATCACACAACACATCTCTGCGTACGAGGTGGAACATGTTAGTGAAGATGGTAAAAAACACGAAATCACATTTCTTGACACACCGGGACATGAAGCATTTTCTGGTATTCGAACTCGTGGAGCAAAAGCTGCAGACATTGCGATACTCGTTGTATCTGCCGAGGACGGAGTTAAACCTCAAACACTCGAAGCATGGAAATCTATTACCTCCACAAACACTCCTTTCATTGTTGCAATAAACAAAATAGACAAAGAAACTGCAAACATAGAGGAAACAAAACAAAACCTGACTGAAAACGGAATCTATCTTGAAGGATATGGTGGAGATGTTCCATCTGTACTCATTTCCGCAAAAACTGGTCAGGGCATCCCCGAACTTCTCGACATGATTACACTCGTATCTGAAATAGAAAACTTTAGTGGCGTGAGAGAAAATAATGCCGAAGGAATTGTGATTGAAAGTAACCGAGATGAAAAGAAAGGAATCTCTGCAACATGCATTGTGCAGAACGGAACCCTGCGTAAAGGAATGTTTATCGTCTCAGGCACAAGCATTGCGCCGATACGGATTATGGAAAACTGTCTCGGTAAGCATATAGATTCTGCAACCTTCTCTTCCCCTATCGTTATTATTGGCTGGGATTCTCTACCAGAAGTAGGCAGTTCATTTACAAGTTTTACTACTCGAGAAGAAGCTCGTGCAGAAATGGCAAAACCTCAAACTGCAAAAACAAATATAAAACACGAAGATATTGCTGGATTCAGAATCCCTGTTATTGTCAAAGCAGATACTGGTGGTAGTCTCGAAGCACTTATATATGAAATAGAAAAACTCACCACAGACAGAGTTGGTGCACAGGTGGTACTCTCTGGTATCGGAACAATTTCTGAAAGTGATATCGCGCGAGCCAACGGCAACATCAAGGCACTCGTCATTGGATTTCATGTGGATATTGATCCATCTGCTCGAAACCTCGCAGAAAGAAATAAAATCATTGTCGAGAAATTCGACATTATTTACAAAATGAGTGAGTGGCTCCAAGATATTCTGAAGAAAAGCACTCCAAAAATGGAAGTAGAAGAATCTATTGGTATGGCAAAAATATTAAAAACATTTAGTAAAGCCAAGGACAAGCAGGTGCTTGGGTGTAAGGTAGAGAAAGGCACTATCGCGATGGGGAGTCTCGTGCGTATTATCCGCCGTGATGCAGAAATAGGACTTGGACGCGTGCGTGAACTTCAACAACAAAAAAGCAAGGTGACGGAAGTTGCAGAAGGTCACGAATTCGGCACGCTCATAGAAGCAAAAATCGAGATTGCCATCGGAGACAAAATAGAGAGTTTTATAACTATAGAAAAATAATATGAGTGATATCAGAGACAGCAGAATAAAAGAAGTTCTCCGTGACATGGGCGCACGCTTTTTGACCGAAAATGGCAATGGTGCTTCCCTACTCACTGTAACCAATATCATGCTGACCAAAAATGGAAAAAATGCTACTATTTTCTTTACTGTCTTCCCCGAAGGTCTCGAGAAGACGGCCCTTGAATTTGCCAAACGAAAACGAAGTGAATTCAAGCAGTACATTAAAGATCATTCGAAACTCGGCATTATTCCTCAACTCGATTTCGAAATCGATCTCGGTGAAAAAAATCGTCAGAAGATTGATGCATTATTGAATGAGGGTAAGTAATTTGCAGTATACATTTTTACCACTTACAATCAGATAAGTGGGATTAGACACAACGGATGCAGTTTTAAAAAATAAAGGAATCAAAAAAGGAAAAATCTATAAGAATAACAGGGCTTTTCAACGAGTATACCCAACTTACGACTCTATCCGCATATTTAAGTTGATGTACTCGGGTGCTGGCGCAAACTCATTTTTTATGCGAAAATTCAGTATATTTGATAATTATTTTCAATTGAGGTCTACAACCCAAGATAAAACAATTAGAAAAATAAGGGATTTTTACAAAAATGGCCATGTGGTGAAGTAGCTAACACAGCGGTCTGCAAAACCGCGATTCGCGGGTGCAAATCCCGCCGTGGCCTCTCGTAAATAAAAAGTTCCATCAATTTTTAGATCTATGCCCGGGTGACGTAATTGGTAGCCGTAAGGGACTTAAAATCCCTGGATCGTAAGATCGTGTGGGTTCGATTCCCACCCCGGGCACCACAATTCAAAATTTTCGTGTGGGAATCGAACAGTGTGTATCTATAATGTCAAAGACGGTCTTTGACATTAATATATATAATTATGTATAGAAAAAATCTGGATTACTCCAGATTTTTTCTATTTGTGCGCCCACCAGGGATCGAACCTGGGACCTTATCCTTAAGAGGGATCTGCTCTACCAGCTGAGCTATAGGCGCAGATACTTACATTGTTACCACAATACACCCTACTTACAGTGCATTCTTTATACTAACTGATTTTAATAATAAATTCAATTATTTAGTAACTCAAAATCAGATGGTGGAAAAATATTGTCTTTCATGTATTATAAGGATGATCTGCCTTGTTTGGAGAAAAAAGACAGATAGCGCAAATATGGGCGAGTGGTGTAATTGGTAAACACGCTAGTCTTAGGAACTAGTGGCGCAAGCCGTGGGAGTTCAAGTCTCCCCTCGCCCACAAAATCTAAACCGCAAAAGCGGTTTTTGATCTTGCGGGGCAAGAGCGAACCGCAAATTTGCACGGGTGACTTGAAAGACGGAGTGGATACTGATTCAGTAGAATTTATTACTTACGTAGAGTATCCATTAAAATATCGATTGCATAGTTAATCTTTTTTTTCACATCTGCAGGAATATCGTTATCATCGCGGATTTCTTGCAACCTCATCATAACCTTATTGTAGTCTCCATTGTTATCAAAAGCTAAATACAGTTCCTTAATCAATTCATCCACGGTCGGCTCATCGGGTCTTTCAAACATAATATGTTACAAGATTAGTGATAATATCTATACACATAGTATAGCACAGGAAACCTATATAGAATCTATAGACAACAGAAATATGGCTAAAAACATACTTCTTAGACGATTCCGAAAAACATTGACTTTAATACATTTTTATGCTAAAATCCGTCCGGAGTCATTTGACATTAAAATAGGAAGGAGATTGAAATGAAAACCATCCAAGTCTGGCGTCTTGGTTGGAATGGTCCCATTCCAATTATTCTCGGGTTTGTGTTTCTCTACCTGGCAATGTGGATATTCATATCCAGATTGCCAGGACAGGAGGGAAGAGACTGGTGGCACGAAACCATGCGCCACCCGTATTTCTTTTTTTGTCTTGCAGGGGTGGCGCTCTTCGCCACAATGAAGGAAAAAAACCCGAAAAAGCCGTTTAGATACTCCTTCGGGAGGGTCGGTGTGTGGCTCGTGATAACCCTTTGTCTCGGATACTTTTGGATGGGAGAACCATCTGACCATCCAACGCAGATAAAAAAAGCTATGGTTGCAAAGCCATTAGCAGCTTCGGTGAGTGCATTGAGTGCATACTGCACACCACGGGAAGGATTCCTTCCTCATAATTTTGTAAACAAAGAAAAGATCGAAAAGTTCTTTGGCGAGAAAGGACTGTCGACAGAAGACGTCGCAACCTTTGTCGGGATTTCCGAGAGGGAATCTGGATACAACCAATTCGAGAACGATGGCACCCCGTATCGCGGTCGAGAGACCTGCGAGGATGTCGGGGCGATGCAAATAAACGAGTTTTTTCATCTTGAAAAAGAGAAGGCGCTCGGAGTCAATTTCCACACGTCTCTCGAGGGAAACCTCGAGATGGCTCTGTTGCTCTACCGGGACTCAATAAAGAGCTCCGGATATGATCAACGGTTCGCTCACTGGCGAGCATCCGAAGGTCAGGGTTTGCAAATCCCGACCCTCCGGGACAAATCGAAAGAGACAATCATTGTAGTAGTAAAAGCGGGGGTGTGGCAGATGATTAAACTCAAATCCGAGTACGTTATGTACTCGAGTGGTCCGCTCGAGTACATAACGGACAAAAAAACAAGGGGGGTGTTCAGACCTGGTGACAAAACCAGGATCGACACAAACACAATGCATCTCAAACCCTTGGAGGAGGAGGATGTAACCATTACTTTCATAAAAAGTGAGTAATTTCTTTCATAACCGCATGTTCCCCTACCAGGGAGCATGCGGTTTTTCTATATTCTCTGAGTGATATTTATCTACACAAAACAAAAAACTCACCGTTTTGGTGAGTTTTTGTTTTGTGTAGATTATTGTCTATCCAATATGTACTTGACATCACTTGGAGGTATCCCAAAAGTTGAGATAACAAAATTAATGAGACCATACACCGAGAACATAATGGCCATACCGATGATCCCCCAGAGCATTGCGCTCCGCGCCTCGAGCTTATCCTTCTCTGCTGTGTCTGGATTGAGAAACTTTACAATCCCGTACATGAAATAGAGAAAGGCAACAACGAAGACGAGTAGGATAAGTGGGTTGATAATCAACGCACTTAATTTGTCGAGAAACGGTACGATAGACATTGCGTGTGTTCAATTAAAGCGAAGGAAATAGTATTGTTGGATTAGTTGTGTCAATACCGATACTTCGCTGTAGGAATCCTACGATACCGTAGATAGACGCCATAATTGTAATAGCAATGACACCGTAGATCATAATACCCTTTCCTTCTGCAGCAGCCTTTTGATCCCCAGCAGAAAGAATGTATTTTGCAACTCCATAGAAGAAGTAAATAATAGCAAGACCGAAGAATGCGGGAATCAAGACATTAACTACTTGCTTGAAACCCTCAGCTAAAGTTGTTGCTGTGCCAACAATCGGCTGTGCACTCCCACCCCCACTCCCACCCCTAACCTGAGCGAGAGCTAATACTGGTGCAAAAGCCATTGATGCGTATACTAATTTTTTTATCATATTTTTCTTATTTATTACTGAATAATAAAGACAAAAACTTATTTTGACACGACCACTTTGATATTAAAGTTACCCATACTGTAGTACAAAAAGTCAAAAAAAGCAATAAACTGTGGATAAATCTACGGACACGAATCTGCTTTTCCATCCACAAAGCCACACCGAGGAGGCTCTCCTCTGTTTATCGGAAGCCCGATAGCTCTTCCAAAAAATCCAAGGATTCCAAAAAGTGTTGCCATAACAAAGATGACCAGAACACCCCAGAGCATTTTACGCTTGCCGTCATCACGAGTTTTCTCGTTGCCCGCATGCAACACAAACTGTCCCGTACCCCAGAAAAAGAAAAGCAACGCGAGTCCGTACATAAATGGAATCGCAAGATTTACAACTCTTATAAACGCAACAAGGTACCCTGTGAGGGATTCCGCACCAAATGCAACTGCAGGAACAGCGCAGAGTGCGAGCAAAATATAATATATATTTTTTATTTTCATATTGATAAGTAATTTTGAAGTGAAATTATGGCAACTCAATAAGGAAATTTGCTTCAATAGAAGGTGTTAATTCCCTCTCCCCACAAATAGCACTACTAGACGCACTTCCCCCTATAAATGGAAAGAAGCTTGCATTTCCAAAACCAAACTGGCCTGTAATGATCGAAATAATTGTTCGGAAGGACACAAGTACAAAGAGAGCAACGAGACCCCACACCATGTACGACTTACCCACCTGTATTTCCTTTTCATTACCAGTAGAGTTGAGAATAAACTTTGATAGTCCCCAGAAAAAGAAAATGATTGCAAGTCCAAAAAGAATAGGAATTACAAGATATAGTATGGAAAGTATATAACAAATAATACTCTTGAAGTTGACCCCCGCTGTACTGAGACTAAATGCAGAAGCGAGAGAGGGTGTAAGAAATGTAAGAACCGCAAGAATCTCAAGTGTGATATTTTTTTTCTTCGTGATGTTCATAGATAGTGTCTCGTTATTCGGATTAAGATATAAGGCCTTTGACCGTGGTTTCCACCACCTTTGATATTGCCGCCGCACCGAGCAGTATTCCCGCACCAATGAGTGCCCACAGGAGGTTAGCTTTCGCTTTTTCAAGTTCTGCAGGCTTACCCTGAGCAGTCACGAACATGAAGCCTGCCCAGATGATATACAGAGTTACCGCAACAGCCGCGATAGGCATGACAATGTTATTAAGCACCACTGTCACAAATGTAATAAGGTTACAACCACCTCCCCGACCTCCACAGTTGAATGGGTTTTCAATTCGCACTCCAATTGCAGGGTTTGATGGAGCAGGGGGAGTACTGGGTCCCACAGTAGCTTGTGCACTTACAACAAGAGGAAGTGCGAGAACACAGATGCCCATAATCACACTAAAAAATATTGTTTGAATTTTTTTCATATAGATTGTATTAAAATGGAAGATATTGCTTAACCTGCTCCGTAAGAAGCTGGTCTGTAATAAGCTTCACGATAAGCCACGCACCGAGGATTGCTGCGATACCGATTCCGACCTTCACAAACATAGTATTTGCTTTAGATCTTTCTGCTGCAGAATCTCCCGATTTCATATATATAAACCCTGCATATGCAATAACCACCACAGAAAAAGCGAGAGCAAGCACTGTCCCCGCATTGATTATTTTTTTGACAGCTTTGATAAAATCATCAAAGCTACAGTTCCCATACACACCATTTTTCTCACATTCGTATGTTATTCCTGTATCTGTCGCGGCAGGTCTTGTAGATGGTCTGACATCAGCCTGACCAAACGCAACATCCCCCACTGACAAGAAAACAAAAAAGGCTACTCCAAGACTTGCACACACTCTTTTGAAAAAATTCTGCCAATTCATGTTATTTAAAAAGTAAATTGAGTGAGTCGTTTGCTCGCTGTAAAGATTCTGAAAGTCTTGCGCGACCACTTGTAATAGACTCTATCATATCACGAAATACAACAGAGCTCTTTGCACCATCTGGATCAATCCACCCTTTTGAAATAAGAGCTGAGTTATAAAACACAATCTGTGATGCATCTGTTGGTTTAGCACCGAGCAAAGCTCTTCGTACTGGGGGCAAATGCGTCACAGTCTCAAGAGATGTAAGTGCTGTAGGCTCGGTGAGGGCCATGATAGCTGAGTAGGATCCTGCAACCTGTTTTGACTGTTTGACAATAGCGAGTGCATACATACGACCAAACACTGCTTGTTTTGGTGTCAGAGTGCCCTTAGGACGTATCTGAGGAACGTAGGTTACGTCAAAGTTAAGGTTAGGGTTCTTTTGCTGGATATTAAAAATCTCACTTGCAAAGCCGATGTACGTTGCCAAGTTTCCTGAGAGGAAATAGTTGAGAGATGCCGGAAGTGAGCGGTTCCATGTATACGATGGCGATGTTGGATTTGAAAATTGAGTATAGAAATTAATTGCTGAAATACTTGGTGCAACAGGATAGTCATATGTATAGTTAAGAGCAGATATCACACTCGCAGAACCACCTATATTGGCACGAACTGTCACAGGTGTTCCAGCCTGAAGAAGAAGCATGGAGATAATCTCCTTTGCATTAGTAATATTCCCCCACTCTCCAAGTGACACAGCACTCTGAGTGATGTTTGCGTTACCGTCTCTGTGTGTAATCTTACTGATGAGACCTGCAGGTTCAGTGTTGTAAAACTCATCCCAATATTTAGGAGGCAAAGGAATGAGATTATTGGAAAATAGATCACGATTCCAATACATAACAAGTGGGTTTACGATAAACGGCACCGCAACAACTCCTTCTGGAGAGAGGAACATTTCTCCCTGCTCAATAAACGTATCTTTAAATGTCCGCTCTGTATAATTTTTATATGGGATAGTAAAAAGTCTATTGCGATGTTTGTACACTGCATCATCTCGCAAAATCACGATGTCTGGACCTGTCCCATCTGCAAGTTTCTCTACAAACTCTGTATCAAACGTCGTTGGATCCTTACGAAGATACGTCATCGTAATGAGGTCACTCGTTTTAAGAGATGAACCCGCGAGTGCAGCCTGAAACGCCTCGTCCGAAATGGTTCCCCAGACCACAAGATTCGCACTGCCTTCTGGGACCTTCGCTTTCGACATTGCAAACGCACCAATGCCTACAACAATAGAGACAGAAAATACGGTGATCAAAATTATTTTAAACGTACTCATATAGTTATAATTTTTTAAATATCATTCCATAGTGATGACTTCCTGCAGAAATCTCCTTTTCAAGAGAAAAACCATTTTTCTCAAAAGTACTCTGTGCAGACTCCTTGGTAAAAATCATTTCTTTACTTGGGCCAATACCACCAAAAGAATCCGTCCAATCCACCACAAGTAACCGACCACTAGGAACAAGAATCCTTTTGATTTCTTGTATTGCTTCTGATTTATTTTCAAGCTGAAAAAGAACGTTACAAACCATAGCAAGAGATATCGATCCCTCGAGGAGGTGTGTTCCGCCAAGGCTTTCGATATTGCCCCACACAACCTCAACATTATAAAGACCTTCACGAGTCACATGATTTTTAAGCTTTGTAAGAAGATCTTTCTGAGTATCAACGGAATACACACGCCCAGTACTCATGAGTGCCTTTGCCGCTGCAATAGTATAAAAACCCGATCCTGAACCAAGATCCGCAATGTCCATTCCTGCTTGTATTCCACACTGCTCGATATTTTTTTGAGGATCGGAGAACATGAATACAGTATAATACAAAATTTTTTTTCACGCACAGAAGTTATAAACAGAGAAAACATCCAACGCATCAATTTTTTAACTCAATTCTTTTTAGAACACTCAATAGCTCAGATAAAAATCTATATTCTTGCTGTCAAAGACGGTCTTTGACATTGAGAGGGTTGGTGGAGTTACAGACAAATGAGGGATGCGATACTATCCCCCTCGCGAAGCTTCATCACTCGCACACCCTGTGTCTGACGGCCAAGAACTGGGATTTCATTTGCATCAACTCGGATCACTTGAGATTTCTTAGAAATCGCCACAACTTCTGCTTCTCCACTTTGAAATACTTTTGCAGAAATAAGCGGACCTGTTTTTGCAGTAACATTTGCGGTTTTGATACCAGAGCCACCACGGTTTTGGATTTTATATTCGTCAATATCAGTTTTCTTTCCGTATCCGTTTTCAGAAATCACCATAAGAGTTGGGTTGTTCCATGACTTGGAAACTGTTTCGGCAGAAATTACTGCATCCCCTTTACCAAGTCGCACTGCACGCACGCCCATAGCCACACGTCCCATCTCTCGAATATCATTTTCTTTGAAATGGATGGACTGTCCTTTTGCAGTTACCACGATAGTTGTATCACCCTTTTCTACAAATGATGCTGACACAAGTCCATCTCCACTGTCGAGTTTGATTGCGATGATTCCCGATATTCGCACATCATGAAAACTTGCTGCTGCGACTTTTTTAGCCACACCCATTTTAGTAACCATCATGAGTGACGCATCAGATTTTTTAACTTCCTTTGGCATTGGAAGAATAGATGTGATTTTCTCACCTTCTGAAAGTGGGAGGAAGTTCATAACAGACTTTCCTCGAGTAGCGCGACGACCCTCTGGAATATCATACATTTTTGTCTGATATGCCTTACCTTTATCAGTAAAGAAAAGCAGGTCGCTGTGTGTAGACGCAATAAGAAGCATGGTCACAAAATCTTCTTCTTTTGTATCAAGATCCACCACACCAACCCCTCCTCGCTTCTGTTTTCGAAATTCATCTGGATGTGTACGTTTAATATATCCGCCCGCAGTAAGCACAAGTGCATTTTCTTCATCAGGTATCAGATCTTCTGCAGAGAGTACTTGTACACCACCTTTCATGATGCGTGTTCGTCGTTCGTCACCGTATTTTTCTTTTACTTCTCTGGATTCATCTTTAATGATTGCCAAGACTTTTTTGGGATTAGAGAGAATAAGTTTGAGAGATTCGATAAGCTCCTGAATAGCTTTCAATTCGTCTTCTATCTTCTTTCGTTCAAGACCCGCAAGTTGCGCGAGGCGCATTGCAAGGATCGCTCCAGCTTGAATCGTAGAAAACTTAAACTCAGTCATGAGTCGCTTGTGCGCTTCTGGAGTGTCTTTACTTCCTCGAATAAGCTTGATAATCGCTTCGATATGATCGAGCGCTTTTTTGAGACCGAGGAGAATGTGTTCACGTTCAAGTGCCTTGCGGAGATCATGCTCTGTGCGTCGTCGAATCACATTCTTACGATGTGCAACGAACTCTTCAAGAATTACTTTGAGTGAGAGTGTCTGTGGTACACCGTCTACAAGAGCAACCATGTTGTAATGAAATGCATCCTCAAGTTGTGTATGCTTGTAGATTTGATTTAAAATATTTTGTGGATGACCACCTCCTTTAAGTTCTACTACGATGCGGATATCCTTTGCTGACTCATCACGAAGACCTTTAATGCCTTCAATGCGTTTATCTCGCACGAGATCTGCAATCTTCACAATAAGATCTGACTTATTCACGCGAAATGGAATGGATGTAATAACAATCTGGAATGATCCAGCTTTGTTTTCTACGATTTCCGCTACACCACGCACAACTACACCACCTTTTCCAGTAGCATACGCATGGGCCATGTCTTTAGTATTGAATGCAACAGCACCTATCGGGAAATCTGGACCTTTTATAAAATGGAGTAAATCCTCTGTGGTAGATTCTGGGTTATCGAGCAGGTGTGTGACTGCATCCATTACTTCATTGAGGTTGTGTGGAGGGATGTTTGTCGCCATACCCACGGCAATACCAAGCGTACCATTGAGAAGTAGTGTTGGAACTGTAGTTGGAAGCACTTTTGGTTCCTTACGAGTCCCATCGTAGTTTGGAATGAAATCAACTGTTTCTTTTTCAATATCACGAAGAAGTTCAGAAGTCAGTTTCTGCATTTTTGCTTCGGTATATCGCATTGCCGCAGCATTATCCCCATCGATTGAGTTATGAACAATTATTCCTGCCGCAAGTGCGAAGTTGTGAGTTCCGTCAATAGTCAAATCATACACATCTTCTGATTTATTTAAAAACTCAATTCGAGAAATTTTGTGATTGTTATATGCATCTTGAGATACTTCTGATATTTTTTTATCTGCACAATATTTTGAATACGCACTCTCCCATGTCGGCGCATGTCCATATGAATACACAACATTTCGATATTCTTCATATGAAAGTGCATCAAGAGTACCTTTCTCTTCAAGAGTCTTTTTAATATTGCGTTGTGTGAGACGGTCTGAGTTAGTTTGACGATTCTCTGTTTTAACCCAAAAAGCTTCATGGCCTTTTCTTAACTTTTCTACATATTCTGGATCATTTTGATGACGCTCCTTAGACAAGTTAGCGTGAAGCATCCAATGCTCTTTCCACCCCATTCTTTGAATATTATCTGGATGTGCATTTAATTTATTAAAATCTTTGTGATGCCTAACTCTTCCTCGAGAAAGAAAATACTTTCCATTGTTTATATTATATTCATCTGCTAAATGGTGAGCAAAATCCCATTCATTTGAATTTGGTTGGTACACCAGCGGATATCCGACAAGTGCCGGCTTTGTATCTTCTTTTTGTGATAGCCGTTTATACACAGGCATAAGAGAGTCGCCTGTCTTCAAATCCTTTGCCTCCCGATATTGTCCATCTCGAAGCATGAATCTGTGATTGAGAGTGCATCGTATTTCTTCTCCGTTATCCAAAACCACTTTCATAATTTCAGCGTCTTTTCTAGTAAGACGCGGTTTAAGGATTTTAGCAATCTTTATTTTACCTTCACTGTCTACAGTATAGGTAAAATTCTCTTTTCCTTTTTTATCTTCTTTAATCAACTCTCCAAAAGAAAGTTTTCTTCCATCAATAAGATCTACTCGAGTATCGATAGTAAAACAACCCCAGTTACCTTGCCCGAGAATAAGTGGATATCGCATGGTGAAATCCTGAGCCATTTTCACCATCGACTCATACACAGCCACGTCTCCGTGTGGGTGATAGTTTCCAAGCACCTCTCCCACCACCGCTGCTGACTTTCGAGTCTTTGCACCAGCGGTCAATCCAAGTTCATTCATCGCAAAGAGAATACGTCGGTGTACAGGTTTAAGCCCGTCACGCACATCAGGGAGTGCGCGGTCAGTGATCACAGACATCGCGTAGTCAATGAAGGATTCCTTCATTTCTGTCGTGATCTCGCGAGATACAACATTCATTCGCTCTGGAAGGTCAGTTGGAACTGATGGTTCAGCTGTATTTTTTTTAGCCATAATATACTGACCATTATATCACAATTAAACTTGATTTCAAAGCTGTTTTAATTGTTGTTTTAGTTGTTAAAATTACCAAAAAGAGAGCTCGGTTCGTCCAACTCACGATCTGTGGTAGTTGCAATCTGGTTAAATTCAGGAGTAGATGTCGATTTTATCAACTGTTTTACCTCATCAAACTGTGAGGTAATTGCCGAAGCTCCATTCGATAGAGCTCCTGTAAATGTTGAGAAAGGGCTTGGTTGTGTAGAAACAATATTACCCTGCTTTTCTCGTCTTAGAGAAAAATCTGGATATACTACCGTCGTCCAAATGAGTAAAATGAACCCCGCAAAAGAAAGAGATACGAGAAATGCAACTCGTTTACGCACGCCTTTTGGTTTTTGACGCAGTTGTTCTAAATATTCAAACATAGAGTAGACTTTATATTACTTCGAGCACTATTACATCCTCTTCCTTTCCATCGAGATCCTTTTTCTTAATAGTAAGCTTATCGATTGCCTTAACTCCTTCAGTACTAGACTCCTTGAGAAAGGTTTTAAGGGTGTCCTTACCTCCAACATCTCCAAAATGAGATGGGATAATGAGTTTTGGTTCAAATTGCACCGCGAGTTTGTGAGCTGCAGATGGATCAAGCACTCCCTCACCGCCAATGGGTACAAACAACACATCCACATTACCAATTCCCTCTTTAGTAGCTGATGGAAGATTTCCATCAGAAAGTGCCCCGAGAAATCCGAGTGTCATACCTTCAAGCGATACTGTATATATAGTGTTAATCCTATCCCCACTACCAAGTCTCCCTCCTCCATATCCAGACTTTGAGAGAAAACCTTTAATAAATACTCCGCCAACTTCATATTCACCAGGACCAGAAATAACGAAAGATTCCTTCTCTCCACGAGAAGTCACCTCTCTGCCATTGTGTTCAGGACTATTGAGAGAGATAAGTGTGATATCTGAACCGAACCGAGCTCCTTTATGAGTCGATTCTTTGGATATAGGGTTAATAGCGATTGTTGTATCACCAAATGAAACTTTGAAAAAATCTACGCCATGGTATGTGATGATCATATTTTGTAGTATAGCAAAATTTTTATAAAACAAAAGCTTGGGGGGTATATAATGTTCAAGCTAGGGAACATAATTGCAAAAATGACTGAAATCTGTATACTACAAAGGTGTTTTATTGCTGACGTAGAGCGAGCGTAATGAGAAAGTACTCTTTCTCATTACCGAGCCGAGGTGAGAAGTAAAGCTTCGCAAGACCTTGAGTCATTTGTACTCAGATGCGAAAGGTGTACTGCTCCTGTAAGATGAGCAAGAAAGGGATGAACCTCGCAACTTGCTGCGGACCCGTATGAGCGAAGTGAATTCCAAACGGGTTCAGGGCTCGTCCCTCGGGTTTAATACCCTTTATTAACCGGAGTTCGGAGTTAAACCTAGAAGATGTGTGTAATCTGTAGAAATACAGAACGTCTCCTCGGCCTCCCACCCCACAATCTAAATGAATATAACAACAGAAGAAAAGAAGTTGGTTTTGATAGTAGAGGAAAGTGACGATGATGGTAAGCCAAAAAAGGAGAGTGCGATGTCAAAAATGGTAACTGACAGTGCCACTCCCCCATCTATCGACGATGTGATCGAAGGTAAGGTTATCGGTATCGAAAAGCAGGCAGTCTACATCGACATACCACCATTTGGTACTGGTATTATTTTTGGACGTGAATACATCAACGCTCGAGACATTATTAAGAAAATCAATGTTGGTGATGTGGTGGCTGGTAAGATAGTTTCCCTATCAAACAAAGATGGATACATCGAAATCTCTCTCAAAGAAGCGCGTCAAGCACTTATCTGGAGCGAGGCAGAAGACGCAATTCGAGACAAGAAAATCTTTGAACTTCCTGTACAGGAAGCAAATAAGGGTGGACTCATTCTCTCGTGGCAAGGTATTTCTGGGTTCCTTCCTGCATCACAGCTCAAAACAGAACACTACCCACGTGTCTCAGATGGAGACAAGGATCGAATTCTTGAAGAACTTCGAAAACTTGTTGGCCAGAAAATCTCTGTAGCAATCATCGGTGCTTCCCCAAAAGAAGGTAAGCTTATCTTCTCTGAGAAAAATCCTGAACAGAAAAACAAAGATCACATCATTGGTAAATACACTCTTGGAGACGAAGTAATGGGTGAGGTTACAGGAATGGTTGATTTTGGAGTATTTATAAAACTCGAAGAGGGTCTTGAGGGTCTCGTACACATCTCTGAGATTGACTGGGCGCTTGTAGAGAATCCAAAACTACTCTTCCATATTGGAGAAAAAGTGAAAGTAAAAATCATCGAAATCAAGGAAGGTAAGATTTCTCTTTCTATCAAAGCACTGAAAGAAAACCCATGGAAAGAAGCTGAGAAAAAATACAAAAAAGATGATGTCGTTGAAGGCGTAGTAATCAAGTTCAACAAACACGGTGCTCTTGCCTCTATCGAGGAAGGTATCGCAGGGCTTGTACATATTTCAGAGTTCGGTAGTGAAGAAAAACTCCGTGACCGACTCGAACTTGGCAAGAACTACTCATTCAAGATTACATTGTTTGACGCTAAGGAGCAGAAGATGACACTCTCATACGTATCGAAGGACGCAAAATAAAAGCAGTCCTGTCGTCTATCCTCGTAGCAGAGCTAACGAGGTATTTCTCGAATAGAGGGTACTCAAAAAGCAAGTCATGTAATACCGACCACACATTATCTTGGTATACTGTGAATATGTTTAAAAAAATTCCTCTCGAAATTTATTTCATTTTCCTGCCGGGATTTATCGTCTCCGTCATTATGAAAAGTTCGACAAAATCCGATAGTATCAATGTGGAGGATATACAGAATATAAACCCAACTCTTGGTGACAGCTACACCATACTTATGTACGGTCTCGGACTTCTACTCACCTATATTCTCTACAGTGTGTCTATGTTTATATATAGAAAACAAATAGTCGAGTTAAGGAAACTACTTTTTAGCCTACTCTACATATCCCTATCCATATGCTTGACTATGATTCTTGTGTTCAACGCAACCTCTATTATTTTTTCAAATATTAGTCCCTCAAAAATCGCTCCGGTTGGTGACGCACTCATGCGTATTGACTATTTCCTCTTCGGGACATACTCTGGCGCGCTTGTTCAACATATATTTTCAAACGAAATAATTCGAGCATATATTATATTCTGCTATATGTATTTATTACCAGTCATCACGTGTATTCTGAGTATTGCCTTCTTTATAAACACTCGAGCATTCCGAACGGGTCTCCTGTCGTTCTGTCTGTCATTTTGTATTGCCATACCAATATGGATTGTGAATCCAACACTTTCTCCTCTCAATATGTATGGCGATAATAGAGCTTTTTCACCGGAATCTTCATACGCACAAGATTTTACACATTTTAAAACAGGTGGATCTCTCCAAAAAAACAGAGACATTCTCGGTAAAGCATGGATGCCTGAAGATAATAGCTGGTACAGTGTGAGTGCTAATCCGAGCATGCATATTGCATGGGGACTTATTTTCGTATTTGTCGCCTATATGATATGGAAACCGTTTGGATTACTCACTGGAATCTGGTTTCTGGGAGATGCAGTTGGCACGCTTCTCTTATTCCAGCATTACTTCATCGACCTCTTATCTGGAGCATTGGTTGCACTCATCAGTGTCAGTATTATTTCATATGTATTGAAAAAACCGATAGGTCAAGAACATGATCTCTTTTATCTTCCAAGAAAAATACAATCCGATATTAAAAATCTACTGTTACCGATCGGGAACGTTAATTAAAATTCGTCATCGCCTTCTCTAAACCCTCTGTAATAAAGGCTTCGAGAGCTATGTTTGCTTTTTTTGAAAGTTTCTTGAGAGTTGATATTTCTTCTGGCTTGAATTCACCGAGAATCACTTTCGTCACAGCTTCCTCACCCTGTGGTTTTCGCAACTTACCTGTCGGAGTTGTCGGAGAAATACCGACACGAATACGCGCAAACTTTTCAGTTTTCAGATGTTTAATAATCGACTCAACACCTTTGTGCCCACCAGATGAACGGTTGAAAGAAATTTTTGTTGCACCAAATGGCAGATCTAGATCGTCATACACCACAATGGTTTTTGCTGCAGCAGGAAGTGTCAAAACAATAGGTTTCAAACTTTTACCCGAATTATTCATGAATGTATCAGGCAGTACTAAAACAGCAGTATGTTTTCCAATCTTTATCTTGGCAACATGGGCAGACAATTTTTTATCAACCTTCCACTCTGCACCATGCACACCACCAAACCACTCTACCAACATTCGTCCTGTGTTATGCCGTGTTTGCACGTATTCCTCTCCCGGATTCCCGAGTCCAACAATTGTGTAAGTCATGAATAAATCATAACATGAGTTGGATAATTTCCAAGTTTGAAAATGATACGACGAGAGGAGTTTGGGTTGAATATAAAAGTATTGTGAGAAAGAAATTTAAATAGATTTTCGATTGAACACACTACATTCTATTGTGTCAAACGAACGCGTGCGATATACTGTACGACATGAATGAAGAAAAAAGTGTTCCAGAAACCACTCCTACACCACAACAACCCTCATCGTGGAAAGCGTTTGCAAAAGAAATCATCATTTTTATACTCATTGCAGTCTGTATCGTCCTCCCCTTCCGCATACTCGTAGCAGAACCGTATATTGTCTCAGGAGCATCTATGGATCCAACATTCACAACTGGTAACTACCTCATTGTCGACAAACTCTCATACAACTTTACAGAACCCAAAAGAAACTCCGTTGTGGTATTCAAATTCCCTACAGAAACATCACGAAATCTTATCAAACGAATCATTGGTCTCCCTGGAGACACTGTATCTGTAGATGGCACAACGGTGACGATTACAAACGCGGAAAACCCAAAGGGATTCGTACTCAATGAAAGCTATCTCGTATACAACCAACCAAATAAATTCTCAGAAACTCTTGGAGCTGACGAGTACTTTGTTATGGGTGACAACCGCCCAGCAAGTTTCGATTCTCGAGCATGGGGCAAGCTTCCACGAAAAGACATTCTTGGCAAGCCACTTATTCGACTGTATCCATTTTCAAAAATAGGAATACTTCCCGGAGACGCAACGGCCAAAGTGCAGAAATAAATAGATTTTTATTTTCCATAGAGCATTCATACCCAGTAACGACTATGTCCAAAAACGATAAAAAACCAGAAAAAAATTTTCTTACTGAGGATTGTGACAAGATAGGAGAAATAGCAGTCCATTATGGATTTTCTGTAGTTAAAACACTATCTATACACACAAGCATTGCATCCCTTGCAAAGCCGTTTAAAGAATTCGACTACTATAGCGATGTTGAAGAAAAAATTGCATTGACCAAGTGGTATATGGAAGAACTAACTTCTCTACCACAACCGATCATGATTCACTACAAGAAACCTCTTTTAGGTAGTGTTGTTAAGAAAAAACCAACTGAAGAAATGTATGGTTTTGAAATCATGGGCAGTAGTAAGCCAGAAAGCGAAGCTCTTATTCTCAAGGCAACTCTCGCTGTACTACATGACTTAGGTTACGACAATCTGTGTGTTGATATAAACAGTATCGGCGACAAAGAATCTGTCTCCAAGTTTGAACGCGAACTCAATACGTACTTCCGAAAACACAGCCACGAACTCCCTGCAAAAGTTAAAGAAGCTTTCAAAAAAAACCATTATTCTATAGTAAACGGAAACCTCTCAGGAATTGAAGAACTTCACAATATTCCGCAGTCTATGAGTTCACTCTCTGACTTGAGTCGGTGTCACTTTAAAGAAGTCCTCGAATATATGGAAGTTTTTGATATTGTATACAAAATCAAACCATCCCTACTGCCAAACAAACTCTACGGATCACATACTATATTTGAAATACGACAAACTCCAACTGGTAAAGAGACAGAGGGAACACTTCTCGCACACGGATATAGATACAACCACCTAGCCAAGAAAATCGGCGCAAAGAAGGATGTTCCCTGTATCGGCATGACCCTTACCGTCAAAAAAAGTGCAGTTCCTCTTAAAAAGGTGGTGATTAAAAACATCAAGAAACCCCGTTTCTACCTTGTACAACTCGGAACTACAGCCAAACTCAAAGCACTCAATGTTGTAGAGATGCTCCGTATAGAAAAAATCCCTGTATACCACTCCCTTACTAAAGACAAAATAACCGGACAACTCACCGGAGCAGAATACATGAAAGCTACTCACGTGCTTATTATTGGCCAGAAAGAAGCCATTGAAAACTCCATTGTGGTCCGACATGTTATAACCAGAGAGCAGGAAACCATAGCCCTCCACGAGCTTGTGGAGTTCCTCAGAGCTCTCAAATAGAGCACAGTACGTGCGTGTACTTGAGAAAATTTAAGGGTTGTGCTAAAATAGCGAAACTATGATAAATGCAGAAGTAACCAAAACAGGCAACGAAAACAATGTAAATCTCATCCGACGCTTCACCAAGCGTGTTCAGGGTGCTGGAATCCTTCCTCGAGTCCGCTCCCTCCGATATGCAACTCGTAAAGCTTCCTCATATGTTAAGAAGAAAAAAACTCTCAAGGTCATCCGGCGTCGAGAAGAAATCGCAGATCTCATCAAAATGGGTAAAATGAGCGAATTCACAAAGGGACGAAAATAGACTCCCCTCTCAATGCAAGAAGAAAACTTTACAATCACAAACAAGACAAGAAGCACGCTCCCGAGCGTGCCTTTTGCTCTCATAAAAGATACCGTAATGGGCAAAAAATACTCTCTCAGTCTTGTATTCATCGGGGAACGACGATCACAATTCATCAACAACACGTATCGTGCTAAAAACAAACCGACTAATATTCTCAGTTTCAGTCTCGATGCACAAAATGGTGAAATCTTTATCACACCCGCTGTTGCAAAAAAACAAACAAAGAAATTTGAAAGAAAATATGCAAACCTCATCGCATTTTTATTTATCCACGGATTATTGCATTTGAAAGGAATGGAACATGGTAGTACAATGGAGAAAGCCGAAGAAAAAATTCGTAAAACCTTTGGTATTTAATCAAGACTTAACTACCTGAATCTCTTTTTGTCTTTATGATTTTTATTGCCGACGTAGAGCGAGGGTAATGAGAAAGTACTCTTTCTCATTACCGAGCCGAGAAGACCAAGAAAGGGATGAATACCCTTTATTCTTTCAAAAAAACTCATTAAATTGAAAATAAATTAAAGATGGCACGCAACATAACAGTCGGCATAGACATCGGAACCTACCAAGTCAAAGTGGTGGTTGCGGAACTTGTCCGAGATGCGGGTGGTCGCCAGAGTACCCAGATTATCGGCACAGGTAGTGCAGAGTCCAAAGGCATGCGTCATGGATATATTATTCATGGAAGCGATATTACGAGAAGTATACAAATTGCCGTTGCTCAAGCTGAAAAATCATCAGGTATCAAAATTCGTAAGGTTTTTATTGCTGTTGGAGGCATTGGGCTTGCCGGCGTTACATCTACCGGCTCGATCATCATCAGTCGAGCAGATCTTGAAGTTTCAGAACTCGATATTCAAAAAGTAAATGAGATTTGCGAAAACGAACTCCCTACTGGAGTTACCCAAAACCGTCGCATCCTCCACAGCATTCCGATGTCATATAAAATAGATGGGAAAACAGTACTCGCCAAGTCTCCATTAGGCATGAAAGGCGGTCGACTGGAAATAAAAATGCTTTTTGTTACGTGTCTTGAGTCACACCTCGAAGATCTCATGACTGCAGTAGACGAGGCGGGTATTGAAGTCATCGATGTCATGGCGTCCCCTATTGCCGCAAGTTTTGCTATTTTAAATAAATCTCAAAAGATTGCTGGGGCAATCCTTGCCAATATTGGTGCAGAAACTATTTCCATTGTTGTATTCGAAAACAACATCCCTATTTCTTTGGAAGTATTCCCTATAGGATCAACAGATATTACAAACGACATCGCCCTCGGACTCAAAATACCTCTCGAAGAAGCAGAAAATGTGAAAGTTGGATCAATCGGATCAAACTCATTTTCAAAAAAGAAACTGGACGAAATCATTCACGCTCGAGTATCCGACATGTTTGAACTTATTGAAAATCATTTAAAGAAAATAGGTAGAAACGGACTCCTTCCTGCAGGTATTTTTATTACTGGTGGAGGTGGTAATATTTCAAGTATTGAAGAAATCGCCAAAACATCTCTCAGACTTCCCTCTCGTGTTGCATCTTTATCACTCACCGAAAAGAGCAAGATTAAAGATTCTACATGGGCAGTCGCCTACGGACTTTGCATGCTTGGATTTTCAAAAGAAGAAAAGCAGGTGTTGGGGGTAAAAAATACAATGAGTAGAGGGGTGGAGAAAGTGCTCGGCTGGATCAAACAATTCCTCCCTTAAAACGAAGAAAATTAAATCATCTACGTTGTTGGACTTCGATAAAATAATTTTCAACGTACCACCAAGTACGCCTCAAATTATTTTCCTTGTCCGCCTAGTATCTGAGCCAATTTTCCTCGTTTTATAAAACTGAAATTTAAATTTTGTATATGAATTAGCCGGCACCATGTGGTACCGGCTTTGACTCAGGCGCGGAGAGGAAATCTTGACGCGATCGAAACCGGGGCTGAGGGCAGTTTTTTTTCTTACCCTCAAGGTCACTTGGAAGATAGGGTTGCAAGCATCTTCCTAAAAACCTCCTCTAATTTAACCTCACCCATAAGTTGGTCGCGCCTCACAATACCCATTTGAAGTGCTCGTTTAAGAGGTATTGCCTCCAAAACCTCCAAAAGAGTGCTTTTCTTTTTTTTTCGAATTCTATAAAGATATAAAATTTTTTCTTTCAATTTAGGACAACCACACCCTTCAATAAAAACTATCACTTCTTGTAGTGTCATTTGTTTTTTCATGGCACAGTTTCCCCACCCTTAAATACGAACTTTTGGATACAATACATATATGGCAAACAAACAAGTTCACCTGTCAAACGAGGAGCGTTTCTGTATCGAGAATATGTTAGGT
>Ga0163144_10005547_pt1 | contig 28015 bp, 15 predicted proteins | sample OliLak19BULKMAT1_FD_123175 | JGI IMG/M metagenome (GOLD analysis project Ga0163144, IMG submission 123175) | Freshwater microbial mat bacterial communities from Lake Vanda, McMurdo Dry Valleys, Antarctica - Oligotrophic Lake LV.19.BULKMAT1 | ecosystem: Environmental > Aquatic > Freshwater >... | reverse complement strand
GATGCCGGATTCGAACTTGGACTGGGCGGCGACCTTGATGGCGTCTCCGACGGCCATCTCGGCCTTGTATTCCGAGAGCTGGATGCCGCCCTGCTTGTTGAACTCGCCCGCCTTCAGGACGTGGTAGTAGCCCATGTAGCCGACGGCAAAAACGATGCAGAGGTAGAAAAGCCACACCCACCAGGTTGGCAGGTTGTTGTCGAGTTCCTTGATGCCGTCGGCCTCATGGTCGAGCAGCAGCGGGTCCTGGGGTTCGTTGGGACTACTCATTGCGGGATTCTCCTTTCTTCAACTCACCGCCATCGAGCGGGAGGATTTCCATGTGATGGACGTGGGCCTTGCGCTGAAAGAGCGCCCAAAGGACCGCGACGATGAAGACGGTGAAGAACAGGCAGATGGAGATGATGCCGAAGTTCTCCACGCCTCCGAGTGTGCTGACGACGTTCTTGATCATGGTGGGCCTCACTTTGGAGCGGTGGACGCCTCCGAGCCCTTGATGTCGGTGCCGAGCCGCTGGAGGTAGGCGGTCAACGCGATGATTTCCTTGCTCGGGTTCCCCTTGATGGACCCCTGTTTGAGATTCTCGACGACCTTGGCGGCCTGAGTATCGAGATCCTTCATGGCCTGGCCGTTTTCGTAGCCGGCGGGATACGGGACACCGACATGGCGAAGGGCCTTGATGCGCGATGGCAGGGCGTTTGTCTCGATGTTCTGGGTCAGCAGCCACGGGTAGCGCGGCATGATGGATCCGGGAGAGGTGGTGCCGGGATCGTCCATGTGGTTGTAGTGCCACGCGTCGGGATACTTGCCGCCGATGCGGTGCAGGTCCGGCCCGGTGCGCTTAGAGCCCCAGAGGAACGGGTGGTCGTAAACGAACTCGCCGGCCTTGGAGTATTCGCCGTAGCGCTCGGTCTCGCTACGGAAGGGCCGGATCATCTGCGAATGGCAGCCTACGCAGCCTTCGCGGATGTAGATGTCGCGGCCGAGGACTTCGAGTGGGGTGTAGGGCTTCACAGAGGAGATGGTCGGGACGTTCTCCTTGATGAGATACATGGGGACGATTTCGACCAAGCCGCCGATGGCCACGGCGACGAGCGAGAGGACGGTCATGAGGAGGGGCTTCGATTCGATGAACCGGTGCCAGAACGCGACCTTGCCGTGGCCCGCGGCACTGCCGGCATGCTCCATCTGGGCCGAGAGCGGGACCGCCTGGGCCTCGGTGTCGGGCTCGAAGACACCGCTCTTGGCCGTCTTCCACAGGTTGTAGGTCATGATGACCGCGCCGGTAATGTAGAGCGAGCCGCCGATGGCGCGCAGCTTATACATCGGGATCAGCTGGAGGACGGTGGCGAGGAAGTTTGGATACTTCATGAACCCGTCCTCGGTGAACTCCTTCCACATCAGGCCCTGGGTGATGCCGGTCCAGTAGATCGGGATGACGTAGAACATCATTCCCAGCAGACCCAGCCAGAAGTGCCAGTTCACGAGCTTCATCGAATGGAGCTTCGTGTTCCACATCTTGGGGAAGAGCCAGTAGAGCATGGAGAACGCGATGAAGCCGTTCCAGCCGAGCGCGCCGGTGTGGACATGCGCGATGGTCCAATCCGTATAGTGGGAGAGACTGTTCACGCTCTTGATCGAGAGCATCGGGCCTTCGAGCGTGGCCATGCCGTAGGCCGTGAGCGCCACGACCATGAACTTCAGCATGGGTTCCTCGCGCAGTTTGTGCCACGCGCCGCGCAGGGTGAGCAGGCCGTTCAACATGCCACCCCAGCTCGGGGCCACGAGCATCACGCTGAAGACCATGCCCAGCGACTGCGCCCAATCAGGCAACGCCGTGTAGAGGAGGTGATGCGGACCCGCCCAGATGTAGATGAAGATCAGGCCCCAGAAATGGATGATTGAAAGCCGGTAGCTGAAGACAGGCCGGTTGGCTGCCTTGGGGAGGAAGTAATACATCAGCCCGAGGAAAGGCGTGGTGAGGAAGAAGGCCACGGCGTTGTGCCCATACCACCACTGCACGAGCGCATCCTGCACGCCGGCGTAGATGGGGTAGCTCTTGAAGAAGCTCGCCGGGACGGCGATGGAGTTGACGATATGCAGCATCGCCACGGTCAGCGCGGTCGCGATGTAGAACCAGATGGCGACGTAGAGGTGTTTCTCGCGCCGCTTGAAGATGGTTCCCATCAGATTGACGGTGAACGCCACCCAGATCAGGGCGATGGCGATATCGATGGGCCACTCGAGTTCGGCGTATTCCTTGGAGGTAGTAAGGCCGAGCGGCAGCGTCACGGCAGCCGAGACGATGATCGCCTGCCAGCCCCAGAAATTGATCCAGCTGAGCTTGTCGCTGAACATCCGCGCCTTGCACAGCCTCTGGAGCGAATAGTAGATGCCCATGAACATCGCATTGCCCACGAACGCGAACGTCACAGCGTTGGTGTGCAGCGGACGCAGGCGCCCGAACGTGGTGTATTGGAGGTTCAGGTTCATCCCCGGCCAGAAGAGCTGGACCGCGATGAGGAGTCCGGCCGAGAAGCCCACGAGGCCCCAGACAATGGTGGCGATCGCGAACGCGCGGACGATCCTGTTGTCGTATTTGAAGGTTTCTACGTTCATTCCGGGGCTCCGTGGTTCATTCATTTTTTTGTAGATCCTGCTTCGGCTCTTTCACCGGCGCGTCGTCCGCTAGCATCCGCATCGAAGGGGTGCAGGTGTCCTCGTATTGCCCGTTCCGGACGGCCCAGATGAAGCCCGCCAGAAAACATGCGGCCACGACGACGCTCACGGGGATGAGGATAAGGATGACGCTCATAGCCGCTTTACCTCCGTTGCCCGACCCTGAACAGGAATTGCTGCCTCATCCTCTTTCTCGACCAAGTTCTCGCGCTCCGTATCGGTCGACCGGAGCGAGGAAGAGAACGAGGTCGAGGGCGAGATGGATTGGATCGGCGCGAGCTCCAGGCCACTGCGGCGACCAGCCCAGCCGGTCAATCCGCAGGCAAATGCGACGACCGAGACCGAACTCAGCGGCATCAGCACCGCGCAGACGATGGGCGAGAGGTTGCCGGTCGCCGCGATGGCGATACCGACGAGATTGTAGAGCGTGGAAACGATGAAACTGGCCCGGACGATGCGCACCGTGTTCCGGCTGAAGCGCAGCAGTTCGTGCGTCCGGGGCACGAGCGCGGCGTCCATGATGACGTCGCTCGCGGGCGAGAACGCGCCGATGTTCTCGACCACCGCCACGCCCACGTCGCTCTGCTTCAACGCCCCGGCGTCGTTCAGGCCGTCGCCCACCATCATGACGGTGCGCCCGTTGCTCTGAAGGCGTTCGATGAAGCCGAGCTTGTCCAGCGGGCTCTGGTTGAACCGGAGGCGGGCTTCGCCGCCGAACAGGGCCGTAAAGCGGGCGCGCTCACGCTCGTTGTCGCCGCTGAGCAGGGCCACTTCGTGCTGATCGGCCAAGGCACCTAGAAGGTTTCCCGTGTCGGGCCGGAGCGTGCTCGTGACGGCGAAGTGCCCTCGATGGCGGCCGTCGATCATGACGTGGACGGAGCTTCCATGGGCAGTCCCCTGCACCGCACCTCCGCCAAGCATCCAGGCGGCGGAGCCCATCCGCACCTCGCTGTCGCCGACTCGTCCTTCGATGCCGCAGCCGGGCGTTTCCAGGAACGCGATGACCGGCTCCGCCACCTGGCGGCCACGCATCGATTCGGCGATGCGAACGGACAAGGGATGCGTGGATTGGACCGCCAGCGAGAAGACCTTCCGTTCCTCGTCGCGGCTGAGTGGATGGGTGTCGGTTGGCCCGAAATCCGCCTGGCCGGGCGAGGACGCGCGGCCTACGAAGGACACTTCGCCCGCCCCGGCCGTGGTCAGCGTGCCGGTCTTGTCGAAGACGATGGAATCCACGCGAGCCAGCGTTTCCAACACGTTGGCGTTCCGGAGAAAGATGTTCCTGCGGGCCAGGACACGCTGTGCGTTACCCAGGGCGAACGGCGCCGCCAAGGCCAGCGCGCACGGGCAAGCGACGATCAGGACCGACGTGAAGGACTTGAGCGACTTGGCCGGATCGACGAACGCCCAATACGCCGCCGCGCCCACGGCGATGGCGATGACGACGGCCGTGAAACGCGGCGCAAGCCGGTTGGTCAGCGTGGCGAAGATGTTCTCCTTCGTTTTCTGGAAGACTTCCTGGTTCCAGAGCGAGGTGAGATAGCTCTGCGAAACCGGCTTCACCATCTCGATCTCTATGGCCCCGGCCATCTGGCGACCGCCGGCGTAGAGGTAGTCGCCTTCCAGCTTCTCCACCGGCTGGGATTCGCCGGTGACGAAGCTGTAGTCGATCACGGCACCTCCGCGAACGAGCTTGGCATCGGCGGGAACGAGTTCGCTGCTGCGGATGACCAGCCGGTCGCCGACGCGGAGCTGGCTGAGAGCGACGCGTTCTTCATCCGGGATCGTTGATGCCTGATGTCTGAGGCGCACGACCGACAGCGGAAAGAACGCCCGGTAATCACGGTCAAACGCGAGGCGGTCGTAGGTCTTCTGTTGAAACAGTTTTCCCAGCAGCAGGTAGAACAGCAGGCCCGCCAGCGAATCGAAGTAGCCTTCGCCATGGCCGCTGACGATCTCCCACGTGCTCTGGCCCCAGAGCGCGGCGATGCCGAGAGCGATCGGCACGTCCAAGGTGAGCCGGCGTTGCCTCAGGCTCATCCAGGCGGTCTTCCAATAGTCGGCCGCGCTGTAGAGCAGCACGGGCACTGACAGGATCAGGCTGACCCAGCCGAACATCGCCTTGAAGGCCGGGCCATCAAACACATCGAGCCCGAGGTAGCCGGCGATGGCGAAGAGCATCGTGTTGCCGAACACGAAGCCCGCGACGCCGAGCTGGAGATTCAATCGGCGCGTGGCCGGACTCGCCTTCGGCTTCTGCAAGTCGGAGAAACGCAGCTCCGGTTCGTAGCCGAGCGACGCCACCAAGGCGGCAATATCGCTGAGCAGAAGGACGCTTTCGTCGAAGCTGACGGTGATCTCCTTGCGCGGGAAGCTGACCTGCGACTTGCCGATTCCCTGGCGCAGCTTGAAGAGGTTTTCCAGCAGCCAGACGCAGCCGATGCAGTGGATGGCCGGCAGATGGAATCGCACGCGCGCCACCTTCCCGTCGCTGAACTCCACCAACTGCGCACGCACCGACGGTTCGTCGAGATAGGTGTAGTCCTGCGGGGGCTTCTCCGAGATGCGGACGCCGGAAACGGTGTTCAACCGGTAGAACTGCCCTAGGCCGTTCTCCGAAAGCAGCTCGAACACGGTCTGGCAGCCGTGGCAGCAGAAGGCTTTGCCGTCGGTGATGAACGCCTTGGTCCCGCAAGCCGTGCCGCAATGGAAGCAAGCAACCGCAGAAGCGGTTTCAAGGTCTGAAAGGGTTGCCGGGTTTGGTGCTGTCGTCGCCATCGCTGACCATCGAGGTCAGGACAAACATCGGACCGATGGGGAGACGGCACTTGCCGTATCTTGCCCTTAGCTTGCTCCCACTTGGCAAAATCCGACCGATGGGAACAGGTCACCGCAGAAAGCGACCAACTCGCCTCCGTGGATTACAGCACGTCGCCATGGCGGGCGGCGTAGGCGTAGTTCCGCAGAGGCGTGCGGATCTTGCGGTGGGTCCAGATGAAGCGTTCGATGATCTCGTGGATTGGGTCGGGGTATTTCGATTCCCATTCTCCGAGGCCATGCAGGGCGGCTTCCTGACAGGCTTCGGAAGGCAGCTCCAGCGTCCGCGCCATGACGGACAGGATCAGTTCGTCGCGCTCTTTCTGAAGAGGAAGTTCCGGCTGAGCGCAGACGGGGAAAACATCCCACCACATGTAGCAGATACTGTTCAGGGGATTGGCCTCCTCATTGTCGAGATGACCCAGGTGATTGGAGCAGCGGACGGCGAAACAGTCGCGGAACAAGGTGAAGATGGCTTCCAGGCCCCGCGCACGCAGTGCCCAAGGGCCGGTATCGTCTGCCAATGAGAAACCCATGTTGGAGCAAGACGGGCTGGCAATCATCCAAAGACCCTGGTTGACCTGCTCGTCATCGAACGGCTCCAGAATCTCACCGGATCGCTCGAAGGTTTCCGCCAGCAATTCCGCCGTCCTCTCCGGCGAACCTTCCCACCGATCGGCATCAGTTTCCCAATGCCACGCCGGGTCGTTCACCGGTCGGGCGAAGACGAACTCGATCCACTCTTCGATGCTCGCGTCGGTCAGAATCTGTCCCATGGGAACGATGCTTACCGTCCCGCGCCGACGAGTCACGAGTGCGTTTCGGAGGGCAGCTATGGACCTCGCCTCTACTTCAACGTCTGGAGGAACGCCTCGATGTCGGCGATCTCCTGTGCGTTGAAAATGTCGCCCATCGGCGGCATCGGCGAGGCCTCCAGGTTCTCGAATCCTTTCGCGAGGACCTTGTTGGGTTCCATCAGGCTTTCGTGGATGTAGGCGGCCGTCTGGCGGCCGGCGATGCCGTCGAGCGCGGGACCGACGGTGCTGCCCTCGCCCTTGAGCATGTGGCAGAGTGTGCAGCGGGCCGTGTGGGTGAGGAAGATGGTCTGACCACGGCTGCCATCGGCGACTATCTTCTCGGGAGCGGCCGTCTCCGCGGGAAGCAGTTCAGTGAGTTTCACGTCGTCGAAGAATCCGGTGCCGCGAGCGACGTGGAGCAGGTTGATGCTCGAACGCGTGGCATTACGGCTGTTGAAGACGACTTCCACCTCGGTCCAGTCGCCGCTGCGCGTGACGGTGTCGGTCTCATAGCGGTTGATGTGGTCGTTCAGGCTCACCTTGCCACGGATGTTCTGTCCCTTGATCCAAGCGGAGAGGCGATACTCTGTGTTCGGCTTCAGCGCGACGTCCGCATGGAAGCTGGTGTCGGCATCGCCCGTGGTAGTCACGCTGAAGGCCTGTTTGCCGGAATGGACCCGGCCCGCTTCCCTGACGACCTCCCACTTGGCATCGCTGTTTGCCGGACGGCCGCCGTAATCACGGCGTTGCCAGCCTTCGGGGAATCCATCGGCTCCGACGATCTCGAAGCCGGGGTTCGGCAGAAGGTTCGGGCCTTCGCGGAAAGGCTGGGCCTGGTGTTTGCGCGAGATGACGCGGACCGCTTCGTTCAGCCATTCGTCGGAGCGGTTCACGACGTTGCGCGCGACACTCACGACAACGTTCTGCACATCCTTGGAAGTTTCAAACTGGCCGAGCTTCACCAATCCGGCCAAGCGCGTCACGGGAACCGGATCGCTCACGACGCCCGCGCTGAAGAAGAGCTTCTGGGCCTTGGCGTCATTCCCGAGGGCACGCGTGGCGTTGCGGCGGAGAACGGCGTCCTTCGCCAAGAGCGCGGAGAGATGAGTCGCTTCGTCCAATTGGCCGAGGCCCGACAGCGTCCAGAGCGCGTGGACCGCAGCGATGCCGCCGTCCTTGGCAGTGGCCGACTTCTTCAAGGCCTCGACCGCGTCGGTCTTCCTCCCTTCGACGAGCAACCGCTGGGCGGTCGTCCGCCAGAACGGATTGCCGTCGCCGAGTGCGTCGACCAGTGCGGGCGTCTTCGCGTCCTTGAGGCTGGTGCTCGCGGGCTTCTTGGCGCCGTCCCAGACGACGCGGTAGATGCGGCCTCGGGCATGGTCGCGGAGCGGGTTCTCATGGGCGCCGCCGACGCCGGTCTTCGCGTCGTAGCCGCCGCGCTGCACGCTGGGCGTGGGATTGTGCTGGATGATGAAGTTCTGCCAGTCGGCGAACCAGACCGCGCCGTCCGGACCGACCTCGGCGAAGACGGGCGACATCCATTCGTCGGCGCTGGCCACGAGGTTGAACCCATCCTTGGCCACGTAGCCCGCGCCTTTGGACTGCACGTCCATCAGCGTGATGACCTTCATCGTCGGCTCGCAGACCATGGCCTGGCCCTGGAGACGCTTGGGCATGTTGTCCCCGAAGATGAAGGCACTGCCGGCGGCGGCCGTGTAGCCGCCGAAGACGTCCACCTGCCGGAAGTTCGGCGTGATGGTGTGGACGCGGTCCTCGACGTTGATCTTCTTGGCCGACATCACACGGACGCCCGGCCCGGCCAACGTCGCCGGAATGCCGCCATAGAAGATGGGCGCGCCGTTGGCCGTGCCGCCGAACTGGTCGCCGGCCTCGTTCGCGCTCTGGCCCCAGGAGTTGTTCGAGAACTGGTGGAGGAACTCCAGCGCCGAACCGTCGGCCTTGAAGCGGTAGGTGCCCTGGGCGAAGCGCATCTGCTTGCCGCCGACCTCGCCGTTGAAGCCCGAGTAGCCGACGCAGCCGTAGAGCCAGTTGTCCAAGCCGTAGTGCAGGTTGTTCGCCTGCGCGTGCGTGTCGCCAATGCCCCAGCCGGTCAGGATTTCCTGTCGGACGTCGGCCTTGCCGTCGCCGTCGGTGTCCTTGAGGAACAGGAAACGCGGCGGCTGCGAAACGATCACGCCACCGTTCACAAAGACGAGGCTCGTCGGGATGTTCAGCTTGTCGGCGAAAACGGTGAACTTGTCCGCTTTGCCGTCGCCGTCGGTGTCTTCGCAGATCTTGATCGAGTCATTCCCCTGCCCCGTCGGCTGCACGCCGTGGGGATAGTCGCGCGTCTCGCAGACCCACAGGCGGCCGCGTTCGTCCCAGGAGAAGGCGATGGGTTTGGCGATGTCCGGCTCGGCGGCGAACAGCTCCAGCTTCATGTCCACCGGCACCTGCGTGCGCTCCCGGCTGCCCTTCACGCCGAAGGGCTGCTGGAAGGTGATGGCTTCAGGACGGCGCTCGTAATTGGCGACGGTGGCGTTGGGCTCGCGCTTCTCGGGTTCGCGCTGGGCGAGGAAGGCCTTCCAACTGGCAACCCGGCCTTCGCCGACGGCCGAAGTCACCTTGGCCTGGACGCCTTGGATGAAAGCCGGAGATCCCCAGGCGCGTTCGTCGCCGTCGAAGGAGAAGGTGAGAAGCCTGGCGGCGGGAATGGACGACAGCGATTTGAAGTCGTCCTTCGGAGCGTCGAGCAGCACGGCGTCGAACTTGGCCAACCATTCCGGCGTCACAACCGACGCATCCGATGCGTAGTCGAACCACACCGCGTCACGCCCCAGTTCGCGCATGAGGACGTGGCAGCGTTTGGTCGAATCGGAGCCCTCCTTGCCGAGGTAGAGGACGCGGATGGGGCCGGAGTCCGCGGCCAAGGCGGAGGAAGCAGTGATGCCTGCCAAAAGAAGGGAACGAATAAGATTCATGGAATGGACTGAGACTAACGAAAACCGGGCAAAGTCAAACGGGGTTCTAGGGATTCAGAAGTTTCTTCAACGTCGGCTCCATCGCCTCGGCCCAGGTGGCATAGCCCTTGGCCGAAGGATGCAGGAAGTCAGACATGACTTCCTTGGAGATGGAGCCGTCGGGTTCGAGGAACTTGCCGCCGATGTCGAGGTAGGTGATGCCGGCCTTGCCATCGAGCTTGGCGATGCGCTCGTTCACTTCGGAGACCTTGGCGCGGGTGGCGTCGGGCTTGGCTCCGCGCGGGAAGATGCCGAGAAGCAGGATGCGCGTCCGGCGGGAGCGGCGGTGGATCTCGGCGCAGATGGCCTCAATACCGGCGGCGATCTCATCGGGCGTGTTCAGGCCCATGTTGTTCGTCCCGATCATGACGACGACGACCTCCGGCGACACGTCGTCGAACTCGCCATGGGTCAACCGCCAGAGGACGTTCTCCGTGCGATCCCACCCGTAGCCGAGATTGACCACACGACGTCCGGCAAAGAGGCGGTTCCATTCGTTGGTTCCGGTGCGGCGACCCGAGACGGGTTCACCACCCCAGAAGTGCAAGATCGAATCGCCGAGCATGACGATCTCGGGTTTCCGTTCCTTCATCAGCGCGACACAGGCGGCGTGGCGTTCGGCCCAGTCGTAGGTGCGCCAATCGCGGTTCTGGGTGACGGGAACGAGGGTGGAGAGTTTGCGCGGCGATGCGCCCGACGACGAGGTGATCGATGTGGTGACCGCGCTCTGGTTCGTCGTTCCCTGTATGAACGTCCGAGCGGCCAACTTGTAGCCGGGCGGGAGATCGACGGGCGCCAGCCACACGCCGTCGTCCTTGGTCGGAGGACGACCGTCCAAGTTGTAGCGGATGATCGCACCGGGCGTGGCTGAGGTGGCGTTGAGAAGGCCTTGGGCGTTTGGCTGGATGGTGGGGGCGGCGACCTCGGCACCCAACGCGGTGAAGAAGTGTCCCAGCAGAGCCGAAGCGACGAGACTGGAAAGCAGGGGCGAAATCTTCATGGGTTCTCCGAAGTTCAGTTGTTCTCCTCAAGGCCTTCCTTGTGCCCGAGGTTCTTCACGGGTTGGAAGATCTCCAGCACTTCGGCCAGCAGTTCTTGATCGAGCGGTTCGGCGGCCCATTTGGCCCAGTTGCGGATGTTGGTCGGGTTCGCGCTGCCGCTGACGGTGGTGGCGATGTCGGGGTTCGCGAGGCTGAACTGGAGAGCGAGCTTCGCGATGTCCACGCCCTTGACCGCGCAGTGGGCGGCGGCGGCGCGGGCGGCGGCTTTCACGGCCTCGGGTTCTTTCAACCAGACGGGCAACGGCGCGTTGGTCAGCAGGCGGGCGCTGAAGGGGCCGGCGTTCATCACGCCCACGCCCTTGGCCTTGAGGTAGGGGACGGTCTCGTCGGCGAAGCGCGTGTTCTGGAGCGTGTATTGGTTGTAGCTGAGCGCGCAGTCGACATCGGTCTGGTCGCAGATGAAGCGGAAGATCTTCTGCGGATAGCCGCTGAAGCCGATGAAGCGAACTTTGCCCGACTGCTGGATCTTCTTCAGCGCGGGAATGGTCTCATCGACGATCTGCTGCATGGGCACGAACTCGACGTCGTGGCAGAGCACGATGTCGAGATGGTCGGTGCCGAGGCGGTGCAGAGAGACATCCACGCTCTCGGCGACGCGTTTGGCGCTGAAGTCGAAGTGCGGGAGGTCGTAGCGGCCGAGCTTGGTGCAAAGCGTGTAGCTGTCGCGCGGAACGCCCTTCAGCGCGATGCCGAGGAGCACCTCGCTCATGCCGCGTCCGTAGAAGGGCGAGGTGTCGATGAAGTTCAGCCCGCAGTCGAGCGCGACGCGGACGCTCTCCAGCGCCTCGTCGAGCTTCACGCTGCGGAACTCGGCACCGAGCGACGACGCGCCGAAGCTGAGGATGGGAAGCTGGAGGCCGGTTTTGCCGAGGAGTCGGGTTTGCATGTCAGGGAATGATTTGAAGGACGGCAGGCGGTCCTACTGGAGCTGCCGGTCGGGCGGACGCGAGCCGATGCTGATGAGGACATTCGCCCACAAGGCGGCGTCGCCGGTCTGGATGGTCAGGACGTGGTCGGCGGATTCGACGGCCTTGTAGAAGTCCCACTTCATGATGGGCTCGATCTTCGTCTTGAGGCCGGCCTGTTTGATGATCGTCTTGAACTCGCCCCAGGCGGCGGGCTCGCCGTATTTCGCATAGGGATCGTCCGCCGGGATGCCCATGGTGTGGATCGAATCCACCGGCACGGCGCTCAAGACAGCCCGCAACGCCTGCGCGCAGGTGATCAGGCCCGGCGACAGGTTCATGCAGATGACCTCGGCATTCGGTCCCTTCTTGGTCGAGGCGGGATAATTGCCATCGGCGATGAGGACCTTGCCATGGTGTCCGGCCCGGGCGAGGACGCGGAGGATTTCCGGATGGATGAGCTGGGTTTTGAGCATGTCAGTGGTCTGTTGCTGGAACCGCCAGAACTTGGGTCGGACGTGTCTGAAGGTGGAGCCAGCCGCGCTGCGGCTGGCTGCCGAGTCGCAGCGCGACTCGGCCCACCTTGAACGAAACTGGCGTTGTTGCTGTTGAATTCATCGTTCACGTCCGCCGCTTGGGCAGGCTGGAAGCACTGCCCTACCTTGGAAACCATCTGCGGAAACTCTCGATGGTCTGCTTCGCCGCCGTGTCGCTGTCGGGCAACGGCAGGACTTCGGCGGAGACGTAGCCGGTGTAGCCGATGTCCTTCAGCGCGGCGGCCACGGGAGCGAAGTCGAGATGCCCGAAGCCGATGGCCCGGCGGTTTGAATCGGCGAAGTGGACGTGGCCCAACTCGGCTGCGACAGCCCGGAGCGTCCGCGCGATGTCGGCCTCCTCGATGTTCATGTGGAACAGGTCGCAGAGGAGCTTCACATTGGTGAGGCCGTGTTCACGGAGGAACGCGGCGGCGTCTTCCGCACGGTTGAACAGGTTGCACTCGTAACGGTTCAACGGCTCGTAGAGGAAGACCTGCTTCTGCGCGGCGGCGCGGGCGGACAGTTCCTTCAACGCCTCGGCCAGCCACGCCAGCGCCTGCTCGCGGGAGACCGCACCTTCCCATCGTCCCTGCATGGACCCGAGGATCGCAGGCGCGCCGCAGAAGCCGGCGAGATTGATGACGCCCTGGATGAACTCGACCGCCTTCTTGCGGACAGCTTCGTCGGGATGGGTCAGGTGGAGCTTGTGCTTCACCCAGCCCGCGCCGGTGCCGATGGCGGCGACCTTGAGGGAATGTTTCTCCATCAGGTCGCGGACCTGGCTGAGCGGAAGCTCCTTGGCCGACGGCGGGAAGATCTCGATGGCGTCGAAGCCGAGCGCGGACGTCTTGGCAAAGGCAGCACCCAGATCGTCCCAGAAGACGAACGGGCCGCCCTTGGCTTCAGGCACGAGCGAGACGGTGATGGCGGACTGGATCATGGAATCACTCAAACGCGTTTGCCGGCTTCTTCGCAGCGGGGTTCACGGCCAGTGGGATCGGCGGCTGGAGAAGCTGCATCTCGTGGATGGACCAGAAGAGGCCGTCCACCGCGCCGGTCTGGGTGATGCGGATGAACTTCGCCTTCGCCGGGGTGAACGCGATGTCCGTGACGGGGCCGCTGCCTTTGCCGGCCGCGACGGGCGTGCCCCAGTTCGCGCCGTCGTCGGACAGCTGGACCTTGTAGCCGCGCGGATAGTCGTTGGGGGACTTGGCGGAATCGAGGTGGATGCCGGACAACGTCGCGGCTTCGGGCAGTTCCACCTGGAACCACATCCCCGGCGCCTGCGATGCGGCGGTGTCGTAGCGGGTGTCGAGGTTCCCGTCGAACGCAGCCTTGGCCGCATCGGCCTTGTGGCTGGCGGTGAGCTTCCAGCCGCCAGTGAACGCGAGCGGCCTTGGCATGGAAGCCGCCAGCTCCTCCAGGGTCCATGGTTCGGTGCGGTCGGTGTTCGCCTTGCGGATCGCGGCCACCGTCTTCGCATCGATGACCGATCCCTTGTTGCCGAAGCTGGTCCGGACATAGGACGCCACCGAGGCGATCCACGTGTCGTCGTTGTCCTTCATCGGCACCATCAACGCGTCGTAGGCCTTGCCGGCGACGGGGCCGGTCAGGCCATGGAGGATCACCTTGACCATGCCTTCGGCCGCCCCGTTCACCGTCTTCGATCCGGCGAAGGACGGCGCGATCGTGGTTCCCTTGGGCGCGCCTTCCATCTGCGTTCCTTTGCCGTCGGGGCCGTGGCAGGAGAAGCACAGCTCCTTGTAGATCGCTTCGCCGCGCTGGATGAGCTGCTTCTCGGCGGCGGTGAACCGGGCCGAAGGCGCGGGTGCCAGCGGCGCGGTCATGGCGGTGCCGATCTCCTTCACACCGCGCGACGGACACGCGGCCACGGTCTGCTCTATGAAGGTTTTCGCGTCCGGCCATTTCAGGAGGTTCGCGGTCAGCATGGCCTGGATCACGACGTCGGCGTCCTTGTCGGCGGCCATGGCCCGGATGTCGGCGTTGAGCGACGAGTCGCCATTCTTGATCAGTGTCTCGGCCACGCGGATCGCTCCCCGGCGCAGCTGCGGATGCTCGTCCTTGAGCTTCTCGCGGATCAACGCCGGCTCCAGCGCGTCCATGCCTTCGAGCGTCCAGAGCGCGTGCAGGCGGGCGAGGTGGTCCGGATTGGAACGAGCCATCGTCTTCAGCGGTTCCACGGCGGAAGGATCGTTGCGAAGCACGAGGAGCTTCTGCGCCGTGTCGCGCCACCAGCCGTTCGGATGCTCGAGACGGCCGACGAGCTGGATGGCGGATTCGTCCTGCAACTTCGGCTGCGGGCCGGGCTTGAACGACGGATGCGTCAGACGCCAGATGCGTCCCCGGCCGGCGTTCTGGTCGAGGCTGTATTGCTGGACGACCTTCCGGAGATAGGAGCCTTCGCGGACCCAGTTCCCCTCCTGGATGATGCCGCGATACATGTCGACGATGTAGAGCGAGCCGTCGGGCGCGGTGGCCATGTTGACCGGGCGGAAGTTCGGATCGGACGAGCGGATGAACTCCGACTTTTCATACGGATTGCTCAGGAAGGTGACGCCGTCGCCTACTTCGATCTTGGCGCGGCGGATGAGGCGGCCGACGGGTTCGGCGAAGAGCAGGTCGCCGCGAAGATCCGGCGGCAATCCGTCGCCCCGGTAGATTTCCCCGCCGCAGGTGGCGGTGAAGTGGTTGAGCGTCTTCTCCTCCGGACGGAACCGGATCGGTCCGCCCTGCACGTCGGGGATCGGAACGAGAGGCCAGACTTCGGCGAAGCCGGGCGCGAACTGGTCGTTCACGTTGAACGCGCCATAGACGATGGGCTGCTGGAAGTTCAACGGGCCGCGCTCGCCGCCCGCGTTGACGAACCACGGTTTGCCATGGTCGTCCTGCGTGAGTCCCCATTGCCCGCCGTTCGGCGCGGTGGGTTCCTTGAGGACGTTGGTCCCCTTCAACCGCAGGCGCCATGCGTTGTAGGTCGAGTAAAGCCAGTTATCCATCGACCAGATCAGGCCGCTCTGCTGGTGCTCCAGATTCCCGCCGCGCCGTCCACCGGCGAAGACGAGCTGCTTGGTATCCGACACGCCGTCGCCGTCCGTGTCGCGGTAGAGGAAGATGTCCTGCGTGTCCGTCTCGTTGATCAACAGTCCGCCATCGACCGGCAGGATCATCCGCGGAAGAACCAGCTTGTCCGCGAAGACGCTGTGCCTGTCATAGACGCCGTCGCCGTTCGACGACCAATGCATCGAGACTCGGCTGGAGGGTTCGAGTTCGCCCTTGCCGTCGATCTCCTGCATGTAGGTCCGCATCTCGGCGACGAACATCCGGCCGTTGCCATCGAAGGCGATGGCGACGGGTTCCTTGATGACCGGCTCGGTCAACACGGGCTCCAGCCGGTAACCATCCTGGATCTGGAAGCGCTTCAGGCTTTCCTTGACGCTCAGATACGGGACGGGCGGCTGCTTGGGGAAGCCGGCGGCTGGCTCGGCGGCTGGCTCGGCGGCGGAGAGGCACATGACTAGAAACCCGGAGCCAACGCCGCCAAGAACCATGTTTTTCATATCTGAGTGAGTTCGCATCGATCAATTCGAGAGATCCAAGTTGCGCGCCGGCGCGCTATGCGAGACGCGGTCATACCTATGAATTTTCGCCTGATTCCATAATGATCTGATGAGCCCGAATACACGGGTAAAAAAGCCAATGAAGCGCTCGCTGTGCGGGTGTTTCTTCAGGATACATGAAAAACCAACCAGGAACCCCACGGGGCCGCGTGTCGGAAGTGGCTTCTGCCCACTCTTTGTATACTATGAACCCCGCCGCGTATGCTCCAAGCGCGGCCAGCCCTACAATGAGTATTATTGCCGAGCGTTTCACAGGCGGAGACGTCCTTTACTCGAACGCGTTGGCGGGCTTCGCGCCCTTGCCCCACTTCTCCCAACCCGGGATCGGGTGTTCCTTCATGATCTCGTCCACGTTGTAGAAGTCCTGCCGTTCCTTTGTCTGCTCACGGAGGGCGGCCACCTGTTCCTTGCTGATCGCAGGCAGGTCGTTGCCGAAGGACTGGCGGACGTAGGTGAGGACGGCGGCCATTTCCTCGTCGTTCAGGAAGACGCCGAAGCTCGGCATTGGCGGCACGCCTTTCGACGGGTCGTATCGCTGCCCGGCGACTTCGATCGGTCCCCAGATGCCCTTGAGGGCGATCTTGATCAGGCGGTCGTCGTCCTTGAGCCACGGATTGTTCTTCGCGATGAGCGGAGGATAGACGTCCTTCATCCCCTGCCCGTTCGGCTGGTGGCAGGTGGCGCAATGGGCGTCGCGGTTGAAGACGGAGCGGCCGAGTTCGTAGAATTTCTGCTGCTCGGGCGGAAGCGGCTTGGTCGGCCCGTAGACCTGGAGCTCGGGCGGCGGCGGCGCGGAGCCGATCTTGTATTTGCCGTCGAGGTAGGCGCGGGCGTTCGGGTTGTTCGCGAGGTCCAGCTTGCCGGCGTCCTTCAACACTGCGACCTCGTCCTTGAGGGTGTATTCGAGGATCTGCTTGGTGACGGGTCCCATCCAACGGTCGAGCGGATGCTTCAGGGCTTCGAGGACGATCTTGGCTCCGTCCGCGTTGTCGAGCCATGAGGCGGCCACGATGGCTTCGAGGCGGACGCGGCCGTGGATGTCATTCGCGGCGCGCATCAGGATCGCGGTGGCCTCTGGAACCTTCGACGCGGAGAAGTGCAAAACGTTGACGGCGGCGGCGCGGGCGCGGTGGTCCCTGGCTCCGAGGAGCTGCTTGATCAAGCCGGTGTCGGGCTTGTTCTGGGCCCAGGTGGCCCAAAGCGCTTCGCAGAGGTGGTGTTCGTAGCGCGGGTCGGCCTTGTCGAGCTTGGCGGCCCAGGCCTTGACGGCGGGAATGACTTCGCTGGCCGGGTGGCCGCGGAGTTCACGGCGCGTGCGGTAGCGCGTGCGGTATTCGGGCAGCTTGAGATTTTCCAGCAACTGGGCGACCGGGGCACCGTCGATCTTCGCGGGCTTCACGAGCGGCCGGCCGGGATAGGTGATGCGGTAGATGCGGCCATGGTCGTGGTCGCGGTTCGGATCGCGGGCGTTGTGCTGCATGTGGCCTACAAGCGCGTTGTGCCAGTCGATGAAGTAGAGCGAACCGTCCGGAGCGAATTCGAGGTCGACGGGGCGGAAATTCGGGTCGCTGGAGCTGATCAGGTCGCCGGCAAGCTTGCCGGTGAAACCCGAGCCGTCCTCGGCCACCGAGGAGAAGTTGATGCCGAGGAAGCCGATGCTGTTGCAGGTCATGTATTGGCCCTGCACCTCGTCGGGGAAATGGCGCGAGGAGACAAATTCGGAACCGGAAGTCGGCCGGGAACGCTTGGGAACGTAAGTGCCCGCTTTGTTGATCTCGATGCCGTAGGGCATTTTCGCGGAGACCGGCAGCGCGTGGTAATTCTCGCCGGACGACGCATCGGCTAGGACGCCCTGCTCCCAGTCGTCGAGAGCGTAGCCCCAGGGATTGTTCACATCCGTCTGGATGTGGCGTTCGAGACGGAAGCTCTTCGGATCGAAACGCCAGGCGCCGCCGTCGTTGCAGCGGCGAGGGCCGTAGGGCGTTTCCACCTGGCTGTGGAGGAAGCGCCCTTCCAACAAATAGAACGCGCCCGACGCATCGGCGCTGTAGGCGGAGATGGCGTGGTGCGTGTCATGCGTGTCGAAGCCGTGCATGAGGAGGTCCATCCGGTCGGCCTTATCGTCCTTATTGGTGTCGACGAGCAGCGCCAGGTTCGGCTCCTGCGAGAGGTAGACGCCCTCGGGTGCGATCTCGAAGCCGATCGGCAGATGCAGTCCGCGGGCGAAGACGGTCTGCTTGTCCGCACGTCCGTCGCCGTCGGTGTCTTCAAGGATCAAGATCTTGTCGTCGGGCCGCGCGCCGCCGGGGACGTAGTGCGGATACGTGGGCATGACGGCGACCCAGAGGCGTCCCTTGTTGTCGAAGGACATCTGCACCGGGTTCTTCATGTCCGGGAATTCCTTCTCGGATGCGAAGAGCTCGACCTTGTAGCCGGGCATCATGGTGAAGCTTTCGATGGCCTTGGCTCCGTCGAGATATTCGATGGGCCGCTTGAAGTTGGTCGGCACGGGTGCGAGGGCGTGGGTCTTGGAATCGTCGACGACGATCTCCTTCTTCTGTCCCAACGCGACGTCGTGGATGAGCGTGTCACGCAACGCCATCATTTCGCGGGTCTTTTGGATTTCGTCGGGATAGTTCTGCGGGCCGAACGGGTCGTAGCGCTGACCGTGGGTGTGGACGCCGTTCACGAGGTTGTAGTCGTTGTTCCAGAAGTAATCGCGCTCCTTGACGGCGGCGTTGACCAACTCGGGAGCGACCTTGGACTGGCGCTTCTGTTTGCCGAACAGGCCGTCGGCCAGCCAGCCGCCGATCTCGGTGTAGCCGGCTTCCGTCGGGGCGAATCCATTGATCGTCAGCGGAGGCACGCCGCGCTTGCCGTAACGCGCCTTCGACGGCGTGAACAGATCGATGAACGTGAGGCTGTTCCGCTTGGCCACCTTGCGGATCGCGTCGGTGTAGAGGGCGAGGTTGGCGTTCTCCTTCTTGCCATCCGGGAGATCCCGCGTGGCGGAAAGGTCCTCGAAGGCGATGGGCGAAACGAGCACGAGCCTCGGCGCGGCCTGGCCGTTGTAGGCCTTGCCGAGCGTGTGTTTGGCGAAGGCTTCCAGCTCGGCCTCGAAGTTCGAGGCCTTAGCCGGGCCGTCGAAGGATTCGTTGTAGCCGAAGAAGGCCACGATGGTGTCGGCCTGCAAGTGGGTCAGCCACTGGTCAGGCGTGGGGAAGAAGCCGATGCCGTTGTGCTGGGCCAGCTCCGGATGGAACTGGGCCGCGCCCGGAAACGCCCACTGCGATTTGCGCGCCGGATGGGGCCGGAAGCCCGCCGTGTCGCCCGGACGGCCCATGTTGCGGACGAACAGCTTCTCGTTCGGATATCGCAGATGCAGCTCGGTCTCCATCCGGCTGTAGTAGACATCGCGTTCAGCAAGGCCGTTTCCGACGAAGACGATCCGTTCGCCGTCGGCCGGCTTGGCGGCCTTCTGCGGACGCGCTATTGCGGCTGCGGGCGGTTCGTTGGTCAAGGCATGTGGACGACGGTTGACCTCGGCCGCGCCTGCGGTCGCCGCGAGCGCCAACGCCGCGGCCAGGGTGAAGAATCGGAGTTTCATGGGAGATTGGGATTCAGGTTCAGCCGACGAAGAGCGGCTTCAAGTGCCGCTCATAAAGGTTTTCGGTCACGTTCTTGGACACGAAGGCTTCGTGTTTCTTCAAGGCAATCAGATACCGCTCGCCCTTCTTGGCGGCTATCTTAAATCCGACGTGGAGCAACTGGCGCAAGTGGACGTTGAAGGCCGGGTTCTTCTGATCGTGCCGAAGCGCGGCCACGAGCTGGTCCGAGTTCCAGCCATCGACCGTTTCCTTGCTCGGCAGCTTGGAGCGGTCGATGTCGATGACCGTGGCGTAGGGCGCGCAGAGTTCGTCGATGTGCTCCAGCGCGGACGCGTAGATCTCCTTGGCCAGTTCCAGTCCGTCGCCGCCGGCTTCGGCGAGGCCGATCAATTCCTCCAACCAGGTGGTCCCAGCCGTCTTGATGTGCAGCCCGGCACCAAAGCGGGCCAATGCCCGGCGGATGATCGGGTAGATCGAGAACTTGTCGCTTCCGGAATGGACGCTGAGCTTAAGGTTCGGGGGCAAGCCGTAGCGGGCCACGGCATGCGCGATGACGGCGAGGTCTTCGTTGAACTCCTTCTCGAACTGGACGAGGTCGCCCACGTAGTCGACGCCCTTGTTGAAGCGTCCGGTGAACTTGGGCGCGATGGTCTGCACCGGCACCTTTTCGTCGGCGAGCGCCACGAGTATGACGAGCAACTCGGGCGGCGTCTGCGGGCTGTCGGTTTCATCCATCGACACCTCGGTGATCACCCGTCCAACTCCCTTCGCGGCGACGATGTGGCGGTAGATTTTTCCGGCGTCCTGGACGGCGAGGAGAAACTTGGCGGTGATCCGCTCTATCTCCGCACGCGTCGTCTCGAACGGTTCGGCGATGCCCGGAATGACGATGCGCCCGACGAGTTCCGGATGCCGGTCGACAAAAGCTTTCACGGCCTCGGGCGCGGCCGGCTTCCCGATAGTGTCGGCCACATCGATGGTGTAGAACTCGCAGTGCGGAAGGAACCGCTCGACCGTCTCCAGGCGGATGTGGTCCGCATCGAGGAAGTAGGCGCCCTTCCAGCCCAACTCCTTCACGGCCGCATCGGCGGCGGCCCGCGTGGAGGACGGTTCGGACCCGATGATCGTGTGTTCGCGGTTGGACTTGTTCCAGACCGGCACGATGTCGGCACCCTGCCCCGTGGCAAGGATGCAGGCGCGTAGTTGGGCCTTGGCCTGATGGGCGAAGCGGTCGCCGATGCCGACGGAAAAACGGCCGATGATCAAAGGACTGCTCATGGATTGGCAAACTCTAGGCACGTCGGCTGAAACCACGAATAGGTAGGATTGACCATGGGATGGGTATTCTTGACCGGCACGAAAGCCATCGACCACTCAACTCCTGCCGGAAGCCGCACCCCGGCCGCGCTCCCCTTTCGCGAATTTCTCCGGCGAAAGACCGACCGCCGACTTGAACGCACGGCTGAAATGGTAGGGATCGGCGAAACCCACCGCCTCGGCGACCTGCTTGACGAGCATTCCCGATACGAGGAGCAGTTCGGCGGCGTGGTTCATCTTGAGCCGCGTCAGGTATTGGTAGGGGCTCTGCCGGTCGAACCGCTGGAACAGCCGGCAAAGATACGAGACGTTGATGTGGGTCTCGGCGGCGGCCTGCTCCAAAGTGCGAAGCCGCGCAAAATTCTGCTCCAGATGACCCCGAGCCCGCTGGTAGGTGGCAAGCGCCCGGGTCTCGAAGTCGGCCACCGGGATCGCCTGGCTCTCGATCGTGAGGAGGAGTGACTCAAGCAGGGACGCGCAGATCGCGTGGCGAAGCGGGTTGTCGCCGGAGCCATTCCGTTGCAGCAACTCGAACAACTCGACGACCTGGCGCGGATCCGGGACCTGCACCGCCATGCCCTTTCCAAGCGGCCCACGCGCCAACAGCCTCTCCGCGACAGGGCCGTCGAAGTTGACGTAATACTTAACCATCGGCGCCTTGGGAGCGCTCCGGATCCAATGCGGGACGCCCGGGCCGTATGCAAACACCACGCCGGGCCGGAGCCGAAACTCAGTCTTGCCAAGCCGGACGGAGCCCTCGCCCTGGGCGACCAATTCGATGCAGCGGAACTGGAATCCCTTCGGCCGTTCGACGCTGTAGTCCGGCTCGCAGTGTTCGCATCCGCCGCAACGAACCAGATCGGTCCGGGCACTCACCGGCCCGAGGTTTAGATAGTAACGGCGAGCGTCGCGGACTTGTCGCGAGACGAAGTCCGGTTCAGTGATCGAACTGGCAGGGGCCGGCATGGAAGGATGACAATTCTTGCCGTCATCCGCTGGCAAGGAAAACCCGGCCAGCCGGCCAGCCGGCCAGTCGGCGGCGCACCACCACATCCTGCGCTCAGATCCGTTTCTCGTCGGCGTCGATGTAGTCGACGAACGTGGCGATGTCGGTGCGATGCTGCAGGCCTGATTGTTCCATCCGCATCTTCAGCCGGGCGAACGCCTCCGTCGCGCTGGCCGGCGGATGGTTCAGGAGCCTTTCGGCATGGGCCTTCTTCTCGGCGTCCGACTTCTTCACGTGGAGCCGAACCCAGTCGCAAACCTGCCCGTCGGTCACGGAGTTCCGCACGACCTCGACGAAGTCCTCGTGCTTCACGCCGGCCGCTTCCAGCCACCATCCGTCGAAGCCCTTGCCGAAGTTGGCTTGGTAATCGGCGTGGAGTTTGCCCGCGAGATACAGCCGTGCCTTGTCGATGTAGCGGGGAAGGTAGGACCAGCCATCCATCGTTTCGCGCGGACTGCGGGGGAAAATCAGTTCACTGCTCATGTCGTCGAAAGCTGTAAGGACGACCGGGACGGTGTCAACGCTGCCGGCCTTGCGCCGAGCCGTGAGCACGGCGAACGTCGCCGCATGTCTGAGACGCAGAAATTCGACGTGGCGGTAATCGGCGGCGGGTCGGGCGGATACGCCGCCGCCCGGACCTGTGCCGCCGCCGGTAAACGGGTCGCGATCATCGACGGCGCCAAGGAACTCGGCGGGCTCTGCATCCTTCGCGGCTGCATGCCCACCAAGGCCCTGCTCTGGGCGACGGATGTTCTCCACCTTGCGCAAAACGGCTCGACCTGGGGACTGCGAGTCGACAAACCGACCTTCGATTTCAATGCCGTCATGGCGCGCAAAGCGACGGTGATCGAGGAGTTCGCCGGGTATCGCCAGAAGCAGCTCGCGAGCGACCGTTTCACCCTGTTCCGTGCGCTGGCGAAGTTTATCGATCCGCATACCGTTGAACTTTCAGCCGGCCGCCGAGTCCACGCCGACCATTTTGTCATCGCGACGGGATCGATCGTCTCGGAGCCACCACTGCCGGCGTTGAAGGATGTCGGCTACCTTACCAGCGACGACGCCCTTGCGCTGGAAGAACTGCCGAAGTCGTTGATCGTTCTCGGCGGCGGCGCGGTCGCCGTGGAGTTCGCCCAGTTCTTCCAACGCCTCGGCGTGAAGGTCACGCTGGTTCAACGCAGCTCCCACATCCTGAAGGACTGCGACGCGGATGCCGCCGAGGCAGTCACCGCCCAGCTTCGCGACGAAGGTATGCAGGTGCTGACGGGGACAAAACTGGTCGGCGCCCGGATCAACCCGAACGGCCAAAAGGAGATCACTCTGACCCACGATGGCGCCGAACGAACGGTCGCCGCCGAACAGATTCTCTTCGGGCTAGGTCGTTCACCCAACACCCGGAGCCTCAATCTCCCCGCAATCGGCGTCGCGACCGAAGCCGATGGCCGGATCCAAACCGACTCGGAGATGAGGACCAAGGTGCCGCATATCTACGCCGCCGGCGACTGCGCCAGCCCGTATGAGATCGTGCACATCGCCGTGCAGCAGGGGGAAATCATCGGCCACAACATCATCCACCCTGCCAAGCCACGAAGCATCGACTACCGTCTGCTCATCAACGTGGTTTTCAGTGATCCGGGCATCGCCACCGTGGGCTTGACCGAGAAAAGCGCCCGAGCGGGCGGCATTCCCGTCGCGACGGCGAGCTATCCGTTCAACGACCACGGCAAGTCCATCATCATGGCGGTGAAGCACGGATTCGTGAAACTGCTCGCGGCACCGGACACCGGTGAAATCCTCGGTGGATGTTGCGCGGGACCGCAGGCCGGCGAACTGATCCATGAGATCGTTGCGGCAATGGCCAAACGAATGAACGTCCGCGAACTGGCCGCCATGCCGCACTACCATCCCACTCTCGCCGAGATCTGGACCTACCCGGCCGAGGAACTCGCCGATCAGATCGGGATTTGACGGGCAGCCAACGCGCTCAGTCCAGCGGCACCACCCTGTAGAAGCGGGACGGAAGATCGAACCGGATCTGGTCGCCGATGAATATCTGGGCGGCCGTGGCCTGAACGTCGGAGCCGAGCGGCATCCACTGGGGCTGTCCGATGAAGGTCTGGTATTCGATGCGGTAGCGGAACCCGACCTGCGATTCGAACGAAAGCTCCAGTTCCCCTCCCGTCACGCGCAACCCGCCCACGGTCGGCCGAGGAAGCAGGGCGACGCTGAAGTTCCTCGTCGCGCTCATCGACGGATTTCCACTGTCACTCACCATGACCTGCACGAGCACGTTCGTCATCGAAGCCACCCAGGGTGTCGCCCAAGTGAACTCGCCCGTTCCCGGATCAATCGTCGCACCCGGCGGCGGCGTGGTCCCGAAACTGAATGTCAGGTTCTGGACAGGCAGATCGGGATCCGTCGCCGCCGCGAAGAAGGAAAGCGCTCGGCCACCTGTGATGACCCGATTCGAAATCGGATTCAGGGCCGGTGGTCGGTTTGGCGACGGCACATAGTTGGCCGCTCCGGGAGTGGGCAGGGCCATGAAAACGATCCCGGCGGCTCCATCCGTGATGCGGCCCTCGCTGACGTCGGGGGACTGGGGCCCGAACGTCACGGCATCGACGAGGGCTCCGTCCGGCGTGAAAAGACCAAGCGCCTCGCCGCTGCCGGCAAGCTTGAAGTTCGTGTGCAGGTCGCGTCCCGGCCCGTTCTGGGACGCTTCACCGTCGGCCCAGACAAGGATCCGGCCACGCACGGGAATGACCGTCCCGGCAGGGATCGCCCACTGCGTTTTGTTGGAGAGCGTATCGGTCAAATAATAGCCGCCTAGATCCGCCGCGACATCGGCCGGATTGTAGAGCTCGAACCAGTCCTCGTAGTCGTTGTCGGCGGGATCACGAAGCGTGGCGGTGTTGTCAGCCATCCATTCGTTGAAGACCACCGACACGGGAGGCGGCGCGGGGTTGTTGGAAGCGCCCGGCGTCGGCAGGTAAAAAGGCCGCCGCGCCGCTGCCCGCCCGTCTGGATAGGCGCCGAACGAACGCGTGACGACCGGGAGGGTGTAGTGCAGGTAGTCCAAGACCCGCGGTCCGGATGGAGTCATCTGGACCAGCCCGAGCGTGCCCGCAGGGATGGTTGGACGGAAGGAGGCATGGAGTTCCGACGCGTCGGTCTGGCCGGGTTCGGCATCGAGGAACACGAGGCGGAGTTGGCCTGGAGCGATGGTGTGGTTCGACGGGAACGCCCAGCGCGTCAGGTTCGTCCAATTGTCCGTAAGGAACAGTCCTCCGAGCGAAACCGAGTTCGTGCCGGTGTTGATGATCTCCACCCATGGCTCGCTCTGGTTGAAACGATCCCTCATAGCAGTGGTGTTCGTCGGCTGAAACTCGTTCAACCAGATCGTCGGAAACTCCTGGACCACCGACCGCAGAGAATTCGCCGCCGACGGGGTCGCCGGCTGCAGGCCGCTCGCGGAGGTCGAAAGGTCCATTCCAAAAACAATGTCACTCGATCCAGGTCCGGACTGGTGGACCTCGGCCGCGAGGACATTGGTGCCCAGGACAAGCGCTCCGGCAGGCAGACCGATCGGACCTTCCAACGTCGCATCTGCGACGTTCGCACTGGCGAGCGTCGCGTTTGTGATCGTTCCCGCCGGCATCCGAATCCGTGAGAGCTCTTGGCCGTTCAAGTAAAGGACAACGCCGTCATCGACCATCAGGTTGGCGAACAGCGCCCCGACGGGCCCCTGGCCCGAGTAGTTGAAGCGTGTGCGGAAGTAGTAGGTCGTGCTGCCGAGGGTAAGCGGCGTGCTCTTCGGAAAGGCCAGCGGCGCTTCCTCGACGTAGAGGAGCCCCGGCCCCGAAGGCCAAGCGGTGTCGTTGAACGAAGGATCCTTCCAGTTCACCCCGTCCAACGACGCGCCTTGGAAGAACCGCCACTGGTTCGTGAACTCAAGAAAACGGACCGGAGGATTGGTCGGTGACGAGACACTGCCCCAGTTGCCGACGTGGCCGATGGGCTTGGTCGCATCGATCAACTGGAGCGACGAATCCGTCGCGCCGGCTCCATTGGGCCAGGGAGACGTGGAGCCGTAGGTCAGTTCGGCTACGGTCAGTTCATTGGTGGTTCCCGCCTGGGGCCGTAGGAGGCGGATCGTTTCCCCAGCGTCGTCCAGCCCGCCCGGGAACTGGTCGAAGAAGACGGTTCCCTGGCCGAAGCGTGACCCAAACGCGAACCTGTTCGCGACCAGGGTAAGGAAGGAACCCGGGCCAAGGACAGTGCCGCCGGGAAACGTGTAGCCGAGTCCTTCGAAGCGCCATCCGGTGAGATCGAACGACGTGGTCGACGAGGTGTTGAGCAACTCCACGAAGCCTGTTCCCGGCGTGAGCGGGTTGTTCTGGATCTCGTTGATGACAACCCTGCCTTCCGGCAATTCAGGCGCCGCCGTCAAGGTCACCTGGGCGGAGGTCGAAGCCCCGACGATTGGCATTCCCGCATCGTCGACGCCCGCGATCTGGAGCGTGTTTAGCCCAGGTCCGAGCACGACCCGGACGGTCCAATTCGATGCCGTGGTCCAGGAGACCGGCCGGGCGATCCCATTTACTGTGATGCCTGCGACGGACAAGGGAACAGTGCCAGTGAGGATGATTTCGTTGCGGTTCGTAGTGAAAAAGGTTGGCGACGTCACAGCGAAGGGCGCGTCAAACGGGATCAACTGGCCGAGGATCGAGGCACGCCGGAGCTGGATGTAGTCCTTGGTGTCCTGCGGAGAGACGGCGTTGGCTCCGCCGTTTGTCAGAGCCGAATACCGTGCGTCGATGGTCGGGTTCAAGATCCCGGGATCGAGGACGTTGAGGGCGGCATGCCGGAGCGCGCGGACGTAACGCCGCAGGAACGGGGGATGATTGGCCATCCGGGCGCCCTGGGAGTCGCCAAATTGGAAAACGGAGTTTGACGGGGAACCAGCACCAAACGCGAAGTCAATGTCCCAGAGCAGCAGTTTCCACGTCTGGTCGAGCGGCTTGTAAAGATACATGTTCTGGCCGCCGCCGTAGTTCCAGCTGTCCGTATTGTCGATGACGCGCTGGAAGGCAAGGATGCCCATCCAGTTGTCGGCATCCACCTGCCCTCCGATCCGCCGCGTGTATTCGTCGCCGGTCGCGCCGGTCGCCGTCGCGTCCATCAGGCCGAAGAGGTTGGTGTAATTGTTGGGAGTGTCTCCGAAGGCACGGCCCGACCAGTTAAACCGGTAGTAAGCCAAGTTCTTCTTCCCGTCCGGCCCGTTGAAGACGCCCAGACTCGCGCCCCGGGCGGAGAACGCGGATGCGTCGTCCTCCATCTCGAACCAGAGCTGAATCTTGTGCAAATTCCCGCCCGCCCCGTTCGGATACCACTTGTCGGAGTAGTCGCGGTTCGGCTGCTGGATGTCCTGCATGAGGTCGCTGCGTTGAACCCCGTTCACGAAAAGACGGACATGCCGGCTATGGAGGCGGGGCAAGCCCATGCGGTAGGCGATCCAATGGGCGATGTGTTCCCTCTGGAGCGTGTTGTCGCAGCAGCCGTTTCCGGCGTTGATGATGTTCACGTCGCCCGCATCGAGGAGCGGGTCGTCGGCGTCGAAAGAAAGTGCGTAGTCGCTCGGGTTTCCGATCGGGGAATTGTAGCCCGGCGAATGAAAAGGGCTGCCGCTGTATTGCGCTCCCGCGTTGTAGATCACGCGGCTGTTCCCGTGGACGAACGTCATATCGAGCGGTTTGTTGCTCAACTTCTCGCGCGCAGACCAACGGGTGACCGTCTGCTGGGTGAGCCAGACCCGGTATTGCCCGAACGAAGTCGAATTGGTCGTTTCGCCCCATCGCACCAAGCATTCGCGCATCGGCGCATCGGCGGGAAACGTCCGGCTCAAAGGCGACGCCGCGGCATCGGTCGCCTCGATGTAATAGGCGAGGACCGCGCCGGCGGGCATGGCCGGCAACGTCGCCACGTAAAAGCCCGCGCCGGCGTAGCTCATGAGAACGTTGGTGTAGCCGGACGAAGGGTCGCGCCGATAACGAAGCTGGAGAAACGACAGCCCGTCGGGGTCCTGCACGCGCGCTGAAACACTCACGGACTGGCCCGCCTGTGGAAGAATCGGCGAATGGGTGACATCCCAGATCGCGGGACCTGCGTTGGGCGCGGCGGCCGTGTTCGAAAGTCCCGGCGTGCCGAGGGACCGCGTGGTTAGCAGCGACACCGGGAACTCATTCGCCGTCCCTCGCAGTCGGAAGAGGATCTCCGGCGTGCCCTTCAGCCAACGGACCTTGGCCCGGAACGTGAGTTGAGCGCCGTTGGCGAGGCTCGACGCCAGTGGAACGCGGATCCTGTTCGCTCCGGTATCTCCACGCCCGGTCGCCACCATGTGAAGGCACCCCGAATCGCCGGTGCCGCCATTGACCTGCCAGAACGAATCCTCCTGGTTGCCCTGCGGAAACCATCCCGATATCCCGGTCGAGAAAGTCTGGTTGGAAACGAGCTGTGTCGTGCCGTTGAGAAGCAGTTCCACGTCGTCGACGAGCGCCTCGCCTTCACCAAGCAGGATGACCTGGAGCGAATTTGGCGTGCCGTGGGCAAGGACCACGGTGGCCGTGCGATCAAT
>Ga0163144_10005544_pt1 | contig 28024 bp, 18 predicted proteins | sample OliLak19BULKMAT1_FD_123175 | JGI IMG/M metagenome (GOLD analysis project Ga0163144, IMG submission 123175) | Freshwater microbial mat bacterial communities from Lake Vanda, McMurdo Dry Valleys, Antarctica - Oligotrophic Lake LV.19.BULKMAT1 | ecosystem: Environmental > Aquatic > Freshwater >... | reverse complement strand
GTTCAAGCGGCTCCGAAAGCGGCGCAGCAGCGCACGCACTCCAAGACGCTGGCGCCCGCGTTCATCATCGACCGTGATTATCTCGCCCACCCGCTCCGCGCGGGACTCGATACTGGACACCCTCTCCACGCGTGTTCATCCTTTGCGCCACTATTTTCTGATATGAGAACTCTCTTGATCGGCATCGACAGCGGCACGCAATCCACCAAAGCCCTCGTCGTGGACGCGAAGACCGGCAAGGTCCTCGGCTCCGGCGCGCAGGCGTATGACTTGATTCCGAACCTGCCGCCCGGCGCGAAGGAGCAGCATCCGCACACCTGGCGCGACGCGACGGCGGGCGCGATCCGCCAGGCGTTGCGCGGCGCGAAGGCAACCGCGTCCGAGGTGAAGGCCATCGGCGTGAGCGGGCAGCAGCATGGCTTCGTGCCGCTCGACGAGGACGGCGAAGTCATCCGCGCCGCGAAGCTCTGGTGCGACACCTCCACCGCCGCCGAGTGCGCGCAGATCACTGAGACGCTGGGCGGGTTCAAGAAGACGTTGAAGGCGCTCGGCAACGCCGTCAGCCCCGGCTTCACCGCCGCGAAGATTCTCTGGCTGAAGAATCATGAACCGAAGAATTTTGCGCGGCTCGCCACGGTTCTGCTGCCCCACGACTATCTCAACTTCTGGCTCACCGGCGAGAAGGTGATGGAGTTTGGCGACGCGAGCGGAACCGCGCTGCTGGATGTCCGCAAACGCAAATGGTCCAGCGCCGTGCTGGAGGCCATTGATGCGGATCTCGCTGCAAAACTCCCGCGCTTGATTTCGAGCGACCAGCCGGCGGGCACGTTGCAGGCGTCCACGGCCAAGCAGCTTGGCCTGCAGCCGGACGTGCTGGTAAGCGCGGGCGGCGGCGACAACATGATGGGCGCGATTGGCACCGGGAACACGCGCGAAGGCGTGGTCACCGCGAGCTTTGGCACGAGCGGAACGATCTATGCCTGCTCGGAAACGCCGGTCGTCGATCCCGAGGGCGAGATCGCGGCGTTCTGCGATTCCACGAACCGCTGGCTGCCGCTGCTCTGCACGATGAACGTGACCGTGGCGACGGAGATGATGCGGCAGGATTTCGAGTTCACGCACGAAACCTTTGCCAGCAAGGCGGCGGGCGTTCCAGCCGGTTCGCACGGCCTGATGCTGCTGCCGTATCTCGAAGGCGAACGCACGCCGAACATTCCCGATGGCACCGGCGTGATGCTCGGCATCAACCAACGCACGTTCTCGGCGAGCCATTATTGTCGTGCTGCGATGGAAGGCGTGACGCTCGGCATGAACTACGGTCTGCGCCGTCTCGCCGAACTCGGCATGAAGCCGACCCAGATTCGCGCGACGGGCGGTGGTGCGAAGTCCAAGGTCTGGCGTCAGATCATGGCGGACATTTTCAACACCGAAGTCGTGACGCTGAAGGTCACGGAAGGCGCGGCCTACGGCGCGGCGCTTCAGGCGCTCTGGTGCTGGCGTCAGCAGCAGGGCGAGAAGGTGGACATCAGCGACATCACGGATGAGTTCGTGACGTTGAACAAGGAGGAGACGGCGCGGCCCGACAAGAAGAACGTGGAGGTCTATCGCGAGCTGCAAGAGCTGCAGGACGAGACTTCGGCGGCGCTGCGCAAGGTCTTTGCGAAGCATCGGAAGTTTGTCCTCCGCTGATTCGTCGGTGAGCGTCATTGCCCCGGAGTTTCGAGCTGATAGGCTGAGAGCATGAGTTTTGTCGCTGAGTTCAACGCGTTGCGAATGCCCGAGCTGCTGGAACGTTCCCAGCAGGCCACCGCCGACGGCGTGCAGAAATCCATGGCGGTCGAGAGCCCGTCGCTCTTGGATTTCGCGCAGCTCATCTCGCCCACCGCTGGCGGCTTGCTTGAAACACTCAGCCGTCGCTCCCAGGCGCTGACGCGTCAACGCTTCGGCAAAACGATCCGGCTGTTCGCGCCGCTCTATCTCTCGAACGAGTGCATCAACAACTGTTCCTACTGCGGCTTCTCACGCGACAACCCGATTCTGCGCGTGACCCTGTCCATCGAGGACGTGTTGCGGGAGGCGCGGTCGTTGAAGGAGCAGGGTTTTCGCAACCTGCTGCTCGTCGCGGGCGAGCATCCCAAGTTCGTCTCGAACGGTTATCTTGCGGACTGCACGCGCGCCTTGCACGCCGAGGTGCCCAGCCTCTCGCACGAAGTCGGGCCGATGGAGACGGACGAGTATCGTCCCATCGTCGAAGCGGGCGCGGAGGGGTTGGTTGTCTATCAGGAGACGTACGACCGCGAGGTTTACGCGCGCATGCACACGGCGGGGCCGAAGCGGAACTTCGACTGGCGTCTCGAAACACCCGAACGCGCCTACGACGCGGGTTTTCGCCGGCTGGGCATCGGTGCGCTTTACGGATTGAGCGACTGGCGGATGGAAGCGATCAGCGTGGCGGCGCACGCGGCCTATCTGCTGAAGAATTGCTGGAAGGCGCAGGTGACGGTCTCGCTGCCGCGCCTGCGTCCGTGCGCGGGTGAGTTCGAGCCGTTGACGCACATCAGTGATCGTGAACTCGTGCAGCTCGTGTGCGCGTTTCGTCTGTTCCTGCAGGATGTCGGGCTGGTGCTCTCGACACGGGAGCCGGCGAAGCTGCGCGACGGTTTGATTCCGCTTGGCATCACGATGATCAGCGCCGGAAGCCACACGGAGCCGGGCGGCTATACCGGCGCGGGCAAGGACAAGATTCATCGCACGGAGAAGGGGCGCATCGTGGAGCTGGCGTCTGGCGCGAGCGAATGGGCGTCCGTGCCGGAGCGGGCGACGAATGCGACCGGACAGTTCGAGATCGCCGACCAGCGTTCCGCTCTGGAGATGTCCGATCTCCTCAAGCGTCTCGGCTACGAACCGGTGTGGAAGGATTGGGACGCATCGCTGACGGCGTAAGGCGTGTCGGGGAGACATGTATTATTGCGTCCGGATCACTGCGGAGGGAGCTCGTGGAGGAATTAGGAATAGCATGCCGATTGAGAATGAGAATGGTGAGCGTCGCCCGCATCCGTCCGACGACTTGTGCGGTTGACGCCGTGGACCATCCCAATAGAATGCACAAGATGTTCGTTGATAGAAAAACTTTAACCTGCTCCCGCAGAGCCTGGCGTGCCGGTTTCCATGATCTTGCATGAGAACTGGACCTGAACTCATCCTGGCTACCAAGCCATTCGCGCATGACTGCGCGTTCCGAAGCTGGTGGTGCATCCTCTCGACCTTGTTCCTGCTCCTCCTCTCCCTGACCGGGACGCTCTCGGATATTCCGCTGCTGGCGCGCGTCGCGTGCAGCGTGCTCGCAGGGTTTCTTATCCTCCGCCTCTTCGTCATCTATCATGATCAGCAGCATCACGCCATCCTCGCCAAGTCCTGGTTGGCGGAAGGCTTGATGAGGGTGGTCGGCATTCTGGCGCTCAGTCCGAGCAGCGTGTGGCGCAGCTCGCACAACCATCATCACAACCACAATTCCCGGCTGCGCGGCTCGCACATTGGTTCGTATCCCATCATGACGAAAGAGCAGTTCCTCAAGACGCCGCCGGCCAAGCGCCGCACGTATCTCTTCATCCGTCATCCGCTCACCATCCTGTTCGGCTACGTGTTCATGTTTCTTTACGGGATGTGCCTGAATCCGTTCCTGAGCCATCCGCGCAAACATTTCGACTGCCTCATCGCACTGATCTTGCATGTGACCATCGGCGTCGGGCTGGTGTGGTATGGGGATTGGATCACGCTGGTGCTGGTGCAGTTCGTTCCTCACTTTATTGCGTCCGCCATCGGGGCGTATCTGTTCTATGCCCAGCATAATTTCCCCGGCGTCACCTTCGCGGACAACGATGGCTGGACCTACGAGATGGCTGCGCTGGAATCCTCCAGCTACCTGCGCACCGGGCTGGTGATGGCGTGGTTCACCGGGAACATCGGCTACCACCACATCCATCATCTGAACTCCCGCATCCCGTTCTATCGGCTGCCGGAAGTCCTGCGCGCCATGCCGGAGCTCCAGGCGCCGAAGACCACCACGCTGCATCCCGCCGACATCTGGCGCTGTCTGCGGCTCAAAGTCTGGGACGTGGACAGCCAGCGCATGGTCGGCGTGCGGGGTTTGGGTTCATTCCAGAAGAGCGCGTAGGGGCCGGGCAACGGCGAAATGCGCCCGTCCTCGGGCGCAGCAGATCAGGGCATTCACAGTGGAGGGGTGTTTCAAAGGGATCGATGTGCCTGCGGTTCTTTCCGGTCGCGGAGCGACGCCTGAAACCCTCTTGAAATGGGAGTGAGCCTTCAGTCGTCGCTTCGCGAAGAGAGCGGTTTCGGCCAAGTCCGTGGGCTGAAGCCCACGGCTGCCGTCGCCTCCTCGCTCGCGAGGGGGGAACTGAAGGGGTGTTTGGATCTCGCCCTCTCCGACCCCGACCACATTTTGAAGACGGTGAAACGGGTTGCTTCACCGGCTGGCCGACGGGAGCGACGAAACATCGTTCGTGTTGAAGCGGATGTGCGCGAAACATTCCGGGATGTGGGAATCCCAGATGCCATGCCGCGTCCAGACCCAGCCGCCGGAATCCTTCGCGGGCGGCGCTTCCTTGTAAGTGTTGAACCGCGAGAAATCCATGCGCCACACGTCGCCTTCAAGCGGCGGCAGCGGACGGTTCTCGCTCTTCGCCAGCCGTTCCAGACCCTTCCAAGGAAACGCCAGCTCCACCGTCCAGCCGCGGTCCCGATCCTTGTCGTTGTTCACCGTGCCATCGATGGACACCGCGGTCTGCTTGCCGGGATAGCTCCAGTTAAAATTTCCCAGCCGTCCGCCGCGCGGATGCTTCGTGAAGCCGACGCCATTAAACGGCTGGAGCTTGGCGCGTGCGAACTCCGGCATCTGAGCGAAGCCGTTCTTCTCATAGGCATCGTTCCAGATGAAGAACACCTCGTAGCTCGTGTTGAAGGCGTTGATCTCGAATTCGTAATAGCCGTCGCGTCCGGCGATGAAGAACTCCACGTCGTTGTCGTAATAGATCGGATCGTTGTGATTCGTGTATTTGGCGTGGATGAACGGCTCCTCGATGCGATAGGCGACGTAGAGATTCGTCTCGTCCCAGACGACCATCGCGTGCGTGTCGTGAATGGTCGGCGCGCCGGTGAGGATGTCGATGAAGCGCGGCGAATGCGGTGCGCGGCTCCAGACCGCTTCGTCGAGCTTGCCATCGATGCGGATGGGTTCGCTGACCCGATGCGCGGTGTAGCGCGCGACTTCGTTTTCCGGGCAGGGAAACTTGGAGGATTCATTCGCCGGACGCGATGCGTCGGCAGCCAGCACCGTGGCCGGGATGCCGAAGGAAAGCAGCAGCGCCACGACGGCGATCAGCATGTGGAGGAATGAAATTCGAGCGCAGGCAGATAGACAAACTTGCATGTGCCACTCCCGATAATTGCTTTTGCTTTCGGTCGCAATCCTTATTCTCCCGGCATGAGCATCACGAGACGCACCTTTCTGACTCGAACCTCACTGGGCCTGGCGGGCGCCGCCGGGCTTTCCTCCGTTCACGGCGCAGCTTCCAAAGCCGCCGTTGCTCCCGGTGAACGGCCCCTCATCGTTTCCACCTGGGCTTTCGGCAAGCCCGCCAACGACGCGGCGATGAAGGCGCTGCTCGGCGGCGGAACCATTCTCGACGCGGTGGAGCAGGGGATCTGGGTGCCGGAATCTGACCGTGGCAACTCCTCCGTCGGCCTGGGCGGCATGCCCAACGCCGCCGGCGTCGTGCAGTTGGACGCGTGCATCATGTCCGGCGAAGGCCATCGCGCGGGCAGCGTCGCCGCCATCGAAGGCATCCGCCATCCCATTTCCGCCGCGCGCCGCGTGATGGAGAAGACGCCGCACGTCATGCTCGCAGGTGAAGGCGCGCGGATGTTCGCGCTCGAACAAGGCCTGGAGTCCGTGGAGAACAACACAACGGAGCGTTACGAGGCGTGGCGCAAGAAACGCGCGGCGTCTGCGAAGCCTGCTGCGAAAGCTTCGGACAAGAATCCCGGCAACCACGACACCATCGCGCTGCTCGTGCTCGGCTCGGACGGCAACATCGCGGGTGGCTGCTCGACCAGCGGCTGGGGCGGCAAACTGCCCGGACGCGTGGGCGATTCACCGATCATCGGGAGCGGACTTTACGTGGACAACGATGTCGGTGCCGCTGGTGCGACGGGTCTCGGCGAGAACGTCATGCGCTACTGCGGATCGTTTCTCGTCGTGGAACTGATGCGCCAAGGAATGCATCCCGAGGAGGCATGTCTCGAAGCACTCCGCCGCATCGCGCGAAAGGATCCGAAGGGCATGGGCATCAGCGTCAGCTTCGTCGCGCTGGACAAGCAGGGACGTTATGGCGCGGCGGGTTCGGCGAAAGGATTTCAGTTCGCCGTCGCCACCAAGACCAGCAGCCGCGTGCTGACCGGGCCGGGCGTTGGGAAACTGGACATCGGTCCCGAAGGCGGCAACCGGAAGTAGGCGCTGAAGGAGCATCCGCGAAACACGCGAAACGGAAACGGCCCAAGCCCATAGTCTGGGCACACAGGTAAGCGCTGTGCTCTTGTTCCTTCATTGGTTTCGCGTCCTTTTGCGTGTTTCGCGGATATCCATGCAGGTTCCACTTTCTTCCCGCTTTTCTCGCGTCCGGTTCTTCGCTAACACTCCCGGCGTGAATCGAATTCTCTTCTCCTTCGTTCTCGTTCTTCTTGCCGGCTGCGCCCGTCTTGAACCGAACTCATCCTCGTCCGCTTCTGACGACGCAGCGTTCGCGCGCGTCTCGGATGACTTCCTCGCCGGCCATCTCGCGTGGCGTCCGCAGACGGGCACCATGCTCGGCCTCCACGAACACGACGGCAAGATCACCGGCTTCAGCCGCGCTTCACTCGCTGCGGAACGCGCGCGCCTGGAGAAGTTCGACCGCGAACTTTCCCGCTGGCCCGTGAAGAATCTCGGCGCACAGGCGCATCACGACCTGCGGCTGATCCAGGCTGCGGTGCGCGGCGAGCTGTTCAAGTTCGACGCGATGCGCAGCTACACGCGCAACCCGATGACCTACGCCGGCGCGTTCGACGTGAACATCTACATCAAGCGCGACTTCGCCCCGCTGGAGCAGCGCGTCGGGTCGGTGATCGCGATTCTGCGCCAGGCCCCGAAGCTGCTCGCCGACGCCCGCGCGAACCTCGAACCGTCCCTCGCCAAACCGTTCGTCGAAACTGCCATCGAGGTCGCCAATGGTTCGGCTGATTTCCTTGGGAAAGATTTGGTGGACGCGCTCAAGGACGTGAAGAACCCCGCGCTCATGGCGGAGTTCAGCACGGTGAACCAGCGCGCCGTGACCGAGCTGCGAGCGTTCGTGAAATGGCTCGAACAGGAGAAGCTGCCGCACGCGCATTCCAATTACGCGCTGGGCCGCGCGAACTATGCCCGCATGCTGGGCAATGACGAATTCCTCACGCTCTCGCCGGAACGCGTGCTGGAGATTGGCCTGGCGGAATTGAAGCGCGAGCAGACGATCTTCGCTGAGACCGCGCGGCTGATTCATCCGTCGCGCAAGCCCATCGATGTGTTCAAGGAACTCCAGAAGGATCATCCCACTGAGCAGGGGCTCATCCCGGACACGAAGAAGAATCTCGAAGGCATCCGCCAGTTCATCCTCGACCGCAAGATTGTCTCCATGCCCACCGACGTGCGCGTGCGCGTGGAGGAGACGCCGCAGTTCGCGCGCGCGACGAGCTTCGCCAGCATGGACACGCCGGGGCCGTTCGAGACGAAGGCGACGGAGGCGTATTATTACGTCACGCCGCCGAACGCCACGGACACGCAGCAGCAGAAGGACGAGTGGCTCACGGCGTTTAATTATTACACCACGGACGTCGTCTCCATCCACGAGGCGTATCCCGGACATTACCTGCAGTTCATCCACCTCAATGCCTCGCCCGCGAACCGTCTGCAAAAAATCTTGAACAGCTACGCCTTCGTCGAGGGCTGGGCGCATTACACGGAGAAGATGGCGCTCGACGAGGGATTCGGCCTGGGCAACTACGCCGCGCCGACGTCCGCCGACCGGCTGCGCGCCGCGAAGTATCGGCTCGCGCAATCCGACGAAGCATTGCTGCGCCTGTGCCGCCTGTGTTCCTCCATTGGGCTGCATTGCCAAGGCTGGAGCGTGGAGCAGGCAACGAAGTTTTTTGAGGACAACTGTTACTACGAGCACAAGCCCGCACGGCAGGAGGCGATTCGCGGCACGTTCGATCCCGGCTATCTCTATTACACGCTGGGCAAGCTCCAGATTCTCAAGCTGCGCCGCGACTGGCAGGCGCAGGAAGGCGCGGCGTATTCGCTCCAACGTTTCCACGACGAGATGCTCCGCCACGGCGCTCCACCGGTCCGGCTGCTGCGCGAAATCATGCTCAAGGATCGCGCGTTGTGGGATGAAGTGTTCTGACGGCGGAGCAGAATTATGCGGGTGAATCCGGGGACATTGATCAGCCTGGCCGTAGAGCCTCGTCAGGGAGAATTGATTGAACCGTTGCGCGCGGACCACCGGCTGCCTCGTTTTGACTGAAGCCTGTCCCAAGAACCGAAGTGCGCAGTATCGCTGATGGTGGCGTACGCCGGCCGTCAGTCGCGTTTTACCAGCACGCCGATGAGCAGGCCGAGACCGAAGGCGATGCCGATGGACGGGTAAGGATGGTCGCGAACCAGTTTGTCCGCCTGCTTCGCCCGCAACACGACCTGCGCTTGAATCGCGCGGCTGCTGGCCTTCAGGCGTTCGACGGTCGCGGACATTTCCGCCTGGGACTTGCCGATGAGCTGGCCGCCCGTCGCCTTGAACAGTTCCTCGGCATCGTTGACGAGAACTTTCAGGTCTTCGACGAGTTGCTCTTTCGTGCCGTCCTGAGCCCGCATGTTGCTGAAATAGGTTTCCATAAAATCTTCTCTGGTGAAACGTCGCGCTTGATTCATCAGGCGCCGTCCGGCGGTGCCAAGCTACAAGTGCGCAGCATCGTTTGCAAAGTGTGAAGTCCGAAGTTTTTTGTCGGAATGCAATTCGCCTTGGGAAGCGGCTTGCCACGCTTCGAGCGCGAACGCTATCGTCGCCCATGCTTTTAACACGTTGTTCATCCATTCGGGTTTGGAATCATCTGCCATGAAAGTTCGCGTCCGTTTCGCTCCCAGTCCCACCGGTTACCTCCACATCGGCGGCGCCCGCACGGCGCTGTTCAACTGGCTCTATGCGCGGCATACGGGCGGCACCTTCGTGCTGCGGATCGAGGACACCGACGCCGCGCGCAACTCGCAGGAGGCGGTCGATGTGATCCTCCAAGGGCTGCGCTGGCTGGGGCTCGAATGGGACGAGGGTCCGATCTCCGGCGACGCCACCGGTCCGAGCAAAGGCGACCGTGGACCGTACTTCCAGAGTCAGCGTCGCGAGAACTATCAGCGTCGCGCCGAGGCGCTGCTGTCCCGTGGACTGGCCTACGAGCACGAGGGCGCGGTCAAGTTCAAGATGCAGCGCGAGGCCATCACGATCCCCGATCTCGTGGTGGGCGATGTCCGCCGTGAACTGACGGATCGCGAGGCGGTCGATCCGGACTTTGTCATCGTGCGTTCGGATGGCCAGCCGGTGTTTCACTTCGTGAACGTGATCGATGATTTGGAGATGGGCATCACGCACGTCATTCGCGGCGAAGATCACTTGAGCAACACGGCGAAGCACATCGCGCTCTTCAACGCGTTCGGCGTGAAGCCGCCGCATTACGCGCACATTCCACTGATCCTGAACCAGGACGGAAGCAAGATGAGCAAGCGCGACACGGGCGCCTCGCTCGCGCATTACACGGAGAACGGCTACGCGCCGGAAGCGGTGCTGAATTACCTCTGCCTGCTCGGCTGGTCCCCGAAGAACAACCGCGAAAAGATGGCGATGAGCGAAGTCGTCGAGCTGTTTGATCTGCCGCAGGTTCTCCGGCACAACGCGAAGTTCGATCTCGAGAAGCTGAACTGGCTCAACGGCGAATACCTGCGCGACATCGGCGACGACCGTTTCCGCGAGCTGGGCGTTCACGCGCTGGCCAAGGCGGGCATTGATACGAACCTGCATCCGCTCGACTACGTGAAGGCGGCGCTGGATACGTGCAAGGGCAAGCTGAAGACCTTCGCCGAGCTGCCGGCTTACGCGGCGTTCTATTTCCGTGATGAGATCGTTTACGACGCGGAGGCGGTGAAGAAAGATTTCGTGCCGGAGAACAAGCCGCGTCTCTCGAAGCTGCGTGAGGCGTTCGCTGCGCTGGCGTCATTCGACGCGGACAGTGTCGGCGCTGCGCTGGCGGTGACGGCGAAGGAATTGGGCGTGAAGAATGGCGTGCTGGTGCATCCGGCGCGGCTGGCGTGTACGGGCAATACGTCCGGGCCGAGCCTGTATCACTTGATCGCCATCCTCGGCAAAGAGAAGACGCTTCGCCGAATGGATCAGGCGCTCGCGCGAATGGGCTGAGGCGGGGTGCGCTTCAAAGAGGGCGCGAAGGGAAGCGTCTCCGTTTCTCACAAACTAGGAACGTGCTTTTCTCGCGGCGCGAGGAAGTGAGGGCAGCTGCGGGCTGAAGCCTGCGGCTGCCGTCATCAAGTCGCTCCGCGACTCCAATACACCGTTCTGCGTTTGGCTTGAGGGAACAAGGCTTTGCCGTTTGACGGGAGACGGTCTTTCTGGAGTAATCGCCGCACAGCACTGCCGGAATTTTTTTGAATCTTAACTCTTTGATTTCTATGAACTCCTCCCTCACTCGTCGTTCCGCTCTGGGTCGCATCGCAGGCGGTGCCGTCACGGCGGCAGTCGCCGCATCGCTCGGTCAACGTCTGACTGCGGCGGACGCGGTGGCGGGTTCTGCCATGAAGGGCCGGATCAATCATTCGGTCTGCAAATGGTGTTACCCGAAGGTGAGCCTCGAAGACATGTGCGTCGCGGGGAAGGGGATGGGCCTGTCGTCGATTGAGCTGCTGGAGATCGGCGATCTTCCGACGTTGAAAAAGCATGACCTGACCTGCGCGATGGTGAGCGGCGTGCCTGGCGGAATTACGCAAGGGCTGAACCGGCTGGAGAACCACGACAAGATCGTCGCGTTCTACGAGGAGGATGCGGCGAAGGTCGCGGCTGCGGGCTGCAAGAACATCATCTGCTTCTCCGGCAACCGAAAGGGGATGTCCGAAGAGAAAGGGCTGGAGAACTGCGCGATCGGGCTGAAGCGCATCATGTCCGTCTGCGAGAAGAACAAGGTGGTGGCGGTGATGGAGCTGCTGAACAGCAAGGTGGATCACGCGGACTACATGTGCGACCACACGGCGTGGGGCGTGGAGCTTTGCAAGAAGGTGGGCTCAGAGCATTTCAAGCTGCTCTACGACATCTATCACATGCAGATCATGGAGGGCGACGTCATCGCGACCATTCGCAAGAGCCATCCTTACATCGCGCATTATCACACGGGTGGCGTGCCTGGCCGCCACGAGATTGATGATTCGCAGGAGCTGAATTATCCGGCGATCATGAAGGCCATTGTGGACACGGGCTACAGAGGGCATGTCGCGCAGGAGTTCATCCCGAAGCGGTCCGACGTTCTCGCCTCGCTCAAGCAGGGCGTGAACATCTGCGACGTTTAGGGCGAATCATTCCCGAAGGCAGGGCCAGCCGCGCTGCGGCGGCCCCGTCCGCGAAGCAGCGGGCGGAAGCGTCCACGAGCTCCGACGCGGACCGACTTTCTCACCACGCGCCGCTGATTCGCGGCGGGGATCAGGCGCAGCGCGTCTGACCCTGCCATCGGAAATGCTCTATGAGAATTCCTCTGGCTGGTCTCCTCCTTCCAGCTTCCCGCCTCAATAAGGCAGCGCGTCTTTCTGTGATGGCATTGATTTTGCCAATTGCGATCTCGTTGGTCAGCGTCGGCTGCAAAACAGCCTGCTGTGCAAGGCCCGGACTGGCTGCGCCGCTGTTTCACGCGGGTTCGATGCCCAGGAGCTGGGAAGAACTGTTCAGGAAATTGACACTGGGACGAAGCGACGAGAGCGGTGGCGAGGGTTCGGCGGGGTTGGCTGCGCGGGATGACGTGTGGTTCTGGCGCTGAGTTTGTAAAAGTCCAATTGAGTGAAGACCTCATGTTATGAGCAGCGAAGAATCTGAGATGTTTGAGTTCCTGAAAATGTGTCCACGCCGGTATGTGCCGGTGGATGAGATCGTCCAGCACACGGGAGTAAGCAAGGATCTGAGCCAGGACCGGAACTGGGTCCAGGCCATCCTTCGGCGGATGGAGATTGAGAACTGGATCGAAGGAAATGTGGACGGTGAGTATCGGTTGAAGGCGCGTCCGGAGGAGACGACTTCATTCCGAAAGGCATTGGAGACGCCGGGCGCCCCGCTCGGAGACACGGCCATCATCACCCTGGCGGAACTGGCGGATGGTCGCGCTGAGGCGGTGTAAGAGATCCGTTGGAAGAGACCAAATCCCCCGTCTGAAGGACGGGGATTTTAATTGGCTGCCTTCGGGCGTAAAAATTCAGCCCTCCAAGTAGGTGGCTGAACTGTTTTTTTGGGTGTGGGTCTGAGGTGCCGTTCAGTTTCGCGGCACTCGAATCGAGACGGTACGGTAGGCTGTATTCCCTGAGTCGTCCGAGATGGCGACGAGGATGGAGTAAACGCGGGCCGCATTGCGGGCTGAGTTTTCGGCCCGCAAGCTTAGGGTCAGCTTCCCGGTGATCGTCCAGTCGGACGCAGTGTTGTCATTGATGCCTTTGGTGGGCTGGCTGCTCGTCACGGAGACGATTCGCGCGACGGGATTCGGGTCGCAGTTGTCGGTGGCGACAATGGTAAGAGTTACAGGAACCATGCGGCCATCCGCCGGGCGAAGCATTTCCGGACTGGCCGTCACGGAGGTGACCACCGGAGCGACCACATCTGCGACGGTTAGGCGGACATTTTCCACGGAGGAATTGCCCGCGAGGTCGGTGACGGTGATTCGCACGGTGTGCGTGCCGACGCCCACGAAAGCTCCAGCGTCGGGCACTTGCGTGATGACCAGATGATCGGCCGGTGTGCAGTTGTCATTCGCTCTCACGCGTTCGACGAGATTCGGGACCGTCGCCTGGCAGTTGGTGCGGGCGCGGCGGAAGATGTTATCCGGAGCACAGACGTCCGGCGGCGTGGTGTCCACGACATTGAACACGACCGAGCAGGTGGAGACGTTGCCTGAAGCATCAGTGACGGTGAGCCGGATCAGGCGGGTGCCGCATTTCACTGAAGCGCCGGGAGCCGGATTCTGCTTTTTCACGAGAGCCGAGCTGTCGGTGCAGTTGTCGTTGGCGACCAGGTTCGTCAGAAAGTTTGGAACCACCGCGCGCCCGCGTCCATCGGCACTGACGCTTTTTTCATTCGGACAGAGAACGACCGGAGGCACGGTGTCCACGCTAACGACGACGTTGACGGTGTCTTCGGCAGAAGCGGCGTGCGCATCGGTGACGCGCAAGGTCAACGTGTGAGTGCCGCGCGGCAGTTCAACTTGAAGGATCGACTGCCTGCCAAGACTGGCACTTCCATTGAACCACTCGAACGAAAGGGCGTCCCCATCCGGATCGCCGGACGCGCTTCCATCGAGACGGACGAGACCGTTGCACTGAAGCGACTGGTCATCGCCGGCGTTTGCGATGGGCGCGTGGTTCTGCGGTTCGCCGCTGCCGAGACTGAGCAGATACCACGCGGGCTGGCCTTCGTAGATCCCCTCGCCGACGACCTGCTGGTTGTCGTTGATGAAGCGGGCGCTGGTCAGTTCCCAATTGCTGCCAGCGGGGAGGCGCGTGTTTAGATCGGTCATCACGCCGTTCTCGGAGAGGAAGGCGCGCTGCACCGAGTCGGCGTTGGCTGAGTTTCCGATGACTTGATTGCGGTTGTTGATCGCCTTGGCACTGCTGGTGCCGCCGCCCAGTGTTCCGAGATCCCGAATCACGCCATCTTGATAAACGAAGCCGTGAGATTCAGCATCGTCGGCCGTGGTGGAATTGCCGATGACCGCGCCGGCATCGTTCAGCGCCACGCTGGAGCTGGACGATCCGCCGAGCGTTCCCAGATTCACCATGACTCCGCCGGTGAAGAGGTAGGCGCGCGTTTGATCGGCCGCCGTGGTGGCATCACCAACGACCTGCCCGGCGGCGTTGATGTCGATGGCTGAACTGGATGCGCCTCCCAGCGTTCCGAGGTCGAGCATCGTGGCACCATTGTAGAGAAATGCGTGAAGCGAGGCGTCGCCCGAGACGGTGGAATTGCCAATGACCGAGCCAGAGCTGTTCACGCCGTAAGCGGTGCTGGAAGAGCCGCCCAAGGTTCCGAGATTCAGCATCGTTCCACCGGGACTCAGGAGATGCGCGTGGAACTCATAGCCTTCCGGCGAAACGCTGGAATCGCCGACGATGTGTCCGGCGTCGCTGATGGCGGTGGCCGTGCTGAAGAATCCGCCCAGTGTTCCCAGATCGGTCAGGCTGGTGCCTTCGGTTCGAAATGCGTGGAACTCCGCATCAAGCGGCGTGGTGGAAAAGCCCACGATGGTTCCCGTCCGGTTGATTGCGTTTGCGGTGGAAAAGGAGCCGCCGAGCGTGCCGAGATCCGTGGCGGCTCCCACGCTCCAGAGGAATGCTCGCTGCGAGGATTCCGAGCTGAAGAAGTGGCCGGTGACCAGTCCGTTTGCGTTCAAGGCCGTTACTGAGAACGGTGTGCCAGGCGCCACGATGTTCTGGATGGTGGCGGTTTGGGAGAATGCCATGCTGCCCCCGGCGAGAAGCGTCAGGAACAGCCGGCACTGGAGAGAACCGAGAGGTGCTGCTTGGTGGAGCGGAGGGTTCTTTTTCATAAGACAAGTTTCTGTCAGCAATAAGCAAAACCGATTCCACTTCGCGGCAGCTTCAGGCGGCCTCCGGAAAGAAACCCTCCGGTTCGCGTTTCCTGACAGGCGCGAAGGGCGAGCTTCTGCAAATCGGTGAGACTGAGTGCTGACCGGAAAGTGTGTGGACCAGCTCTGCCAGGAACGCGGCCAGACGCCTTTACTCACGGGCCTGATTCGCTGTGTGGAAGTGGGACGTTGTCGGTTTTGAATGGTTTAAATCCGGATGGTCCAGGCAAATTCGAGGCGGTTTGAAAGGGTGAAAAGCAGGCGGGATCGGGCCGGTTAAAGGGAGTGATCTGAATTTGATACGGACACGTATAAAGTGCTTGTCGGGCCAGAGGCCCGATGCCATAGATGGCCCGAATGAACTCTCCAGCAACGAGTGGATCGGGCAGCCGTTTGACAGGAACGCAATGGCTGATCTGCATCATCGCATCCATCGGATTTGCCTTCGACATTTACGAGCTGCTGATGCTTCCACTCATCGTTGGACCTGCGCTGAGCGAGCTGATCGGCGCGGCACCCGGCTCCGACCTGTTCAATGCCTGGGTCGGCCGCCTGTTCTACATTCCGGCCATCGCGGGCGGCATCTTTGGACTGCTCGGCGGCTATCTGACGGATCGTCTCGGGCGGCGGCGCGTGTTGACCTGGAGCATTTTGATCTACGCATTCTCGGCGTTCGCCGCCGGCTATTCGACGAGCATCGAAATGCTCCTGGTTTTTCGCTGCCTGGTGTTCGTCGGCGTCTGCGTGGAATTCGTGGCGGCGGTGGCGTGGCTGGCCGAGCTGTTCCCCGATCCGAAACAACGCGAGAAAGTGCTGGGCTATACTCAGGCGTTTTCCTCCATCGGCGGACTGCTGGTCGCGTTTGCGAACTCCTACTCCATTGCGCATGCCGCGAATTTCCCCGCGATTCATCTGCCGGAATGGCTCAACTTCTTTGGCGGCGAGGTCAAGGATCCGCACGCGGCGTGGCGCTACACCCTGATGTCTGGATTGCTTCCGGCCATTCCGCTGATCCTCATCCGTCCGTTCCTTCCCGAATCCCCGGCGTGGGCGAAGAAGCGGGCGGCAGGCACGCTCAAGCGGCCGAGCTTCGCGGCGCTGTTCTCTCCTGAATTTCGCCGGACGACCATTGTCACGTCGCTCATGTTTGCGTGCTCGTATGGCGCGGCGTTTGGAGCCATCCAGCATCTCCCGCGGATCATCCCCGGTCTGGCGGAAGTGAAGGCAAAGGCCCAGGCGGCGGTGGAAACAGCGATGCAAGGGAAGCCGGAATCCGAACGGCAGAAGATCACGCGCCAGACCATCGCCAAGACGAATCAGACGGCGGCCGCCTCCGCCACGAAGGTGCAGGAGATTGGCGGCCTAGCCGGCCGGTTTCTGCTGGCGATCCTGGCGCTCTACATCGTGAGCCGGCGCAAGCTGCTGCGCGTCTTTCAGATTCCCGGCATCGTGATCATGCCGGTGGTGTTCGCCTATTGCGCCGTCACCAGCCTGGATCTGTTATACGTCGGCATCTTTTTCGCAGGCCTCCTGACGGTGGCCCAGTTCAGCTTCTGGGGAAATTATCTCCCTCGAGTTTACCCGGTTCATCTGCGCGGCACCGGCGAGAGCTTTGCGGCGAACATTGGCGGGCGGTTGATTGGAACATCGTTCGCGTGGATCACCACGACGCTGGCCAAGACGCCGGATGTCGCGGCGGCTCCGGCCAAGCTTGCTTACACGGCGGCGGGAATTGCCTTCACGGTGTATCTCGTCGGCTTTCTCCTTTCCTTTGCGCTGCCCGAGCCGGCGGCTGAAGATTTGCCGGAATGATTCATCGCTTGGTCCCTCGGGCATTGGGCGTTAAGAATTCCTCTGAATGTGGCTGCGACATTGTTTTGAAGACCGGCAATTTGCGAGGCGCGGCTTGCAGCGATTCATCTTCGGTGGCCTCATGGCTCCCGTGAATCGTTGCTTGGAAAATCTTGCCCGGCGGAAGCGATGGATCGCTGTGATGGTCGCCATGCTGTGGTGCGCGATCCATCCGGTCTCTGGCCAGAATCCTCCGACGCCGGCTGCTCCGCCCGTTCAGAAAGCTCCAGCCAACCCGCTTCCGACACCTCCGCTGCCCTCGGCCGCGTCCCCAGCCCAGCCGCCGGTTCCCCTGCCGCCTGTGACGCCACCGGTCACCAAACCTGCGGCAACTCCGACGCCTCCGGCAACTCCATTGCCCGTGGTCGCAGCGGCGACACCGCCCGCCTTTCCTGCGCCGCCGAAGATTCCCGGCAGCGCAGCTTTTGAAGTCGTTCGGCTCGTGGCGGAGAAGGGCGATGCGGCGGCACAGTTCAGGATCGCGATGCTCTTCGCGGCTGGAAACGAAGTTCAGCAAGACCTGACGAAAGCCGTCGAGTGGCTGCGTCTGTCAGCGAACCAGACGAACGCCGCCGCGCAGTTCAATCTCGCGGTCTTCTATTCGCAAGGCGTCGGCGTGGCGCAAGACTTTGCAGAGAGCGTGAAGTGGTTTCGCAAGGCGGCGGAGCAGGGGGATCGTTCGGCACAATACAATCTCGCCGTGCTGCTGTTGAACGGCGCGGCTGGCAATCCGGAGCCGGTCGAAGCCGCCAAATGGTTTCGCGCTGCGGCTGCGCATGGGGACGCCGCCTCGCAGCTCAGCCTCGGGCAGATGCTGAGTGCGGGCGAGGGCGCGCCTGCGGATCTGTCGGAGGCCTACGCGTGGTTCCATGCCGCGCTGGCGAACGGCAAGCCGGAGGCGGAGAGCTTGCTCGATGACCTGGTCGCGCGCATGGCCAGGCCGCAGTTGATCGCCGCCTGGCAGCGCAACGCGGCGCGCGGTGACTTGGAGGATCGTTATCAGCTCGGATCGGCGTATGCGCGCGGCGACGGCGTGACCATAGATTTTGGGGAAGCGGTGAAGTGGTATCGCGCGGCTGCGACGAATGGACATCCTGAAGCGGAGTTGAAGCTGGGGTTGTCCTACCAGGCCGGCGTGGGAGTGAACCAGGATTTGGCCGAGGCCGTGAAATGGCTGAAGCTCGCGGCGGAGCAAGGTCACATCGTCGCGCAGCAGCGCCTGGGCATGGCGCATGCCGAAGGGCGCGGCGTGGCGAAGAATGAGGCCGAGGCGTTCAAGTGGCTTCGCAACGCCGCCAGCCAGGGGATCGTTCCCGCGCAGGTGCAGGTCGCCACGATGTGTCTGAACGGAACTGGCACCGCGACGAATGCCGCGGAAGCGGCACGATGGTTTCGGCTCGCGGCGATGCGCGACGATTTGAGTGCGCAGTGGAATCTTGCGCTGCTGCTGGACCAGGGGCGCAGCGGAGTTCAGCGCAACGCTGCGGAAGCCGCGAAATGGTTTCGCGCCGCCGCCGGGCAGGGCCATGCGGAGGCTCAATTGAGGTTGGGCATCGCGCTGGCCCAAGGGCGTGGCGTGGTGAAAGATCTGGCGCAGGCGGTGACGTGGTATCGCAAGGCGGCGGATCAAACGAATGTGCAGGCTCAGTTGAGCCTCGGATTCGCCCACGCATCTGGTCAGGGAGTGGCCAAGGATTTCGCCGAGGCGTTGAAGTGGTTTCGTCCGGCGGCGGAGAAGGGAGTCGCGGAGGCCCAGCACAATCTCGGCGTGATCTACGAATCGGGCAGCGGCGTTCCGGCGGACATGGCGCAGGCGCTGGTCTGGTATCGCAAGGCGGCGGAGCAGGGGATGGCAGACAGCCAGGTGAAGCTCGGGACTCTTTGTGTTCAAGGCAAACAGGCGCCGCAGGATTTTGTGGAGGCGGCGAAATGGTTTCGCAAGGCTGCGGAACAGGGCGATGCCGTGGGCCAATACAATCTGGCCACACTGTATGAGCAGGGGCGCGGCGTGCCGGCTTCGGCGGCGGAAGCGCGGGCATGGTTCCGGCGCGCGGCGGATCGCGGACACGCCAAGGCGCAGTATCAGTTGGGGCTTTCCTCGACCCAAGGTGTCGCGACGAATTTCACCGAGGCCGCAGCGTGGTTTCGCAAGGCGGCGGTGCAGGGCGAAGTCCTGGCCCAGTTTAATCTGGGCGTGCTGCTGGATACGGGACGCGGAGTGAAACAGGATTTTGCCGAGGCGGCGGCGTGGTATCGCAAGGCGGCCGAACAGGGTCATGCATCGGCGCAGTTCAATCTCGGGAACCTCTACGAATCCGGTCAGGGCGTGGCGAAGAATCCGGCGGAGGCGGCGAAGTGGTATCGCAAGGCGGCGGACCAGCGTGAATCGCAGGCAGAACATGCGCTTGGCTTGTGCTATGCGGACGGGGACGGCGTTCCGGTCGATCCTGTGGAAGCGTTCAAGTGGATTTCACTGGCTGCCAGTCATGGTCATCCGCCCGCAGTTCAGCTCAAGCCGACGATGGCAAAGAAGCTGACGCCGGAACAGAAGTCCCGCGCCGACGAACTGGTGAAGTCGATTCTGGCGGGCTCGCCGAAGTAGGTCTTTTCCGGGTCGCCCCTGGCGTTCAAAGGAGTCACAGCCCGGTTTCTTAATCGTCCCTTAACTTAATCTTCGCGGCGGGAATTCACTTTCGAGCTGATTTCAAAGCTCTTTTCTCGCAAGTGCCAGGCGGCGAGTGTAACCTCCCGCCCTGCGAATTTGTCTCAGCTCGCATACTCCATATTCTTATGAAGCGCTGTGCCTCGATTGTCTCTTTCCGTCTCGCCAAGGTGTTCGCTCTCGCTGTCCTGACGGCGCTCGGGGCGTCCGTCGCGTCGCATGGAGCCCCGGTTTCCTACGTGGTTCACGCGAGTCTGGACGGGTTGGGCGCTAAGTATCTGGAATACTACGTCTCGAATGCGCCGGCGCAGTTCCCGAACTTCGTCCGGCTGATGTCCGAAGGCGCGTTCACCTTCAACGCGCGCTGTGATTACGACGTTTCCGAGACGGTGCCGAATCACGCCACGATGTTCACGGGCCGTCCGGTGATGCGTCCGGCGGACGCGCCGGTCACCGCGAATCACGGATACAACAGCAACTTCCCCGGCGCGGCGGACACGTTCCACAATTCGGGAAACACCAACGTCCCATACAAGGCGAGCTTCTTCGATGTGGCGCACGATCACGGTCTCTCGACGGCGCTTTACACGGGCAAGACGCGGCTGGCGATCTGTGAGCGCAGCTACAATGAGATCAATGGAGCCTTCGATTTGTTCGAGGACGACAATGGTCGGGACAAGATCGACTTTGCGGCGGTGGCTGATGTGTCGGGCGCGAGCATTTCCAACGAGGTGAACGCGCTGGTGCTGGACTTGGCTAGCGCTGCGCCGAAGCGTTACAGTTTCATTCACATCGCTGAGCCGGACCTGACGGGTCACGCGTCCGGCTGGGGCAGTGCGAACTGGAGCAACGCGGTCCGCATGGTGGATGCGCAGGTCGGGCGCATTCTGGATGCGATTGAGGCGAATCCAGTTTTGGCGGGGCGGACGGCGGTCATCATTGGAGCGGATCACGGCGGTGGCGGCGTGACGCCGAACGGGCATACGGAGTCGTATCACATCAAGAACTACACGATCCCATTCTTCCTGTGGAGTCCCGGAACTCCTGGCGGCGCCAATCTTTACACGCTGTTCTCCAACCGCGCCGATCCGGGAACGAACCGGGCCGATTATTCCGTTTCGCCGCCGCCCATTCGTGGCGGCGATGGCGGCAATCTCGCGCTGTCGCTGCTGGGACTTCCGGCGATTCCCGGTTCCTATTTCCTGCCTGAACTCAAGGTGGCGGAACCTCCGCTGACGGCGACACGGGAAGGAACCTTGATGACCCTGTGGTGGCCGGCCGCTGCGGAGGGGTTTTTCCTGGAATTCTCGGATATGGCCGACGCTTCCATCTGGCACAAGGTCACGCGCGGAATCGTGAGTCACGGCGAGCTGCTGAGCTTCACCTTCGATTTGCAGGTGACTCGTGACGCAGGCTTCTTTCGTCTGCGCACGGCGGGTTTGATCATCGCGGGCGGGCCGCGTTCACAGGCGGTGTTCGCTGGAAATTCAGCGGGCTTTCAGGTGACGACGCGGGGTTCCGGCCCGCTGCGGTATCAATGGCATCGCGGCAGCCGGCGAATCATCGGCCAGACCAATGCGATGCTGACGATTCCCGTGATCTCACTGACGGACGCGGGGAGCTATCGCGTCGTGGTGGCGGACTATCTCGATGCTGCGACCAGCGCCGACGCGGTGTTGACCGTGTTGACGGCTCTGGTCATCACGCGGCAACCGCTGGATCGGATGGTTGCCTCGAATGGTGTGGCGCAGTTCAGCGTGGTGGCCGAGGGCGGCGGAACGTTGGCTTACCTGTGGAAGAGGGACGGAGTGGCGTTAGATGGCGCGACGGCTTCCAGTCTCTCGGTTGGTCCGGTTTCACTGGAGCAGGATGGGAGCTATTCCGTGATGGTCTCCGACGCGAACGGATCGGTGGAGAGTCGCGCCGCCCGGTTGACCGTTTTGATTCCGCCCACGTTTCTGACTCAGCCGATGGCTCAGACCGTGCATGTGGGAGACGACGTCACCTTCAGCGTGACCATGTCCGGCAATCCGCTGCCGTTCGGCTATGAATGGAGGCGTGGGGCCATCGTTCTCGAGAGCAATACGGTGGACTCGACCAGCGCCACTTTTACAATTCCGAGTGTCAGAACAAACGACGCCGGGGCTTACCGCGTGGTGGTTCGGAATGTGGCGTTTCCAGCGGGGAAGATTAGTAACGTCGCGAGCCTGACGGAGTTGACGAATGCGACGACCGCAGGAGCGCCATAGTTGGAAAGGAGCTTTCGCCAGCTGAAGTCAGGCCGCCGGTTCGTTCAGTTTACTGGAGCATGCGACGAGGCATTGGTCGTTGGCGGGAGTTCGGTGGTTGGAATCCGGTGCTTCTGCTTGTTCTTGGAGACGACGAGGATGCCAACCAGCCCAGCCGCTACACCCAGCGTAATTAAAAGAACGCCGAGTCCCACGAGCCAGCCCATGGGCTTTTTGGGAGTGTTGTCAGGTACAGGTGTTTGCGCAGACATGGGTTTCAACAATTGATTGGCGGCTGCCTGACTCGCCCGTGGAAGCCTCAAACCAGGTTGCGACGGCTCATTGCCAATTACGGCCAAAGGATGAGGGTTCCGCTTCGTTCCGCCAAAACATTTCTCCCAGAGGCTGGCTGCGTCCTGCCAAAACGCGTTGCGTTGCCCGCCGGGGTTTTGCGGCTTGACTCCCATTCTGCGCATTTCTATGCTCCCGCACAGAACGTAAAGTTTGCTGGGTTGCCAGCGCGAACAAGTCGGAGATTAACTTCCGACTTTTTTGTTCATCAGGTGGGCCGGGGTGGATTGTGCATATGAACGCCGACTTTTTAGCCGTGTTGGAATTCTGGGAGCGGGAAAAAGGCATCAGCAAGGATGTCTTGGTGGCGGCTGTACAGGAGGCATTGCTTTCGGCGGCGAAGAAGGCGGTCGGGCCTGCCCGTGAGCTCCGCTGCGTGATTGATCCCAAGTCTGGAGACATCAAGGCTTTCGCAAAACTCGTGGTGGCGGAAAAAGTTCTCTCCAAGCACGATCAGATTTCGGTGTTCGACGCCCGCCGGGTCAAGGCGGACTCCATCGTCGGCGAGGAGCTGGAGGTCGAAGTGACGCCGGCTGGTTTCGGACGGATTGCGTCCCAATACGCCAAGCAGTCCCTGATGCAGCACATCCGCCGGGCGGAGAAGCAGTTGATTTTCACGGAGTTCAAAGACCGCGTCGGCGAGATCATCAGCGGGACGGTTCGCCGGTTTGAGCGGTCGGACGTTCACATTGATCTGGGCAAATACGAGGCGCTGCTGCCGAATCGCGAACGCGTTCCCACGGAGGAATATCAGGTGGGGGAGCGCATTCGCTGCTATGTAAAGGCCGTCGAGAACGGTCCGCACGGCCCTGAAATCATCCTTTCGCGGGCGGACCCGCAGTTCGTCATCAAGCTGTTCCTTCTGGAAGTCTCTGAAATCAACGACGGGACGATTGAGATCAAAGGCGTCGCCCGGGAGCCGGGTTTCCGGACGAAGCTGGCGGTTTGTACGCGGGACGAGAAGGTCGATCCCGTGGGAGCCTGCGTCGGCCTGCGTGGTCAGCGCGTCAAGAACATCGTTCGCGAGCTGAACAACGAGAAGGTGGACATCATCCGCTGGTCTTCCAATATCCGCGAGTTCGTCACCAACGCGCTGGCTCCGGCGAAGTTGAAGTCCATCGAAGTGGACGACACGCGCCGTCGCGTCAGGGTCTTGGTCAGCGACGATCAGCTTTCGCTCGCCATCGGCAAGCGCGGTCAGAATGCGCGGTTGAGCGCGCGGCTGACGGGCTGGCAGGTGGACATTGAGGCAGAGCACGTGGCTGTCATGGGCTTTGAAGAGAAGATTGCGCAGCTCGTGAAGGCGCTGGCTGGAATTCCCGGAATTTCCGAGGAACACGCCCGCGCGCTGGTCCAGCATGGTCTGACCAGCTTGGAAGATTTGCTTCAGGCGGAAGTCAGTGATCTGGCGGAGATGCCGGAAATTGGTGACAAGGCGGCGTCCGTCATGGAAGCTGCAAAATTAGAAGCTGCTCGTCGCTCCTTTAAAGTGGGAGAGACCAGCATCGCCTGAGCATTATGGCGACGGAAAACCATTTCAGCGTCATGTGCGCATGAAGACCCGGTTTCCTGGCCGGATGAGAACAGATACATATGCCCGTTCGTATTTACGAGATCGCGAAAAAGCTTGGAATCGAAAGCAAAGATGTGCTTTTGAAGGCCAAAGAACTGGGCATTGCCACTGCCAAGGTGCCGTCCAGTTCGCTGGATAAGATCACCGCCGAGTATCTCGAAGACCACCTCAAGCCCGCCACCCCAGGAGTTTTAGAAACTCCTCCTGCGCCGCCGCAGGCTCCCGAACCAATCCTGATCGTTTCTGCGCCGCCTGAACCGGCAGCCCCAGAAGTGGAAGCTGAGCCGGAAGCGCCGTCGGGGCCGCGACTTGGTGAACTGGTCGGTCGCATTCAACTTCCTTCCCGGCCCAACAGATCGGCTCCAGTTGCAGCGCCGGCGGAAGCAAAGGCTCCTGCGACTCCTGCCGCTCCAGTCGAACCAACCGAACAACGTGCGCCCGATGCGCCGTCCGAGCCGCCAACTCCACCGCTTCCGCCCGCCCCGCCGGCTGGGCCGCGCGTTGGTGAACTGGTCGGACGCATTCAACTTCCCTCTCGTCCCGCGCCTCGTCAGCCAGAGAAGCCTGCGTTCGGAAAGCCTCCCGCACGTGGAGTGACTCCGGCACCCGCTGGCCGTCCGGATTTCGGCCGTGGTCGGTTCGATCAGCGGGGCAACAATCGTGGGCCTCAGCAATTTGGCAGGCCGACTGGACCTCAAGGTCTCGGCGGAAGGCCCGGCGGGCCAATGGCTCCGGGCCGCCCGGCGCAACCTTCTGGTCCGGTCTATACTGCGCCCGAAGGGGCAGTGGTCATTACGCTCAAGCCGCCGATCATCGTTCGTGAGCTGGCTGAGCAACTGAAGAAGAAGCCTTTCCAGCTCATCGCGGATCTGATCGAGCTGAAGGTCATGGCCAACGTCAACCAGGCCATCGACGAAACCATCGCGCAAAAGTTGTGCGCGAAATATGGCTTCAAGTTTGAGGTGGAAAAGAGAGATCGTGGCGGCGGCACTGTTCATGCGCCGAAGAAAGCCACGGAAGTTGACACCGAAGACAAGCCGGAACAGCTCAAGCCGCGTGCGCCGGTGGTGACCATCATGGGTCACGTCGATCACGGCAAGACCACGCTGCTGGATTCCATCCGCCAGACGAACGTCGCCTCGGGTGAATCCGGGGGCATCACCCAGCACATCGGTGCTTACACGATTTCTTTCCCGCATCCTGAGCGGAAAGAGGAGCTCCAGCAGATCACCTTCCTCGATACTCCCGGTCACGCCGCGTTCAGCGCGATGCGCGCCCGCGGTGCGAACGTCACCGACATCGTGATCCTCGTCGTTGCGGCAAATGACGGTGTCATGCCGCAGACGCTCGAGGCTTTGGCTCATGCGCAGGCGGCCAAGGTGCCGATCATCGTCGCCATCAACAAATGCGACCACCCGAACGCGAACGTGATGAAGGCCCGTCAGCAGCTTCAAGAGCGTGGGGTGGTGCCGGACGACTGGGGTGGCACGACCACCTTCGTCGAAGTATCAGGCCTCACCAAGGCCGGCATTCCCCATCTGCTTGAAATTTTAATCCTTCAATCCGAGTTGATGGAGCTCAAGGCCAACCCGGATCGCCGCGCCAAGGGCAACATCATCGAGTCCGGTCTCGACCCCGGCGGCCCAACGGCCACTGTCCTCGTTCGCAAGGGAACCTTGCGCGTGGGCGACGTCATCATCTGCGGCCAGTATTGGGGCAAAGTCCGCGCGCTGATCAACGAAGAGGACAAGCGCCTGAAAGAGGCTGGCCCATCCGTCGCGGTCAAGGTTCTCGGTTTGAACGGCGTTCCCGAAGCCGGCCTGGAATTCAGCGTCATGGAAAATGATCGGGCGGCGCGTGAGCTGTCCGAGTCCCGCGAACAGGAAGCCAGGTCGCTGGCCAAGGAAGCGCGTTCCAAGATCACGCTCGAAAATCTCTTTGCGACGCTGGCTGAAAATGCCGCCAAGGTTCTCAAGGTTGTCGTCAAGGCGGACACTCAAGGTTCCGTGGAAGCCATTGTCGAGGCGCTCAAGAAGAATGACTTCGACAAGGTCTCGCTGGACATCATCCACAGCGCCGTCGGAACGATCACCGAAACGGACGTCATGCTCGCCTCGGCGTCCAAGGGCGTCATCCTCGGCTTCCATACGCGCATCGACAACGGCGTCTCGGACGTCGCCAAGCGCGAAGGCGTTCAGGTCAAGCTCTACTCCATCATTTACGAGCTGATCGATCAGGTGAAGGAGTCGATGGCCGGCCTGCTCGATCCGATTTTGAAGGAAGTGGTGGTCGGTTCCGCCGAAGTGAAGAAAATCTTCGAGCTTTCCAAGGGTGGCAATGTGGCGGGCTGCATCGTCAGCACCGGACGCATCGCGCGCGGCAAGGTCCGTGTCATGCGCCGGAAGAACCTCATCTACGAAGGCCAGACCCAGACGCTGCGCCGCTTTCAGGACGAAGTGAACGAAGTGCGCGCCGGCATGGAATGCGGCATTCGCATCGATGGCTTCAACGAACTTCAGGTTGGTGATGTCATTGAGGCATACATGGTCGAGAAGCACACCGCCAAGCTCTGATCGCCCAACAAGTTCCTATGGCGACCCACCGACACGAACGCGTACGCGAGCTTTTGAAGCGTGCGGTCTGCGAGGCTCTCCGCCGTGAAATCCCCGTGGGCGACGCCGGCCTCATCAGCGTCAACGACGTTGAACTGGGCGGCGACCTTAAGAACGCCCGGATCTTCATCAGCATCCTTGGCGATGCCGGGCAGCAGCGGACCGCCATGGCGCTGCTTCGCAAGGCCCGTCCGCTCATTCAGGAACACGTCGCGAAGGAAGTGATTTTAAAGTTCACCCCGCGTCTCCGCTTCTCCATCGACGACTCGGTCGAACGTGGAAATCACGTCCTGCGTCTCATCGAGGAATTGGAGAAGGAAGAGCTGCAGAAGGGTTCCTCGGCATGATGAAGTCCACGCGGACCGTCCAGAAAATCATCGATGCGATTCGGGAAAGCAGGACCATCTGCATCGTCGGGCACATCCGTCCGGATGGAGACTGCATCGGCTCGCAGCTTGGCCTGGCGCTCGCCCTGAAGGCCGACGGCAAGGAAGTCACCTGCTGGAACGAACATCCGGTTCCGGACAAACTTTCGTTCCTCGATGCCCAGAAGATGTTCGGGCTTCCGAAGCCGGGCTGCTCGTTCGACTGCGTCATTGCGGCCGACTGCGCCAGCTTTGAACGCCTCGGCACGGTCCGGGAGTGCATTGGTGAACGGAAGGTTTTCATCAACATCGATCACCACGCCAGCAACACCCGCTATGCGGACATCAACTGGGTCTCGTCGAAAGAGCCGTCCTCCGGCGAACTAATCTACCGTCTGCTCAAGGCAGGCAACTGGCCGATCACCCGGGCGATTGCAGACTGTCTTTTCACCGCCGTCTCCACGGACACCGGCTCCTTCCAATACCAGAGCACGACACCGGCGACCTTTCAGGTGGCGAGTCATCTTGTCGAGAGGGGCGCGGACCTGGGGCGCATTTCGCAGGAAGTCTATCAGTCGTATCCGCTCGCCCGGGTCCAACTGCTGCGTCACGTCTATAACAAGTTTCATCTCACGCACGACCGGCGGACCGGTTACTTCTGGCTCAAGAAACGGGACTTCGCCCGCACCGGCGCGCAGCGCGACGACGCCGAAGGACTGATCGATCACATCCGCGCCATCGAGGGCGTGGTCGTGGCCTGTGTTTTTGAGGAATCGGAGCCGGAACTCACTCGCATCAGCTTTCGTTCGAAGAGTGACGACGTGGATGTCAATGCCATCGCCGGCCAGTTTGGCGGCGGCGGACATCGTGCGGCGGCCGGCGCCCGGATTGCCGGAAAGCCGATGGCGGCACAACGTCGCGTGCTCAACGCCATCAAGAAGGCTCTCAACTCCGCCCGCTGAATCATGCATGCCTTTGACGCGCTCGACGGGGCTCTGCTGATCGACAAGCCGGCCGGTCCGACTTCCCACGACATCGTGGACGAGATTCGCGACGGGTTCCGGATCAAGAAGGTCGGCCACTGCGGCACGCTGGATCCCAATGCGACGGGACTTCTGATCATGCTCCTCGGACGCGGCACCAAGCTCTCCGAGAAGCTCATGTCCGACGACAAGGTTTACTCCGGCTGGATCAAGTTCGGTGAGACCACCAACAGCTACGACACGGACGGGGAAGTGCTGGAGACCAAGCCCGTGCCTCCCTTGAGCCTGGACCTCTTGAACGAAGCGGCGGGAGCCTTCATCGGCGACATCATGCAGCAGCCGCCCATGGTTTCGGCCGTCAAGATTGGCGGCGTGCCGCTCTACAAGCTCGCCCGCAAAGGCGTGGAGGTGGAACGCAAGGCGCGG
>Ga0163144_10005543_pt1 | contig 28025 bp, 33 predicted proteins | sample OliLak19BULKMAT1_FD_123175 | JGI IMG/M metagenome (GOLD analysis project Ga0163144, IMG submission 123175) | Freshwater microbial mat bacterial communities from Lake Vanda, McMurdo Dry Valleys, Antarctica - Oligotrophic Lake LV.19.BULKMAT1 | ecosystem: Environmental > Aquatic > Freshwater >... | reverse complement strand
TCCATCGTTCGCCCCATCAGCCCGCGAACTTGTTTTTCAGAAAATTGAGATATCATCTCTACGAAATCAGCCTTTGCATACATATCATGGTCAAGGCCACCTGGATTTCTCTTATCCGCCATCTGCCGCATTGTCTTAGCAACCTCCATACCAAGATCCGCAACGCTCTTAATCTCCTTATGCTTTAAAGAAGAAAAAGTAGTCCATGCACTATTATTAGAAGGAAGTTCAGAAAGAGGTTCGTTAATAATATTTTGCTCAACCTGCTCAATACCAATACCCAACAATGACTTTACGGCTTCATTCATATTATCAATCATATCCTGAGTAACAGAATCTAATCCCTCATCTAATCCCTCAAGTAGCCTATATGCCTCAACTTTACTTGCGTCACTAGATTGTGGATTCAGAAGTGTTTCCTTAGCTTCTTCTTTAGCAGAAGCTATGCTTTGAGGATCATTTCTGTCAACTGCTAAAGTTCCATTAGAACCTCCATCAGTATTTGTCACATCAATATCCCGTGCCCCTTTAGATATATCCCTGTTTTGTACATTCTTTTGGGCATTTCCTAAATAAGTACGAATATACTTCAAAATAGATTTATCACTTGTAGTACCATCTCCGTAAATAAGATCATTCATCTTTTTAAGCAATTCTGGCTTTTGCTGCTTCAATATAGCATTAAATTTTTTGTTTCCAGCTTCATCTTCTATATTTTTTAAGAATTTGAATACTTTTGAATACGATTTTTTCGTACTAGACAAATCTACCCTTAACTCCCTAATTGGATTACCATATTTATCCTCTGTTACATGAAGATATTTTTTAAAGAGACTATAATCTAATTTAGGAGCATTGACTGGTATTTTAACTGGCAGAGTTTCATTAGAGTTTTCTGGATCTGGACCTGTTACATTTTTTTCCTTAATACTACTAAGTAATCCATATTTACCATCTTCTCTTAGTTCTAGTAAATTGTTTTCCTTCAATTCCGATATAACACTTTTTGGTAATTTGCTGAGATTTTTTTTAAAAAATCCAATCCTTTGGTCAACACTAAACCCTTCATCTCCTCTTCTTGCATCCTTCTTTGCTCTTGGATCTCCTAAAAGATATGTTATTGCATATTGAAATGCATCTTGACCAACTTGCCCCTCTCTATTGATATATGCTTGGAATTTATCAGGATTAAGAATATACATATTATAGAATCCATTGATTTGCTCACTTAGACCACTTATCTTACTCCATTTTTCACCAAACCAATCTGGTGCGTCGGAAAAAAACTTAGCCCTTTTTTGACTATTTTGCTCAACATCGTCCGTAACAGTATTAGCATGTGGAAGGCTGTTTACAGGATCAGTGGTAGGATCAGGAGTAGTCGCAGCAACAGGAGGTAATAAATCCTGAATGTTCTTTGGCAAGGGCGCACCATTGTACATTTTTTGTATAGAAAGAGCAGCATCTCTTTTTTGCTCTGGCGTTGCCATTGGATTATCTATAACTTCAAATGGATCATTTGATTCTTCCTGTTGCTGAATAGCATATTCATCTTTATCAGTATCATCATAAAAATCATTTGGCCTATATTGATCTTCCCCTTTTTGCAACTCCCAAGGAGCAGCAGCAACTTTAGAAATATCTTTTTTAGCCAATTTGCCAAGTAATTTCTTAATATCCATAATACCTTCTCCAGTTTAATTCTACACAACTATATATCTTTCGACATTGTTTATACTAAATCCTTGAAAAAAAAGCCAGCCTTACAGGCTGGCTTTCGTTATTAAGATTTTCTTATATCTTACTTCTTTTTAGGTAAAGAAGATACAATATACATTCTTTCTCTTTCCAATATATCTTTGTGATCAGGATTATTATAACTAAGAGGATCGCCAATCGCTTCAAAATACATTCTGGTATTACTCAATCCTGATTCTCTGTTAACGTTCCACCCCCAGCTAACGCCTCCTATTATATACTGATGAACTCCAAGTATATTAAGGAGATCTATACGAGATTCAGCAGGATGGTCTTCCTTAACAGCAAGCATAATAGGAAGCATCTCGACCCACCAGTGACCAAAATGATTCTTTATGGATCGTCTAGTCTTAGCATCAAAATTCAAATTAGCCAGCTTTCTTGTTACTTCCAAAGGCTGTAACAAGATGTTATCTATAAAATCCTTATTTACCATAAGTCTCTTAGATATCTCTCCGTATTTCTCATGCTTAGTAACGATTTCAGGAATTAACGCAATGTCTATTCCTTTTTCGCGTAACAGGTGAACAAATCTCTTGAATTGAGAGATTTCTTTAATCTCTTTAATCAAGTCAGTTGGGGAGATAAGCTTAGATAAATCCCTATTGCCATCATAATGAATAACGATACTAGAACCCTTCTGTCTATAGCATAAACCCTTTTCGCTAACTATTTTTCTAGCCTGCTCATTCTCAGGAACAAACAATTCAGAAATCTGACGTAAAGAAAGATGAATGACAGCCTCCAAACACTCTGCTCTCTCCATACTCTTCATCTTACACTTTGCTCTTAAGGTCTTAACAATATACTCTCCAAGAGCTTTAGTATAGTCTAAAGACTCTTTAGTAATAGCTGCGACCTTTTCAGCTCTATCTGTTTTTTCCTCTGGAGTATCATCCCTGAAATCTACTCTTTTGCTCGAAACCATAAAAGAAGACTTAGCATCAAGAAAGGAAGGCAAAGATGGATCATTATCGCCAATAAGAGTACCAACGTCTCCGCTATAGGATGTTTCTTTCTTTTTTCTACGCCATTCTTTACCAAGAGAAGTTCTTGCTCTGTTATACATATGGTATGTAACCCAACACTTAATATCTTCGCTATCATTGCAAATCAATTCCATCAATTTAGAAATAAGTCCATCCTTCTTTTCGGGAGAAGTATCATCCTTTACAGTTTCCAATGCTGCTAAAACAATAGATAACAAAGCCTTATCAGGCTTGATACATTTGTGGCCTTCATTACTGCTATTCTTAATTTTTATCTTTCTTGCTTCATCTATGCTTCTGTATCCAGCCTTCTTTTCTAAAGAAGATATTTCCTCTCTACTCTTAGACAAAACCATAACCTTACGTAAAGCAATAGATGCCCTAGTTGTCATATTGGAAGAATAGAATACAAAGAAATATAATCTCTGGTCAACGCTTCTCGAATCAGGCTCTCCTAATGCATGAGCCACCCCATCAAGACCACCATCTTGGACAACATCATTGTTATTTACAAACTTAGAATACCTAGATAAAGTTGTAACCTTATCAAGCAAAAAACCAGGGTTAAGTCTAAGGAATTCTGAAGCGTGACTGCTAAAAGAAAGCAAGTCACTTGACTTTCTGTTTCTTTTATCGCCAGGATGATTGGTATAAGCATTGCCAAAATTAGCAAAGAGAGTCTGTAAAAACTTGTCTGACTTGTCTCCAATGAGATTTTCGCAGACTTCCCCAAAGATAACTCGGTCTTGCGCATCCATCCATTCCTGTGGATAAGCTACGCATGATGCTTTATCTTTATTCCTTTTTACGAATCTCTCCATTTCAGTAAGAAATGGACTTTCATACTTCGGTTCATCAGCTCCGCCCACAACTTCCATGTTCCACGGATTCGCCATTGATAACCTTCTTTCTGCTCGAGTTTACCCAAAACGTTTGGGTATTTTGCTTCGTCTTTGACTATTCTAAACTGTATCTATCTTCGATTGATGCCACCAGAGGATGACGAACGATGCAAGTCCTGTCCATCTCCACGATACCAACATTTTCCAGATTGTCAAGTCGCTCAATTATGTCTGAGAGGCCATTTTTATTACGAATGTCACTTTGTGAAACATCTCCGGTAATAACCACTTTCGATCCCATACCCATGCGGGTAAGAAACATCCGCATTTGTTGTGGCAAAGTGTTTTGCATTTCATCCGCTATGACAAATGCGTTTTTGAAAGTGATACCCCTGTGGTAAGCCAATGGGATTGTAACAATCTTTCCTTCTTCTATTAACAGATTAAGGTCTGTTTTCCGGAGAGACTCAAGAAGAATATCCCAGATTGGTATTAAATACGGTGCAATCTTCGCATTGAAGTCTCCCGGAAGGAATCCCAGTGATTCACCGCATGCTTCAATACACGGTCTTGTTATAATAAGTTTTTGATAATTACCCCAAATCAGCTGCTGTAATCCAAAGATCGTTGCTAAGTGGGTATTATGAGTTACAATAAAATAATCAGTTAAATATAAATGATCCGTATCATTTAATAATATACATTTTGCTTCTTTTTTATCAATTTTTTCTATATTTGATATAATTCTTTTAACTTTATATTTATTTCTCAATCCTAATTTTTCTTTTTTTCTTTTTAACTTAAAAATCCTACTATGGTCATTCATTTGTATTAGAACACTATACGATAACCTTCCGAATTTTTTCTTTCCCTTATAGGAGTATGTAGTTATTCTTTGTCTTCTACGTACTAATCCGCCTAAAGATTGAACAATTTCAGAAACGTCATCAGCCAATTGCTTTGATGTTGTACAAAAATATGGTGATCCGCTCTTTTCTACATATCCATCCGTATCCATTAATCCTTGTAAAACAGCCAGTCTTACATCTACAGAATTGTATATGTAATCTTTTGGGATAAATTTCTGATAAGATAATTTTCCATGCAAATTATATTTTTTCAGCAAAGAAGTATAATTATTTTCTTTTTTTATTTTTCTTGGAAGTTTTCTAGAAAGTCTGTAATCATACTTTCTGTGACACTTCTTCAAAATATAATCTTGATCTAAGTTTGAACCAACTTCAACTAAAATATCTTCATCAGCAGAAGTCAATCTCGGCTCTGCTAATGTCATTGATCCATCTCCCAGCAAACAACCTAAAACATATGGATTAATATGAACATCCTTATGTTCAAAATAGACATCATTGGTAATAGGAATACAATATTTTGATCTTCCAAATTTATCTTTATATGAATTTAATATCTGAATTGTAGATATTATTCTTCTTGATCCCGCTGATCTTATATCTGAAACTTCCCACAAATGATCGCCACTAACTTCTGTAGAAGTCCCATCGCTGAATGATATTCTATATATATCTATAGTACCCTGTGGAAACACTCCAATAACCGAAGATGTTTTACCGTTAGGAGTACAAACAACATCTCCAATTCGAATATCTTTCATTAAAACAGGACCAGTTGGAGTATAGACTTTCGCATCTATTGCACTCGCTTTTCCGGTTCCCGGAGCTCCATGTAAAATGGTTAAGTCGTTATCTTTTATAATTTTAATTGCATTTTTTTGAGCATTATTAAGAGCCGAAAGAGAAATCTTTAACTTTTGGTCTTGATTTAACTTTGGATTTTGAATTTTACTTTGTTCCTTACGCTTATCGGTTACGGTAAATTTCTTTTTTTTTGACAAATTATTCCTCTTCCCCTTTTCTGAGTAAACATATAAGGTTATCATTAAGTTTGCAAACAGTAGGACTTAGTTCTCCAACTATGAATCCTGAATATCTAAATTTAGGGTCAACATCTATAATTCTTAAAATAGCCTCTTCCCATACATCTCTTGGAAGATACACAGATTTACCCATAAGTACCTTTGATCTAGCTCCAATTAGATCTATACCGTATTTATCTTTTATATCATCAATTATACCTTCTAATTGATCTGTAAAGTAAAGACTTGTCCAACCACCATCAATTATAGATTTTTTAATTGATTCTTTGTCATTCGCAGATAAACTACTGAAAATTATTTTCTTCTGATTAGGAGATAGACATTTAATGTAATGCCAATACTCTTCAAAGTCTTCGAAAATGTGAACAGAACTACTATTGTTGCTCATTTTACGTTCTCCAATTTGAATCATCAGAATCTCCTATTATAATTTTCAATAATGAAAAATAAAACCCTTTAACAATGTTTATACAAGTTCTACTACTACCTTGTTATGAGTAACATATAATAGACAATTTACATTATTATTAATAAATAAGTCTCCAAGTGTTGTTTCTACTTTTTTAATTTCTAAGTCAGAATCTTCAGAACTCAATCCTGTAGTATCTACCTTGACAATAAGAAGTCTATTATCAAGTGTATAAAACTGAGAATTATTTTTAGATATCACATTCTCTGTGCTATCTATTTCAGCAACAGGTTCAGATGCATCTATAAAAACAGTTTCATCCATAGGATGAACTATATTTTCAGTTACAGATTTTAGTTTTCTCTTAGCCATTTTATTTTCCTTTGTAAGATAGTACAGTTTCTCTTATTCCGTCCTCGAACGAAACAGAAGGTTTCCAACCAAGTAGATTTTCTGAACGACATATATCTGCTCTTGTATTTTTAGGCTCAATTACTGCTGTCCCATATATGACTTCGATATCAGTTTCCAATACTTCTTTGATGTTTTTAATAACATCATTAACACTACGATTATTTCCAGCCCCAATATTAAATGCTTTTCCAAATACTTCCGTATTGTCAGGCCAAGCTGCTATTATATTAGCCTCAACGACATCATGAATTGAAGTAAAATCACGAGTCTGCTCGCCATCACCAAATATAACAGGACTTTCTCCATTTATAAATTTACTTATACTTTTTGGGATTAAAGCAGCATAGCCGCCATTAGGATTTTGCCCAGGACCATATACATTAAAGTATCTTAATGCTACGGATTCTAATCCATATATTTTATTAAACATTAATGTATACATTTCTCCTGTTAGCTTTTGCAACGCATATGGAGACATAGGGTTAGGCTTCATAGTCTCTACCAATGGTAGAGTATCCTGGTCTCCATATACCGAAGAGCTAGATGAAAAGATAAATCTAGGAATTGAATGACTCCTTGCTGCTGTAAGTAAATTTAAAGTTCCAGTAATATTTGCGTTATTTGACGCCCAGGGGCTTGCAATAGAAAACTGAACTCTTGGTAATGCTGCTAGATGAAAAATAACATCTATACTCTCATCTAAAAACACACTTTCCAAATCTTCTCTTTTTGAGATATCTACATCATAGAATCTTGCATCAGGATTTTTCTCTATATTTTCTATAGACCCAGTAGACAAGTTATCTATAACTATAACATCTTCTCCAAGGTCAATTAATCTAGATACCAAATTAGAACCTATGAAGCCAGCTCCGCCTGTAACAACACATTTAGACATTTTTTCCTCCAAATTTAATACCAGGAGATCCTTCTACTCTTATCTCTCCATTATCAAGCATAAAAGTATTCATTCTATCCAGTGTCCCTTCTACATACTTGATAACCATATCTTTAGATATTCTAAAAGAATGACCGTCTATTATAATAACTTTTAAGTCCTTATTGATTCTATTCAATTCTGCATCGTCACCTTTTATAAGTCTATTACGTATATCAGAACTTGGGACATAAAAGAACTCTATGTCCTCTCTCGATATCTTTTCTTTAATTGCCGATAGTTGTTGTGATGTAAAGTTTTTTATCATATAGCCTCCTACGTAATAATCGACGCAACAAAGGATCATCCCTTAATCATAAGGAATAATTTAGTATGAATTGGTATCACACTTCAAAATTCGCATTTCCGGTTTTCCAGGACTCTCTGCGAAATCAATTATTGCATGAATACAAATGGATGTGGAGACCGTTCTATCAAAGAGGATTAAAGGAAATACCAATAGGTATTCGTCTTATCCAAACTGATGAAGGCAAGTGGGGAGTTATAAATAATGACGGAAGTATAATTGTAGATTATGAACCATCTAACGAAGCACCGGAAGAAAGTGGAAAGCAAATAGACTTAAAAGAAAGAGTTGTTAACCAGGCTCTAAAAAGACTGTTCATGTCTCTAGCCGTATAACTGGGAATAGATCTAACTGATTATCATTTAATCTTTTAGATGCTATATCATAATATTCTTTTTCTTTTTCAATTCCTATAAAAATTCTTCCTGTATTTCTTGCTGCCAAAAGAGATGATCCGCTACCTGCACAATTATCTAAAACAACTTCCCCTTCATCTGAATGAGTTTTTATCAGATACTCACACAGGTTAATTGGTTTTTCTGAGCTATGGACTCTGCTATAATTATCAACACATTTGAACTCTAAAATATTAGTTGGAAATCTTGTTGTTTTTCCGCCTTCATAATTTCTTTTATTTTTCCCGAAATATGCCTGTCCATTTGAGCAACCCTTAGCAGAATTAGTAGGAATATGACCATCACTTATTTGAGGATTATATTTACCTCCCATGAATATACATATCTCTTCAATCTTTCTTATAGGCATTCTTTTGGCATGAAAAAAGTTTGTTCCCTGGTTCTTTAACCAATACCAGCAAAACTTGAAATCTTTTTCATTTGAAGATATTAACTTTGTAGTAAATGGTTGAGAAGAAAATAGAGCTATAGTTCCATTAGGCTTTACAATTCTCTTGTATTGCTTCCATAAATTATCCATGTCTACCAACTTATCCCAATCGGGAGCAGTTATTCCATATGGCAAGTCGCATAAAACCATATCTACAGAAGAATCTGGAATATGAGGCATTATGTCAAAACAATCTCCAAAAATAATCTTATTATGAAAATCCAAATTAATATTCTTTAAATGAGGTAGTTTCAACCAGCATCAAAAACAGGTTCGCTCTCGTCTGCCTCTACTGGTTCAGGAAGATCTTTACTCCAATTAAATTTTGGTCTAAAATCACCATCTCCATCTGAATAAATAGTAACATGCCTAGATGAGCCAATACTTCCAAGAGTTTGCATATAACTTAGCATACCAAGAAAGTGCGGAACCCATCTATCATTCATCTCTACTTCAATTGTGAATTTCATTTTCTATCCATGAACAAGTAACTTTTACACATTATTTCTAAGCATTGGGAGGTCTAAAATGCCTAATGGATCTTTATAAAATCTAAATGTTTCTGTAATACCCGTATGAAGATCTACTAGTTTAGGATTCCAGCCAATACTCTTCATTTTAGAAATATCTAAAAGTTTTCTTGGAGTTCCATTTGGAAATGAAGTGTCGTATTTTATTTCCCCTTTATAACCTATTATATCAGCAACCATAATAGCCAAATCTCTAATATGTATATCTTCACCACAACCTACATTTAATAGCGGATAATTTTCTTTTTTGTCTAATAAGAAAGAAATTGCTTTTGCTAAATCGTCAACACACATAAACTCTCTTTTAGGACTTCCATCTCCCCAAAGCACAACTTCTTTTGACTCTGAATCTTTAGCCTCATCAAATTTACGTATCATAGCAGGTAATACATGTGAAGATGCTAGATTATATGTATCATATCTTCCGTATAAATTTACTGGCATTAATGACGCGCCAGAAAAGAAGCCTTCTGCCATCATTGCTTCCATTGTTTTAATACCAGATATCTTAGCAATAGCATACCATTGATTTGTTGGCTCCAAAGTACCAGTTAAAAAGTACTCTTCTTTAATTGGCTGAGGACAATCCCTTGGGTAAATACAAGAAGATCCAAGAAATATAACTCTTTCGACTTTAGTTCTTCTGCAAGCTTCAAGTAAGCTAGACTGTATAAGAATATTATCCTGTATAAATTTTACAGGGTTATCCTTATTTGCCATAATACCCCCAACTTGAGCAGCAGATATAACAACATAATCAGGCTCTATTGCTCGAAACTTTTTACAAACAGCATCAGCATCTCTTAAATCTAATTCTTTCCGCGAAAATCTAAATATATTTCTATAACCTAATTCTAGCAGGTTCCTCACAACGGCACGGCCAACCATGCCGCTGTGGCCTGCTACGTAGATTTTTTTATCTTTATCCATTTATGTATATTTTCTTACTGTATAAACAATTGCGAAAATAAATCCAACGCAAATAAAAGTTAAGCCAATGATCTGCTCCATGATATCTCCTTAGAAAAGATTAGTAGGTTCGTCTTCCCATTTGATCGGGTCCGATAGAATATCGGTTTTTGGTTGCTTCAAAAGATAATCAGCACCAAAGGTTCTAATCATAGGTGAATAATCTTTTAGATCCATAGGATTGACCTTGCCTTCATCATCAAGTCCGTTTGGCAAAGCATGAATCATATCTAATACTAACATGCCCTTTTGCCATTGAAGCATTGAATCCCAATCAGAAAGATGTACTATTACATAATACGAATATGGGCAATCTAATTTAATAGGCATAGGGACAGACTTTAGATCCCACATCTTCTTTTGCTTTTCGCTGCGATCCTTATTAGTTATTGCATAAGCTCTAACTACATCAACGTCAACTCCGCTAAAATGAGTAGAGTTAATGGAAACAATTGTTTTCATTATCTCAGTGATTTCCGGAAGTGTCTGATATTCAGCTGGTGTTTGTGCCATTTTTTATCTCTTTGTAAAAAGGTTTATATAGAAAATCTAGTTATTTTTAGAAATTCTGTTACGAAAAACTTTATAGATATACATATTATATCAAAAAGGAAACATGTTAAAAGCAAAAGCAAACCTGTTGAAAAAATCAACGTAATAAAGTTAAGACTACTTTTATCATTCCCTTTTTGGTAAACATTATCCTGGTTCTCTGAATCCACTTAATCCCCCCTCTGCTATTGAGCCTATGCCAGATTCTACAACTGAAGATGTTTTGGGATCAATTAAAAATTCCCAAAATGTGTCAACTTCGTAATCTGCCATAGTTATTTTAATACCATCATCATTCACAATAATATCGACTCTCGCATTATCATCTTTATTCCAATAGACACCTGACTTTAATCCTCTCACTTCTCTTAGCATGATTTAATTCTCCTCGTTATTCTTAGTGCTTTTCTTTTTTCCCCATTTTTTAGATTTAGAAAAAACTATCTCCGTTCCATCTAGATTGTAGATTCCCTTGCATCCCTTAAAAAATCCAGGGCACCCGAGAAACTCTCCTTTTCTACCTTGTCTTATAACAAGTTTCTTTCCACATTTAGGACAATCTATATCTGATAATTTTATTTCTTTTTGTTCCTTAATAATAGGCTTGCCATCCTTGCCTAAGTTTATTTTATATAAGCAGCCTTCTTTATATCTTGGACATGCGCAGAACTCTCCAAACTTAGAAAACTTCTTAACAAGAAAAGACTCTATATTTTGTTTTTTACATTCAGGACATTCTATATCTGTTACGCTTGCTTCCTGCTTATGATCTTTAGCTTTATCAATATCTTTTTTCAATCTATCCCAGAATGCTGTTAAGACTTGAAGCTTATTTATTTTCTTTTCAGATATCTCATCTAATTGGTCTTCCATCTTAGCTGTAAAATCTAAATCAATAAAACAAAAGCCTACATCTTGAAGAAATTTATCGACTTTCAATCCTAAATCTGTTACGTTAATAGATTTTTCTCTAGTAATATAGCCTCTATCTTCTAATGTCTTCGGGATAGAAGCATACGTAGCTGGGCGACCTATACCAGCAGTCTCTAATTTTTTATTAAAAGAAGCACCTGAATATCTTGATGGTGGCTGTGTTTCCTTCTTTTCTGTCTTAATAGAAATGATATCTACCTTATCTCCAACCTTCATATCAGGTAGCTCTTCCTCTTTTAAGATTGAATAGTCCCAGCATTTTCTCCAACCATCAAATAAAGTTTTATAGCCAGTAGCACCTAAGATATTCGTATCGCATGAGAATTCAGCAGATATGCTTAAACGCTCTAATGGTTTCATCTGACTTGCTACTGTTCTCTTCCAAATCATTTGATATAACTTCGTATCGTCTCCTGTAGAAACGAATTTTGTCTCTATATGAGTTGGCCTAATTGCCTCATGAGCCTCTTGTGCAGACTTCTTATTAAGATAAACATTTGCCTTAGATGGCAAGTATGTTTTCCCGTAATCAGCATCTACTACGTTTCTTATATCTTTTATGACATCTGCGATAATAAATTTTGAATCAGTTCTATGATAGGTTATATGACCCTGATTATGTAGAGATTGTGCTACTCTCATAGTTCTATCTTCTTTCCAACCAAAGATAGACGAGGCAGATTGTATTAAATCTGATGTAATAAAAGGAGCGTAGGCATTCTGTGAAATTTCTTTCTTTTCGAATTTTGATACTTTTACTGGTCCTTTTTTAAGGATACCACATATCTTCGATGCTTGCTCTTCTGTTTTAATATCTAATGATTTTGGAGTCTTAATATCTGCAATAATCTTTTCCTTATCTTCTGTCAGAACTTCTGCTTGAATAGGCCAGTATACTTCAGATATAAAGCTTCTGATTTCCCTTTCCCGCTCCGCAAGTATTCGCAAGGCAGCACTTTGAACCCGACCAGCCGAAGGGCCGCCGGTTGCCATCTTGGTTATATACGAAGTTTTATAGCCGCACAAGCGATCCATAATACGTCTGGCCTCATACGCATAAACCGTATCCATATCTATATCACCAGCATTTGCCAATGCCTTTAATACAGCATCTTTTGTTATTGAATTTGTTATTGCTCGTTTATATTTCGTTCCAGCAGGCAACTGATTGGATATATGCCAAGATATAGCTTCCCCTTCTCGGTCCATGTCCGTCATAAGATAAACTATCTCTGCTTTTTTAGCTTTATCAATTATTGTTTTTACGACTTGCTTCTTATCAGGGTTTACTTCATAAGTTGGTTTGAAATCCTTCTTAATATCAACTGATAATCCCTTAGCAGGCAAATCTGCTATATGACCAACAGAAGCTGTTACGTCATAATCTTTCCCTAAAAAAGTAGAAACTTTTCTGGCTTTTTCAGGGGATTCAAGTATAACTAAATATTTAGACATTCTCTTTCTCCGTAAGATTTTTCATACCAATTTCAAAACTGCTAGAATTAATTTCAAACCCCATAGGAATTCTATTTAATTTATTAGCTACAATAGCAGTTGTAAAATTTCCAAGGAAAAAATCACATACTGTATCAGTCTTATCGGAAGAATACAGAATCATCTTCTTAACAAGTTCTTCTGGAAGCTTATTCTTGTTTTTAACTTTGCCAGGATGATATTCCTTATTAATAGTCCAGACATCCTCCATATCTCTATACAGTATAGACCTATTATTTTTATCTCTATCACCAGAATTATACCTGCATTCTGTATTGAATTTAGGTTTTGATTTGATATCTTTTTTCAAATACAAGATGTGATAATGAGAAGTAACATACTTATTTTTAGTATAAACGCCGAAATTATATTTCCATATAATATGATTGATTATACTAAATTTAGTATCATCAATAGCATTAAGCATTTCTCTAAGCTTAGAATGTCCAGAAACGATATAAGCTGATCCATTCTCTTTTAAAATTCTTCTTCCCTCAGATAGCCAATCGTAGCACCATTTGTAATAATCTGACGGAGCCTCCACATAGCCATCTAAAACATTATCTTCTTTACGATTATAATGCTTATCAAAAGTAGTTTCATGTATTCCAAATGGAGGATCACAAATTAATAGATCCACTTCATTATTGGAGAAATGAGACTTACTTCCTTTTACACAATCTTCATTGAAAATTCTAAACATGTTTATATTATAAAATAAAACGCAAGCACTTCTGCCTGCGTTTTACAAAGCCATTATGCTTTAGATCTCTTAAGATCACCCAACAACTACTCTTTCAGGAAGATTATATAGGGCTGGCAGTCCAGGAGCAGCGGCGATATAATAGCTATCGCTACCGCCCTTTCTGACTACTACACCTTCAATCTTGCCTGACTGAGCAAGTTGAACAGCTTCCTTGCGGGAACGATTTTTTCCCCCAATTTTGAATCCAGTTGTGTGGCCTTTTACATTTGTCAATCTAGTTTGAATTCTCATAGAATTCTCCTTATTTTAATATGACCTTATCCGTAGAGTGTTTGCGAAATGCAAATTTTTAATCTCTCAGTCCAGTCAACCCTGCGCTAATACCTGCAACATAACACCATGCTGTTCTTTGAGTATCCCATGAAATTGTTTCACTCCAAAGTGCTTCATCCTTCTTGGCATCTTTAGTTGAAAAAAAACCATTGGAAAGTAATCTTTGATATGGTTGATTAATTGCCTCTACCGACATACCTAAATTTCTTGCTAAATCATCAACAGATGGCTTAACACCATTTAGATATGATAAAACGCAAGCAACCCCGATAGCCCCTTTTTCATCTACCGGATCCAAGTCAACCTTTTTCAAATCAATTGAACACAGAGACTTAATTGTTTTTTCAAACTTTTTCATCCCATTCTCCTATATAATAATATATATCACAATCGACTAGCACATTACCAGTCTTCCCTTAATGATATCGGCATACAATTCGTAAACCATTAATACATCCGGCTTATCTCGCAAAACAGATTTTTCAATTGCATTTTCTGCTTTAGATAAGGTATCTTTATAGATAGATTCTACTTCTTTCTTTTCCACTTCGCCTTTTTTGATAGACAGAAGCATTTCCGCATTATTTCTAGGAAAAGTCATACTGCCTGTTAGCATTAACTCTTCAATTTGTCCAAGCAAACGAATAGCATGGCATGCAGACGAACTTCCGTAACCGCACTTATCAAATTGAGAAAGTTTTTTTAACCCAATACCACTTTTAGACGGAACCATTTCTTTTTTGTGATTAGAGAAAAGAATATCTACCACATGATCCATTGAATCCTTATCTAAATCGAAAGAATTTCTTATATCTTCAACGACTTCATCTTCTGTTTTAGTTCTTTTAGGTATAGACAGCTTAACCCCCATAGCCTTTCTCCATTCGGAGTTGCTAAACCCTAATATTCTTCTAGATATATTCTTAGATATAATTGAATCCCTAAGTGTAAGGATTTGTCTGCCAACTTTAGTTATATGTATTATACGATCTTCTGGTGTAAAAAATAATTCAGAAGTTTGAGGATCACCTGAGATTACTAATTCTAAAAATCTTTTTAGAGCAAAAACCTTATGATCGCCATCGAATTCGATACAATCTGTAGCAATACCCTTTATAGGAATCCCAACTAAGGAACTAAATGGAGGAATAAAAAAACCTCTGATATCAGTATCAGATTCTGGAGTAGAAGATCCATAAAGCTTAGAACCAGAAATAGCTAAGAATTCCGGGCTATCCTTGGCCGATTTAATAACGGATTCATAATCAGAGATCATCACTGTATAACCTTTTTTACCTAAAATTCCGGAGACATGAATTACCCAAATAGCTGATCGTCTTCTAATATTTCATCTTCAAAGAATTCCAATGCCAAATCATCATCTTCACTTTCTACCCATGTAGGAAAAATAACAAATAATGTTTTAGTTTTTGTTTTATTTTCTTTTGATTTGAATTCCAATCCTGCATCATTAAGAATATTCTTAACAACAAGATATAATTCGGTAAGCACTGAGAATGTTGCTTCTTTCTTACTAACTTGAACCTTATTCACAATGCGATAAACATCTTCTATATCAATTATAACAGATTCTTTTACTTTGGATTTTTTCACTTTCAAATTGGTTTTCTTTTTATTATCCATAATATTTAAAATTTCTCTGTATATAGGTGATATAGTTTCCATTTACTTATTATAGTATACAAATATACACTAAAATATCAATCTTCATTTCCTAAACCTTCGCAGTTATCTCCAAGAGCTTTCATCTTCTCAGAGAGAGGAATAAGCCCATTAATAGATAAGATAACTTTTCTATCTAATTCTCCCTTAGCAGGAGACTTTTTCATACAAATAAAGCCGTTTAATCCCAAGCAAATATATCTGCAAGTTAAATTACCATTGTAAATTTTGCAAACTGATTGTAAATGAGACTCTGGTATTTTCTTACTAGAGTCATTAATGTATTTTCCCAAATCCCCACCCATATCGACAACAACCGTAGACATATGTAATTTTCCTTATCTAATGGAGAAATGACAAATATTGAAATTTAGGATTTTTCTATAGAAAACGTTATATGAAACTTATGACCCTTATTCTTATAAGTTTTAGGTAATTTATATTTTGTTCTTAATTTTTCTAATTGAGGAGATTCTATTTCAACAAAGCACACGTTTTTCATACCTTTCCAGCCTTCTGGTTTTACGCATTTTGCATTACCAATATTAAACTCAAAGTAATCACCGACTTCCTTAATAATCATATCATCATCTAGTTCGTCATCGGATATAACTGAGACATGAGATCCTACGCTATTATATTGTTTTTGCTGATACTGATGTTTCTCGGCCTTGTCATCATCTAGCATGTCAAATAGTCCATTAGTAAATGACTGAGGTATATCAAGATAATGAAAGCCATTAGGAGATCTTTTTAAGATTGCCTTGAAAACTGCTTCTTTCTTTTTTGCTAATTTAAACCAATTCATAATTTATATAATGCGATTTTTTAGGTATACCTTGTATTATCTTAATAATATAGCATTAATGGTTTTTACTAAACTCAAAGCATTACTCCATATAAAAGAGGCATCTAATCCTAATGCTATTAACTTGTAATTTTCATTAATTGCCTTTTCAATTTGATTTGCATCAGGATGAACTATATGCATACCCTTTGCTATATGATGTTTTTCGCAAGAAGTATTATATTTATTTAATGCCTCTGCTACATCTGGATGAGAAAGATTTCCACACTGACCGTATGATCCGCTTAAATCTAATGGTCCTACAAATGTAGCGTCTATATGCTTCGCTGATTCTGTGAAAAAATCATCTAAATGGTCTATAGCTATTTTTGATTCTATTTGGGGAATTAATACTATTTCATCATTAAATGATGTTAGATATGAATTAAACTTTGATCCATACCCATTAGCTGCACAGTAACCTATACCCCTAGACCCTTTCGGTGGGTAGTTGCAATGAGTATAGTTTGTTTCAAACCATAATGAATTAACAACATTTGGGAGAATCAAACCAACCGCCCCAGCATCAAGAGATATTCTTGCGGCAATTGGATCAGTACAGGTAGATAATCTTACTAAAGGATTGCAACCCTTAGATCTAATAATATCAACCATAGAGGATAATGTGTCTAAATTAATAGAACCATGTTCCATATCAATACATATCCAGTCAAAACCGCAATCAGATAAGATAGATGCGATAGCAGGATGGCCTATTTGAATCCAGGTTCCAAAGGATACTTCAGAATTATTTAGTTTTTGTTTTAATTTTACCATACTCATCCCTTAATAAGAGATTCTACCTTATCCCTATCTTCCGTCGTGTCCACACTAGCACTATTATGTTTTGTATATCTCATAGCTATAGGAATATCTAATTCAATAAACCTATTTAATCCAATACCTTCAGTCCATTCTAAATAAGTTTCTTCACAACATGAATATTTTTTTAAAGAATCAGCGGAAAAAGAATATACTCCCAGTTGCTTATAAAATTTTAATATCCCATCTTTTCTTCGCATTGTTTTAGGATCATGGTGAGGAATGGGATATCTGGAAAAATACAATGCCTGCGACGAAGAAGAAACAATAACTTTTACAGTGTTAGGATTATTAATATCACTTTCTTCCGTTATATCAGTGTAAAAATTAACTATATCAGCAGATAAATCTGTGTCTAGCGTTTCAGTATTAAACAACGGTTCGTCTCCTTGTATAACAACATATCTATCTGTTGCCATATTTTTACTTTCCAGAATTGCAACGACCTCTGCTGCTCGATCTAAACAATCCGTATGATGATCCCCTGTCATTAAGACTGGTATTTTTAAATCAACACAAGCTGAATAGATTTGTGTAGAGTCAGTTGCTACAAATATCTGGGTCCACTTATTCCATTTAGAAGAAGATTCGTAAGTCCATTGTATCATAGGCTTACCTGCAATCAATGCTAATGGCTTACCTGGAAAACGTGAAGAATTATATCGAGCCGGAATAATTCCTGTGAACGTTAGTTGCATACTTTAATCTCCTAATATAGTACTATCGTAAAAATCTGTGAACTTGGTCGGAGTAATTATGTGAAACTTCACTCCGTAATCTCTAAGATTATGCAGCGCAGAATCAACCATCCGATCTTTTTTAACGCACTTACTCCAGTCGGCATCATCAGTATACCCCTGACCGTAACAATGATGACTCTTTTTTCCGTTTAACAAGTCATCCTGTGAATGAAGTGTGTAACCATCCATTCCTACTACGTATATCTTACTAGCTCCCATAATATGGCAAACCATGATACCAAAAACTCCAGCTGTCCTGAAAAATCCGGTGAATATCTCGTTCTCATACGAGAATGGAAGACCACTCTCGTCGATATGATTGATTCTTACGTATCTCCCTTGAAACTTCTTTTTAACGCTGTCATCTGTAATACTCTTACCTACTAGTAGAGTCGAAGCGTTACTAGACAGATGACCAAAAGATCCCCATCTCTGCCTATTGGTCCAAAGATGATATTTTGGAATACATAACCCGAGCATATTATTAATGCCTATAGTTGAAATATTATTGTCCGCTATAAAACCTAATATTTTATCTTTGTATGCAAGCACAGATTGGCCAGATCCTATAACTATCATAGACTTGCCTCTCTCCGAATTCTTGATAGGTTTTACCATAAATTGACCTTTGGACTTAAAAATCTTAAAATCTTACCGTTCTGTTCGTAAACATACTTAATAGTCCTAAGAATCTGTGTCTGATAAAGAAAACTAGCACGCCTTTCTCCTATAGGTATCTTCTTTGGATCTCTGATATTAGAATTCTCTTTTAAACAATTATTAAGATATACCTTATGATGATCCATATTGTTTCTAGAAAATTCTAAAGAGTCCATAAAACCTATTAGCTTTATTTCCTTGAAACCTAAATTAAAACAAACCTGTAATGAGTTTGCTAGAGTTCTAGACCTTATATAATCAGCCCTACCTATCGGGAAATTATTAAGTAGATCTGAAAGAACACCCATATTCTTATCGGAGAATTCTCCGACGAGAGGCAGGTTATATGATATTCTATTTTTTATAGTTTTTTGCGCTGGTATAAACGTAATATCCATATTATTCTTAAATTTATTATAATAAGATAGATCAATTCTTTCTTTATGTTTGAACGGCAAGCCCATCATGACGATCTTTGCATTTTTCAGCCTAGTCGGAGAACACGATTTTCTGACATAATTGAAAATATATTTCTCTCCAATAAAATAAAAAGTTGAGTCATGGTACATGATTCCGTCATTGAGGGTCAGAACAGCATCGGATTTTGATTTTTCTATACTTATGTCGATATCATTAACAGATGGACCAGGCCCAATAAAAATCGCTGTTTTATCGTTATATTTTTGAAATATATCCATATTTAATAGTTCGACAAATAATGATAATATCTTCACGAGAAACATTTAGAAAGAACGATAGATGCTTGGTCATAGGCGGAGGACCGTCTGTAATATCGTCCAAGGCAATAATAGATGATTATTATCAGGCGTACAAGCCTATAGTCTTTACAAGCAATAGACCGCTATGGATACCTTATGACTATATACTATTTCTAGACGCTGAATTCTTTATAAAGCATAGTAAAAATATAAGAAATGAGACTATTATTATAGGCCCAAAAATCATGGAATTAAAAAGAAAATCCAAAGAGATAAAACATATAATAAATAAACACAAAAACAAGATAATGTTACTAAAATATGATCGCCATAGCAGAGATATAAATTCTATCAATATCAAAAACAATGGGTATATAAATCATTTTGTAGGTAACTCAGGTATGGGATCTTTATTAATGTCTACATTTTCAATGCCCAAAGAGATATTTATGGTTGGATTTGATGGTACGGAAAGTGATAAGACCATAAGTCACTATGATGGTTCTTATAATAAGAATTATCACTTAGACGAGAATAAAATAGAAAGAAATAAGAAACTCCTAAACTACATATTCAAATATATCATAAGTAATAATACTAAAATTATCGCCAGCAGATATGACAGACTATGGGGGGTTAATGCTGCTGAGATGAATATAGAGATTCGCTAATCAAGAAATCTTCTTCGTCGTCTACATCTATAGACTCTATTTTTGATATTTCGAACAGGTAGGGATCGTTTGGACCGGCAAGCCAGACGGTTTCATCTTTCAAGAATCTGTGCCTGTTATAAATATGAAATGCATGAGCTACTCTGTAATATTTACTAGTTGTCTTGGTATCCCCGTTAAAAGATGTTGGTATTACCATCAATCCATTATCACTGAAAATCCAATCCCTGATACACTGAACGGATGTCATAGACTCGGCATCAATCTCTCTGAATCTATCTATGGCGTTTTGTATTGTCTCGGATTTCAAGTGTGCATGGCAAGGATTGATAAACATGACATAATCAGTATCAAATGAATAATAGCTCTCGAAAACTTTTTTCAATGGAAGATCGCAATGGGCTGATTCGTATGACCTACGAAAAATTGGTATGTTATTTTTTATAGCTATATCAAGAAAATCATCCTCATAAGAGCAAACAACCTTTGAGTCTACTTGCAAAGTTTTTATCTTTTGGATAGAGATATCAAATAAAGTCGTTCCTGCAAATGGACGCAATAGCTTATTCTTACATCTAGAGCTAGATTTTCGTGCATTAATATAGGCGGTTATAGTTTTCATAGAACGCTACCTTCCATATGTTTTCTTTCATACTTACATCCTAACGTTTTTATAATTGATAGACGTAATACCAGTTAATATATTTAATATTCGTTTAGACGAGTTTCCGTCTCCATAAATAAACTCTGGCTCATACGATGACACTAATTGTTTTTTGATAGCCTCCGTAATCAACCTCTTATCGCAGGAAAGATCAATAACATTTTTGCCATGCTCTCTGCCATTTTGTCTTTTCCCTATATTTATAGTAGGAACTCCAAAATAGCAGGATTCCCTGATGCCACAACTAGAATTGCCAATTAAACATGCGCAATTCTTAAGTAACATCATAAAGACACTCATAGGAATATGCTTGAACTTAATAATGTCATTTCTTCGGTTAATCTTACTTACTATACTGTAATTTAATGGATCATTATTTGGATAAAACACTATCTTAGGATTCTGGAACTCATCAAGGGATGAAAGTATATTATCGAAATTAATGTCATCTTTATCAGTAACATTAGGATGGATCATGATAATAAAATATTTGTCTTTCTTAGACAATGATATTTTATTTTTACAATAAGGCATGAGATTTGTCAAGTCAATATCATCAGGTATATCAAGAGACATAATGTAGTCTATACTTGGGCAACCTACGTCAAATACTTTATTCTCGTTCTCTCCAATCTTTATAACTCTTTCCTTTGCCTCTTTGGTAGCTACAAAATGAAGATGAGACATCTTCGTTATTACATCTCTTATTGTATCATCAATAGTTCCAGTTTTTTCTCCGCCCTGAATATGAGCAATAGGTATATTGTGCATCAAACAAGCAGTTGCGGCTGGAAGTATATCATATCTATCTCCTACTAATATCACAATATCTGGCTTAAAATCCTCGAATATTAAACTCATCTCGTATAGCTGCATCGCCATAGACTTCAATATACCCGATGGAGAGTCATCATCAAATAAGCAATTAACACGATAGTTTACACAAAAACCGTCTTTTTCTATATCTCGATACGGGTATCCATATCGCTCATTTAGCATCGATCCGGTGGCTACGATACGCAACTCCACGTCTTTCATAGAAGAAAATATATTTAATAAATATTTTACTTTCGCATAATCAGATCTATTTGCTGTTACGTAGCATATTTTTTGCAATATCATCATAATTCTCCTTGGACATGCTAAGTAGCCCTATATTCTTTTTGGTCATCTGGAATATAGTCGTTGACAATATGCTAACCTTCTTATTATTAAATAATGGAAACTTAACGTCACCTGCTCTCATAGGCTTACCATATTCTAAAAAATCTAATCCAATAAGTTTTAATAACGGGACTTCCGAACGACCACCCTCGAATACAACAAACCCATCTTCTTTTATATACGGTAAGTATTGTAACATAGATGGTATCCTGTAAACAGACGGTCCATCGACAATTATCATGTCATATTTTTTATCAGGAACAAAATCATATTTCCAGTAGCCATCTACACCTGATCTCTTTCCACTCCTCTTATGATTTCCATTTCTTGTTTTACCTAAAACAGTGTATTTGTAAAATAAAGAGCTTGCGAATAGAGAACTGCTAGACGTATCAAACTTCGAAAATCCTGTATTAATCAAATTATACTTACCAAGACTCAGACCGCTGTTCTTTATATTATTAATAATCAACGATGCGACTTCTGTAAACTTATGAATATGCTCAAGAGAATCAACGCATGCTTCTATATCATCTTTCATGGCGTATGCGGAATAAACGATGCTAGAACCGGCACCGGTTCCGAAATTCAATACACTTTTCATCTTGTGTTCAAAAATTAACTTCCATAAAATAAATCCAGTATCTAAATTTATATATTTTGGATCCCATATTCTATGTGCCTTCTTAGGATAATTTGGCTCCGAGGCAAATAATGTGTCTGCATCGTCAGACTTTAGTGATCTGTAATATCTATCTATATAAAACAGATCTTTAAATTGCTCTGAGTATTTATCCATATCCTTCTCTTTGATGAGAAAGGGATATTTTTTACCTATAATATCAGCTTTTACCTGGTTCCAGTTATCTATATTCATAAATTTATCCTATGTATGAAGTTCTAATAATAGTATCGTCATCCAAATCCATTGTAGACATCTTCCCTATAATACTTTCAAATTCCTTAGATGGAATTCCGTCACATGGCCTCTTGGCTGTAAGATTTTCAAGAGAAAAAACGTCTCCCTTTTTAATTTGCCCTCTTGTTACCAGCCCGTGAAAAAATAGACTTCTTACTGGTTCATCTATAACAACACTTCCCTTTGTAGAACTTCCCATAGCCTGCTCAGCTATTCTCACAGCATCTGTCATCTCTCTGAATTCCAGTGGGTTCATTGACGCAGATTGATCCGGTCCTGCTAAATCCCTACTCGTCGTAAAATGTTTTTCTATATACGATACTCCAAAGGCAACAGATGCTACGGGTACATAAATCCCAGGAGTGTGATCCGATAAGCCCACATTGCAACTATATTCTTGACGGTATGTACTTAACACATTAAGATTAACTTTATCGTATGCGCAGGGATAATGAGAAGTGCATTGCATAATGACAAATTTGGAATACCGCCTCTTTCGCAGAAAATCCACAATATCATTAACTTCTAACTTGGTATTCATACCAGTTGAAATAAGAACTTCCTTTCCAGTATTACATACCTTATTCAGCAAAAGAAAGTTAGTCGCCTCTCCTGAGCCTATCTTATATCTCTTTACGCCAATTTCCTCCAGCTCGTCAACAGCTTCAACGCTGAAAGGCGTTGACATAAACTCTATTCCAAGATCATCGGCATGCGATTTAAGAGCAATCATATCGCTCTTTAATAAGGAGAAACTTTCAATTATTTGATATAAGTTAGGTAAGACTGAGACATACTTATATAAATCTTTAACCATTTCCCTAGACGGAATATGCGTTTGGAATTTTACAATATCAGCCCCACTCTCTTTGGCGGAGTCAATCATTTTGTGAGCTAACGATACGTCTCCGTTGTGATTGATACCGATTTCTGCTATAAGTTTTATTGACATATTTTATCCTTATTTTTTAATTACGTTGTGTCTGGTTGAAAAGAGATTTCCCATCTCACTCCATCTCTCAAAAATTTTAGATGATGAGGCCCATGGAGTATCTATATTTATAAACTCTTCTTTCGGATTTTGATACGAAATTGTAGTTACCATTTTAGAGTGATCTTTACGGCGAAGCCATCCGTACTTCTCGCATATATCATATAATGCCGTACCTGGATAAGGTGTAGCTATTAAGGGAGTTACATATGTTACTCCAACATCTAATAATTTTTTGGCATATCTGCATGTTTCTTCAAAAGAAGCTTCGTCTTCTCCTGTAATAAAGAGCGTTGTACCATCATCCTCAAGAATAGAATATTTGTAATCTCGGTATATGATTTCCTTTAAATCTTTCTTAAAAACTCTACCACCAGGATACCCTATAATAAAAAATGCTCCAACTTGCAAACCTGCTTCTGCGCACCAACCAGCTACCTCAAGAGTTTTATCAAGGTGCTCCAGAGCAACTGGTTTATTCATCGCTATAAGATTTTTTAAGTCACCTGATTCTACAGGTAAATAAACAGCGTCCGTACCGGCATCTCTTAACATGAATATATGTTCTCTGTCGAGTCTATCAATCATAAGACCGTTAGGGAACGAAGGGATAAGACCGTGGCCTGATTGTTTAAGATCTTTTAAGTATTGTAATATTGGAAGAGAATGCTTAGCTTTGAGAGTAAAATTATCATCTTCAATTTCTAAATTACTTATATCATACTTGTCTATCATAAACTTTATTTCTGAAACTACTCTATCGGGAGAAAATGATCTCCAGCGTTGCCCCTTTTCAGGTATGGAGCAAAATTCGCAAGTAAAAGGACAGCCTCTAGATGTAATATACGAAAACGTGCGATCTTTTTGATTTCCTCTGGGAGACCATTTTACGTATTCATCCATAGGCCGGAATTCATGCCTTGTGATCCAAGGGATATCATCTATAGTGCTAAGTTGCTCTGACCTCCCATTATTTTCAACAATACCATCTTTAGTCTTAAACACAACACCTGGAATTTGGTTTAGAGGTTCACCATTTAATATCCTGGCGGCGGCAATCTCTCCCTCTCCCTTTACAACAATGTCAGCTCCCGTTTCTCTTATAATCTGATGGGAAAGCGTTGTGGCTAAGATACCACCAATAACAATCATCATATCTGGAAATCTCTGTCTTATTTTACTACAGAGAGGGTAGAACACAAATCTAGAATCTGTAAACGGAACGTTAATAAAAATATAATCTGTCTCTTTTGGGATATGATTCATTATCCATTCATCGGTATGGCCTACCCGGAATATCTTCTGATATTCGGTATCAAAAGGTTCCATAACTTGCATACCACCGTAAAGCATAGGATCTATGTAAGATATAATCTCGTGGCCAGATTCCTCTATATAAGCTCCAATATAAGCCAATCCAAGTTGTTGAGACTGAAATTCTGGCTCTCCCTGAAAAACCCACGGAGATGCCAGTAACGTGACTTTCTTTTTCCTAAAACCAGGGATGGTTTGAGCATCTAGTGGGTGAATTTTTCCCATCTTGAACTCTACAAAGTTTTCAATAATATTACTATGTTCCATTCAAAAACCCTTAATAAAATGTACCCAACTACTAATAACTTTCTTCCAGGAGTATTCTATTTCTATCTTTTCTCTAATATTTCGGCTCATATCGTATAATAAGTTATCGTCATTTTTAAGTATTGATATTTTATCTGCTATTGCATCTATATTTCTGTCAACGAGAAATCCGTTAAATCCATCTTTTATAATCTCGGTGCATTCTCCGACTCTTGTTGATATAACTGGTTTTCCGCTGGCCGCAGCCTCTAAAACACTGATGGACGACCCCTCTGATGAAGATGCACAAATATATATATCTATTTTCTTGTAGAAATCCGGCATCTTATCGTGAGTAAGATACGTGTCAGTATTCAGCATAGCCGTCTTAAATCGCACACCTGCTTTTTTCGCGGCAGGAATAATAAATTGAGATACACCTTTAAGATCGTCATGAGCATGACTTCCAGAATAGCCGATAGTAAATGTTTTATCTCCATTGCGACCAGGATTAAAGAACTTAGTATCTATTCCATTAGGAGTATAAGACAGATTAAGTCCGTACCCGTTCAGTAACTTATATAAGCGTTTAGATATTGTATTGATTCTCTTGTATGTTCTCAGATTATCAATAAACTCGGCAGGAGGAGTAAAATCTTTATCCGGCTGCGTCTTACCGTTATCAAATGAGCGGTGCGAATGAACACCTGTAATAAGTTTAGAGTTATCTATCCCTAGTTTCTCGGTAGTCTGCCAGCCCATAGCGAAAATCTCATCGTACCGGCCATAATTTGCTTTTATACTATCCTTCTGGCTCTTGATACATTTGATAGTAGTGAATATGCCGAGATCTTTACTATGATTTTTAATAGATTCAGCTATAGAATAATAACTCCAACCATGTCTATCTGGCAGTAGAAGTAGTTGCACAGAGATCGTCTCCTTATATACACTACGGCAAAAAATTCTGATTAACCTTGTAACTGTTTTAAGTAAGAAACTAGATTTTTCGTTAAAAAAAGATTATCCACGCCAACGTCACATCTGCCAATAGATATATTATTGATACACTTATCGTAACCCTCTTTAGATAAAATCATCTTGGCATAATCTTTTTGTACTTCTGGGAAAATAAGTTTATTTTTGCGTTCCCAATAAGTAGGTATACCGACTCTAATCATTTCTAGATGAGTCGAACTATTTTTATGCCCAAGATGAATATGCATAGATGCTAAAGTGGACAACTTTACCGATGGCGACAAAAAATCCTTATGAGATAACGGGTCGCCAATAACCATCGTGTAAGAAATTCCTCTTGCCTTAAGTTTTTTCTCTATTTCTGGAATATTGTCCTGATGCTTATGTCTACCCTTCCAGATAACGTGAATATTGCTTAAAGATGATAGGTATCCAAGTATATAGTCAACCTTAAAGTTCTCATTGGACGTTACCAATATATACGTATAACCGTCCGGTATTTGATACTCATCCAGAACAGCCTTTCGACTTACAAGATCGCTAACGTGCACCATCATATCAGGCTCTGGTTTGCTATATGAAACAGCAAATTTGTTTTCGTCTTTAATAATAATAGCGATACCATGAACCTTGCATTTCATAAATGGATTTCTAACGGTGTACCTTTTCTTTAGATAAGCGTCCCATGCATAATCCACCGCAACTACTTTACCTTTAAACTTGTTAAGAAAAGACATGTATAATTTGTCAGTCTTATAGTACATGGACCCTTTAATCAGTGCTATATCATAATCTAAATAATTATTCAGATCATCTCTGACCATGAGGGTATCTGTGTTCTTATCATATTCCCTAATCTGCCTGCAAAATGGTTCTCTTTCGCTGTAATATCGATACGTATCTTCTTTTGAGAGAGCTTTAGGAATAAGATAACATCGAGGAGACCTGCAAAAATCTAATATTTTCATTTCCAATTCCTATCAATTTTCAAAGATTCAAATGCTTTATCGAATTTGTAGAATTTTTTTGTTCCTGGAAAACTGTCTTTCATCAAGAAACATTCTATTTTTTCGATACCCAGAAAATAACAACATGTCGCTCGGTGGTGACCGTGCCATATCTCCATTCCAGAGACATCTATATTTTCAATCTTATATCTACTAACAGATATAGGTTGATCTAGAACTATGACCTTTTTTTTACTAGCAATATACCCTTTGCTTTTAATGTTTTCGTAAGTAATTATAAAAGATTCTATTTTATTCCTAATATATCCTTCTGACCTTTCTCCGTAACATATACTATTCCAATATCGAAACATATTAGCGTATTTAGACTTCATCAGTTGTTTTAATTTAACTCCATTTTGGTATTGACTAATAAGATCGTAATGAGGAGAGTTAGCAATCGAAAGCATCCTGTTGTTATTATTAGCCCATAATTCCTTTTTTAGTGTTTGAGGAATATATTGAAAGCTTAACCTATCAAGAGGTAAACTAATACTATTATCTATTTCGGAAAATTCATTCATTTTCATTTTAAAATATTCTGTATTCTTAAAAACCTATGAAAATTAGTATTATTATTATCATTATACTTTTCAACATAATCTGTAGCCATATTGTACTGGTATTCTATTGATTTATTAAAAGAAGAAATTGTGTTTTTTAACTCTT
>Ga0163144_10005541_pt1 | contig 28034 bp, 29 predicted proteins | sample OliLak19BULKMAT1_FD_123175 | JGI IMG/M metagenome (GOLD analysis project Ga0163144, IMG submission 123175) | Freshwater microbial mat bacterial communities from Lake Vanda, McMurdo Dry Valleys, Antarctica - Oligotrophic Lake LV.19.BULKMAT1 | ecosystem: Environmental > Aquatic > Freshwater >... | reverse complement strand
CCATCGGCACACGCGACATGGAACGTCGAGTCGGACGGATCGCGGGCGATGCCCCGCGGCTCGGGGCACAACCACGTCCTCGATGTGACCTCGCCGGCGCCGGGATCGATCGTGGCCACGCCACCGAACCCGCGCAGCACGACGTGTACGACGCCCTCGTCACCTTCGACCGCACGACCGGGTTCGTCGCCGGGCGCGAGCGTGATGGTGGCCCGCACCTTGCGAGCGCCGACGTCGACGACGTGGATCAGATCGCGATCGGGATCGCTGGCGACCGCGTAGCCGACCGACGTCAGCATCAACGTGCCGCCCGAGATCGGCTTGGGTCGGATCCGGGATTCGATCGGCGCCGCATCATCGAGCGGATCGAGATCGATGCGGTCCTCGCAACCCGCGGCAAGCGACAGCACGAGCCAACCGGCCGCCGAACCCCGAACTATCTGGATCATCCACGTCCTGCACATCATCCACCACGTTTCCCCCGTGGCGACCCGCGTTTGCCCGGTCGAACCACGAAGTCCGAGTGTAGCCCAATCACCGCGCCGATGCGGTAGGCGTGCCGTGACCAGACCTCGGCACCACGGCGATCGTAACTGCGGTTGCGAACGCTGTATCCCTGCTCCAACGCCACGCTGAGGCCCACGGTGGCGAAGGTCCAGGCCAGGCGGACGGGCACCCGGAAATCCGGGTCGACCCGGCGAACGACTCCGGCGTCGGTCGCGGCGCGGTGCACGAGAAGACCCGCCGTCAGGCCAATGCTGACGAACCCCGGACGATTGCGCAGACGGCCACGTGCGACTGCTCCGACGCCGACCGGCACTTCGAGCGCCCGCACGAAATTGCGGTCGCTCGCGATGAGGAAGCCGGTGTGGAACGACCCCGAGAACCCCTGCATGCGCCCGACCTCGAGGCTCGTGATCATCAGGGTGTCGATGGGACGGATTCGTCCCACCAATCCCACGAGGAAATCGAGTCGTGCGATGGTGGTGGTCTTCGGATCGAGGGGGCGTTTGCGGCGCCTACCCTCGGCGCCGAACGGCGTCGCGATCGTCGGGGGTGGATCGTGCGCGCCCGCGGCCCCGGACAGATCCTCGAACGGGGCGACACCGCCGTCGTCGATGCCGCTGGGGTCGGATGGCGGAGCGCGGTGGTTCTGCAGCGGGCTCGCGGGCTCGACGTCGTCATCGTCATCGTCATCGTCATCGGTCGCATCGTGCGACGGCACGTCCTGCCGCGGCTGGGCGAGCTCGGACGGCGTCGCCCACAACGTCATGCACAGACCCCACACGTTCCGACCGCCGTACTGTACCGCGGTTCGTCACGCCGCCGGCTACGACATCGCGCACGATCGCGTGGGCCGAGCTCGCGCCGGACCTCGCCGCGTACGTGTGGCCCGATCCGGTGGTGACGCCGCGCGGCGCCGATGCGAGCGCGCCGGGATCCGCCGCAGCCGCGCGCGCGCGACGAGGTTGCGCGCGTGGTGCCACGTCGTGCTGTGCTGTCGTACTCGAGGCACTACGAGGCGACGAGCTTTCTTTGCGTTTGCCCGCGCTCGCGGATGGTCCACGATCTCTGGTGAAGAGCGAGGGCCGCGACGATGCACGACGAACTCCATGCGCACACCGATGACGCCATCCAACATCTGGACCGGCTGATCCAGCTCGAATACGACACGATGGCGGCGTACCGTGCGGCGATGGAGCGCGTGGACAACACCGCCTCACGCGGTGAGCTCGAGCTCTTCTTCGAGGATCACGACGAAACCGCACGCGCGCTCGCCTCGTGCATCACGCGATACGGCGGCGAGGCGCACCATGGCGATCTCGAGCGCGCGTGGACGAACGGGGGCAAGCTCGTCGGCCGAGCGAGCGGCGACGCGGCGGTGCTCGGCGTGCTCGCCGATCTCGAGGGGAAGGTGCGCCGCGTGTACGAGACGGCGCAAGAACAACTGCGGCAGGTCGCGGACCCTCCGCTCGCGTCAGTGCTCGCGGCGGCGCTTGCGGAGGACGAGCAGCACCGGAAGTGGCTCGTGCAGGCGATCGAGAGCCCGCCGCCAGGGTGAGGGAGCGTGAAGCGTGGAGCGCGGGATCCGTCTCGAATTTCCGAGAGCTCGCGCCAGGGTGCTCGACATCATGCTCGCCACCGCGCGAACGCCCACGTCGGACACAATCATGCTCGAGCGAGCACCCGCGCCGTCGGGCGCGGTTTGATGCGGTCGAAGGCGATCGCTGGCGACGGCACTGCGCTTGGCAGTAGAGTTCGGCTGATGCACCGACTCGCACTCGTCCTCCTCTTCGCCGCTGTGGCCTGCGAGAAGAGCTCCGCCTCTGCGATGCCCACCGACGCCGTCGCGGTGACGGAGCCGCCATCGGCCACGCCCGCGACCGACACTCCGCCGACGACGCCCGCGGATCCTCCGTCGACGGAGCCGACCGAGCCCGAGCCGGCGACCGACACGGCGGACACGATCCCGAGCGGACCCGCAAAGCCGATCGATGATCCGGCCGATGGTCTCACCGAGCCGAAGGACTTCGCGCTCGTGAAGCTCGAGGTCAAGCAGGCCAACAAGAAGGTCTACAAGGATCCGGCCGGCAAGGTCGTCGAGTGGTCGGTGCCGACGCGCGTCGAGGTCGACTTCGACGGCCACAAGCACGCGTTCGTGGTGACTGCGACGCGCTCGGGCAAGAGCGGTGTCGCGATCGAGATCGACTACGAGCTCGACGGGACCGAGGTCATTCGCTCGGCTGATCTCGCGAGCAAGCTGAAAGAGCGCGGCGTCCTGCTCATCGAGGGCGGAGGTGCGATCGCGGTGACGGTCGCGAACAAGCGCGTCAAGCCGAAAGCCGGCGCACCGAAGGACACGATCATGCAGCCGGACGGCAAGGATCCGCTGTCGGGCGCCGAGAAGCCGACCAAGGGCGCACCGTGAGGAGACGCCGTGTGCTCGGTCGGAATCACGCGATCGATGCCGAGCAGATGGTTGCCGACCCACGGCAGGAACAGCACCACATACACGAACAGAAATCGGAACGCAGCCCGGCGCGCGGGGCTCCACGAGGTCTCGGGTCGGGCATCCGCCGGACCTGGAGTCACTGCCGTAGCGGTGCGAACATCGGGTGCGACCACATCGCGGAGCTGGGGTGCTGCATCCACGCGTCGATGATCTGCTCGGCGGGCATCGCAGCGGCGTAGCGAGTCGGCGACGCGCGAGCAAGCCCGTGGAGTGCTACAAGCGAGGATGGCGTTCGGTCGCAATCCCCACGTAACGAAGGCGCTCGCGGCCGAGCAGCGGGCCACGGAAGCGGGCGACAAGCACGCCTCGGCTCGCGCGCATCTCGACGCCGCGCGGCTGTGGGATCGCGCGGCCGAGCGCGAGAAGCCCGGACCCAAGCGAAGCGAGTACGAAGCGAACGCGGTGCGCGGCCGCGAGCTCGCCGAGGCACTCGGCTAACGCACGCGGCGATGCGCGGCGATCACCAGAAGGCGACGAGACATGTCTCGACCCATCAGCCAATGCCGGCGATCGCACGACCGAACGCGTGCATGACTCGGACATGCGAAGGCGCCTCGGTCGCGCGGTAGATCCACCAGGGCAGGCTCGGCTCGAAATCGTGGACGATCGAGAACAGGTCGCCGGCGATCTCGCGCAGCTCGAAGGTGCCGTGTTGATCCGCCTTCGCGAGCACGCCACCGGCGATGCGCCAGACATACCGATCCACATCGGTGACGAGCGGTGCGAACACGAGCACGTCCGCGGTGCTCGGGCGGATCCGCAGTCGCACGGTTTCGTCGGGATCGACGATCGCCCACACCGGCCCGAGCGCCCGATCGCACCACCGCGGATACTCGCGCGCGGCCCATGCCGCATCACGCCCGCGTGGCAGCGGCAGGCGCTGGATGCTGAGCACGGTCGATCTCGAGCTCGGCGGTGGCGGGACCAGGAGCGTCGTGTCCGCGTCGAACGTCGTCACGCTGTCGAGTGCGGTGACGTCCGCGACACCACTCGCCTTCGCCGCGCGCGCGACGTTGTCGACGACGACCGATTCCAGGTCCGCGCGCGACGCCTGGATCAGTCGCGCGGTACCCAAGTGGGTGCGCGGTACGTACGCGACGTGCGTCGTGCCGGCCATTGCGCGAGTGAGCGCCTCGAGCGAAAGCGCATCGACGGCGATCACGGGCGGTGCCATCACGTGTCGCTCGACGACGTGCCGGTGCCCTCGCCCCACTCGCACCCACCGCCACTCCAACAGCCATGGTCGCGCAGCAGCCAACCCATACACTCGATCTTAGGCGCTCGCGTGCCATCGCACCACGCGACCCCGCGCAAATCGGATAGGCTGGTGAGATGAGCGGTCTGCGTGTCGTGTCCGGGTTCGTCGTCCTGTTCGTTACTGCGTGTGCCGGCGCGGAGGGTACGACGTCCGGCAGCGGCAGCGCGTCGATCGGCTCGGCGAGCAACCCGACGTCGCCCGCGACGTTGGGCACCGGTGTCACCGAGGGCGAGACCGATACCGATACCGACGGAGGCATGACAGACACGGACGATTCCGATCCGACGACGGTGCCGTCGACGACGAACGATCCGAGCGGCAGCGATCCGACCGACGATCCGAGTGACACGGATCCGACCGACGACCCGAGCGACACGGATCCGACCGACGATCCGAGCGACAGCGATCCGAGCGATCCCAACACGGTGTGTGGTGATGGTGTCGTCGATCCGGACGAGACGTGCGACGACGCGAACGGCGAGGACAGCGACGCGTGCCCGATCTCGTGCCAAACGGCGTACTGCGGCGACGGATTCGTGCAATCGGGAGTCGAGGCATGCGACGACGGCAACGCGAGCAACGGCGACGGCTGCGTCGGGAACTGCGTCGCTGCGTCGTGCGGCGACGGCTTCGTCCGCGAGGGCGTAGAGCAGTGCGACGATGCGAACGGTGACAACGGCGACGGCTGTCCGAACAGCTGCGCGAACGCGTACTGCGGCGACGGCTACGTGCAAAACGGCGTGGAGCAGTGCGACGACGGGGCAGCCGTCGGGGGCGACGGCTGCGGTGCCCAGTGCGCGAGCGAGTGCGGCAATCCGGGTGGCGGTGGGCTCGTCGCCGAGAACGGCGTCGGCAACGGGGTCAACTACTGCTACGACGGTGGCGACAGCATCGAGACCCGCGCGAGCAAGGCGTGCGAGTCGCACTTCGGCGTCGGGCAGTGTTGCCTGATCCCCGGCGGCTACAACGGATTGCAGTACGGGCTGTGCGGTGCCGACGGCTACGACGGCACGATCCACTGGCATCCCGATGCGTGGCCCGACGACCACTGCGGTCCGCAGTACTCGCCCGGCCACGTTGTCGCGCCGGGCTGGTGCGGCGGCATCACCGGCAGCTTCATCGACTGATCACACGAGGCCGGGCCGCACGCCCGTCGTCGTCGTCGTCGTCGTCGTCGTCGTCGTCGTCGTTCTCGCCGCCCGGCGCCGGCAGATCGACCGATCACCGGACCACGAGCGTACCCGAAGGCCTTTGGGGTAGGATTGCCAACGTGAGCAAGGAAGGCACGCAGGATCGCGGGTCGGTACGCACGATCCTCGATGTCTCCGGCGTCGATCCGGTCGGCCTCGACACGGATCCGCTCGACTGGGCCGCCCATCAGGCGACGGGCGTCGGTGTGCAGATCGGTCGCTACCACGTGCTCGCGCGCGTCGGCGCCGGCGGCATGGGGGTCGTCTACGCGGCGTACGACCCGGACCTCGATCGGCGCGTCGCGATCAAGCTGTTGCACAGTGACACATCGACCGTCGGGTCGTTCAGCGACGGGCGGTCGATGCTGCTGCGCGAGGCGAAGGCGATGGCCAAGCTCTCGCATCCGAACGTCGTGACCGTGCACGACGTCGGCGTGCACTCCGGCAACGTGTTCGTCGCGATGGAGTTCGTCCAAGGCGAGACCGTCGCCGAGTGGATCGCGAGCGAGCCGCGACCGTGGGCGCAGGTCGTTCGGGTGTTCGCGGCCGCGGCGCGCGGGCTCGCGGCAGCGCACGATGCCGGCCTGGTGCACCGCGACTTCAAGCCGGCGAATGTGCTGCTCGCGAAGGACGGCGCGGTGAAGGTCACCGACTTCGGTCTCGCGCGGTGGCGTGACGACGCGGCGCGCGAGCGCGGTCCGACCGAAGCAGCCGCGATCGTCGCGGCGGCGATCGCCTCGGGTGGCGCGACGATCGATCGACGGACGCAAGCCGGGCTCGTGATGGGTACGCCGGCGTACATGGCCCCGGAGCAGCACCTCGGGCTGCCGATCGACGCGCGCAGCGATCAGTTCAGCTACAGCATCGCGCTGTACGAGGCGCTCTACGGCGCGCGGCCGTTCACGTCGGCTGCGCCTTCGGCGTTGGCGATGGACATCGTCGAAGGGCGCGTGCCCGAGGCGCCGGCCGGCTCGAAGGTGCCGGCGTGGCTGCGCGAGCTGGTGTTGCGCGGGCTCGAGCCCGATCCGGAGCTGCGCCATCCTTCGATGGCCGCGATCATCACGCTGCTCGAGCGCGACCCGACGGCGGCGCGACGGCGACGCTTGGCCGCGGTCGGTGGTGTCGGGCTGTTCGGCGCCGCGGCGTTCGGCGTGTACACGATCGGACCGCAGGCGACGCAGTGCGCCGACATGGGCGAGCACCTCGTCGGTGTCTGGGACAGCGACACGCGCGATGCCGTGCGCTCGGCGATCTTCGCGACCGGTGTCGGGTTCGCGCAGAGCACATGGGACCGCGTCGCGAAGAGCGTCGATGGCTACACGGACGAGTGGACCACGCAGCGCACCGACGCCTGCACGGCGACACGCGTGCGCGGCGAGCAGTCCGAGGCGCTGCTCGATCTGCGCATGGCGTGTCTCGACGGGTGCTTGCGGAGCGTGCGTGCGCTCGTGTCGGTGCTGAGCGATGCGGACGAGACGGTCGTCGGCAACGCGGTCGTCACCGCCGGCGGTCTGCCGCCGGTCGCGACGTGTGCGGACACCAAGGCGTTGCTCGACGACGAGCCGACGCCCGACGATCCGCGACTGCGTGACTCGCTGGCGCAGCTCGATCAACGGCTCGCCGATGCCGATCTCCGCGGTCGCGCTGGCAAGTATCCCGAAGCGCTCGCACTCGCACGAACGGTCGCCGACGATGCGCAGGTCCTCGGGTTCGCGCCGATGAACGCGCGCGCGCTGAAGCGTCGCGGCTGGCTCGAGCACACCAATGGTGACGATGCGAGCGCGGAGGCGTCGCTGGTGTCGGCGTATTTCCACGCGGTGCGCTTGCGTGACGACGCGCTCGCCGGCCAAGCGGCGATCGAGCTCGTGACCGTCGTCGGCGAGTTCCTCCATCGCGCGGCAGACGGTCGGCGCTGGGCGGAGCACGGGGCGGCGCACGCCGACGCCGAAGGCGATCCCGCGCTGCAAGCCGCGGTCTCGCACGCGCTCGCCGGCGTCGCGCTGCGCGAGGGCAAGTACGACGAAGCCGAGGTGCTCGCCTCGACGAGCCTGCGGCTGCGCGAGGACTTGCTCGAGGCGGGCGACGACGACGTGCTCGCGTCGCTCAACATGCTCGGTCTGATCGCAATCGAGACCGGCAAGTTCGACGTCGCGCGGACGCACTTCGAGCGGATGATCGCGCTTGCCGAGCCGAGGCTCGGGCCCGACCATCCCGAACTCGCCAAGCCGATGAACAACCTCGCGAACATCGCGTGGCGCGAGGGCAAGTACGATCAGGCGAAGGCGTCGTTCGAGCGTGCGCTGCAGCTGCAGCGCGCAGCGCTAGGCGAGGGCCACCGGAACGTCGCGCAGCTCGAGAACAACCTCGCGGCGGTCGCGATGTCGACCGGGCACCACGACGAGGCCGAGGAGCGGTTCGAGCGGGCGCTCGCGATCTGGCGCGCGGCGCTCGGCGACGAGCATCCGCTGGTGGCCGACGCGTTGAACAACCTCGCGGTCGTCTCGGTCGCACGCGGCGACTTCGACAAGGCCTGTGCGAACGACGAGAAGGCGCTCGCGATCCGCGAGAAGACGATGCCGGCCGATCACCCGGGGCTCGCGCAGAACCTGGTGAACCTCGGCACCGACTACTATCGCGTCGGCCGCTACGCCGAAGCCCGCGCGCTGCACGAGCGCGGCCTCGCGGTCTACGAGAAGAAGCTCGACCCGAGCCACGACGACATCGCGCTCGCGCTCACGGCGCTGAGCAATGATCTCATCGCGCTCCGCGAGATCGATCGCGCGCTGCCGATGCTGGAGCGTGCGTATCGGCTGCGCAAGGATGCGGAGATCGATCCGGTCGAGCTCGCTGCGACGCGGTGGTCGCTGGCGCGAGCGCTCGATGGCACGAGCGTCGGTCGCGATCGTGCGCGCGCGCGTGGGTTTGCCCAGCAGGCGCGCGATGTGTTCGCAGCCACGCCGACGGCGACCGACAATCCGCTCGCAGCGATCGATGCGTGGCTGCGCCGCTGACGGCTCGAGTGACGAGCTGCCATTGGAGGATGCGATCGGCATCGTTCGGGCCTTTGGAAGCCAGGCCTCGCAGTACGCCCGGTACAGCTTCGGCCTCGCGCCTTGCTCATGGCGCAGCTCGGCGGCCTGACGACAAGTCTATTTCGACCGGGGCCCTTACGCCGCAGTGAGTCGACGACATCGACGTCAGTCGTGGATGCACACGAGCGCGACGCCGCCGTCGCCCTGTCGATCGACGTCGTGGCACCCGTACTCCTCGCGGCACTCGTCGTCGTGATCGCACTCGAGCAGGCACACGCCGCCGTCGATGTCGACGCAGCGCGAGTCCGCCGGGCAGTCGCCGTCGTGGTCACAGTCGACCGAGCAGGTACCGTGCGGGAAGCTGCCGCCGCCGAGGCAACGATCGACGCAGTCCTTGGCTTTGTTGCAGTCACCGCCGACGAGGTCGCTGCTCCAGCCGACGTCGTCGGCGGGGCCACACTGGTGGCACCCGACGAGCGCGAAGAATAGCGCGATCAGCAGGGTCGGCGTCGAGCCGTGGGCGCGGGGCGGCATGTGGGTTGGACCGCCACGGCCAGGTGAATTCCAGCATCGCGCAAAACCGGCGGCGCGTTGGAATCGGGTGACGCCACACGGTCGTAGCACCGATGTCTCGCAGGTTGTCGATCGTGTCGGTCGGTGTGCTCTGGTCCGTGCTCGCGTGTGGTCGCGACGATGGCGACGGTGATCCCACCGGCGTGACGAGCCCTGACCAGGTCGGATCGATCTGCGAGGTGGCCGACGACTGCTACCCCGACGCCGACGCCGAGCTCCAAGGCGAGGTGTTGTGCCTCGACCGGATCCCCGAGGGCTACTGCACGCACGAGTGCGTCGACGACGCGGACTGCTGTGCCGTCGCGGGCGAGTGCGACACCGATCTTCTCCAGGTGTGCTCACCCTTCGAGTCGGCCGACAACAAGATGTGCTTTTTGTCCTGCGAGGACGAGGTCGTCGAGGCCGCGGGCTCGCCCGACGAGCAGAGCTTCTGCCACCACGAGGTGAGCACGTCGTTCATCTGCCGCTCGAGCGGCGGAGGCAGCGAGAATCGCAAGGTCTGCGTGCCGGGTGATTGCGGCGTCGGAGCGGCGTGCGGCGAGGATGCCGACTGCGCCGCCGATCTCGAGTGCCTCGGTGGGTTCGACGGCGGATACTGCGGCACGCGGGGCTGCGGCGCCGACGGGGACTGCCCCGGTGACTCGCGCTGCATCACGATCGACGACGAGAACATCTGCGTGAAGAGCTGCGCATCCGATGGGGATTGCGGGCTTTGCCGCGGCGAGGACGTCGCGGCGGCCTGCACCGAGGACGTCGCGTTCGTGGATGGCGAAGCCACCGAAGGTGGTGCGGTGTGCGTGCCCGCGGCCGACTGAGCGGCGCTCGACAATCGCCTGCGCGCCAGCGACGATGGGTTCGCTGGGTGCACACATGCGACTGACGACGATCACAGCTGCGGCGATCTTGGTGTCGTGTGGATCTTCCGGTGGCTCGGATCGCACGGACGCAAGCAGTAGTGTCGGCATCGACACGCTGACGACGATGACGTCCGCAACCGAAGGTGGCACCGATGCGGCGACGAGCGGTGAGGCCGGCACTGCCAGCTCTCCGACGACGACGAGCCTCACGGATCCCGACAGCTCCGGATCCGACGGCGGCACGAAGTTCGACATGGGTGTGCAGCCCGACGTCGAGGTCGCGTGCGGCGGTGGCGGAGGAGGGAACGGCGGTGTGGCCGACTTCTCGTATATCTGGATCGCGAACAGCAACGAGAGCACGGTGTCGAAGATCAATACCGAGACGCTGATCGAAGAGGGCCGCTACATCACGCGCCCCGACAGCAACGGCAGTCCTTCGCGCACGTCGGTGAACCTCAACGGCGACGCCGTGATCGCGAACCGCAGCGGTGGCGTCACGATGATCTTCGCCCGCGCCGAGGACTGCGCCGGCGCGAACACGTCGACCGGCCCCGGCGACGTCAAGCCGTGGCCCGACGACTGCGTCGGCTGGCACACGCCGATGGTGTACGCGAGTCAGCGACCGGTCGCGTGGTCGGCCGGCACGTTCGACGACGCGACGTGCCGCTACGAGGACACCAAGGTGTGGACCTCGGGCGCGAACGCGACGATCGACGTGCACCTGCTCGACGGTGAGACCGGCGTAATCGAGCAGATGGTGCCGGTGCCGGGCCAAGACCCGGGCTTTTTCGGGATCTACGGCGGTGCCGTCGACTCGGGCGATCACTTCTGGGGCGTGGTCGCCGTCGGTGACGTGCTCGTGCGCACCGATCGCGACGACTTCGCCGTCGAGGTCTTCCCGATGCCGACGTTCGGCTACGGCATGGCCGTCGATCGCAACGATCGCGTGTGGACCTGCTACTCGACCGTCGCGCGCTTCGACTATCCGACGCAGACCTGGCAGACGGCGGTCGCCGGCGGCTCCGGTGGGTGCATGCCCGACGGCGGCGACCTGCTGTGGCTCGCCAACGATCCGCTGGTCGCGGTCGACATCGACACGCTCGCGGTCGTGCAGACGATCGATCTACCGAGCTACGTCCATGGTGTGAGCATCGACTTCGACGGCAACGTGTGGGGACCCGCGATCAACAACAACGAGGCGTATCGCGTGAACCCGGCGACGCTGCAGATCGACACCGTCACGGGGCTCAACTATCCGTACACGTACAGCGACATGACGGGCTTCGGGCTGAGCCAGGTCGGCGGCCCGAGCGGCTGAGATCGCTCGCAGGAACTTCGCAGAGGCGGGAGTGTCTGCGCGTCCCAAGCCGGGGCTTTTCGGTACCATCGGCGCGTTGCGACGCATCCTCGCCTGGGCTGTCGCGAGCGCGGCCGCGTTCGTGCTCGCGCACCCACCGATGTGGTGGTCGGACGACGCGGGCGTGCATCGCTATCCCGGCTGGGATCTGACGCGCGTGTTCTGGGCCGACCTCGCGCACGCTCGCCGTACGCTCGCCGAAGGCTCGCTGCCGTGGTGGAACCCATGGGATCGCACCGGCTACTCGTTCGTGGCCGAGCCGCAGTCGGGGATGTTCGACATCACGACGTGGTTCGTCGTCGTGCTCGGGCTCGGCGCGGGCGCGATGCCGGGGATGCTCGCCGTGATCAAGGCGATCCTGCACTACGCGATCGCCGGCGCCGGCATGGCGACACTGCTCGGTCGCCAGCAGTCGACGACACGGTTGCCGACGTGGGCCGTCGCATTCGGCACGGTGGCGTTCGTGCTCGCGCCACGCCTCGACAAGCTCAAGGATCAGTCCGCGCTGTGGCCGACCGCGTGGGTCGGATGGTTGCTCGTCGCGATCGATGCCGCGCTGCGCCGCCCGACGCCGTGGCGCGGCGTGGGGCTCGGGGCCGCGTGCGGCGTGATCGTCTGCGCCGGCTATCCGCCCGGTGCGTTCCGCATGGGATTGCTCGCGGTGCCGTGGCTCGGCGTCGGCCTGTGGCGACGCCTGCGCGACGACGACGTAAAGGACGATCGGCGCACGTATCTGCGGGCACTCGCGATCGCGACCGGCGTTGCTGCACTCGTTGCGATCGCGATGTCCGCGGGGCAGATCGTCGCGACGATCTCTGCGCTGCCGGCCACGAGTCGCGCTGGTCTCGAGACCGGCGACATCGTCGCGTCGCGCACCGTGCTCGCGCATGCGTGGGGTCTGTTCGCGCCGCTGGACTCGACGACCGCGCTGCTCACCTACTTCGGTGTCGCGACGGCGGCGGGCACCGTGCTCGCGCTCGTGCTCGCTCGCCGCGCGGAGATATGGATGATCGCCACGGTCGCGATCGTCGGCTTCGTCCTCGCGTGCGGCGAGCACGGGCCGCTTCTGCCCGCGCTCGCGTCGGTACCGGGGTTCGCGGCGTTCCGCATCGCCGGGCACTACCTGACGCTCACGGCGGTCGCGGTGCCGATCCTCGGTGCGTTCGGGCTCGCGCTGGTCGCCGAGAGCTCGGGCCGCATGCGCATCGCAGGGCCGGTGGTCGCGGCGATCGGGCTCGGGCTCTTCCTCGGTCAAGCGCACGAGCCGACCACGCTGTCGATTGCAGCCGCGATCGGGAGCGCGGTGCTCGTCGCGACGCTCGGCCTCGCGCCGCTGCGCCATCGCACGAAGATCGGCTGGGCGCTCGTCGTCGTGCTCGCGGTCGATCTCTTCGTCGCCGGTCGCCGCGTCGCGGACATCCTGGTGCCATTGCCGGATCCGTCGCGCGCCGATCCGATGGTCGAGCACCTCGCCGAGGTCAGCGACGATCCGCTCGCGTATCGCGTCGCCGATTTCGGCTGGGTCGGCGATCGCATGGGCCCACGCAACGCGCGACGCGATCTCGTGGGGCATCGTCCCGCGCTGACGGATACCGCGTACCTCGGCGTCTACCACGTCGCGATCGACGGTGCGCTGCTGCGGCAGTTCAACGTCGCAGTCGTCGGCTTCGAGCGGCGCCCGAAGAACGTCGCGGCGCGTCGCTATCTGCGGCGCCACTCCGATCATCCGCTGCTGTATCGCGTGGAGGATCCGTGGCCGCTCGCGTTCGCGACCGACGATATCGTCGTCATCGACGATCCCGTGGAGGCGCGCAAGCACCTCATCACGCAGCACGATCCCGGTGCGGTGATCGACAGCGACGCGCTGCCGCCCGGCGCCGAGCTTCCCCAAGCTGGCGCCGAAGGTGGCGCCGAGTGGTGGTCGGCGACGCGCGTCGAGATGCGGACGAATGACATCGAGATCGAGATCGAGACGCCGCGCGATGCGATCCTCGTCGTCAACGAGGCGTGGGCCCCGGACTGGCACGCGACGATCGACGGTGCCGATGCGCAGGTCTTCCGCGTGAACCTCGTGCAGCGCGCGGTGCTCTTGCCGGCTGGGCGTCACACCGTGCACCTCGCATATCGGCCGTACGCGGTGATGGTGCTGTGGTGGCTGTGGGCGCTCACCACCATCGGTATCGTCGTTGCCGCGATCGTGCGTCACCGCGCCGCGTCCACGAACACCGTGGATCACGGTCGCCGTCAGCGTTTCGACCAGTAGTTGGCGCGGCGATGCTGATGGGCGATCGCGACGACGACGATCGTCACGTTCGCAGGATCCCAGCGGTAGACGATTGAGTACGGGAACCGTGCGCAGAGCATCTTGCGAAAACCCCGACGATCCGGGGGCCAGCGATCGGGCGCTTCGATGATCACATCGATGATCCGTCTCACCTCGGCACCAAACCGTGCTGCCGCGTCGACGTTGCGCGTCGCATACCACGCGAACGCGTGCCGAAGCTCGGCCGCGGCCTCTTCGAAGAACGAAAGTGTCAACGCGGAAATCCGCTGTCGAGGTCACGCAACACAGCTCGACCATCGACCAGCACTGCATCGCCGCGGTCGAGCCGATCTGCGCGCCGATCCAGCTCGGCTTCCCACGATTGCGCTACACCATCCTCGACGGGCTCGACGCTGGCGAGCAAGTCGACGGACAGGGAAATGCGTTCCTCGGGAGCCAGGGCGAGTGCCGCCTGCAGGACGTCGTCGCGCGACATGATGGGCATCGTAGCACGGCCGTCGCGGCGGGCCCACCGCCAGGAGCCGGCGTGATGCCAGCGTGGATCCGTCGGGCCGTCTCGCCACGCATCCCCACCGCGATCGTGCGTCACCGCGCCGCATCGACCACGAACACGAACAAGTGATCGTCGACGACGTGGACGATCGGCGCGTCGAGCCACGCGAAGCACTCGGCGCGCTCGGTCCAGTCCTTCACACCGACGACGATCCAACCGGTCGCCGGCTCTGTGCACTTTAGCACCCGATGCCGCACGCCGAAGTGACGCAGCTCCTGACTCATCGTCGACGCGCGGGTGAACAGGTGCACCGGCTTCGCGCGGTTCTCGACGAGATATGCCGCGAGATCGGGCGTGTCCTGCCCCCAGTCCTCCTCGGCGAGGTTGATGCGCAGCCCGCCGCTGCGACCGCCGGCGAGCGCATTGAAGTCGCCGAGAAACCGCGGCCACGCGATCGCGGCGCCGAGAGTCGACGCTGCGGTGGCACCGATGACGATCGCCCGACCGGTGCGCCGTCGCCAGCACCACGCCGCGCCGCGCCCGGCGACGAGCACGATCCACCCGATCGACGGTGCGGCGTGGCGGAAGCCGATGTTGATCCGACTCGTCGATGCCATCGCGAAGAACGCGAGCGTGAAGGCGAGGCCGACGGCGGCGACGATGTCGGGCCGGCGCCGCCGACGGATCGCGATCGCCACGGCGGCCGCACCCGCGCCGAACAGGATCATCGTGCCGAGCGGCGTCTTGAACAGCGCGAGCATCGGGAAGTACCGCGCATCGCCACCTTCGTTCTGCTCGCCCATGAACCAGCCGGCGTGGCCGCGCGCGTTCTGCTTGCGGATGAACTGCGCGCTGAACACCCAGCTGTGCGGCAGCACGAGCGGCGTCCACGATGGCAGCGCCAGCACGTGCTCCGGTCCTCCGCGCCAGCCCGGCCGACCGAGGTGCGCGTTGTAGTCGCCGGCGGTGACGACGATGCGATCGAAGCGATGCGTGGCGAGGACGACGAGCCACGCGACCGCGGTCGCGATGGTGCTTGTGTGCAGCCCCTGCGTCGCGCGGCGTCGCCGGGGCTCGACGAAGCGAAATCCACCGACGCCGAGCGCTGCCCCGCCGACGAGGATCACGAGCGCGAGCGCAACGATCGGCACGAGCGACAGCTTCGTGACGAGCGCAGCGCCGCAGGCGATCCCGAACCAGACCGCTCGTCGGACTCGTGGCAGCCGCACCAGATCGAGCAGCGTCGTCGTCACCACGAGCGCCGCACAGGCCGCGGCGAAATCGTTCGTCACGAGCGTCGCGTGGGCGAGCAGCACCGTGTGCGACAGCCACAGCAGCAGCACGACCATCGCGATGGTCGGACCCATACGCCGACGCGCCCACCACCACAGGTAGGCGGCGACGAGCGCCGCGATCCCGATCACCACACGCCGCCCCGCGACGAGCTGCGCCCGCGCGACGTCGTAGCCGACATGCATCCAGTAGGCCTTCACCGATCGGGTGAAGTCGGCCTCGTCCCAGCCGGCGAGCGCGGTGAAGTCGACGGCCGGACTCGTGAGCACCGTCGGCAACGCAACGAGCGCGTGCGGCAGGGGCGGGTGGGGCCACGCGAAGCGTGTGTCGGGAGCCCACCAGATCGCGAGACCACGCAGCAGGTGACCGTGCTCGTCGACCGTCACGCCGACGCGGGCCTCGGCACGCACGAGCGCGATCACCATGATCGCGATCGCGATGGCCGCCAGCGCGTGCGGCAGCCAAGCGCGCGTGCGATCCGGTCGTGCGTCAGTGGTCATGCTCGCGCAACCAGCACCTTCACCGCGACGTTGCGTCCGAGGCCGGGATCGTGGGCCTCGTACATGATGCCCATGCCGCCCTCGCCGATGCGCCGCAGGATCACGTAGCGGCCGAGGCGGCTGCCGATCTGTAGTGCGGTGTGCTCGGTCGCGATCTCGTTCGAACCGCCATCTTGTGAGATCGACAGCCGCCGCGTGTGCGAGTCGTGCGTCGGCGAGGCGATCCCCACCGTGGACGATCCTATGTTTGCGCGCGTGGGCCCGGCGTTCGGTCTGGACCGGCGACGGAGCCGCGCCGGACGTCCCGATCTCGCCGCAACGCTCTTGACGGTGTGCGCGATCACGAGCCCGACGAACACGCGCACACGAGCGTCGCACGTGTTAGCCTGCGAGTGGTGGTGGGCGGCAGGAGAGCGGTTGGGATCCGGGCGCTCGCGGTGCTCGGCATGCTCGCGTCGATCGAGTTCCTCGGCTGTGGCGCCGCCGTGTTCGAGTGCGAAGGTGCCGACGATTGCGTCGGTGGGCGCGCGGAGGGCATGTGCCAGGGGGACGGTTGGTGCAGCTTCGCCGACGGCACGTGCTCGAGCGGGCAACGCTATGGCGAGCGCGCACCCTCGGGCATCGCGGGCGCGTGCGTGGATCCGGAGCTCGATGCGTCGACCGGGATCGCGGGCACCGAGACCGACCCATCGACCACCGCGACGACCGCAAACTCGAGCACGTCGACGAGCGCGACGACGACGACGACCGATGCGACATCGACGACCACCGACCCCACGACGTCGATGACGATGCCCGACACCATGCCGAGCTCGCCGACCTCCGACAGCGCGAGCGACTCGATGGGTACGCCCGTGTGCGGCGACGGTGTCCTCGATCCCGACGATCCCGACGGCGAACAGTGCGACGGATCGGACTTCGGCGGCCTCGATTGCAGCGACTTCGGCTTCGACGGCGGCATGCTCGTGTGCGACGACGCTTGCAGCATCTCGAGTGCGGGCTGCACCAACTGCGAGATGGGCTGCCCGACAGATTGCACAAGCCCGGACGACTGCGCCGACGATGAATGGTGCGTCGTCCCAGCCGATGGCATGCTCGGCGCTTGCTGGCCGCAGTGCCCGGATCTGGATGCGTGCGCGCTCATCTTGGTGGGCGGCGCGTGCTTCAACCTCCGGGGGGGTTCAGCGTGCCTGTTGCCGTGCGAGGGGAACGGCCGCCAGTGCCCCGACGGGCTCACGTGCAGCCTGCTCCAGGACAAGCGGCAGCTCGCGTGCTTGTAGTCAGCGCGCCCGCACGCCCCATCGCATCCGATGTCTAACCCGTGCAGCCGTCACCGCTGCACGACTTCTTGCACGTCGCGCCCGTGCAGTCGCGCTTGCACCCACCGCCCGAGCAGCTGAGATCGCAGTCGGCGCCGGCCTTGCAAGTCTGGGTGCAGTTCGCACCCGAGCAACTCATCTGACACTTCGCCTTCGCGCCGCAGGTCTGCTTGCAGTTGCCGCCCGAGCACGTGGAGTCGCACGAGCCGCTCTCGGCACACGACTGATTGCAGCCGCCGTCCGAGCACGTGTTGCCCTGCTTGCTGCCGCCGCCCGCAGAGCCGCCGCCGCCCGCACCGATGCCCGGCACCTCGACGCCGCCGGGACCGACCTTCACGCCGCCGACCTCGGCCGTGCCCTTGTCGCCGTCGACCTTCACCGCGCCGCCGCTGATCTCGACGGTGTCCTTGTCGCCATCGACGGCGACAGCACCGTCGCTGGTCTTCACGGTGTTGCCGTCGACCTCCGCGATCTTGACGCCGTCCTTGGTGACGATGCCGTCCTTGGTGACGACGGTGCCGCCGGCAACCACGCCATCCTTGGTGACGGTGGTGTCGCCGACCTTGACTCCGTCCTTCGAGACCTCGGCGTTGCCGGCCTTGACGCCGTCCTTGCCGATTTCGACCTTGGCCTTGTCGTCCTTCGCTGCGTTGTCGCAACCAAGACCGAGCAGCGCCGCGCAGGCGATCGAACAAATGAGGGAGGACGCGTTCGTTCGCATGGGCGCAATGCTACCTTCCGCCGGCACCCATGGGAAAGCCTCGACTCGCCATCGCCGTATCGCTTTTCGGCGTTCTCGTGGGCTGCGGCGACGGCTTCGTGCCCGACGGTGCGACGGACGGATCGACCTCGTCCGGCGACAGCCCGACGACGATCGAGCCGACCGTGACGGCGACCGTCAGCACCACCGCGACGACCGGGACGACGAGCGCCGACGGATCGAGCTCGAGCGACGACGACGACACCGGCACGGGCATCGGTACCGACTTGGGCGGGCTGCCGACCGACGGGTGTGTGGTGTTCGACGCGTTCTCGGCCGATCTCGCGAGCGCCGAGCCGCGCGCGCGCGAGGGCTTGGCAACCACGTTCATCGCCGAGATGCACGACTCCGAGCACGGCCTGCCGATCCGCTGCGACGGACGGCTCGTCGTGCTCGCATGGGACGAGCCGGGCACTGCGCTGTCGGTCACGGGTGATTTTGCGCAGTGGGATCCGCAGGCGCATCCACTCGCGCCGCTGGTGCCCGACGTCTCGCTACTCGTCGCGGACATCGTCGTCGAAGAGCCGCTCGCACCGTCGACATACAAGATCGTGCGCGGCGGCACCGAGTACGTCGCGGATCCGTTCGCGCGGCGCTACGGCTGGGACGAGTTCGGCGAGTATTCGCTGACCGACGCGCGCCCGGATGCATCGCACCACGAGCGCTATCCAGGCTTCTCCGCTGGCGCCCGCGATCTGTCGCCGCGGCAGATCGTCGTGTACGTGCCGGCCGGTGCCTTCGACGGCGGCCGCGATCTCGGCGTGCTGTACATGCACGACGGTCAGAACCTGTTCTCGCCCGATGCGTTCTTCGGCGGCTGGCAGGTCACCGCGGCGATGGACGACGCGATCGCAACCGGTGACATCGCACCGATGTTCGTCGTCGGCATCGACAATACGTCCGATCGCTTCGACGAGTACACGCAGACGACCGATGACATCGGCTCGGGCCCGGTCGGTGGACGTGCGGACGAGTACGCCGACTTTCTCGCGCTGGGCATCAAGCCGTTCGTCGACGATCGCTACCCGACCGCGCCCGATGCCGCGAGCACGGCGGTGCTCGGCTCGAGCCTCGGTGGGCTCGTCAGCCTCTACATCGGCTGGCGTCATCCCGATGTGTTCGGCTACGCGGGATCGATGTCGGGCACGCTCGGCTGGGGCAGCATGGGCAAGGCGAACGATCGGATCCTCGAGCTGTTCGAGCACCAACCACCGAGCGACCTGTGGATCTACCTCGACAGCGGTGGCGATGGTTCCTGCCCCGGTGGCAGCGACAACTACTGCGCGAACGTCGAGATGCGCGACGCGCTGGACGATCTCGGCTGGAGTCTCGCGGAGACGCTCGTGTACGTGCACGCGCCGGGGGCGAGTCACGACGAGGCAGCTTGGGCTTCGCGGTTTCCCGGCTTCCTCGACGCGCTGGGTACCGCGATGGGCCGCTGATCCAAGGCGTGCGCTCGCGCGACCGACGCGGCGCTCCGTCTTCGCGGATCGCTTTACATCGCGCGCGCGCTCGTCCAACCTATGCGCGCCCATTCACGGATCGGGCAGGAGAAGACGCAACAATGGCAAATTTCAAGCAGATCGCTGCGACGCTCGCCATCCTCGGATCGGGCGCACTTGTTGGTTGTGAGAAGGACAGCGGGGCGACCGAAGTCCCGGGTGGCGACGGTGCGGCCGGCGACACGGCTGGCGACGCTGTGGGCGATACCGCCGGTGACGCGGCCGGCGATGCCGGTGGCGATGCCGCCGAGGCAAAGTGCGGCGAAGGCCACGCCGAAGAGGGTCACTGCGGCGCGGACGGCTGAGTTTCGACTCGGTCCTCGTGATCGCGAAGGAGGCCACTCGGTATGCCGAGTGGCCTCTTTCGATTGGTTCACTCGAGCAAGCTACGCAGCATCCACGCGGTCTTCTCGTGGACCTGCATGCGCTGCGTGAGCAGATCGCAGCTCGGTTGATCGTTCGCGCCCTCGGCGAGGCGGAACACTTCGCGCGAAGTCCGAGCGACGGTCTCGTGACCATCGACGAGCTGGCGGATCATGTCGGGCGCCTTCGGTACGCCTTCGTCCTCGGTGATCGACGACAGCGCGCGGAACTTCGCATACGTGGCGGGTGCCGCGACGCCGAGCGCACGGATGCGCTCCGCGACGAGATCGACCGCGAGCGCGAGCTCGTTGTAGTGGGTCTCGAACATCAGGTGCAGCGTCTGGAACATCGGCCCGGTGACGTTCCAGTGGAAGTTGTGGGTCTTCAGATACAGCGTGTACGTGTCGGCGAGCACGCGGGACAAGCCCCCTGCGATCGCCTCGCGCTGCGCGGTGTCGATGCCGATATCGATGTTCATCGCCGCGGAGGCTACCGCGTTCGCGCGCGATCGTCAGCGCGTGCACGCATCGCAGCCGTCGTCGGCCACGAGGTTGCCGTCGTCGCACGGCTCCGGGTACTCCTGGACGTTGTTGCCGCACCGCGCCTCGCACAGGCCCGGTAGCTCCTCGACGATCCGCAGGCCGTCGTCGGTGCTGATGTATGCGTACGGAGCGTCGAGCGCGAAGCCGCTGGTGTACGCCTCGATCTGCAGGTAGCTGCCCGCAAGGATCGGCGCGGTGGGATCGGCGACGTCGTAGACCTCGAGCCCGTTCGTCACCGGCAGGTACAGGTAGTTGCCGATGAGCGCCGCGTCGGAGAAGAACTCGTTCGGATAGTCGCCGTCGATGACCTGCGGCAGATCGGGCTGCGAGTAGTCGACGACCTCGACGCCGCTCTGGCCGACGAGGAAGATCGTGTCGTCGTTGACGAGCACGCGCCGCACCATCGACGACGCGCTGTCGGTGAGGCCAGTCAGCGCGTCGCGTCGCGGACACTCGGCGGGGGTTTCGCTCGGTGCACTCGCGTGCTGGCCGCTGCTCGTGTCGCTGCTGTCGAGCAGTGCGACGACGGCGGTGCCGGGGCCGTTGCACGCGCGGATCGTCGAGGCGATCGCCGCGCTGCGGGCCGCGATGGCCGAGCCCGGCGCCGAGTGCCTCGCGCTGCCGGGTGATCTCGCGAGCCTGACCGACGATCTCCACCTCGCCGACGAGCGCCTCGCGATGGTCGATCGCCTGCTTTCGTCGGTCGGTCGCGACGGTGTCGCCCCCGGAGTGCTTGCTGGGATCGACGAGCTGCGTCGCGCTCGTGCGGCGAGCTGCTCGCAGATCGCGGCGGTGCTCGACGGCGTGGTCCAGCTGAGGCTACAGATCGGGCTGCGCTCGCTCGCGGGGAACAACGTGCCGGTGCAAGAACGTCTACAGGATCTACGCAGCCGGCTCGCGGCCCTCGACGAGCTCGCGGCGATGGAGCTGCACGCGTGAGCCCAGCCGCCCCCCGCATCATGCTGGTCGACGACGACGATCACCTGCGGGAGGTGGTTCGCTACGCGCTCGCACGCGAAGGCTTCACGGTGATCGAGGCGAAGGACGGCGAGGCGGCGCGCCGGCTGCTCGACGAGGCGATCCCCGACGTGCTCGTGCTCGACGTCGCGATGCCGAAGCTCGATGGGTTCTCGCTTTGTCGCGAGCTGCGGATGCGCAGCGACGTGCCGGTGCTGTTCCTGTCGGCGCGGGGCGACGAGGTAGATCGCGTGCTCGGCCTCGATCTCGGCGGCGACGACTACGTGACCAAGCCGTTCAGCACCCGCGAGGTGGTGAGTCGCGTGAAGGCGCTGCTGCGTCGGCGCGGTGGTGCGGCCGAACCAACGGTGCTGACGTGGGGCGCGCTGCGGCTGCTCGTCGACGAGCACCGCGTGTTCGTCGGTGACGACGAGGTCGTGCTCACCGCGACCGAGCTGCGGCTGCTCGCGGCACTGCTGCGTCGACCGCATCGCGCGCTCGGACGCAACGAGCTCGCCGAGGCCGCCTATCCCGACGCGCGCAGCGTCAGCGACCGCACGGTCGACTCGCACATCCGTCGTGTGCGCGCGAAGCTGCGGCCGTTCGGGATGGATCCGTTCGAAACGGTGCACGGCGTCGGCTTCCGCCTCGGAGCCGCTCGGTGACGCGGCGCGCGTCGCTGCGGGCGTGGTTGCTGCTGTCGTACTTGCTCGTGTTCTGCCTGCCGTGGATCGCGATCGTCGGCAGCGGCGCGTTCGCCCACGATCTGCGCGCGCAGACGCGCGAGCATCTGACGGCGCAGGGGCGGCTGTGGGCGCTGCGGATCGGTGCCCAGCTGCAGGACAAGGAACTCGATCGTGTCGCGGAGGATCTCGCGGCCGAGCTGCAGGCATCGAAGGACCTCACGCTGTGTGCGGCGCAGATCGTCAACATCGAAGGCACGGTGCTCGCGTCGACATCCGGCGAGCATGGGCACTCGCTCGCGGACGATCCCGAGGTCGAGGCTGCGCTCGGTGGTGGTATCGGCGCGACGGCGCGGGCGCGGCTGCGGGTGCGCGGCGATGTGTCGTTCACGGGGCCGAGTCGGTTCGCCGGGGTGCGTTTGTTCGTCGCGGTGCCGTTCATCGATCGGCACGGCGGTGTCGCGGGTGCGGTGGTGATGAGCAGGACGCCGCGCGAGGAGCTGCAGGCGTTCGTGCAGATGGGGCCGCGGCTCGGTCTCGCGTTCCTCGCGGTGGTCGGGCTGACGCTCGCGCTCGCGCTGGTGAGCGGGCACTTCGGTAGTCGATCACTCGCGGCGCTCGCCCATGCGGCGCGGCGGATCGCGGGCGGGTCACGCGATCGGGCGCCGCTCGAGCGGCTCGAGCAATCGCGCGTTCGCGAGGTCGGCGAGGTCGCGAACGCGGTCGGCGCGATGCATGCCCAGCTGCAGGCGCGGCTGGATTACATCGACGAGTTCGCGGGCAACGTCGCGCACGAGTTCCGTACGCCGATCGCGACGCTGCGCGGGACCTTCGAGCTGTTGCACGACGATCCGCAGATGCCCGAGCCGCAGCGCGAGACGTTCATGACCAACGCGCAGGCGGAGCTCGTGCGGCTCGAGGCGCTGGTGGATGGGTTGCTCGCGCTGGCGCGGGCGGAGCGGGCGGCGGCGAGCGAGGTGGTGGTGCTGCGCGACGTTGCGAGGGCGGTGGCGTCGCGGCATGCGGTGGAGATCGAAGGTACGTGCGGCGACGTCGTCGGCTCGGCGCAGCAGATCGAGACGGTGATCGACAACCTCGTCGACAACGCGATGCGCTACGGCGGTGAGCACGTGCGTGTGCGGTTGTCGGACGTGGAGGGGCGGGCGTGTGTCGAGGTGATCGATGACGGAGCTGGGATTGCCGAGGCGGATCTGGGCAAGGTGTTCGATCGGTTCTTCACGACGGATCGAACGCATGGGACGGGACTCGGGCTTGCGATCGTACGGCTGATCGCGCGGACGCACGGGGGGGATGTGACGGTGACGAGCGGGGCGGGGGGGACGGTGTTCAGCGTGTGGTTGCCGCTGGCGTAGGCAGCCCGGGCTCGCCAGACGACGAAGCGTCGACGTCGTCCGTGCAGAGCGCGGGGGTGCGTCTGGCGGACAACGCCAGGTTGGCGGCATCACCCACCCTCTTCCGGCAGCCCGGGCAGCCACTGTCTTCCGGCCTCGACCACCATCGACGACGCGGCGAGCTCGGCGTCGTCGATCGGCTGGTACCAGCCGCCGATGTGGACGGAAAGGAACGCCTCGGTGAGCGCGAAGAAGACCTGGTTGTTCTCGGGGCGCTCGAAGCCGTGGCCCTCGTCGGGGAAGACGACGTAGCCGACGGCGCGTTCGCGACCGAGTGTGACGTCCAGGCGGCGGTGCACCCAGTTCGACGTGATCACGACCCCGCGAACGCGACCAGCCCGATCGACATCCCGACCAACACCACGACCGCCTGCAGCACCCACGCACGCCGCTGCGGCACGCGTTGCAACACCCCATCACCAACAGTCACCGGCCGACGCGGACGCAGCGGGGCGTCGTCCGGCTCGTCGAACTCGGCGATGATCGGAATGCTGCACGACGACTCCGCGGCCGGCACCGCCGTCGCGATCACGGTCTTGTTCGTCGCCTTCGGCGTCGTCGCGATCATCGTGCGCTCGGTCGCCATCATCGTCCGCGCATGAGCGACATCCGCGACCGCCACCGCCGCGACCGCCTGCGTCGCGAGATCCGACTCGCGTGACGATCGTCGTGCGCGCTGCGGCACCGCCGGCACGCCCATCGTGGCTTGCTGCGACGCGCGCGGGGCAGGGCGGCGCACCGGGTTGGCGGGGGGAACGATCGCCGCGGCGATCGTCGCCTGAGGTCTTCGCTCGGCCGGCATCGTCGATCATTTTAGGGGCGAGCTCGCGCGATCGCCAGGCAGCCAGGTGTGCAGGAGCACATTCGATCCTTCGGACTGGCGGGCCGTGTGCGACGTTGTCGGCGGCTCAGATGGAGTCGCGTCGCGGTGGCCACACCGATGCGCCGGCTCGCGATCCGGCACCGGAGCCGCCGATGCCTCGCGATCACGCAGTATTCCTCCAGTCTCGCCACCTCCACGCGCTGCCGTTGCTGCTCGTGGTCGCATGTGCCGACATCCGCGACGAGTCCGACTCCCACTCCGGGTCGCTCTCCGTCGGGGCCACCGACGGCGCGACCGATGCGCCGACCGCGTCCGGCTCGGTGACCGCGTCCGACCCCTCGTGCGACCGGCAAGACGAACGTCTACCGTACGAAGATCGATCCGGTGATGGTGCCCGCGCGCGTGCTGTCCGCGAGCCGCAAGGAGAAGCTCGTACAGCGTCGCCACGTCCGCGTGAAGTGACGGTCACCCGCGATCGCTACTCGTGGCGTAGGGCCGCGATCGGATCGAGCCGCGCGGCCTTGCGCGCCGGCAGATACCCGAACACGACCCCCACCGCCGCCGACACGCCGAACGCCGCGAGCACCATCTGCGTCGACACCACGAACGGCATGCCGAGCTGCGTGACCATGATCCACGTGCCGACGATGCCGAGCGTCACGCCGACCAGGCCGCCGAACACCGACAGCACCACGGCCTCGACGAGGAACTGCAGCAGAATTTCTCTCGCCCTGGCTCCGATGGCGAGCCGCACACCGATCTCGCGGGTGCGCTCGGTGACCGACACCAACATGATGTTCATGATGCCGATGCCGCCGACGAGCAGGCTCACCGCCGCGATCGCGCCGAGCAGCGCCGTCATCGTCGCGCTCGTGCTCTCGAGCGTCGCCGCGACCTCGGCCATGTCGCGGACGTCGAAGTCGTCGGCTTCCTCTTCGCGCAGCGCTCGACGCTCGCGCAGCATCGCGATGATGTCGGCCTTCACGCGCGCGCTCGTGCCGTCCTCGAGCGCCGACACGTAGATCGTCGCGATGTCCTTCTTGCCGGTGAGGCGACGCTGGACCGCGCGCATCGGCATGACGATCGTGTCGTCCTGGTCCTGGCCCATGTTGCTGCCCTTGCTCGCGAGCACGCCGATGACCTGGCAGCTCGTCGCGCTGATGCGCAGCGTCGTACCGAGCGGTTCCTTGCTCGCGTACACGTTGGTGACGACGGTCTGGCCGAGGATGCACACCGGTGCACCGTTCGCGATCTCGCGCTCCTCGAACGCACGCCCCGCGGCGACCTCGAGGTTACGCACCTCGAAGTACTCGTTGGTCGTGCCGGTGATCGTCGTCGTCGCGTTGAGGTTGCCGTAGGCGACGGTCGTGGTCGTGGTCGCGCCGGGTGCCACGACGACACCCTCGACACCGGTCGCGATCGCCTCGACGTCCTCGGGCTTGAACGGGATCGACTCGCCGCGCGTGCCGCCCGCGGCCGCCGTCATGCCCGGGCGCACGAACAGCAGGTTCGGGCCCATCGCCTGGATGTTCGCGGTGACCTGCTGACCCGCGGCCTGGCCGAGATTGACCATCGCGATCACGCTGCCGACGCCGATCACGACGCCGAGCGCCGTGAGCAGCGAGCGACCCGCATTGCGGCGGATCGCCGCGAGCGCGAGCACGATCGTGCTCCACAGGATCACGCGGGCGGCTCCTTGCGCACGTCCGACAGCACCTTGCCGTCACGGAACGTCACGACGCGACTCGCGAACTTGGTGAGCTCGTCCTCGTGGGTGACCATCGCGATCGTGATGCCACGATCGCGGTTCAATCCGCGGAGCAGCTCCATGACCTCGTGCGTCGTCTCGGTGTCGAGGTTGCCGGTCGGCTCGTCGGCGAACAGCACCATCGGCTCGGTCACGATCGCGCGGGCGATCGCGACGCGCTGCTGCTGACCGCCCGAGAGCTGCGCCGGCGTGTGTTCGAGACGCGCGCCGAGGCCCACGAGATCGAGCGCCCGGATCGCAGCCTCGCGGCGTTTGCGTGCACCGGTGCCGCGATACACCAGCGGCAGCTCGACGTTCTCGACGGCGCTCGTGCGGGCGAGCAGGTTGAAGCTCTGGAACACGAAGCCGAGGTAGTGACGGCGTAACAGCGCGAGCGAATCGCGACTCAGCTGGCCGACGTCGACGCCGAGGAAGCGATACGTGCCGGCGCTCGGCGTGTCGAGGCAGCCGAGCAGGTTCATGCACGTGGACTTGCCGGAGCCGCTCGAGCCCATGACCATCACGAACTCGCCACGGCCGATCTCGAGGTCGACACCGTCGAGCGCACGCACGGTCGAGTCGCCCTCGCCATAGATCCGATGCACGCCCTCGAGCTGGATGAGTGGCGCGGTCTCGGTGAGCAGTGTGACGGGCGCGGTCACTGCGGACGCGCCCCGCCCCCGCCACCGCCGGCTTTGCGCGGGCGCTCTTGGCCGACGATGATCTCGTCGCCAAGCGCGAGCTCGCCGTCGATCACTTCGGTGTACGCGCCGTCGCTGGTGCCGAGCGTGAGGCGCACGCGCACCGACTCGCCGTCACGCAGCACCCACACGCCGGGAGGCGCAGCGCGCTTGCTGCCACCCCCGCCGCCCATGCCGCGCATGCGCGGCTGCGCCACCAGGCTGAACGACTTGCTCTCGGGCACCTGGGGCGTGAAACGGATCGCGGTGTTCGGCACACGCAACACGTTCGGTCGCGTCTCCGACACGATCGTCGCGGTCGCGGTCATGCCGGGGCGCAGCGCGAGATCGGTGTTGTCGACCTCGAGCACCGCGGTGTACGTGACGACGTTCGCCGTGATCACGGGTGCGAACGACACCTCGGTCACGCGGGCCTCGAACGTGCGGTCGGGCCACGCATCGACCTTGAACGTCGCCTGCTGCGCCGCCTTCACGCGGCCGACGTCGGCCTCGTTGATCGGCAGCTGCAGCTCCATCTTGGCGAGGTCCTCGGCGATCGAGAACAGCTGCGGGGCCGACAGCGACGCGGCGATGGTGTTGCCGGGCTCGACGGTGCGCGAGAGCACGACGCCGTCGAGCGGCGAGACGATCACGAGCTTGGACAGGTTGGTCTTCGCCTGATCGACGCGGATCTTCGTGAGCTTGATCTGCGATGAAGCGCGCGCGACGTCGGCGTCCGCGAGCATCACGCTCGTCGCGTTCGCGCTCGCTTCTTCGGACGACACCAGGCCCTGCTTCGCGAGTGCGGCGGCGCGCTTCTCGATGCTCCTCGCCTCGGCGAGCGCCGCCTTCGAACGCGCGAGATCGGCGGTGCTGGATCTCATCGTGGCTTGCGCCTCTTCGAGCGCGTTCGCAGCGGTCTCGGGATCGAGGTGCACGAGCACTTGCCCCTTGGTCACGCGCTGGTTCGCCTCGACGGCGACCGACGTGACGCGCCCCGAGATCTCGGCGCCGATGAGCACCGTGCTGCGCGCTTGCAGCGAGCCGGTCGCGACGACGTGCACCTCGATGTCCGCACGATCGGCAGGCACGGTCTCGAACACCGGCGAGGTATCGACCGCATTGCGCTGCATCCACCACCAAGCACCACCGCCAGCGGCGGCAATGAGAAACAACACGATGAGCAGCCGCCGACGCCGACCCTTCTTCGCCGCGCCGATGCGCTCGAGGACCGCAACGGTCTCGGGTCGCAAGGACTCGGTTTTCGCAGCGGCGGACAACGCGTGCAGACTCACCGTTGGAGGATGCCTCAGTCTGCCGAGGTTGCCGCGGGCGTTGCGTAAGCGGGGTGTGAAGAATCTGCGGAAGAGGACTGCTCGCCTGGGCGGCTCTCGCT
>Ga0163144_10005540_pt1 | contig 28034 bp, 23 predicted proteins | sample OliLak19BULKMAT1_FD_123175 | JGI IMG/M metagenome (GOLD analysis project Ga0163144, IMG submission 123175) | Freshwater microbial mat bacterial communities from Lake Vanda, McMurdo Dry Valleys, Antarctica - Oligotrophic Lake LV.19.BULKMAT1 | ecosystem: Environmental > Aquatic > Freshwater >... | reverse complement strand
ACGTCGAAATGGCCGCCGGCGAGCATGAAGCCGCCGAACACCATCACGAAGACGACCACCACTCCGATGATCTGGAACATAGGCGAGCCCACCACTTAGTCGAATTTCTGGTTGTGCCGTTTATGCACGATCAAGCTTAACGCGCGGTGTCGGGCGCAGGCGAAATCCGGTTGAGATGCCATTAACGGAGCAGCTTGCCGAGACGCAGATATGATGTGCAGCCCGCCGGCTTTCGGGCGCCTCGCCGCCGCAATCACAAGGCCTGCTGATGGTCGCCAAGTCAGGGGACTGTGCATGTCTGGTGTTGATCGCAGGTTGATGCTGCTGGGGCTGGCTGTGCTGGTCCCGCTGCGCGCCGAGGCGCAGACTCAGCCGCAGGCCGATGGCGGGCTTTCTTTCGCGCTGAAGGTGGCGGCTGGCGCTGAGCTGCGGGCAACGAAGGTCGAGGTCTACGATCCGGCTTACGTGAAACTCGCCTATCCCGGTGGCGATGTGGCGGACGACCGGGGCGTATGCACCGACACCGTGATTCGCGCCTTCCGCCATGCCGGCATCGACCTGCAGGTGGAAGTGCATGAGGACATGCGCGCGAGCTTCGCGGCCTATCCGAAGATGTGGGGGCTGACGAAGCCGGACCGGAATATCGATCATCGCCGCGTACCCAACCTCGAGACGTTGTTCCGACGCAGGGGCGGGGCGAAGGTGATCAGCGACAAGGCTGGCGACTACCTGCCCGGCGACATTGTCAGCTGGCGACTGACGGGCGGCGGCCTGCCGCATATCGGCGTGGTGACGCGGAAGAAGCGGGGCAGCCAGCCGCTGATCGCGCACAATATCGGCGCTGGCACGCGCGAAGAGCCATGCCTGTTCGACTGGCCGATGAGTGGGTGGTTCAGGTTCGAGACCTGGGCGTAAGCGCTACGGCGGCGGCAGCGCCGCCAGCGGCAGGATGATTTTCGAGGTCGCGCCGGGCCCGTGCAACACTTCATTGTTCGCCACGCGAATCTCGGTCGACGCGTAAGGATCATTCGCGGTGTTGAGATTGCGGGCGTAAGTGGGGAAGTTGCTGGACGAGATTTCGACGCGGATGCTGTGGCCTTGCTGGAAGACATTGGCGACCAGCATGGGCGGCGGCGCGATCGTGTAGGTCTGGCCGGGTTTCATGAACGCGGGTTTGTCCTCGCCATTGCGGTAGCGCATGCGCTGGATGGTGTCTGAGATGTTCCACGCCGTGCCGTCCGGCGCCACGTCGACAAGTTTGACGGTGAAGTCGGTATCGGGCGCGTCGGAGGCGACGTTGAGCTGCACGGTGACAAAACCGAAGACGGCGAGATCGGCGTCGAGAGGCGGCGTGGTGTAAACGAGGACGTCAGATCGCTTCTCGATCTCGCGCTGGTCGAAGGCGCCGTCGTCCTGATCCGTGCCCATGCCGGAGATCTGGCCGCCGCGACTGATGACCGGATTGGCGGGGTCGTAGGTGAAGCGGTCTGCGCCGGGCTGTGCCGGAAGTTCCTGCGTCAGGATGCCGTCGCCCGCAGCTGTGTTGGCGTTGCCGCCGCTCGTCAGCAGCAAGACAAGGCCGCTGGCGTCCGCACCGGTGGGAACGCTGTCGAACGTGGCCCAGCGATTGATGCCGGCCATATAGGCTTCGACAGCAGGTTGTGCGGGTGCGCTGGTGTTGCCTTTCAGCCAGCGGTCGAGCCATGCGAGGACTTTCGAATCCCAGTCGACGGTGGCTTCGCCGAGCGGACGGTCGCCGATCTGCGTCAATGGTCGGCCGAAGCCGCAATGCGGGCCGTTGGTGATGACGATGGATTGCGTGCCGGCGGGATTTTCGGCGCGGGTCTTTTCGAAGAAGGCGGCGCCTGAGGGGGCGGAGATGTCGTAGGCCGCTTCGGCCCAGAGGCCCGGGATCCTGATCGTGTCGGCATTGGTGACGCGATCTTCGGCCCAGGCAGGGTGGGCCGGGCCGCGCTGGAGGTATTCCTCTATCTCGGTGTCGGGCGCGCCGGCCGCTTTTGCGAGCTCGATCATGGGCAGGTGCATGCGTGCCGTGTTGAAGACCTCTGTCGCGATGCCGGCGCGCTCGGGGAATTTGAACGATGCGGTCTGAAGCGTGCGCTCCGCGTCGGTGAGGCCGGCTGGAAGCTGTGGCCAGTCGAGCGCCATGGCGCTGAAGAAGTAGTCGGCCCAGCCCATCTGCCAGACGCCGCCGCGCCAGAAATTGCCGCCTTCGCGGTGCGGGCCGGCTTGCGCGATGCCGACGCCGGACGAGCCGACGACGATCGCCTTGTGGGCGGGGTGGGCGAGGGAGGCGAGCTTGAGCTGGTTCTCGGCGGACGAGGAGCAACCATAGGTGGCGATGGCGCCGTTGGACCAGGACTGTTTCGTGATCCAGTCGAGCGTGTCCCAGCCGTCTTCCTCGGCGCGGCCGAGCATGCGCATCTCGCCCTCGGAGAGATAGCGGCCACGCTCGTGCTGCTGGACGACGGCATAGCCCTCGCCAAGCAGCTTCTCCCAGAACGGGCGCATCTCGGTTTCATAGGGCGTGCGAATGAGGACGACGGGGAATCGTCCCTCTGCCTCTGGTAGCCAGACGGAGGTGCGCAGGCGGACGCCATCACGCATTGCCGCCTGAAGGTCCGGCATGGCGACGGCGCCGGCCGGCATCTGGAATTCGACGCGTGCGGGGGCGGGCGCTTCGGCCACGGGCGTCGATTCGGGTGCGCAGGCCGCCGCGAAAAGGGCAAGGGCGGCGAGGGCGTTGCGGGCAGCGTGCATCGGACATTTCCAGATTGCGGGACGGCAAGGATAGGCGGCGGGGCGGCTGCGCGTCGAGCAGGCGAGGCGGGGTTCGGGAAAGAAATCGGACGTGCTAGAAAAATGCGCATGAAGCACGCCGCCCTTGTCCTGTCTGTCGTCGCTGCAGTCGCGCTGTGCGCCTATGGGGGGTCCGATGTGGGGGCGCAGGAGGTGCCGCGCTCAGCCGTGTGCACGGCCGACAACTCGGTGAAAGTAGAGGTTGCCGCGATCGCAGCGGCGCCAGCTGACTGGATGGGCCGGTGCGTGGTGGTCGACGGCCTTTATTCGGATGAGCGCGTCTATCGCGATGTGGATGCGGTCTACGGCCTCACGAACGCTTCAGTCGGCGGGTATATCGACGGGCTGGGTCAGCTGCCGGGCGCCTGGCGCGGCTCGTTCGTCGGGCGGGTGTCGGATTGTGCCGAGGCTGAGGAAACACTTCTCGCCGCACAGCTGCGTGCGCCTGGGATCAGCCTGCATGGGCGCGTGCTTGGCTGCACCAGGCCGGAGGGGGCATTCCTGATGTTCATGAGCACGACGGGGGAGTTTGGTCCGTCGGGCGCGAAGCGGCGGATGCCGGGGGGCAAGGGCGGGGATCTGGAGATTGCGAGCCAGAATTGGCCGCATCTCGCCGCCGTAACGCAGATGGCGCAGGCCTTCGCGGCCGCGATGCGCGTGGGCGGCGCGGCCGCGCTGACCGGCGTGCTGGACGATGCCTATCGCGCGCAGCTGCTGCTGGGCGGGGATGATTCCGGGCTGTCCATGCTGAAGCAGGGTGGCGGATCGCCCACGATTTTCGTTGACCGGGATGCGGGCGCGGATGGTGTTGCAGCCGAGGCCTGCTGGTGCCGGCAGCGCTCATGCGCAAGGCTATGGCCGATCGACAGCCGCGATGCGGACAACCAGCCATCGCGGCCCTATGCGTGCCTGCGCGTCGAGGGCGTGCTGCGCGAAGGCGTGTGGCGCTATCGCGCCGACGCTTCGCACGATGTGGCGGGGCTGCAGGAGCCTTAGGCCTGGAGCCCGTACGCCGCCGCCATTGCTGGATCCTTCGCGGCGACCTGTCTGGCGAGATCGACAATGACCTTGGCCTGTTTCCAGGTGGCGTCGTCCTGCATCTTTCCGTCCAGCATCACAACGCCCGTGCCGTTTGGCATGGCCTCGAGGATGCGGAGGGCGAACTTCACTTCGGCGGGCTCGGGCGAGAAGACGCGCTTGGCGATGTCGATCTGGCCCGGGTGGAGCGACCATGCGCCGGCGCAGCCCATCAGGAAGGCGTTCTTGAACTGCTGCTCGCAAGCGGCAAGATCGGCGATGTCGCCGAAAGGGCCATAGAAGGGCTTGATGCCCGCTTGAACGCAGGCGTCCACCATCTTGCCGAGCGTGTAGTGCCACGGATCCTGCTGGGCGGCCGCGCGAGGAGCGGCAGCGTCTGCGTGCTGATCCTCGATCACCTTGTACATCGGGTGGCCGCCGCCGACGCGCGTGGTCTTCATCGCGCGGTTGGCGGCGAGGTCGGCCGGCCCAAGCGAGATGCCCTGCATGCGCGGCGAGGCGAGGCAGATCTCCTCGACGAGGGCGACGCCCTGTCCGGTTTCCAGGATGGCGTGGAAGAGGATGGGGCGGCTGACGCCCGCTTTCGCTTCCAGTTGCGCGACCAGCTGGTCGGCATAGTGGATGTCCCACGGTCCTTCGACCTTGGGCAGCATGATGACGTCGAAGATATCGCCTGCTTTGGTGACGATCTCGGTGACATCGTCGAGGAACCAGGGCGAGTTGAGCGGGTTGACGCGCGTCCACAGGCCCGTGCCCGACGCTTTCCAGTCAATCATCTTCGACATCTCGATGGCGCCGGCGCGGGCGGCGTCCTTGGCGTCGGAAGGAATGGCGTCCTCGAGATTGGCGAGGATGACGTCGACCTTTGCGGCCATGTCCGGCGTCTTGGAACGGACCTTCTCGTTATGGCCCGGCACGAAATGGATCATGCGCTCGAGGCGCACGGGAAGCTCGCGCATCGGTTCGGGCGCGCCGATGGCCAGCGGCTTGAAGAACTGGCGAGGCGTGCGGCTGCTCATGGCGTGGGTCCGGTCTCAGGCGTTGCTGCGAGGCAGAAACACCGGACGGGCGCGGAGGGCAAGTGCTGAGATTGGCGTGTGTGTGCGCGCATCAAAAAACCGCGCAGCTTGCGCTGCGCGGTTGTCAACTTTTGCTGCGCGGTTGTCTGCCGCGATTGATCGGATGATTACGCCACTGACGGCACGGTTTCCTTCAGCCACTCGACCATGCGCGTCTTGTTCATGGCGCCGAGGTGTGTGGCGGTGACCTGGCCCTTCTGGAAGATCATGAAAGTGGGCAGGCCGCGGACGCCGAAGCGGCCGGCGGTCAGCGGGTGGTCGTCGATGTTCATCTTCACGACCTTGACCTTGTCGCCGAGTTCGGCGGCGAGGGCCTCGAAGTGCACAGACACCTGTTTGCACGGGCCGCACCATTCCGCCCAGAAATCGACGATCACCGGCGTTGCGGCGGCGAGGACTTCGGAGTCGAAGCTGTCATCTGAGATGGAGGCGACGGCCATGGCGGCATTTCCTTGTGTATTGGTCGGTGTCTTGTGTCGGTCCTAGGTAGGGCCGGCCCGGGCGGTATCAAACAGAGCGCCGCTAAACGAACGGTTCACGCCAGCATACGCGAGAGCGCCCGGTCCATGTCGCTGGCTGGTATTTCCATGAGAAGGGGGCCGTCTGTCCATACCAGCAGGCACCGGATGGGACGATTCGGCCAGCGCTGCGACAACACGGCCCGGTAGGCTGCCATCTGGGCGATGTAGGCCTCGCCGACGCCCGCCACAGTGGCGGGCGCCGGGCGGTCGGTCTTGTAGTCGACGATCAGGATGTCCGTGTCGGTGATGACCAGACGGTCGATGCGGCCATTGATGGTGTCAGCGCCGAGACGTCCGATGACGGGCGCTTCAGGGCGGCCGCCAGGTCCGAAAACAGCTGCGAAGCGCGGGTCGTCGAGCACGCTCAGTGTTGCCTCGCGCATTTCGCGGCGCTGTTTCGGGGCGAGATCGGGCTGGCGCTGAAGAAAGTCCTCGGCGGCGGCGTGGCGTGTCGCTGGCGGCAGATCAGGCAGGATTTCCAGGAGGAGGTGGATCAGGCTGCCCCGGCGAAGGCGTTCCTTGCGGCCCTCGCCGAAGGGCGAGATCACCGGCGGCTCGGCGGCCGCCGTGAGGCGCGAGGGCGAGAGGATGCGGCCGGCTGTTTCAGAGGGTGCGGCGCGAGAGACCCAGGCGGGCAGCGCTGGTGCAGCGAGGGCGGCCACGGCTTGCGGTGCGAGCAGTTCGGGCGGAGGGCCGAAGCGCTGGATGGTGCGGCCGTCCTGCTCGACGTCCGCGACGCGCCCTGATTGGGCAAGACGCGCCATCGCGCCCTGGCAGACCATGTACCATGACGTGTCGGCATGCCCGGCGCCTTTCGCGTGACCCGAGAAGGCGCCGCAGACGATCAGGCGGTCCTGCGCGCGGGTGAGGGCGACGTAGAGCAGGCGTCTGTGTTCGCGCAGGTCGCGCGCTTCTTCGACGGCGCGGAGTTCGCCGCTGAGCTGCGTGTCATTGCCCTTCTTGCCGGCCCAGAGCGGTGCGCCGTCTTCAGTCATGAACAGGCCGTCGCGGTCGCCGCGATGGGCCGAGCAGGTGTCGGGCAGGATGACGATGGGAGCTTCGAGGCCTTTGGCGCCGTGCGTGGTCATCACCCGGACCTCGCCTTGCGGGCCGGACAGTTCACGCTTCACTTCGCCACCGCGGCACTCGATGGCGTTAAGGAAGAGCTGCAGGCTCGGCGGCTGGTCGGCGTCGAAAGCAGCGGCCCGGTCGATCAGCGCTGTGACGGGTTCGCGTGCGGGGCCGCCGAAGCGAGACAGGATCAGCTCCCATCCTGCGCGTGGCAGGCCGTGCCCGCGTTCGAGCGCATGGGTGAGGAATTCGTAGGGCGGCGTGTGACGGCGCGCGAGCACGTCGGCGAGGAAGGCGCATATTGGGGCAAGATGTGGCTCTGCCGCTGCCTGCAGGGCTGGCCAGAGGTGGCCCTTGCGTGGATTGGCGAGCGCGAAGAGATGCGCATCGTCCATCCATGTCAGCTCGCTGCCGGACATCCAGGCGCCAAAGGGGCCTTTCAGGATTTCGGCCAGCGTGAGGTCGTCCTCGGGGCAGAGTGCGAAGCGGGCGAGGTTGAGCAGATCCTGCACGGCGAGGCTGTCGAGCAGCTTGATGCGATCGGCGCCGGCGACGGGGATGTTCTCGCGCTTGAGGGCCTGCAGGATGCCGTCGAACAGGCCGCCAGTCCGACCACGCACAAGGATGAGGAAGTCGCCGGGTTGGGCCGCGCGCTTCCTGCCATTGTCCCAGACGGCGGCGCCGGACGCGATCTCCTGGCGGACAAATCGCGCGATGCGGGCGGCAAGGCGCGCCTTGGCGCTACCTTCATTCTCCATCGCCTGCGGTGCGTCCCATGGATGGGCGGGTTCGGCATCAGCCTTCGGCTCCAGCGGCCAGAGTTCGACCGAGCCGGGATGGTCGCGCCGGAACGATGTGTGGCGCATCAGGTTGGCGGCGTCGGGCCGCATCAGTGTGAAGGGCGAGTCTGGCGTGAAGACGTTGGTGTCGAACACTTCGTCGACATAGGCGAGAACCTCCGGCGCTGACCGGAAGGACATGGCGAGGTCTGGAAGCTTGAAGCCGAGCTCGGCGCTTTCCGCGCGAAGAATGAATTGCTGCTTCTCGGTGAGGAAGTGTTCCGGGTCGGCGCCCTGGAAGGAGTAGATCGACTGCTTTTGATCACCGACGACAAAGAGCGTGCGCAGATGATCGCGTACTGCGCCTGCGCCGGCGAAGATGTCTTCGGTTAGGGCGCGGAGGATGCGCCACTGCGCCGGGCTGGTGTCCTGCGCTTCGTCGAGCAGGATATGGCTGATGCCGCCATCGAGCTTCCATAGAACCCATTCTGCGGCATGAGCGCGGGTGAGCAGGTTGGCCGCGGTCTCGATCAGGTCATCGAAGTCGAGGCCGGCCCGGGCGCGTTTGCGGTCAGCGAAGTCTGCGAACATCACGTCGGCGAGCCGCAGGAGAGCGCCCGAGCGCTCGAACAGGCGCGCTGCATTGAGCGCATCGGCAATGGCCTGGATGCGGCGGATCTCCTGGCCCTCGGGCGCATCCTTGATCTGGAAGAACATCGCTGTGGCGGGCGCGGCCTTCAGGGCTTCCTTCGTGAACGGGTCCTTCTTGCGCAGGTCGCCCTTGTCGGTGAAGGCGATCGAGGCGTAAGCGGCGAAGCGTTCCGCCGCCGGCGCTTCTGAAAGTGCGAAGGCAATGATTTCGGCGAGGTTGGCGTCGGTCGGCTTTGCCCTCGGAAGCTGGGTGAGCAGCTGTTGCAGCGGCTTGCGGGGCAGGCCAGCGCCCATGGCGTGTTCCAGGATTTCCGCGGGCGATGCATCGGGCGCATCCAGACGAAGGCGGAGGCGGTCGATCGCGCGATCAATGCCGCCGGCCTGGGCGATGTGGGCCTCAACGGCGGCGCGGCGGGGAAGAAGCGCCCGCATGATGTCGAGACCCTTGCCGCCGCCCGCTTCGGCGGCGATGCGGGCGGCGTCCATCAGGGCTGCATCGCCGCGCACCACACGTCGGCCCATGGCGCGGAAGGACAGGTCCCAGAGGTCGGCGGCGATGGCGTCGTCCAGCTCGGTGAAGCCGGGCGGCAGGCGCGCTTCGAGCGGGAAGCGGCGGAGAACACGGCCGCAGAAGGCGTGAATGGTTTCGATGCGCAGGCCGCCCGGCGTCTCAAGCGCTTTCGCGAAGAGTTCGCGCGCGCGGCCGATGTCGTCTGCGCCGTAGGCGGCAAGATCACGGCCCTCCAGCTCGGAAAGCTTCTGTTTCAGGAGTTCGGCGTCCATGACGCACCAGCCGCCGAGGCGGTCGAACAGGCGGGCCTGCATCTCGCTCGCCGCTGCTTTTGTGTAAGTGACGCAGAGGATCGTATCCGGCTCGGCGCCGCGCAGAAGCAGGCGCGCGACGCGGTCGATAAGAACCTTGGTTTTGCCTGAGCCGGCATTGGCTTCGACCCAGGCGGAATGATCCGGCAGCGCGGCCAGCGCCTGTCCGCGCGCGGCGGCTGCGTATTCCGGCCATTCCTCATTGTGTGTGGCCTCCGGGTGTCCGGCCTCCGGGTGTCCGACGTCGGGAATGGCGGTCATTCCTCGCCTCCCTCGTCGGAGGACCACTCCGCGCGGCGCGCAAGACGGTCATAGTCGGAGACTGTCCAGATGAATTCGACGCGCGGCTTCGAATAATAGGCCTGGGTCGGCATGGCATATTGGTCGATCAGCGCCTTCAGGCCCGCGAGGGCATCCTCGGCAATCTGCGCCGTCGTGCCGTTCCTGAAGGCGAGCGGCTGGCCGTTGTCATCCTTCGCCGTCTCGGCGCTCATCGACATGCGGAAATAGACCAGCTCGGATGTGGGGGCAGGGCCGATTGGGCCAAATGGGGCGCGCGCGGCAATGGCGGCTTCGAGCGCGAGTTGCGGTTCGAGGCCGCTCTCGACCTGCGCCGCCTTTTTGGGCTGGCCGGTCTTGAAGTCGATGATGGCAAGCGTGCCGTCGGACAGCTGTTCGATACGGTCGGCAGTCGCTTCGAGCTTGACCGGTCCAATGGAGGTCTCGAAGCTGATCTCCGCCGTCTGCTCGATCGCCGCGCTGATCCGGCGCGGGGCGCGATCGGCCAGCCAGCGCACATAGGCCGCGCCGGCGCGGCGCCAGAGCGGGGCCTCAAGCTTCACGAGTTCGGGCGCGGCGCCGGCGGCCTCGAGGCCCTTTTCGATCAGGGGGCCGATGGCGGCTTCGTTGTCGCTGTCCTCGAAGGTCTCGATGGCGGCGTGGACGGCTGTTCCGCGCTCGCGCGCATCGACATCCTCGCCGACCCCGCGCAGCGGCTTCAAACGGAGAACGCGGCGGGCATAGTCGGCGTAAGGGTCCCGGATCAGGGTCACGACGCGGCTGGGTGAGAAGCTCGCAAGCGCGCGGTCAGCCACAGGCGGCGTTGGCGCAGGCGGTCTTGCGGACATGACCTTGCCGGGTTTGCGAAGCGCCCGCGCCCACATGATGGGGTCGGCATCGGCGGCAGGTTTCAGGGCTTGATCTGCAGCCTCGCGTCCGCCCAGGCCTCCCGCGGTGAGCGTGCGCAAGCGCCAGAGCCAGCGCGAGGCGACGGCCGGTTTGTCGTCGACACGGCGCGCGCGCAGCAGAATGACTTCGGGCGCATTGGCCATCTGCGAGAAGTCATGTGCCGAGAGGCCGATGCGCTCGTCGGGGTCGGGCAGGCCGAGCCGTTTGCGCAGCGTGCGGTTGAGAAAGGCGTCGGCCGCGGCGGCTCGCGGCCAGGCGCCTTCGTTGAGGCTGGCGAGGATCATGCGGTCGCGGCGCTGCAGGCGCGCCTCGAGGGGACCGTAAATGGCGATGCGCGGATGTTCTGGCGTCTCGGGCGCAGCGATCATGCGGTGCATCACGGACTCCGCGAAGTCGGGAAAGGCGCCGGCCTGCATTCGCCCCATCGCGGTCGAAAGTTGAGACAGATTGTCGATGAACTGCGCGGCCATCGCGCCTGCCTTGCCGGACCAGATACGCGCGCCATCAACTGCTGGCGTGGTGCAGATGGCTTCTGCGAGGCGCGCCACGGATTCAGCGGCGGCGGCGCCATCGATCAGTTCATCTGTGAAGGGCGGGTTGGCGAGATAATGGAGCTGATCAAGCTCGTTGATGAGCCTCGCCCCCTCGGCTTGCGGACGTTCGAGCGTGGCGAGGCGTCTGGCCAGCGCCTCGAGTGTTGCAGAGCGTGGAGGATCCCGCAGCGTGGCGCGTTCCATCGCACTGATGATGGCGCGATAGTTTTCCGGGTCGCGGCCCAGCAGGACGCATTCATGCTTGAGCACGGCCAGCAGAAGAACCGGGTCAGCGGGTTTGGCGATCCAGCGTGCGAGGATCAGGAGAAGGCTTCCCGGCGCTGTGCGTGACAGGGGAATACCGGCCGAAGGGCCTATGTCGATGCCCCAGCGTTCGAGAATGGCTGCGGTCCGGCGAGCCATGGACGCTTCGGGCGTGACCAGGGCTGCCGTCTTCGCTGGCGTCTCGAGTGTTTCGCGCAGCAGCAGGGCGGCGACAAGCGCCTCCTCGGCTTCGTCCTCGGCTTCGACGAGCGACAGACCTTGCATCGCTTCCGTGACGAGATCCTTCGGCTTGTCCGGTGCGGCGAGGGCAGCGAGGCGTTCATTCCAGTTGCGCGTGGCGATCGCTGGGGCGAGCGCCTCATTGATGAGACGGCGGCGGGCGCGTTCGGTGCTGGTCTCCCCTTCGACAGGCCAGGGTTGAATGTCGTGCGGCCTCAGGCCGAGGGTCGCGAGCGTTGCGCCGAGCGTGTTCTGTGGGTGGCTCGCGGACTCTGCCACATTGACCCAGCCCGTACCGTCGAGGTCGGGATCGATGCCGGGGAAGACGATGAGCCCCTTTGGCAGCTGCAGGACGGCCTGCATCAGGCGACGCGTCGCAGCGCCTGCGCCGGTCGAGCCTGCAATGACGACGGGGTGTTGCGGCGGGGTCTTCGCCCAGCGTGCGGCGATGGCGTCGGCGGCGCCGAGACGGCGCGCTTGCGGGTCGGAATAGCCGATCTCGTGCAGGTGGTTTGGCCACGCCTTCATCACGATGTCGAGGAAGTCGGCGGAGACCTGCCAATGCTGGGCAAGCTGGGGCGCCAGTTCGCCGGCGAGGGATTCCAGCTTCGTCCAGTCAACCCCGCCCACCATGGAGGCCTGGTCGATCAGCGCGCCAAGCTCATCGGCTGCGGCGAGCAGCGAGGCGGGCGGCAGGTTGTCGCCGTCGATCTTCACGCGCCATGCCTGAATAAGCCGCGCAAGCGCGCCGCGGCGCTGGGCGGGGGAGAGGGCGGGCGGCAGGTCGAGTGCGCCTGGTCCAAAGGCCGCGAGGCCATCCTCCTCTTCAATATCGCCGAGCGGGCGGATTTCCGGCGTCAGCATCGTGCCGTTCATCGCATTGTAGAGCGAGAGGGCGAGGCTGCGCGCCGCGCGCTGGTTGGGTGTGAAGATCAGTGCATCGGCAAGCGCTTCGGGATTGTCGCGCGCGCCCGTGGCGGCGACGAGCCCGCGCGCAAGTTCGTCGAGAAAGGCGGACGAAGGCGGGAGGGAGAAGACCTTTTGCCCCGCGGCAAAAAGCGTGGACGCGCTCACGCGCCTGGCCCCATCAGACTGAGCTTTGCCTCGGCCTCGTCGCGTCCGGCAGGGTCGCCGACGTGCATCCAGAACGGCGTCATCACAGTGCCGAACAGCCGTCCGCGAGAGGCGAAGGCGTTCCAGTAGACGTTGGCGGAGAAGGGCTTGGGCTCATAGCTGCGCAGAAGATCGGCGTGCGTGATGTGTGTGCCGGCGAAGACATAGGGCGCCGTTGCCCGCTCGCCGCGGCGTTCAACCTGTCCGTCAGGCGCGAGGTCGAAATCGCCGGGACCGCGGAAGCCGAGCGTGTTCTCCATGCGCGCCAGCAGGAGCAGGGCGTCCATGCGTGCAGGGTCGTAGGCGGCCGCCATGTCGCTGAACGTCGAGTCGCCCGCTGTCGCCCAGGTCACATCGGTGTTGATGACGAAGAATGGATCCTCGCCCAGCAGGGTCAGCGCCTTGATCACGCCGCCGCCGGTTTCGAGCACTTCGCTGCGCTCATCCGAGATGATGATCTCGATGTCGGTGCGCCTGCTGACATGGGCGGCCAGCATGTCCGGGAAATAGTGCACGTTGACGATCGCGCGCGTGACGCCCTGCGCTGCCAGCTTGTCGAGCACGCGGTCGACCAGCGTGCGTCCCCCGACCTCGATCAGCGGCTTGGGACGCGTATTGGTGAGCGGCTTCATGCGCGTACCGAGACCTGCCGCGAGAAGCATGGCGGTGGTGATTTTCTGGCTGCCGTGGTCTGGCCTCATGCGGCGACCAGCAGGTGCGGCGCAACGGCGGTGACGAAGTCGCGCATTTCCGCAAGCCCGGGATGGCCAAGCGTCTCATTCAACAGGCCGCGCAGCCGGGGCTGGAATTCATCGTAGCGGGGTTTCCTGTCGCGCGTGACGAGCCGCGCGAAAATTCCCATGATGCGCATGACGTTCATTGCGCCCAGCACGGCGAGACGCTCGTCGTAGGCCGCACGCGTCGCGCCCATGCCATCGAGATAGGCGCGGCTTGCAGCTTCCCGTGCTTCGGGCGAGACATCGCGGCGCGCGTCATGCAGCAGCATCGACATGTCCCATTCGCCCCAGCCGATCACCGCGTCCTGGAAGTCGAGCAGGCCGACGCGGGCAAGGCCCTCGCGCTGTGGCATCCAGAGCAGGTTTTCTGCATGCGTGTCGCGGAGGATCAGCGCGCGTGGATAGTTTTCCGTCTTGCCGATCAGGTTCTCGCGCACGCGCTCCCAGCGCAGCCGCGTCGGCTCGCTGATGCGCATGTCGAGATCGCGCTGCGGCATCCATTCGATGAACAGGTCGAGGTTCGCCGAGAGTGCGAGGTGATCATAGGCAAGCAAGGGCCATTCGCCGCCGCGATAGGGCAGGATGACAGGCGGTCGCGCACGGTGGACAGCGGCCAGCGTATCGCCCGCTGCAGCATAGAGCGTGATCTCGTCGCCGCCGCGCCGGATGACGTCGGCGAACAGATCATCGCCGAGGTCTTCGAGCAGGCCGAGCCCCCGCGAAATGTCGTAGTCAAGAAGAGCCGGTGCAGAGAGGCCGAGACTGGCGAGGTGACCGGCGATGGCGGCAAACGCCTCGACCCGTGAGGCGGCGAGGCGCGAGACTGCGTTCCAGCCGAGCCGGAGACGCTCCTCCTCGTCGGCGCCGGGCGGGCAGGGTTGGGATTCCAGCGGCGGGGCGTCCATCAGCATGGCCGTCTCGGTCTTGCGCCGCAGCCGCTCATAGCGACGGGTGGAAGCGTCCGCATTGAGCGGCGTCCGGGCGGCCTCGCCCCATCCGGCCCTGTCCAGGAATTCCTGGATTTCAGTCGAACGCAGGTTGTTATTCATGGGGTTGGGCGCCAGTCGCCATCGAGCCGGGAACTCCAGTCATGCAGGTCTGCAAGCCGGGCGATTCGCCCGTCGCCGTCGAAGGATAGCTGAACTTCCAGCCGCGCAAGGGGAAGATCGCGGCCCAGCCTTTCGGGCCATTCGATCATGGCAAGGCCGTCCATGGCCTCGTCCATCCCCAATTCCCGCGCCTCGCCGGGATGGTTGAGGCGGTAAAGGTCAAAATGCCAGATTGCCAGGCCGGGGGTCTGGTAGGTCTGCACCAGGGTGAATGTCGGGCTTGGACATTCGGTATCGGGACCCGCAAGACGGCGGATCAGCGCGCGGGCCAGCGTGGTCTTGCCTGCCCCGAGATCGCCCCGGAGAGCGATCACGTCGCCGGGCCGGGCGTGCACCGCGAGAAGCTCGCCCAGGGCTGCGGTGTCGGCCTCGCCGGCAAGCGGCAGGATGAGCGTCCGGTTCGGCATGCCGGCCGCTCTACCATGCCTGTTTTCACGGAGCGACCATGCTATGAGGCGGCCCAGCAGTGCGGGGAAGAAGGCATGGCGGGCGCGCCACAGCGTGTTGTGATCATTGGTGCGGGCCAGGCCGGCGGGCAGGCGGCCTATTCGCTGAGGCTTGGCGGGTTCGCGGGCGACATCACGCTGGTGGGCGACGAGCCGGCGCCGCCCTATCAGCGGCCGCCCTTGTCGAAGGCCTATCTGAAGGGCGAGCTGGAGGCCGAGCGGCTGTTCCTGAAGCCCGTCGATTATTACGCGGAGCATAATGTCGACCTCATAACGGGCGATGCGGCGACCGCCATCAGTCTCGGCGATCATCGCGTGACACTTGCAAGTGGGCGCACGCTCGCCTGGGACAAGCTCGTGATCGCAACCGGTGCGCGTCCGAGAAAGTTGGCGCTGCCGGGTGCGGACCTTCAGGGCGTCAGCGAATTGCGGACCTTGGCGGATGTCGACCGGATCAGGAAGGCGGCCGTGGCCGGCGCCCGGCTGGCGGTGGTGGGCGCTGGCTATATCGGGCTCGAGGCTGCTGCGGTTGGCGCGCAGCTCGGCATGAAGGTCACGGTGCTCGAGGCGATGCACCAGGTGCTATCGCGTGTCGCCGGGCCCGAGATCGGGACGTTCTACACACGCATCCACCGCGCGGCGGGGACTGACATCCGTCTCGGTGTGCGGATCGAGGGGTTCGAGGGCGTGGGCGCCGTTTCGGGTGTAAGGCTGGCCGATGGCGAGATCGTACCGGCTGATTTCGTCCTGGTCGGGGTCGGCGTCCTGCCCAATATGGAGCTGGCGCTTGAGGCCGGTCTGGTCTGCGGCAATGGCATCGTGGTCGACGAGGCGATGCGGACCAGCCATCCGGACGTGTTTGCGGTCGGCGACGTTGCCTGGCGTCCGCTGGTTCATTACGGGCGGGAAGGGCGGCTGGAGTCGGTTCACAACGCGATCGAGGGCGGGAAACTGGCGGCTGCCGCCATACAGGGGACGCCGCCGCCGCAGATCGAGGCGCCCTGGTTCTGGTCGGACCAGTTCGATCTGAAGCTGCAGACGGCCGGGCTCTGGACGGGAGCGGACGAAACCGTGGTGCGCGGGGACCCCGGAACAGGCGCATTCGCCATATTTTACCTAAAGGAAGGCCGGGTGATCGCCGTGGACGCAGTCAATTCCCCTCCCGAGTTTGTTGTCGGAAAGAAGCTGGTTGCGGCGATGGCGAAGGTTGCGCCCGGCGAACTAGTGGATAAATCCATCTCGATGAAGGATATCGGCGCACGCGCGTCGAGTTAGTGGTCGCATTAGCCGTCGCAGTCGCCGTCAAGGAAGCCCATGCCGAAGATCACCTATGTAGACTCGTCCGGAACCGAGCGCACCGTCGAAGGCAAGACCGGCATGACCGTGATGGAAACAGCCATCAAGCATAATGTGCCGGGCATTGACGCCGATTGCGGCGGCGCCTGCGCGTGCGCTACCTGTCACGTCTATGTTGATCCCGCTTTCAGTGACAAGGTCGGCAAGCCGTCGGCGATGGAGCAGTCCATGCTCGATTTCGCAGAGAATGTGCGGGAGACCTCGCGCCTGTCGTGCCAGATCAAGATCCGAGACGACCTGGACGGCCTCAAAGTCACAACGCCGGAAAGCCAGCACTAAGGGGAGCAAGAGAGGGACGCGGACATTGGCGCGCTCCGGGCTTGAGCACATATAGACTCATCGTGTTCAAATCGCGACTTGGCGCATCACGCGTCCAATAAGCGTCGCGTGGCGCTGCGTGCAAGCTGTTCTGCCGATTGCGATTTGCAGCAGAAAGAGTTTTTGGGGGCGGCGGGATCATACAATCCGCACCGCACCAGGATAACTCCCCGACATCTACCTGACGGCCAGGCGAGGGGGGAGGTGGATCGGTTTGTCCGAACAGATTCCGGGGGGGTGTAGAAGGCGAGATAGCATCCCGCCGAGGCGCTGCAAGATTGCGCAGCGCCCAGGCTCTGGTCCGCTGGCGGGGGGCGGTTGGGCGACGGGGCGGACCGCTCCGGGTTAGCCGGGCTGAGCAGCGCCAAGGCCGTGCAGCTTCACCCGTTAGACCGCGTCGTTGTCGAAAGACAAAAAAAGATCTCCCCCCGAGCCAAGCGCCCCGGTGGGCACTGGCGCCATCGGCAAAATCGCCGCCTGCCTCGAGCAGCGACAGGCCAGCCTCAGCAGCGGGCCGATTGGTCTTCACGTTGGCGCTGACAATAACCCCGCGGACCGCCGCGCCGATGTCGGAAGGATCAATTCCATAGCCCCGCGACAGGACCCAGACGAACTCGCAAAGCGTGGCCGCTGTGACGGCGACAAGTTCGGAACTCTCAAGTGCTGATTGTGCGAGACGCGCCTGTTTGAGGTCGTCGGCGACAATTGCGCGAACAAGCAGGTTGGTGTCGGCCGTGATCTTTATCTCTTTTTGCGGCGCCCGACCCAGCCTTGCCGGATAATCTCACCCATCTGTTCGACGGTTAAAACGGGTCCTGCTTTTCTTTTCAGCATTCCGAAGACCTCGGAAATCCTGGCCGAGGGAGCTGCTCTTGCCTCGATCCCTCCATGGGAAAGTTTTCCACGTTGATTTGCTCACCGGGGCGTACAGCCATATTCCCCTCAATCAGCAGTGGGTCCGCAACGCGGTCGGCGCCGTTTCAAGATCGACCAACGCCTGCCGACGCCTGATTGCACGCTCCCTAAGCAGCCTTGGGCTTATAGGGTTTCACGTCGAACTCGTCGGCCTTCTGATGGATGTCGTAGGCATCCCGTAACGCCTGGATGCGAAGCAGCAGCTCAGCCTTGATGCCGAAGGCCAATTCGATCCGCATCGCCATATCGGCCGACAGAGACGACTTCTCGTTGAGGAGATCCGACAGCGTGGCGCGGCGAACGCCCAGAATGCCGGCCGCCTCAACGATCGACAGGTCGTGAACATCGAGGATTTCGCCTTGAATGAAAGCGCCAGGGTGAGAGGGCTTCATTCCGACTTTTGTCTTAGCCTTGGCCATCAGTGACAATCCTCCAAATCGACATCCGCCAATTGACCGGCTTCAATCCTGAATGTCAGACGCCAGTTGCCTGTCACCGAGATTGACCAGGTTCCGGCGCGCTCGCCTTTCAATTCATGAAGCCGCCGGCCGGGGAGAGCTTCGAGACTGTCCAGATCGGCAGCCGCAACCAGCGCGGTGACAATGTTGCGCAGGCGCTTTACCTGCTCCGCCTTGAGGCCCCTGGCGTCGTCGCCCGCGACAAAAGTCCGAAGGCCCTTGTGCCTGAACGATGCGAACTCCATGAACACGAGCGTACGGCAACACCGTACGGATGTCAACGTTGTGGACGAGTTCTGTGGACAAGTTCAAAAGCTTGATAAAAACAACAGTTTAGTTCATGATATCGACGTCATGTCCGCATCCTCTGCATTCTCGCCCAGGCTCGAAATTCTTCCCGCGGCGCAGAGGCGCCTGTGGAGCGAGCTTGGCCACGTGCCCCATGAGTTCACCCTCTACGGCGGAACGGCAATCGCGCTGCATCTGGGACACCGCGAAAGCGTCGATTTCGACTTCTTCGGCAGGAAGCACTTCGACCCAGACCGCCTCTTGAGTTCTGTTGCATTCCTATCCCCCGCCGAGGTGATCCAGCGCCAGGCCGATGCTCTCACCGTGCGTGTGGATCGCGACGGGCCGGTCCTCGTGTCGTTTTTTGCAACTCCGCAGCTTGGTCGCATCGATCGCCCGGTGATCGCACCGGAGAATGATCTGAAGATCGCCAGTCTGATTGACCTTGCTGGCATGAAGGCAGACGTGGTGCAGAAGCGCGCCGAGGCGAAGGACTACCTCGATATCGATGCTTTGATCCGCGGCGGAATTACACTGCCACAGGCTCTCGCCGCAGCCTGCGCGCTGCAGGGGGCAGCGTTCAATCCGCAGATAACGCTCAAGGCCCTGGCGTATTTCGGAGATGGCAATCTCGCAGCCCTTCCAGAACCGCTGAAGCTGAGGCTTCAGGATGCCGTACGCAGCGTGGATCTGAACCACCTGCCGCCCATCGCGGTTCTTGACGACGTCGATTCTGAGGAGACAGCGTAGACGCCATGAACCTCACCCTGACGGATGATCTTCGAAAAGCTGCTCGGCGATGCATCTGGTTCGAGCCGCCCGAGATGGCGTTGAGAGAACCCGCGCGGCTTGCCGCGCACATCTTCACCTACGGCAGTCAGGAAGACGTCACGGCTCTGCGAGGCCAGATCACGCAAGACGATCTTCGGCGCCTCCTCGATGCTGCGCCTCCGGGGATCTACGACCCCCGCTCCTGGGCCTACTGGAACCTGATGGCCGGTCGTTACAAGACGCCGCCAATGCCACAACGCCAGCTTTGACTGTCGCTCCGGAACACAAGAGGCATCGGTCCGCGGCCTCAGATTCATTTGTCCTCATTTAAAGCGGCGTGTGCGCTCTAATCCGTGCCCAGACTATTCAGGTGCGATTCAAGTACGACGATCAGCGGCGGTAGATCGTACTGCAATACGTTCCAGATGAGCTGGTGGTCGAGACCATCTTCGTACCAATGCGCAGCCAGGTCGCGAAAGCGGATCGGCTTGTCCCGCTCAATGCTCGCATCGATCTGCAAAAGAAATCCCGCTTTCAGCGCCTTCAGGGCGTCCCCAAACCGCAGCAACAGCCTCTCGACGGCCTCCTGACGCTCTTCATTTGCGAGATAGCTTTCAAGCGTGTCGTCTTTCACACGCTCGCAAGCGCGTTTGCCGACGCGAACGGCGCTCTCCAGCACACGTGCTGGAGACGGCGACCTCCCACGCTGCGGCTCAGAAGACATTGACGAGATCAGCGCTCACCCGCGCCCGGAAGCCGTGCGCGCGCGCGAGCCCACGATGGTCATGTACCGCGGCGGGATGGCCGAGGAGCCGCGTACACTCATCCTGCACGCGCACAAGATCGAAAAGCGAGAAGCGATCGTCGCCGGGCTCGATAAGCAAATCGACGTCGCTTTCTGCCGAAGCGTGGTCTCGCGCGACGGAGCCGTAGAGGAAAAGACGTGCAACACCGAGACGAGCAAGACTCGCGCGGTTATCTCTCAAAAGCTGAATGGCTTGATCGCGGTGCATAGCGTCAACATAGCAGGAAAAGCTAGCACCGTCACGGTGGCGGCTTCGACAGGCGGCGGTTTCGGGTGTCCACCGGGATGGGCGCAGCCGCCGGCCTTCTGCGTCTGGCGGTTCGCATGAGGTGGACCGGGTAGGGTAGACCTGTTCACCTGCGTGAACCCGCCACCCCATCCGCGCCCTGCCGCGTGCGCGGGGCTGATTTGGCATCTCCCTGGACGTTCAGAGAATTCCCACCCGTAAGCGTGTGACGCCCGATAACGCCTGAGCTTGAGGCTTGCCCGACACTGACTCATGCCGGGTGAGCGGAGCGAGACCGGAAACCAGAAAGCCGGGTGGGTGGAGCGAGACCGGAGACCAGCAAAACCGTGCTGGCCTTCACCTATGCGAAGGCTCAATCCCCGCGCGGTCCGGCCAGGCCGGGCGGCCAGCTGGCTCGCCTCCGCGCCCAAGGACTGTGAGCATGGGGCCACATCCGATGCCCGATACCAGCGCAACTGGTCCTGCAGCGCCCCGGAACTGGATTGTTGCGTTGCAGCTGACCCGGGCGGGTGGTAGGAAATTGCTGAAGTCCGACACGGTATCAATCGGTGGTTGGCGGGTGGAAATATGAGGGTGCGCGGTGGCCTTGCGACAATTGTCGCTGCATCCATGCTGTGTGTAGCGTGCAGCTCGGGTGTGGTGTCGAACATCCCCGAGCGCGACCTGCCGATTCCGGACACGACAATGCTCACCTCGCGCGATGATCTGCGGATCGCGCCCCTTGATGTGGTCGAGATCAAGGTCTTCGGGGTTGATGACCTCAATGGCGCCTATCAGGTCGACCCCGACGGCAAGATCAAATTCCCACTGATCGGGGTGCTGGACGCCCAGGGCTTCAGCGTGTTCGACCTTGCCTCGCGGATCGAGGAGAAGCTGCAGGTTGGTTTCCTGCGCGATCCGCAGGTGACGGTCAGGATCTCCGAAGCCTCCGGCCAGCAGATGACAGTTGAAGGCGCCGTCGAGAAGCCGGGCATGTATCCCGTGCGCGGCCGGTTAAGCCTGCTTCAGGCTGTCGCCTTGTCGGGCGGACCGTCCCGGGCGGCGGATCCAAGCAAGGTCGTCATCTTCAGGACGATTGAAGGCAAGCGCATGGCTGCGGCCTTCGACCTGCTCAAGATCCGGGCAGGCCAGGCCGAAGACCCGGTGGTCTACGGCAACGATATCATCGTGATCGACGGATCTGGTCTTCGCGAAGGATATGACGAATTCATCAGGGCAATCCCCGTCCTGGGCATTTTCCTGGCGCGGGGTTACTAAATGAGCGAGCTTCCCCGGGAACGCAGGCTCGCTCAGGAGCCGGCAGGCGGCGGCAGCGCCGGTGTCGTGCCCTACCGGCGCGGATCAAACGAGCTGCAGGTCGTCCACGAGGAACGTGAGCCGGTTGTCGACAGGGCGAACCAGTTCTGGTCGATCCTGCTTACGCTTCTCCGCCGGCGCTGGCTGATCCTTGCCGTCCTTGTAATCGGGCTTTCGGCTGCAGCGACACTGACGCTCCTGCGCGTGCCGCAGTTCCGCGCCTCCGCCACGCTCGAGATCCAGCGTCAGGAGACACAGATCATCGAGGGTGCCGACGTCGAACCGGCCACAATCGCTGACGCTGAACACATGGCCACGCAATACGAACTGCTGCGCAGCCGAGCGCTGGCCGAGCGCGTGGCCGAAGTGCTCGATCTTGCCTCTGATAAACGCTTTGCCGACCAGGAGGGTGATCGCGCTGCGCGACTCACCGAAGCAACCGACGCGGTCCAGGACAGCCTTGACGTCCTCCCCGTATCGCGAAGCCGTATCATCGAGGTCAGGGTAAGAGTTCCGTACGCAGCAGAGACGGCGCGGATCGCCAACGCCGTGGCGGAGAACTTCATCGAGATGAATCTCGAGCGACGCTACAATGCGACGTCCTATGCCCGCCGGTTCCTCGAGGAGCGTCTTGCGACGACGAAGACAGCGCTTGAACAAGCCGAGCGCGACCTCAACGACTACTCGCGCGAGCAGGGTATCCTTGACCTGAGCAGCGCGGGAGGCTCCGAGCTTGGCTCTTCCCTCGATGCATCATCGCTGATCGCCATCAACGCGGCGCTGACTGAAGCCCAGCAGGAGAGCATTTCTGCGGAGCTCCGATACATCGAGGCGCGCGATAGTCCGTCTACCCGGGATTTTCTCGATAACGAGGGAATCAAGGAGCTCAGCACCAGGCGCTCGGAGTTCGTGGCTGAATACGAGAAAAACCTCAGCAAGTTCCAGCCTGAATGGCCGGAGATGAAGGAGCTGAGGGCGCGGATCGAAGCGCTGGACAGGGAGATGGAGGCCGAACAGGTCCGGTTTGTCGGTGCCCTGAAGTCCGCCTTCACCTCGGCCCAGCAACGCGTCGTCGCCCTCGAGCAGAAAGTTGTCGAGCTCAAGGACCAGGTTCAGGATTTGCGGGATCGGAGCATCGAATACTCGATCCTGAGCCGTGAAGCCGACACCCTTCGAGGTCAGTATGATGCGCTACTGCAGCGCTTCAAGGAGGTGAGCATCGCAAGCGGCATTGGCGCGAGCCAGGTCTCGATCGTCGATCGCGCCGAAGCGCCGCTGCTGCCTTTCGAGCCGGAGCTCCGCTCGGAACTGATCCGCGCCCTGGTGCTGAGCCTTGCGCTAGCGATCGGTCTTGCCCTGCTGCTCGAGTTCATCGACGACACGATCAAGGCACCCGATGATGTCAAGATCAAGCTTGGCCTTGCCGTGCTGGGCGTTGTGCCCAATCTCAAGGGCAAGCCGAAGATTGCAACCCTGCTGCGCGATCCACGATCGCCCGTATCGGAGGCCTTCTCCTCGATCCGGACGGCGCTCCAGTTCTCGACGCCAAATGGCGCGCCGAAGACGGTTCTGGTCACCGGCAACAGACCGTACGAAGGCAAGACCAGCACGGTTCTCTCGCTTGCTGTGGCGTTCGCCAATACCGGCGTGCGCGTCCTGATCGTCGATGCCGACCTGCGCCGCCCCTCCTTCTCGGCACCTGCCGGCACCTCGGTTGGCCTTTCGGGTTACCTCACCAAGGGCGTCTCGCTGCGCGACCATGTCGTGCCGGGCGCATTCGACAATGTCTACCTGCTGCCCGCAGGCGTCGTGCCGCCAAATCCTGCCGAACTGCTCAGCAGCGTTCGCCTCAAGCGGCTGATCGAGGAGGCGAGCGCGCTCTTCGACATCGTCATCGTCGACTCGCCCCCCGTTCTCGATTTTGCCGATGCGCCGAGCCTGAGCTCGGTCTGCGACGCGACAATCCTCGTGCTCCAGGCCGGGAAGGTGCGCCGGCCTGCCGCCATGCGGACCGTCAACCGTCTGCTGGAAGCGCAGGCCAACCTGATCGGCGCCATCCTGACCAAGTTCGATATGCGTCGGTCTGACTACAGCTATGGTTACAGCTACTCGTATGGCTACAACATGGATCGAGGTCGCCTGGCTTCCGAAGCCAACAGGCGCAGGCGTATCGAGATCTTCAACGATCCGGGACCTGCGGATGACGACGAGGATGTCCGTCGGGCGTGAGGCAGGCGGGCGTGATGCTGTTTCTGGCCAGACTTGTTGGTGCCGCGGGATGCCTTGTGGCAGCCCTGGTCGCCGGTGCCCTGGCCTGGATCGGCCAAGAAGGGCGGGGTCCCAACGCTCCTCACATTGCCGAGCAGACAGGCTATGCGCCTGCCGTCTACGCCCTCCTCGAAGCAGGTCGTCTGGCTGTTCCGCCATCCCCGCCTTCAGCTGACGATATCGCCTATCTGCTGAAGCGCGCGCCGCTCTCCGATGGTGCGCCTGGCCTCAGCGGATTGCTGGCGCTCAGCGAGGGCAAACCGGAGGAGGCTAACAGGCGGTTTACCGAGGCCGTGCGGCGCAATCCACGCAATCGGGCAGCCCGGGTGTGGCTGGCCGATCGGGCTCTCGGATCTGGCGACGCCGCAGGCGCGATCGCACACCTCGACAGCCTGACACGGCTTGACCGGTCGCGCACCGACCTGTGGGTCGATGCGCTTGTCCTCGTGGCCCGCCTGCCAGGGGGGCTTGACGCGTTGAGGCGGCGCCTCGAAGCAAGCGACGAACCTCCCGCCTGGTCGCTTGCGCTGGTCGCGAAGCTCAACAGCTCGCAGCTTGCCCTCGACGATCTTGAACCTCTCAACCGTCTGACACCGCAGACCCAGGCCTCCTTCCTTCAGCGTGTCGCGGCCGAACGCGGCCCTGCAACTGCCTATCGCGCCTGGAAGGCTTTCCTTCCAGACGCCAGCGCGGAAGACATCACATGGCCTTACGATCCCGGCTTTGAAGGCAAGCCTGGACCAGCTCCCTTCAACTGGACCCTCAGCAGCAACCTTGCGGAATTGTCAGCTCGCGGCGGGCTCGACCTTTCCTATCTGGGAAGAGGCCGCGTTCCCTTCGTGGAGCAGACGGTCCTGCTTGCGCCGGGCCGCTACCGCTTCGCCACGCGGCTTTCGGGCGAGTCGGCGCCCAATGGCGGCGGGTTCACATGGGAGGCCGCGTGCAAGGCGCCGGCGAGCCTGCTGGGCAAGGTCGAGATACGTGATCTCACCTACGCCAGCGAGACATTTGCGTTCGCGTTCAGCGTGCCAGCCACGGGCTGCGAGGCGCAGGTTCTGACGCTGCTCGGTCTGCCCGGCGAGTTTCCAGCCCGTGCGCGCGCTGCAATTGCATCGGTCGAGATCGAGCCGCTGGAAGATGAGGCGCCGCGGTGAGCGAGGAGACAACTCCGCGCGTCTGGCTTCGGCCTGGCCTGCTTGGCCTGTTTCTGGTCTGCACGACCGTGGCGGGCGGAAGCAGCACGGGGGCCTTCTACGCAAACGCCGCCTTGCAGATTGTCGCCTGCTGGGTGATTGCCTGGAGCCTCCGGGATCACGGCCTCAATCGCCTGCGGACGCCTGGCTGGCTCGTTCTCTGCCTCGGCGGCCTGCTCGCGGCCATCATCTTTGCGCAGCTTGTGCCTTTGCCAGCCGATGTCTGGTCGCAACTGCCAGGGCGACAGATTGTTGTCGACGGCTTTGCCGCGCTCGGCGAGCCCCTGGCGGCCCTTCCTCTTACCCTGGCGTTGGACGAGACAATTTTCGGTTTGCTCAAATTCCTGCCTGCGGCGGCGGCGTTCGTCATTGCTGCAAAGCTTTCAGGGCCCGCACTTCAGGGCTCACTGCCATGGGCGATCCTTTTCTGCGCCGTGCTCGCCGTCGTGGTTGGTCTGGCGCAGGTCTTTCTGGGACCGGAGACGCCGCTCTATCTCTATGAGTTCACCAATCGCGGGCAGCCCGTTGGCTTCATGGCCAACGCCAATCATCAGGCGACCCTGCTGGTGATGGCGCTTCCATTCGGGGCGCTGATCATCTCGCGGCTGGCCAGCGAGACGTCAGATGCCAGCCTCAATCTTGGCCTTGCCGCCATTGTCTGGGTACTGCTGGCCATCATCGTGCTGGGCGTGCTGATGGCCGGATCGGTTGCAGGCTACGCGCTGCTGGCCCCATCCCTGCTGCTCTCGATCCTGATTGGCCGCGGCCGTTCAAGCGGCCGTGTCACGACGCTCGCCATTCTTGGTGTAAGCGTCGGACTTGCCGTCATGGGCGCTATCGTCGCGAGCAGCCCGCGCCTTGCAGGTCTTGGCGCCACGAGCCTGACCGACGACTATCTCAGCCGGCCCGATACCTACCGGCGAACACTGGAGGCCATTGAGGAGACAATGCCCGCCGGCACGGGCCTTGGCTCGTTCCAGGCTGTCTTTCCCGCCTATGAGGATCCGGCGGAGGTCACCACCACCTACATGAACCACGCCCACAACGATTATCTCGAGTTCGCGCTCGAGATGGGCGTTGCCGGCATTGTTCTGATTGTCGCGATGCTCATCTGGTTCCTGTGGCGCGCAGTCATCATCTGGAGCGCGGACACGGGGCAGGGCTCGGGGCTTCGCAAGGCTGCAAGTGTCGCCTTGCTGCTGGTGATTGCGCACAGCGCGGTGGACTATCCGCTTCGTACGGCGGCGATCTCGGCGCTTGCCGGCCTCTGCCTTGGCCTCATGGCGGCGCGGGCAGAGCCATCCAGCCGGCGTGCGGCGGAGCAAGGCGAGCGGCCGAAGCATGTCGTGATCTGAAGCTGCAATCGCCGGGAGTGGCGAGGTCGTTCGCGAGACTCTCGGGTCGGAATAGCAGGCGTGCGCTATTTGGCGCCCGATCCGGTGAAGACGACGCGAAAAGTCCGCAGCAGCACCAGAATGTCGAGCCAGAGCGAGAAGTTCTTCACGTAGAAGAAATCGTATTGCAGCTTCAGGTCGGCCTCCGACAGGCTCGTGACATGGCCCTGGGTGACCTGCGCCCAGCCGGTGATGCCGGGGCGAACGAGATGGCGATAACGGTAGAAGGGTATCTTGCTCTCATACCACGCTGAGAGCTTGAGCGCCTCTGGCCGTGGGCCAATCCAGCTCATCTCGCCGCGCAGGATGTTGAAGATCTGGGGCAGCTCGTCGATCCGCGTCTTGCGGAGAAAGCTGCCAATGCGGGTAATCCTGGGATCAGCCGCCTGTGTCATCTGGGTTTCGAGCTTTTCGCTCGTGGCGTCCGCCACCTTCATGGTGCGCAGCTTGAAAACGGTGAACACCGCTCCGCGATACCCCATGCGCTCCTGCCGAAAGATTGCGGGTCCGCGGCTTTCAGCCTTGATCAGCAGCGCAGCCAGAAGAAGCAGAGGCGCGACAAACGCCAGAGCAATCAGTGCAAGTACAAAATCAAGATAGCGTTTGCCCGAAGCATAAATGGAGTTCGGAGAGAGCGCTGCGAAGGTGTTCTCGGACAGGTGCCCGATCTGGACCCGACCCGAGAGCGACTCGAAAACCTGCTTGGCGTCGTAGACGGGCACTCCGCGCAGGGCCTTGTCAGTGATCGCGCGTTCCCATTCAGGGGGCAGATCAGCGCGGAGATCAGCGACGATGCCGCCCTCGATCTGGGCGTCCTCGGGTGATGAAAGGACCCGCCAGTTGACGAACTTCAGCGTGTTCAGCTTCTCGATGTCGCCGAAGGGGACGATCGAGAGCTCCATGGTTCGTACACGTCGAACCAGGATGAAGATGCAGTAGAAGATCGCAACCGAGGCGAGGAAACTCATGAGGAACTGAAGACGGCTGTACTCGAGGCGAAGAAAGAAGAAGGTGAAAACGGTAAGGCCATAGGATGTGACGAAGACCGGCAGGATGTACGCCGTGGCGCGCACCCCGGGATACCCCGTCACCTTGCGAAACAGCAGATAGCCGAGCAGGAAGGCGCAGATTGTGCCAAAGAGCGACTTGTCCAGCTCGATAGCGATGCCGCTGTTGGGTTCGAGTATCGCACGCAGAAGCGCTGGGACCGCGACGGTAAAAAACATACCGAGAACCAGCTGAAAGCGCATGCGGCTCAGCGCAAGCAGAATCCTGCTCGGCTTCTCGTGCTGCTCTCCTGCAGCTGTTGCCCTGCTCACGTACTCCGCAGCAGTAAGTTCATTCAAGAACATGCAAGATCCCCACTTCTCGCCGTCGCCGTCGCCGTCGCCGTCGCCCGCTAAACCCGCATGACCTGCGCCCGCGGCACACGAGCAGACACCTCGCGCGCCAGCATGGTCATCAGAATTGAAACGCGATCGCCTTCAGAAGCGCCGACGAAAACACCCAGGTGCCCGTTGAATGGTCCGCCGATGAGCCGGATCTGTTCGCCCGGCTTCAGATCTTCGTTGAACTGAAGAAGCCCGTTGTCGGATGCACTTTGGATCATGCCCTCGACGAGCCCGCGCGGGGCAGGCGCGGGCGTGTCCCCGAAACTCACAATCCGCTGCACCCCGACCGTGCTGTTGACACTGCGCCAGCGATCGATGTCGGTTCCGAAATACACGAAGAGATAGCCTGGAAAGAACGGCGCATCGACGGTCTCGACGCGCGTTGGTCGTTGCGCGACCCTGCGATAGGTCGGCAGGAAGGTCCTGAAGCCCTGTCGCGCGAGCTGCTGGTCAGCGAGCTGTTCCTTGCGAGGATGCGCTCGCACAGCATACCAACGCCGCGTCGCGGTGCTTATCGGCCACTCACTGTCCATTCATTCCCCGAACCCACGCCGAACGTCACCCCGTGAACTGCGTTCAAGCTCCATAGCCTAGCTGGGGCCACGTGTCAGCCGCAAGTTGTCGAACGCCTCGGCACCCTTGTCAGCCATGCACGATACGCTGTTCCATCAGGCGCCATGCGATCAAGGACTGCCCCCTGATCGATCCCTCGCACGCTTCCGAGACAATCGATTGACAGTTGCACGGGGTCTAACACCCGACCTGATCTGACGGGCGCATGGTACGACATTGCGATCGATTGTCAACGGCGGCGACAAATTGTGCCAGATGGCGGCGTGAAAGTGTACCAGTCTGGTTGAAAGAAAAGGGCCGTGAAGCCCTGGCGAGTTGTGTTGCCGCGCGCGTTGAGGCGTGCGGAGCGT
>Ga0163144_10005539_pt1 | contig 28035 bp, 26 predicted proteins | sample OliLak19BULKMAT1_FD_123175 | JGI IMG/M metagenome (GOLD analysis project Ga0163144, IMG submission 123175) | Freshwater microbial mat bacterial communities from Lake Vanda, McMurdo Dry Valleys, Antarctica - Oligotrophic Lake LV.19.BULKMAT1 | ecosystem: Environmental > Aquatic > Freshwater >... | reverse complement strand
GATCACGCTTATTTATTAAGCGTAATTCGACGCCTCGACGAGGAATTCGGATGGTCTCCAACGCCTCTAAAAATGCGGATAACGGTTTAGCAAACCGTCGGTTTCAGCCGCTCACCCACCTCTCCAGAAAGCGGCGCGACGGATTAATTCTAGCACTAATCACAACTGTCCTTAAGGACAGTTCATCGGCTCAATGGATCGAGCGAAGGCATCGCGGCGGTGTGAAAAAGTCTTTACCTCGGGATGCAGGGGGCCGGGGCTATCCTATTATCGACGGAGGCATCCCATGATGTTCGACGACCGGGCTCACGCGGGGCGCGTGCTCGCGGAGCTTTTGATTCCTCGCGTTCGGGAGAAAACGGCCATGGTCCTCGCGCTGCCGCGCGGCGGCGTGCCGGTCGGCTATGAGGTCGCGAAGGCGCTCGGAGTCCCGCTCGACGTGCTCGTCGCGCGGAAGCTCGGCGCGCCGGGCAATCCCGAGTACGCGGTGGGCGCGATCGCCCCCGGCGGCGTGCGCGTGCTCACGCCGGACGCGGCCGCGCTGCTGGGCTTGAGCTGCGCCGACGTGGACGCCCTGGCGAGAGAAGAAGCCAAGGAGCTCGCGCGCCGCGAGGCGCTTTACCGGAGGGGACGGCGGCCGCAAGCGCTCGAGGGGCGGACGGCGATCATCGTCGACGACGGCCTCGCGACCGGGGCGACGATGCTCGCGGCGATCCGCTCGGTCCGCCTGCGGCGTCCGGACCGCGTGATCGCGGCCGTTCCCGTCGGAGACAAGGACGTCTGCGCCGCGCTGCGCCGCGAAGCGGATGAGGTGATCTGCGCGACGACGCCGGAGCCGCTGCTCGCGGTCGGGAACTGGTACCGCGACTTCGCGCAGACGACCGACGAAGAAGTGCTGGCCCTGCTGCGCTAGTCGTCGAGCTCGACGCGAAGCGTGCGGACGCCGGCGTCCCAGAGGGCGCCCCGGCGGCACTCGCGCCAGGGGCCGCCGGAACGTGTAATCGACTAATACCGTTCTCAAATTAATGTCACGGAGACGCCATGGTTGCGGCGCGGGGACGGATTTAAACTCTCCGCATGACGATCCGACGCGCAGAAGACGCGGTCCGCGAGCTCCTGTCCGAGTCAGACATCATCATCGGCGGGCACAGGCCTTGGGACATCCGCGTGCTGAACCCGGGCTTCTATGAGCGCGCGCTCGAGGGCGGAAGCCTCGAGGTCGGTGAATCCTACGTGGACGGCTGGTGGGAGTGCGACCGCCTCGATCAACTGTTCCACCGCGCGCTGCTCGCGGACATGCATGTGACCCTCGCCAAGAGCGTGCGCGGCAGGCTCGAGGCGATACGGCTGCGCTTGACTCATCACGCGGAGCGGCCGGCGCCCCCTCCGCCGCGCACGCACGACCTGCTCGGCAATGATCTGTTCCGTGCGATGCTGGGCGCGCGGATGGCGTACTCGTGCGCGTATTGGAGCGACACCGCGACGCTCGATGAGGCGCAGGACGCTCAGTTCGAGCTCGTGTGCCGCAAGCTCGAGCTCAAGCCCGGGATGACCATCCTCGAGCATGGCTGCGGCTGGGGAGCGTTCGCGAAGTACGCGGCGGAACGCCACGGCGCGGGCGTGCTGGGCGTCGCGGACTCCCCGCAGCAGGCCGAGCTCGCCCGCGAGATGTGTCGGGGCCTGCCGGTGGAGATCGTCGTCCAGGATTTTCGCGAGGTCCAGGGGCGGTTCGATCGCGTCGTCTCGCTCGGCGTCCTCGAGCGCATCGGCGCGGAAGGGTACCGCGCCTACATGGAGCACGCGGCGCGCGCGCTCAAGAACGACGGGATCGCGCTGCTTCACACCGCGGGCCGGAACGTGACGGAGATGAGAGTCGATCCGTGGGTCGCGCGCCATTTCAGGGCGGACGCCGCGCCGCCCTCGCTGCGCCAGATCTCGGCGGCGCTCGAAGGCCTGTTCGTGATGGAGGATTGCCACAACCTGGGGCCTCAATTCGATCCGACCCTCCTGGCCTGGCACGTCAATCTCGAGCGGAGCTGGCCGTCCCTGAGCGCGCGCTACGGCGAGCGCCTGCGGCGCGTGATGAAGTACTACCTGCTGTCCTCGGCCGGCTCGTTCCGCTCGCGCCGCACCCAGGTGTTCCAGATCGTGATGACGAAGACCGGCCGGCGCCAGCCCCGCTGCCGCCTCAGATGAATGGAGGCCATATGAACGCCCAATGGAAGCTCGCCGCCTTCGCCATCCTGGCCATCGCGGCCGCGAACGCCGCGGACGTCAACATCAACCCGAGCCAGGCGACCCCGGGTCAGAATCCGAGCCAGACGACGCCGGCCCAGAACCCTTCCCAGGCGGTCCCGGGGCCCAATCCCAGCGGCGCGCTGCCGGTCAACCCTCCCATCACGCCGCCGGAGGCCGAGATCGACGTCGCGGTTCCCCCGGCGGCCATGGTCCCCGCGCCGAACCAGCCTCGCGCGGTGCCGACCGAGCGGCAGCTCATCGCCCAGGTGCGAAAGGCGATCACGCGGGGACCGAACGCCGCGCTCGGCCTTCCGAATTTCGGCGTGGGCGGAATTCCCGTGACGGCGCTCGCGATCACGCGGCAAAACGGCTGGTTCACGCTCGAAGGCGTCGTGGGCAGCGAGCGCGACAAGGCCGAGGCGGGCGCGCGCGCCGCCGCGATCGTAGGCGAGCAGAACGTGCTGAACGAGCTCACGGTGCGCTGAGCGCGGGGTCACTCCGGGCCGAACGCGTGTCCCGCGAGGATCGACAGCGACCAGCGGGTCGCCGTGCCGTTGGGATTCAGCGCGCGAGCGAGGTCGATGCGCACGGGGCTGTTGCTCCCGGAACGAGAGGGAGCGAGGCGCAGGCCCACGCCCACGCTGTGGCGCAGATTCGTCAGCTGCGTGCGCGTCGCCGACCCCCACGCCCAGCCCGCGTCGTAGAAGAGCACCGCGCCCACGTCGAGCACGCGCAGCAGCTCGTCCATCAAGAAAAAACGGTCCTCGACGTTGAGCAAGAGGCGCCTCTCCCCCGAGAACTGCTCGAGGCCATACCCGCGGAGGCCGTTGCTTTCTCCGAGCTTCAAGAGCGAGCCCGGGTCCAGCCGCCAGCCGTGGTCGTAGGCCGCGTGAAGCACGAGCGTCTGACGCGGAAGGCCCGCGATGAAGAAGAGCGCGTCGCCGCCCGCGACGCGGTTCGAGTTGCTCTCGTTGATGAAGGCCGTCGTGTAGGACGCGCGCAGCAGCAGCAGCCGATCCTCCCAATCAAACCCCTTGCGGACCGTGAGGCCCGGCAGCACCTGCGACGCGGTGCTTCCCAGCGCGCGCAGCTTCGGAGCCCAGGACAACGTCGGGAAGATTCCGAGCCCCGTGTTGTAGTCCTCGTCTTGGGTGAACTTCTGCATTCGGCGCTCGGTCACGAAGTCGAGATCCTCCCAGTCCGCCCCGAGCTGCAGGAAGACGAGCTGCTCGTTCGCGGGCACCGAGGCCGGCCCGTGCGGCACGCGCGAGAACTCGACGTGCCGGTTCATGACCCCCGCGCGCACGCGTCGCGTACGCTCGGTCGAGGTGGCGAGCGCGACGCCCCAGCTCGCGCCGGCGAGCGTCGCGCTGCGCCGCGCATCCCCGGCGACGATTTGCCCGTCGTAAATGGTGGTTCTGGTGTCTTCGTAGCTCCCTCCCAGCGCGTAGGCGTGCCGCGTGATCGACGCGAAGAAGGGCCGGTCGAGCCCGAACGCGTACCTCCTCGTGTCGGGCCCTGTGGCCGCCGATATCGTCTGGCTCAGTTGGGAACGCCCGAGGAAGTGCGCGTCGCGCCATTCGATCGACTTCGTCGGGGTTCGTCCGTTCTGATTGTAGGCAGCGGACACGGCCTTGCCGCTGCCGAGCAGGTTTCGCTCGGTCACGCCCGCCTTCCACTCGGAGGCCCCCCCCGCGCGCTTGAAGTTCGCTATGAGCTCGAGGCTCCATGCGTCGTAGGTCCGCACGACGACATCCACGGTCCCGCTCGAGTTGACGACGGCGTCGGCGGACGCGTGGCGGATGATCGCGAGCTGCCTCAGGTTGCGCTCGGTCTCGCGCAGAAGGTTCGCGTCGTAGCGGTCGCCGACGGCGAATAGCAGCGCGCGCCGCACCACGCTCTCGCGCGTCGTCCGGTGAAGCTTGTTGGCCATGCGGTAGATCGGGAGCGACTCGGGATAGACGTTCGTGTTGAAGACGTCGAACGACTCGATCCGGATCGAGCCGATGACGAGGCCCGCGAGGTCTGTCGCGGGCTTGCGCGACTTGCGTCGGGCGGCCGCGCACGGGAGCGCGAGCGCGAGCACGGCGAGCGCCCCCACCGCGGCGACGAACAGAGGCCTCGCTTTCATCCGTGGGGCATTATAGTCGCGCGGCCGCCCGAGCGGACATGATCGAGCGGTGACAATTTATTTGCGCGGCCGTCATCGCGCCGCTACGCCGCGATAGTTATCCTGAGCTCCCATGTGGCCCTACGCCGGCGTCTTTCTCGCGTCGCTGATCGTGGACAGCATCCCGGTCTTCGCGCCTCCGGCCTGGACCCTGATGGTGGTCTTCGTCGTCAAATACAAGCTCGACGTCTGGAAGACCGTCGCGGCGGGCTCCTTCGGAAGCACGCTGGGACGCTGGTGCCTGAGCCGTTTCATGCCGAAGATCGCGCATCGTCTGCTCAACCGGCGAGAGAATGAGAACATCGCGTTCGCGGGCAGGAAGCTCGGCGGAAAGTTCTGGCCCGCGTTCACGTTCACCCTTCTCTACTCGCTCACGCCGCTCTCGACGACGGCGCTGTTCACTGCGGCCGGAGCGGCGCGCGTGAACCCCCTGCCGATCCTGCCCGCGTTTCTGATCGGAAAGTTCTTCAGCGACGCGGTCATGGTGTTCGCGAGCCGCGGAGCGATCCGCAGCTTCAAGGACGTCCTCGAGGGGCAGACGTCCCCGAAAGCGCTCGTCTTCACGGCGCTCGGATTGCTGCTTATCACCGCCACGCTCTTCATCGACTGGCGCGAGCTTCTCGACAGGCGCCGGCTGACGTTTCGCTTCAACATCCTGCGATGACATAACCGTTGCAGGTATTGCATGGGAAAGGCCCGGCGCGAGGATTAAACTGGAAAAGGCGAAGGGAGAGGTGGAGTTATGAGGCGACAATACGAGACTGTGACGGGAGCGTTCACCGCGTTGGGAAGGGCGGCGGACGATACCCTCGATATCGCCGGCGCGATCCGCTCGGGACGGCTGACGCGCCGCCAGTTCGACGAGTGGATGGAGAAGCGCCGGGACGAGGGCCAGGGGCTCGTGATCACGCTGCGCGACAAGGCCTCGGGCATGCTGCGGCCCGTCGAGATCGCGATGGCGCGCGGCGAGGAGCTGCTGCGTTCCGTGGCGCCCGCCCCCGTCTCGCGCCGGCGGCATTCGCGCCGCCGCCGGATCGCCGTGAGGCGGCACCGCAAGAGCAAGGCGAAGTGAGCCGCGCTCGCGTCCAAGGCACCACGCCGCTCTGGATTCCCGGCGAGACGCCGCGGGCCGCGCTCCGCGGCGGCGCGCGGGCGGACGTCTGCGTCATCGGCGCGGGCGCGGCCGGCCTCTGCGCCGCCTACGCGCTCGCGTCGGCGGGGCTCGGCGTCGTAGTTCTCGACGAACGCGAGCCCGGCGCCGGCGAATCGGGACGCACGACGGCCCACCTGTCCTGCGCGCTCGACAAGGGCTGGGTGGAAATCGAGCGGCTCCATGGCGCGGAGAACGCGCGCCTAGCCGCCCAGAGCCACGCGGTCGCGATCAAGCGCATCGCGAAGATCGCGGAGCTCGAGGAGATCTCCTGCGGTTTCGAGGAGCTCGACGGCCTCTCGTTCACGGAGGACGGGCGCGGCGAGGGGCTCGAGGCGGAGCTCGCCGCGGCGAGGCGCGCGGGCCTGCCGGTGGAATTCCTCGAGCGCGCGCCGCTCGACGCCTTCGACACCGGGCCCTGCCTGCGTTATCCGCGCCAGGGCCAGCTCGATCCAGCGCGGTGGCTCGAGGGCCTCGCGAAGGCGGTGGTTCGTCGTGGCGGCCGGATCTTCTCCGGGACCCGCGCGGTCGCGGTCCGCGGCGGCGAGCGCGCCGAGGTCGAGACGGAAGGCGGCGCGCGCGTGCGCGCGAGCTCGATCATCGTCGCGACCAACAGCCCCTTCAACGACCTCATCGCGGTGCACCACCAGCAGCAGGCCCGGCGCACCTACGCGATCGCGCTGGAGATGCCCGAGACGGGCGCTCCGAAGGCGCTTCTCTGGGACGACTCCGACCCGTACCACTACGTCCGCTCGCATCGGCCGCCCGAGGGGCCCCCGCTGCTCATCGTCGGAGGCGAGGACCATCCCACGGGCAGGGCGGACGACGGACTGGCGCGCTGGGCTCGTCTCGAGGACTGGACGCGCGCGCGCTTCCTCACGGCGGGCGCGGCGAGGGCGCGCTGGTCCGGGCAGATCGTCGAGCCCGCCGACGGCCTCGCGTTCATCGGCCGCAATCCGCTGGATCACCCGAACGTCTACATCGCGACGGGACACTCCGGCAATGGGATCACGTACGGCATGATCGCGGGGCTGCTGCTGAGCGACCTGATCACGGGCCGCCCCAACGAGTGGGCGTACGTCTACGAGCCCGGCCGGGTCACGCCGGAGGCCGCCCCCGCCTACGCCGAGGACGCCGTCGCCGCCGCGCTCCAGTACTCCGGCTGGGCGCTGCCCTCCGAAGGCCCGGCCCCCTGCGGCCTGTCGTCGGTCTGCCGGCACCTCGGAGGCCGCGTGCGCTGGAACTCCGCCGAGAGGAGCTGGGACTGCCCCGTGCACGGCGCGCGCTACGACGCCCGCGGCCGCGCCTTGAACGGCCCCGCGCCCGCCGATCTGGAGAAGCTGGCCTGACCATATGCTCGGCTCCACGCTGAAGGTCGGCCATCTGCGGCGCTACAAGGACATCGCGCTCCTGCTGCGCCGATACGCGCGCGCGGGCGCCGATCTCCGCGCCGAGAGCGACGGGATCGGCGTCGAGGCGGACGCCGCCGAGGCTCGATCCCTCGCGTCCGAGCTCGAGCGTCTGGGCCCGACCTTCATCAAGCTCGGCCAGCTGCTCTCGACGAGGCCGGATCTCCTCCCCGAGGTCCACCTCGAGGCCCTCGCGCGCCTCCAGGACAAGGTCGAGCCGTTCCCGTACGAACAGGTCGAGGCGATCATCGAGCAGGAGCTGGGCGCGCGCGCCAACAAGATCTTCCGCGTGATCGACGTCGAACCCGTCGCCGCGGCCTCTCTAGCGCAGCTGCACCGCGGCGAGCTGCGCGACGGCCGCGAGGTCGCGATCAAGGTGCAGCGCCCCGGCCTGCGCGAGATCATCAAGCCGGACATGGCCGCGATCGGGGAGGCCGCGGTTTTCATGGACCGCCACACGGACGTCGGCCGCCGCTTCGAGTTCACGCGGATCCTCGGGGAATTCCGCCGAAACCTGTACCGGGAGCTCGACTACAAGCAGGAGGCGATGAGCCTGCGCATGATCGCGGAGAACCTCGCGCAGTTCGACCGGCTCGTCGTTCCCGCGCCGCTCGAGGACTTCAGCACCGAACGGCTCCTCACGATGGAGTACATCGCGGGCCGCAAGATCACCGCGCTCACCCCGCTCGCGCTCAACGAGCTCGACGGCACGCCGCTCGCCGATCAGCTGTTTCGCGCTTACCTCAAGCAGATCCTGATCGATGGCTTCTTCCACGCCGACCCGCACCCGGGCAACATCGTCCTCGCCGACGACGGCCGCCTCGCGATCCTGGACCTGGGCATGACGAGCCGCGTCGGCCCCGACCTCCAGGAGAACCTGCTCGCGCTGCTTCTTGCCGTCGCCGCCGGGCGCAGCGACGACGTGTCCTCCATCGCGATCAAGATCGGCCGGAAGCGCGAGGGCTTCGCCGAGATCGAATTCCGCGAGCGCGTCACGCGCCTCGTCCTCGACAACCGCGACACCACCATCTCGCAGATGAGCGTCGGCCGCATCGTCTTCGAGATCTCGCGCGTGTCGGGGACCTACGGCCTGCGGCTGCCCTCGGAGACGACGATGATCAACAAGGCGCTTCTGAACCTCGACCAGATCGTCACGACGCTCGACCCCGACTTCGAGCCCGCCGCCGTCGTGCGGCGCGAGGCGGCCATCCTGCTCCGCCGGCGCCTCGAAAGCGGCCTGCTGATGACCGGCGTCACCGCGAGCCTGCTCGACGCGAAGAAGTTCGCCGAACGCCTTCCGGACCGGCTCGCGAAGGCGCTTGACGTGATCGGAGGCAACGAGCTGCGCGTGAAGGTGGACGCCGTCGACGAGAAGCTCCTGATCGACGGGATGCAGAAGATCGCCAACCGCATCGCGCTCGGCGTCGTGCTCGGGTCGCTCATCATCGGCGCGGCGCTGATGATGCGCGTCGAGACCCGCTTCAGGCTCTTCGATTATCCGGGGCTCGCGATCATCCTCTTCATGAGCGCCGCGATCGCCGGCGTCATGCTCGTCGCGAACATCCTCTATTACGACGAGAAGAGCCGGGCGCACCTGCGCGGCTCCGACGTGGCGAAGCGACATGACTGAGGTACAAAGCCGTCACGAGCCCTCCATGGGCATTCCCGCCGCGTCTTGGCATCCTACTCCCATGATATCCGAAACGATGGAACGCCGAGCCTCGCCCGGCCTGTCGGTCGACTACCCGCAGGAAGGCGAGACCGTCTCCTCGCGGGGCTATACGATCCGGATCGCGGGTCAAGCCCTGAACGTCGAGATCGCGATCGACGGCGACGAGTGGCGGCCCTGCCGCCGCGCCGCGGGCTACTGGTGGTTCGACTGGACCGGCTACGTGCCCGGACGCCATCAGCTCCTCGTCCGGGGCCGCCCGGAGACCGGCGAGGGCTACACCTTTCGTACGTGCCGCTTCAAGAGCGAGGAAACCTAGTATGAGAACGAAACATGCCGGTCACAGGGGAGGTTCGATGACGACGATCCAGAGGACGACGAAGAACATGACGAACGATATCAGCAACCGGTTCAAGCGGCGCGGTAGCGAGCTGCTCGACGACGCTCAGGACCAGGGCCAGCGCGCGCTGCGTAGCTCGCGGACTTGGATCACCAGGAACCCCGGGGCCGCGGTCGGATACGCCTTCCTCGCCGGCGCCGTCTTGTCCTTGGTATTCGGCCGCCGCAAGAACGTCGTCCGCGAATACTAGCCGCTCCCGCCCGGCCGCGCGCGCCCTCGGAGCGCGCGCGGCCCGGCTATTCTTTTGGGACCTGGGGCCTGGCCCGGCAAACCGCGACATAGTAAAAATCGCCTTCGTAACCTCACCCCGCCATATAGCGTTGCGCCGTCCGCGGGGAAATATTTAGCCACCTTGCCGTCGAACTGAGAGAATGGCCCGCTAGATTGGAATCTTTCACAAAAAGCTTTCTCGCCGCGATGACCTCGATCGTCCTCCGGTAGGATCGCAAGTGTTCAACGCTGACCCCCGTTGAGGCGGTGACCGTCGACCCGATGACGTCAAGTGCGGCTTTAGCGGCATCGGGCTTCGTCGTATCGACCTTTCTCGCGGATTTAGGCCAGGGGTCGAAGTCCATGACCTCTGTTCCAATCTCCTCGCCCGGAACGTAACTCGACCACGGCCAATGTCCCGGCGAATCGACAAGGCCGGCTCGAACCGGATTCATGTGGATATAGCGAATAAGGCCGACCAGGTAACGGTCATCGGTGCAGAGGATCTCATCGTGCCTGCCGCCAAACACGTGTCCGATGCGATCATGACGATGGTTGAACATCGTGCAGTAGCTCGACAGCAGCCAGTGCATCGCCGTAGACAGCGGAATTGGCCCCACCTGTATCGCGAAATGGAAGTGATTTCCCATCAGGCAGTACGTAATTATCCGTACGGAAAATTTCACTTCCATGCGGCGCATCATAGCGAGAAAATCGACGCGGTCGCGGTCGTCGATGAAAATGATGCGTCCTTCCACGCCGCGGGCGTAGGCGTGGTATATGGCACCTGGAAAGTAAATTCGGGGTTGGCGGGGCACCTTATCATACGATCGAACCCCCTCATTTGTTCCGTATGACAATGTCGTAGTCTGCCGGGCCAGGCCCCAAATATGTCGCTACTCCCCCCGGTCGCGGAGGCTCTTGAGGGACACGAACTCGTAGCCGTTCGCGCGGATCGCGTCGATGATGGACGAGAGGCGCTCCGCCTCGCCGGGGCGGGCGATCAGCTGCGGGTGCCAGAAGAACGACGCCCAGCTGTCGCGCACGACGCTCATGCCCCGCGCCGACTGGCCGATGTCGCCGGGCGACTCGTAGCCCCAGTGGGAGCCGGGCATCGCGACGAAGCCCAGGTTCTCGGGCCATACGAACTGCCCGTAATGATCCTTGTAGATCGTATACGGGAAGAACTGGCTGATGTAGACGGGCGCCTCGCCCGGCCGGCGTCCCGCGATCAGGTAGCAGACGCGCTGCACGACGCGGTCGAAGTAGCGGCCGAACACGAAGTAGTCGTCGGGAGACGCGGCGTAGTGCGGCGTAACCCAGGCGAGGGTCGAAAGCCCCGCCTTGATGAGGAGCCGCTTCGCGCTCACGACGCGCCCTCGCGCGAACTCCCTCGAGTCCTGGGTCAGCGGCAGCTGCGCGCACCGGTCCCAGAACTCGTAGCCCGCTCCAGATCCCAGCGCCGCGCACGCCGCGGTGCCCGCGACGTCGTGAGTGTAGCCGTGCAGCAGCAATTCTCCTCCGTTGTCCTGCGCGTAGCGCAAGGCTTTCATGAACGCCGGCTTATCCGTGAGCGATATTCCGTCGGATTCGCTCTTTCCCGGCGCCACGTACATCGGGATCAGCGATATCGCGAACGGCACGTTCTTTTTCTTGAGCAGGTCGATCGTCCTATAGAGGAGCTTGAGGTCATAGTTCGGATGGATGTCCTCGAGCCGAACGAGCGCGTGCCGCGCCGTTCCGCGCGGCGGCAGCCCGAGAAAGTCGAAGAGCAGGTCCGTCACGATCAGGTAGCGGTCCTGCGGGTCGATGTAGACGAAAGGGTTGTCCGCGACGTAGAAAAAGCCGTCATGCTCGACGACGTAGGGCGTCGTCTCGGACGTGACGGAATGCGTCGCGGTCGACAGGACTCGTCCGAACGCGGTCTTCACCAGCATGATCTCCGGCGCGCCGATAAGGTCGCCGGTCGTCTCGAGCGCGGCGACCTTCGTGAAGCGCCGGCCCTTGTAGTCGAAGAACCGGTAAAAGCCGGGGATCTTCCCCGGCGCCGCGGCGTCGGCCACGCGGTTATCGATAAAATTGAATCCGGTCCGGCGCGCGAACGCGCCGCCGCCCATGCTCTTCTCTAAATGCCAGATCCCGTAGTTGAGCCAGAGAAAGGGCCGCTTATAGGCCGCGACGTCGCGCAGGAAGGCCTCCGGCATCACGGTGCCGAAATCGCTGCCCATATAGGCGGCGCGGTCGCACTCGGCGAGCCCTCCGGAGCGGTAGCTCGCGATCTCGACGCGGCTGACGGAGACCTCGCGGAAGTGTCCCAGCAGATTCTCGAGCATGATCGCGTGGAGGCGGCCGTTGCTCGAGCGCTCCGGCGAGCCTTCGAAGTATATGCACGTCTTGAGCGAGCCCGGCGCGGGAGTCCCCCCGAACGCGGTGCCGGCGGCGAGGATCAGCAGCAGGGCTAGGCGCATGGACGATTTTCGCACAACCCATCCTGACGAGACAGCGTCGCGGGGCGACGTCAACGTGACGAATTTGTGCCCTAATGCGGCGCTAATACCGGTTGAACCACTCGAGGAACGTCGCGGCGCCGCGGCTTTGCTGCGTGCTTCCCTGGCTCCCGACCTCGCTCATCAGCGCCCAGTGGCGGGCGAGCGGCTTGCGGACCGTGAGCTGGCGGCTCTGGTCGAAGTCGCTGCCGAGCGTCAGGTTCGCTCCGCCGGGCAGGCGGAGCTTGACGGAGGTGGTCTTCGTGGCGGAATCGTAACCGACGTGCTCGATCGGCGTGGCGCCGAACAGGTAGAGCGAGGCGAGGCCGAACGCGCGGCTCTCGAGCGCGGTCTCGGTGTTGTTGACGGAGGCGGTCTGCTCGATGTCGAGCTCGTCGGGGCTCTTGCCGAAGATCAGCAGCGCGATGATGTCCTCGCGCTTGAGCGGCGGGACGCTCGCGAGCTCGACGCGCGGGCGCTCCGTCGTGCCGAGGATCATGATATGGATGTCGACCGAGGGCGTTTTGTAGACGACGAGGCCCTCGAGCTCGGCGACCATGGAGGAGGACGAGAGCGCGACGTTGAAGTGGTCGACCTTCGCGCGGCGGCGGAAGAGCTCGATGTCGAACGCTCCCGCCGAGACCTTTCCCCTCGCGGCCGCGGGAGGATAGGTCGCGACGAGATCGAGCGCGACCGGGACGGGATCCTTCGCGAGATTCGAGAAGAGGAAGACGGGCTGCTCCGTGCGGATCGAGAGGCGCGAGCTCAGGGTGAGCGGGCGGCGCCGGGTCTCCGGCCCCGTGAAGGCCGAGTGCGCGAGCGGCTTCGCGGGCTCGGGCTCGGACGGCGCGGACGGCGCGCCTCCGGGCGTGATGCGGGGATCGACCGTGATCTTCGGCGTGCCGCCGACCTCGAGGCGAGGAAGCTCGAGGGCGATGTCGCGAAGCATGAGCTCGCCCGTATGCTGGATCGAGCGGGCGCCCCCGCCCGCGAACGCCGTGAAATTCCCGGCGGCGCGCGCGCGCAGGCGCTGGCGCTTCCCGGACAGATCCGACGTCAGCGCGTAACGGACCGTTTGAGAAGGCGCGCGCGGGTCTCCGCTCGAGAGCACGGACAGCTCCAGCGGGCCGTGGAGCACGTGGATCGGGGCGGGCACCGGCCATGAGCTCTCGCGCAGGAAGGCGACCAGGTCGTCGAAGCGCGGGACTCGCACGGCCGCGCGCGAATCCTGACGCAGGGAGAACTCGGAGAACGGGCGGGATAGACGGCCCGAAACGGCGACGTCGACGCCGCCGGTGATCCGGTACCAGGCGAGCACCGGATCCAGCGACGCCGACAGCGACGCCGACAACTGCTCGCCTCTGATCGAGCCCCGGGCCCGGAGGTCGCCCGCGGCCAGCTTCAGGTCGGGGAAGCGCGGATCCGGGGTGGCGCGAGGAGAGACGGAGTAGCGGCAGGACGTTTCCAGCGACCGCGAGTCGGGGACGGCGGAGCCGCGGCAGCGCGACAGGCGGAAGGATCGGATCGGTCCCGTGGATAGGACGACCTCGACGGCGCCAGAGCCCTCGTAGCGGGCAAGACGGCGGCGGACGGACATGGAGGCGCGCGCGCGGCCGACGCGCGGGGAGTTCGCTACGAGCACCGCCTCGAGGAAGGTGGGAGGCGCGGGCGCGAGGAAGAGGTCCGTGGTTCCGGCGAGCGAGGCGGACAGGCGGCGGGAGCCGAGGCGCGGGGTGCGGAAGATGACGTCGGCGGAGGCGGCGAGCGGGGTGGAGGAGCTGGGCGACAGCGACGCGGAAACGACGCCCTCGACCTCGGAGGTCGGGGACTGGAACGTGAAGGACGGCAGGTCCAGGGAGAACGCGCGGACCGGGATCAGGAACAGCCCGGCGGGCGGCGGCTTCGCCGCCTGGCCCGCCTCGGAGCGAGTGAGGTCGACGGATACGGAATCGCCGACCAGCGTAAGATTGTCGAGCGATTCGAGGTGAGGGCCGTTCCGGTCGTAACGGACCACGACATTCACCTCCACGCGGCGAAAACAGCCCGTGAACGTTCCGTGCTTGTCCGCGGCGCAGAAGCCCTCCGAACGTAAAACATATCTGTGCCTGCGCCGCCCGACGGCGGCGGCGGTGAAGGACAGCGTCGACCACGACGGGGAGTACGATTTGCCGGCCATTACGAGCAAAATGCCCGCGGTACGGCTGGTCAGGAAAAACTCCGGACGAGCCATGAAGATCGCCGCTATCGCGGCGGACGACAAAACCGTAACGGCGACAGATACGATAAAGCGTCTTAGCCACTTTTTCAAAATTCGCGTCCATAGCTGAAAAAGAACTGCCAATGGCGGCGGCCCGGAAGCGTGGCCGGATCGCGCCGCCAGATCAGGCTTCGCGCGAAGGTCATCCGAAATGAGCCGATATAGGTCGGCCAGCGCACTCCGAAGCCGGGAGCGTAGTATACGTCCGGATCCAGATGCAGGGACGCGCGGCCGGCCATCGCGACGTCGAGGAACGCCAAGGGCTGGATCTTCAGGGGCAGGATGTCTCCGGCGCGGAGCTCGAGGCCCTGGTAGACCCCCGAAAGGAAGCCTCGCTCGTCGCCTAGCTCGCCCGGGCCGACGCCCCTGAAATCCGAATCGCCTCCGATGAAAAATCTCATCGCGACGGGCAATTCCTGCAGAGCCACGTCGCGATCGCCCACCATCACAGTGCCGATCCAGCCTCTCGTGCCGACGATCAGCAGCGGCGGATCGAACCGGCCCACGTTCCAGAGCTTCTCCGTCTCGAGGCGCAGGCGATGGGCGGTGAGCTTCGAGCTTATCTGCGATACGCGTGAAGCGGTGTCGAGCCCCGCGTGGAACCCCGTGTGGGGCTCGCGCAGGAAGTACTCGAACAGGTGGCTCGTCACCTCGACATGCGAGTTGAATGTCTGGAAGTACGAGTCCTGCGGGCCGATGCCGCGCCGCGTGTCGGCGTACTCGAGCGCGGGGCCCGCGCGCGCCTCGACGTGGACGGTCTGGTCGTCCCACGTGAGCGCGGGCGCGAAGGCGAGCTGCGAGGAGACGGCCTCGAAGCGGGGCGCGTCGCTGCGAGCGGCGACCCACGAGGGCACGAGGTGCAGGCGGGATTCCGGGCTCAGGTAAAAGCGCATGAACGCGTTCAGGGACTGCTCCCGGCGCGAGGCGTAAACGGTCGCCTCGACGGTGCTCGCGCGCCAGCCGATGCGCGAATGGTTCCAGCGCGCGCGCGCGCGCGCGAAGCCCTCCGTGTCGATGCCCACGCCCAGGCGGATCAGTCGCGGCGGCCCCACCGCCGCCCGGTGGACGATGCGCACCCCGTCCGTTCCGCAGGTCACGTCGTAGGAGGAGTTAAGAAACAGCGCCTCGCTCACGACGCGATTGGAGGTGAGCGTGAGCAGGCGCTGGTCGATCGGCCGGTCCCGACGGAAGGCCTCGAAGCGCCGGAAGATCGCGGGGTCGACTCCGGAGATCTTGGGCGCCTCGATCGGGTCGGCCAAGCTCGTCTTTCCCCCCAGGAAGCGCGCGCGCACGATCCCCGCCGTCGAGTCGCCCGACATGACGACCTGCGGGCACGGATAGCCCTGGTTTCGCAGCTCCGAGCCGAGGTCCCCTTTGACCTTGTCGAGCGCAGCGGGCGTCAGCGGCTTCCCGACGATCCGCCGCTTCTTGCTCAGGTCGATGCCCGCGGGCAGGTTGTCCCCTTCGAGGCGCGTGATCATGGTGCGCGGCCCCGGATCCACGATGAGCTTGCCGTCCTTCACCGCGAACGCCGGCCGATGAAAGGCGCGCTGCTGGAGGAACGCCGTGAGAAACCGCCGCGCCTGCTCGCGCGGCACCTCCCGCCAGCCCTCGCTGTCGGGATCCCCGCACACGAGCCCGCGCTCGACGGCCGTGAGCGCGAACCTGGTCCCTATGAAAGTTATCCCCGGACAAACTAGCACCTCATCCGCGGCTCTGAGCCGCGACTCGGCCGAAAACAGCAGTGCCAGCATGAACGCGGCTCTATGCACCGTCGCTGACTTCAACGCCGAAGCGGCCCGCGATCTCGGGCCACAGCTCGAGCAGCGATATCAACACGGCCGCCAGGAGGGGCCCGACAAAGATGCCCAGGATGCCGCACATGTCGATCGCGGAGATGATCGCGATGAGGCCGATCAGCGGATGGAGGCCGCTGCGCCCGTTGAGCACCAGAGGGCGCACGAGATTGTCCACCACGCCGGCGAGGACGCCGAACACGATCATCATGGCCATCGGGAACATCTCGCCCTGCGAGTACAGATAGCCGACCCCCGCCGCCGCGGCCGGCAAGCTGCCGATCATCGGAAGCCAAGCGAGGAAGAACGTCCCCGCCCCCGCGACGAGCGCCGCCGGGACCCCCAGGATCAGGTACGCCGCGAGGATCACCGTCGCCTGGGCGGCGGACGCCGCGAACCCCGCCAGCACCGTGGAACGCGCCATGTCGACGAACGTACGCCGCAGCTTGTCCTGCACGTCCGCCTCGAAAACGGCGCGGCTCAGCACGAAGTCGACGAAGGCGCGTCCATCAAGGAGAAAGAAGAAGAACGCGACGAGCGCTAGAATCATCTGAAGCAGAAACTGCGGCACGGCCTTCGCGAACTCGAGCAGCGCTCCGCTGACCGCCATCCCCGCGGAGCGGATCGACTCCTTGATCCTCGTGTTCACTTCCTCGGGATTTCCCATGGCGCGCGCCATGGGCAGGCGGCCCAGCGTGCGCGTGAGCATCCCGGGCGAGAATTCCTTGAGCTCCCCCAGCTCCTTGCCGACGGCAACGCCCTGGCGCGCCGCCAGGAAGAGAAACCCTGCGAGCGGCCCCAGCACGAGCAAGAGCATCATGACCGTGCTGATGGAGGCCGCGGTCCGGCGCCCCACGCCGTGCGCCTTCAGTCGCTCATAGACGGGCCGCGCGATCAGCGCGAGCAGGCCGCCGAAAAAGAGCGACAGCACGAACGGCCCGATCATCCAGAGGAACACGGCGGAGAGCGCGAACAGCGCGACCAGAAACGCGACGAAATGCGCGCGGTTCGTCCGTTCGCGCTTCGAGGAGGCGATCACGATCATGCGGCCATTGTCGCTCCGAAAGCCGCACCCCCGCCACGGAGGGCGGGTGACATGATTATGACGCGAAGGTCAGCGTTTGGGGAACAGGCGCACGACGAGGCCGGCGGCGGTTCCGTCCGGATCCACCCCCAGCCTTTCGAGGCCGCGGCGCGCGGTGTCGCGCGTCGGCCGGACGCCCTCCGCGAACTGCTGGAAGGGCGGCTTGCCCGACTTCTGGGGCATCGTATAGCCTAGAAAGAGCGCGATCGCGACGAGGAACGCGAGCTCGAGCCCGATCTTCGCGGCGCCGCTCCCGAAGTCGAGCACCTTATCCATCGCCCAGATGCCTACGGCCCCGCCCGCGACCAGCGACAGCGCCATCGCGTGATACGCGGCCCCGGTCCACTCGGGATAGCCGAGCACGATCAGCGCGTACACGCCGAGCCCCAGGACCAGGCTGCGGATCAGCGCCACGAGGCCTCCGATTTGAGCGTCAGGTGGATCTTGAGAAACCGCTCCCCGAAGTCCGACGGTAGCGCCGGAAACGGCGAGGCGGCCTGCACGGCCTCGACCGCGGCCTGGTCGAACGCCGCGTCGCCGGAGCTCGACTCCATCCTCAGGTCGGTGAACGCGCCGTTCCTCATGATGGAGAACACGACGATCCCCTCGCCCGACGAGCCCGGCATGCGCTTCTGCCACGCCGCCCACAGCATCTGCCGGACCTGGCTGATGTACCACGGATACGGAAAATTCGGCAGGTCGGTCGCGATGCCCGCGGCGCTGCCGGGCATCCCCGCGGCGGCGCCGGGCGCGCCCGTCATCGCCGACGGCGTCGGCGGGAGCAGCGAGGGCTTGACCGCCGGCTTGCGGTCGATCCAGCCCTTGAGCAGAGAGGGCCGGGGCAGCGCGACCGGAGTCCGTTTATCGGCGGCGAAGCTGTCCTTCTCCGCCTGCTGGGCCGGCTTCGCCGGCCCACCGTCCGGCTCCGCCGGACGTGCGTCTGCGAGCGCGGCGGGTCCCGCGCTCTGGATCACGGCGGGACCGCCGACGAAATCGATCATGTACACCTTGTCGGACTTCTTCAACGCCGAAGGCACGTAGAAAGCGGCGGCGATCAGCAGCGCGGCGTGCATCCCCGCGGAGCGCGCCAGGAACGGCTTCAGCGCTTCGCTCATTGCTCGTTGGGCGTGACGCCGATCCCGAGCTTCCCGACGCCGAGCTTCTTCGCGTAGTCCAGGATCGTGACGACCTTCTCGACGGGCGTCAGGCGATCGGCCTGCACGAGCACGGTCTTTCCGCCGGCCTTCGATAAGCGCAGCGTCATCTCGCGCTCGACGCGCTCCCATCTCACGGCGATGCCCTCGATCGTGACGGCCCCGGTCCTCGAGATCTGGATCGTGACGGCGGAGTCGCTCTCGGCGGGCGCGCCGGACGAGGCCTTGGGCAGCTTCACCGTGAGCTGGTGATTGACCAGGATCGGCGTGAGCACCATGAAGATGATGACGAGGATCAGCGAAACGTCGATGAGCGGGACGAGGTTCATCTCCGCGAACACGCGGCGGCGCCTGGACCCCGGCTTGTCGACGTGCATTTAGCGGTGGGTGCGCTCGGCGAGGCCGTCGAGGACTTCGTCGATCATCCAGCGCAGCTCCTCCTCGAACCGGCTGATCTTCTGGTTGAAGTGGTTGAAGGCGGCGACGGCGGGGATGGCGACGAGCAGGCCGGCGGCGGTGCAGATGAGCGCCTCGGAGATGCCGACGGCGACGAGGCCGGGTCCCGCGCCGGCGGCGTTGGCCAGGTCCTTGAAGGCGCGCATCACGCCGAGGACGGTCCCGAACAGGCCGATGAACGGCGCTACGGACGCGATGGTCCCTAGAGTCGAAATCCCGCGCTCGAGCTCGGAGACGGCTCGCTGCGCGGAGCGCTCGGCGCCGCGCTTGCGCTCGTCGCGGTTGCTGGGGCCGGAGAGCACCGCGGTGACGACGCCCGCGGCCAGGCCTTTATGGGACTTGGCCAGCTGGGCGGCGTCCGGGAGCTTGCCCGCCTCGGCGGCGGCGCGCACCTTCGCCAGGAACTCGGCGGCTCCGCCGGTGGACCGCTTGAAGAACTTATACCGCTCCCAGATGAGGGCGACGCAGTAGACCGAGAGCAAAAGCATGAAGACGAGTACTGGTCCGCCCGCGACGAGGATCTCTTTGATGCCGGCCTGTTGTCCCATGGGCGGCATTATACCTACTATACGCGCTCCGATGAAGAGAGTGGTGATACGCGTTCCCGGCGGACATGACGCGCTTGAAATCGTCGACTCCGACGATCCTTCTTGCGGGCCGGGCCAGGTGCGCGTGCGCGTGCGCGCCGCGGGGATCAATTACGCCGACACGATCGTCCGCGAAGGCTGGTACGAGGCCGCTAAGGGAAAATATCCGTTGACGCCGGGATTCGAGTTCGCGGGCGTGGTGGACGAGAGCAATTCCCCCGTTTTTAAGCCGGGAGATTGGGTTTTCGGTTTTGCCCGCTTCGGCGGTTATTCCTCGATTCAGGTCGTGGATGCTTCGCATCTGCGCCCCATCCCTTCCGGCTGGTCCTTCGAGGACTGCGCCGGCGTTCCCGCGGTCCACTTCACCGCGTACCACGCTCTTCATAAGGTCGCTCATGTCGCCGCGGGAGAGACGGTCCTTATCCACTCGGCCGCGGGCGGCGTCGGCACGGCGCTCCTGCAGCAGGCGAAGCTCGCGGGCTGTAAAACCGTCGGCGTGGTGGGCTCGTCCGCGAAGGCTTCCGTCGCGCGCTCGTTCGGCGCGGACTCGGTGGTTATCCGCGGCGATTCTCTCTGGAAGGATATCGACGCGATCGAGCCCCATGGGTTCGACGCGATCTTCGACGCGAACGGCGTGACGACGCCGCGTCCGGGATTCGAGCGCTTGAAGCTCGGCGGCCGCCTCGTCATCTACGGCTTCGCTGAGATGTTCCCGCGCGGCGCGCGCCCGTCGAAGCTGTCCCTCGCTTGGAGCTGGTTCAAGGTCCCGCTGTTCAACCCGCTCAAGATGACGGCGGCGAACCGCTCGGTCGCGGGCTTCAACGTCGTGTTCCTCACCGACAAAGCCGAGCTGGCGAAGGACGGCTTCGACGCGATCCTCGGGTGGATGCGGGACGGCTCCTTAAAGAAAGCGCCGGTCTCGGCTTTCCCCGTGGAGCGTGCGGCTGACGCTCATCGGGCGCTCGAGACCGGCGATACGGTCGGGAAGCTCGTGCTGACGTTCCCGGCCTAGACTAGCGAACCTTCGTCATCCACTTGTCCTTCAAGTTGGTGTCGATGAAGGTGCTGAGGCCCTTTCCGGCGACCGCGAGGGTCTTCATCTTCTCGATGTTGCCGGGGGTCGCGCTCTGGTTGGAGTAGATGTAAACCGAGTTGTCGACGAAGCGGACGGTGACGCGGTCCTTGAGGATCTCGTAGCGGACGACCTTGGAGGCCTTGGAGAGGTTCTTGTAGAGGGCGAGGCGGCGGGGGCGTTTCGGGGTGTTCATGGGTCTATTATGCCAGATTCGAGAGGGGCCGCCAAGCGATTTCACGAGAGGGCTGACTTCCGCCGATTTATTAGGTCAACTATCCTTAAGGACAGCCGCACTGGAGAAATCCATGAAAGATGTCAACGTCGTGTTCTCAGGCTCGTCCGCGATCGTCGAGCTCCTCACTCCTGAAGCGAAGAACTGGTACGCCGACAACGTCCCCGGCGCCCCCGCCGTCTCCTCCAATTCCCTCGTCCTCGGCCTCATCACCGCCGAGGACCTCGTCAAGAAGATGGTGAAGGGCGGCCTGCTCGTCGCGCGCGAAGAGGGCTAGGATCAATGAAGACGACCTTCCTGCTTCTGATCGCGACGATCGCGAGCGCCGCCCTTCCGCGCTCCACCGCCCCGCAGCCCGGCCCCACCCTCGAAGCCCCTCCCGGCTGGAGCGACCTGAAAGCCGAAGGCAAGCTGCGCGACGGCGCCATCATCCTCAAAGGCCCCGAATCCGCTTCGTTCATCGTCAAGCGCGCCCCCGACGCCCCCTTGGATAACCCGGCCGGCGTCAGGGGCTTCTTGAACGACGTCCTCGGCGGCGTCCGCGAAGCGAGCAAGCAGGATTATCGCGGCAGCAACCGCGTCGAGACGCGCGTGTTCCGCAACGGCCTCACGGCCCAGCTCCTGAAAGCCCAGCTCAACGGCGAGGACCGCCTCGTGCTGGCGCTGTTCTCCGCCGCCGGCGGCACGCATCTCGCGGTGCTCTCGAGCCGCGCCCCGGAGGCCATGCTGCCCGCGCTGCTCGGCAATATCCAGCTCGGAAAATTGGAAGGCGCCATCCAGTCGAGCGGCGTCGCGCGCAGCCTCGACGGCCAGTTCGAGATCGCCGTCGGCGGCGGCCTGCGCGGACGCGCGCTGCTCGACGCCGAGGTCGCGAGGGGCTTCGTGCTCGCCATTCAAGGCTCCGGCTCCGAGGTGCTGTTTCAGAAGCTCGCCGAGGCCGACGCCACCAAGCCCGCCGAGCAGGCCGCCATCGTGCGCGAGATGGCCGCCGCGTCCGCCGACGTCGCGCCCTCCAAGGCCGCGGAGGTGAAAGCCGCCCCCACCGCCGCGGGGCCCATCGGCGTCTACTCGTGGGCGCCCGCCCTCGCCAACGACAAATTGTCCGTCGGCTACCTCCCGTGGGGCTATTGGGGCTACCAGGTCTTCGGACGAGGACCTTCCGCCGACGAGCTCACCGTCGGAGTGCTCGCCGCCCTCAAGGCCGGGCCCCGGGCCGTGCCGGGCCTGCTCGCCAACACGCCCCAGATCCCGATCTCGAGGGAGATCCCCCAACGGCGGCTCTACCAAGGAGCCGGCGCCCTCGTTTTTCTCGCGGTCGCGATGCTGGTATGCAGCCGGAGCCGAAAAAGCGCTAATCTACCCGGATGACCGAGAACGGCGACGTTAAGAAAGCGGAACGCCTGCGCGAGGCGCGCGCCGCCATCCTGGACCAGCTCGGGCGCGTGATCATCGGGCAGCAAGGCACCGTCGAGGAAGTGCTGATCGCGCTGTTCGCGCGCGGACATTGCCTGCTGCAGGGAGTTCCCGGGCTCGCGAAGACGCTGCTGGTGACGAGTCTGGCGCGCATCCTGGATCTGCAGAGCTCGCGCGTGCAGTTCACGCCCGACCTGATGCCCTCCGACGTCACCGGAACGGAGATCCTGCAGGAGGATCCGGTCACGCGCGCCCGGACGCTGCGCTTCGTCAAAGGGCCCGTGTTCGCGAATTTCGTGCTCGCCGACGAGATCAACCGCACGCCCCCCAAGACGCAGTCGGCCCTGCTTCAGGCGATGCAGGAAGGCCAGGTCACCGCGGGCGGGCAGACGCTGTCGCTGCCCAAGCCTTTCTTCGTGATGGCGACGCAAAATCCGATCGAACAGGAAGGCACGTACCCGCTCCCGGAAGCGCAGCTCGATAGGTTCTTTTTGCAGTCGCTGCTGGGTTATCCCACCGCCGACGAAGAGAAGAGGATCGTCACCGAGACCACCGGCGCGCTGGCTCCCGATTTGAAGCCCGTGCTGACGGCGGCCGAGGTGCTGGAGCTGCAGGACCTCGTGCGGCGGGTGCCCGTGCCCGGGCCGGTCGTCGACATGGCCGTCAAGCTCGTGCGCGCCACCAGGCCCAAGGATCCGCTCGCGTCCGAGCAGGTCAAGCAGTGGGTGTCTTGGGGCGCCTCTCCGCGCGCGAGCCAGGCGCTCGTGCTGGGCGCCAAGGCGAGGGCCCTGCTGGAAGGAAGGCTCGTCGCGTCGGCCGAGGATTTAATTCGCGTCGCGAAGCCCGTGCTGCGGCACCGGCTAGTGCTGAACTATCAAGCCGAGGCCGAAGGCGTCCTCGCGGACGACCTCATCGGGCGCCTGATAGATGAAGTGGCTTGATCCCGCCTCGCAAGCCCGCTTAAAGGGCCTCGTGATCTCCCCCCGGCGCGCGTCGGGGCTCTCCGGCGCGCCGGGAAAGCACCGCACGCTGGCGCGCGGACACACGCGCGACTTCGCGCAGCACCGGCCCTATTCGTACGGCGACGAGTCGCGCACCATCGACTGGAAGGCGTACGCGCGCCTCGACCGGTTCTACGTGAAGGAGTTCCGCGCCGAGGACCGCATCCCCGTGTTCGTATTGTTGGACCGCTCCGCCTCGATGGCCTACGCGGGTGAGGGCCGGCCGTCGAAATTGGACCTGGGGCGGCGCATAGCCGCGGGGATCGCGTGGCTCGCGCTCGCGCAGGGCGACGAGGCGGGATTGGTCACGTTCTCGACCCGCGCGTCTCTCGCGCTGCCGCCCCGCGCGGGCGCCGCGCAATTGGGAGCGTTCGACGACGCGTTGACGGCCGCGACCGCGGCCGAGGAAACGGATCTCGCGAAGGCTATCGAGTCGGCCGCGGAGGCGCTTCCGCGCCGAGGTCTTGTCGTTTTGATTTCCGATCTCATGGGCGACACCGCCGGAGCGCTGAAGGCGGTGCGCGCGCTGGTGGCGCGCCGAAACGAGGTGATGGTGTTGCGCACCCTCGATCCGGACGAGCGCGACTTCCCGTATGAGGGCCCGTGTTTGATGGAAGGCCTTGAAGGCGGCGCGCCGATCTACGTCGACGCCAGAGAGGCCGCGCCCGCCTACAGGGAGGCGTTTTCAAAGCAGGCCGATGCCTATTCGGGCTCGCTCCGACGGTCGGGAGTCTCATATGTGGTGGCGGAGACCAGCGGCCATTGGGAGGCGGCCTTAGGCCGTTTGCTCTCGCGATGAGATTCGGCTTTCCCGCCGCCTTATGGGCGCTGCCGTTGGCCGGCCTTCCGGTTCTGCTCCATCTGTTGTCGCGCCGCGCCGCAAGGCGCATTCTGTTTTCCGATCTAACACTCCTCCGCGCGGTCGACGCCCGCGCGCGGCCCAAGGCTCGTCTCAGGGAGATTCTTCTGATGGCCGCGCGCTGCTCCCTGCTCTTATTGCTGATCCTCGCCGCGGCCGCGCCCGCGCGCCGCGGCGACGCCGCCGCGGGCGGCGAAGGCACGGATCTGGTCCTGCTGCTGGACACGAGCTACTCGATGCGCGCTCGCGACGGCGTCCGCGAGCGCTTCGACGCCGTCCGCGACGCGGGCCGCGGGCTGTTGAAGTCGTTATCTCCCGGCGACCGCGTCGCCGTCGGCCTCTTCGACGACGCGCTGAAGGCGAAGCTGGCGTGGGGCGACCTCCAGGCCGCCGACGCCGCTTTAGCCGCCGCGCGCTCGGGGTGGCGCGGCACGAACACAGCGTCGGCGTTGTCCGCCGCGAAAACGCTGCTCGAGGAGAGCCCTCGCGGCCGCCGGCGCGCGGTCGTGGTTCTCGGCGACGGCGCGGAGCACGGCCTGCGCGCGACGGCGCCTTCTCCGGCGCAAGGCGCAGCCGTTTTGGGCCTCAAATTCCCGCCGGCGCCGAACTCCTGGCTGTCATCGGCGGCCCCGGCCCCGGATTCGAGCGCCCGTTCCCCCCGTTTGGAGGTCAAACTCGGCGCGTCCGGCTCTCCCGCGCAGGCTCCTCTCGATCTGTGGGTCGGGGAGCGCCGCGCGGGCTCCACCTCGATCTCCGCGCCGGCGGGCGGAGAGGGCCGCGCGATGCTCGCTCTCCCGTCGCCCGAGGATCCGGCGGCTCCCGCGTGGGCGGGGCGCGTCGCCTCGCGTCCCGATGCGCTCGCCGTCGACGACGAGTCGTTTTATTCGATCGCGCACCGGCCTTCCCCCCGCGTGCTGGTGCTCTATTCCGATCCCGCTTTCTTCCGCGCCGGCAAAGCCGGTTGGTTCCTGCGCGAGCTGTTCGGAGGCGCGCGCGAGACGCTCGCCGGCCGCGAGGCCGATTTCCTGGAGGCCGCGCGCTGGAACGAGGCCAATCTCGCGAAGTACGGGACCGTGCTCGTCGCCGACGCGTACCGCGCCGCGCCGGGGCTTTCCGCCGCCCTCGAGGCGTTCGCGACGCGCGGCGGCGGCGTATGGATGATTCCGGGCGCGCGCGCAAGCGAGGCCGATCTGGCGGCATATCCTTGGCTCCCGGCGCGCTTTAGCGCGCCGTCTGAGTCGACGTCGCCGAGCGGTTTGAAGGTGTCGCGCGAAGGCGAGGCCGTATCAGGCTGGGACGAGTTGGACTTATCCAGGGTCGTGATCAATCGAAGGTTTCGTTTGGAGCCCGCCGCGGGTTCTACGACTTGGCTGGCGGACGCGAGCAATTCCCCTCTTCTTGTCGCGGGCGCGGTCGGTCGCGGCCGCGCGGTGGTTTGGTCGGTGCCGCTCGATGCTTCATGGACGAATCTCGGCCTTAAGCCGCCGTTCGTCCCGTGGGCTCGTGCCTGTCTTTTTTTGAGCGTCGCCGAGTCGGCGTTGGATGCCTCCAGGCGCGTGAAGGTCGGGGATGCGATCACGCGTTCCTGGTCGAGCGGCGAAGCCGCTCCAAACAAGGTCGCCGTTAGGGGCCCGGATGGACGCTCGACGACGGTTGAAGTCATAAGCCGTAAAGCCGTCCTGCCGGAGGCAGGAGCTCCGGGTCTGTATACGTTCGAGGACGGCGTTCCGACGGTCTTCGCCGCCAATCTGGATTCGTCGCGCGGGGAGAGCGACCTGCTCATGGCGAGTTCCCCTCCGTGGCGCTCGTCCACCGTGGATAACTTGAACGACGAGTTTCTCGACGCCGTCTACGGCCGCGATCTTGGAGTATGGTTTTTAGCCGCGGCCGCCTTATTTTTACTGCTAGAACTGTTCCTGGCGCTGCCGACAACGGCGCTCGCTTCGCTCGCGACAACGGCAAAGGCTGGTACTCGCGCGGGGGCAGGAGCCCTCGTGCTGGTGTTGCTTGTAACACCGCTACGCATCGCGGCGCAGCAAGGGGACAGGTTTGTTTGGACACAATTGCAGACCGGCGAAACCTGGGACCCCTATCCGGATGCGCCTTCGGCGGTACTTAACTGGCTGTCCGATGTTACCAGCGTCCGCGTCGCCCCCGAGCGCCGTTCCATCTCTTTGCGCGACCCCGCTCTGTTCTCCTCTCCGTTCATATATCTCGCGGGCGCCTCCGCCCCCCCTGAACTGCGCGATGACGAGCTCCGGCGGCTGCGTCAGTACATATCCGGCGGCGGTTTTTTATGGATCGAGGACTCCGGCGGCGGCCCTCCGGGCTCGTTCGACCGCTGGGTCCGCCGCGAGCTCCCCCGGATCCTGCCCGACGCCGATCTGAAGCCGCTGCCGTCCGATCACGTCCTCTACCGCACCTTCTTCCTGCTTCGCGGCCCCGCGGGCCGCGTGCGCGTTCATGGATCGGTCGAGGGCGTCGACTGGGCGTCCCGCATCGCCGTCCTCTACACCCGGGACGACGCGCTGGGCGCGTGGGCCAAGGACGCGCTCGGCAAGCCGCTGCGCGCGTGCGTCCCCGGCGGCGAGGCGCAGCGGGAGCTGGCGAAGCGCCTGACCTTGAACATCGTGATGTACTCGCTGACGGGCTCGTACAAAGCGGACGCCGTTCACCAGGCCGCGATCCTCGACAAGCTGAAGGCCGCTCCTTGAGCTGGGGCGTCGAGTCGGGCTCCGGCCCGTGGGCCTGGTCCGCGGCCGCGCTCGTCCTCGCCGCGTTCGCGCTTCACGCGCGCCGTTCGCCCGCCCGCCGCCCGCTGCTCGTCCTTCGCGGGCTCGCCGTGCTGGCGCTGACGCTGGCCCTCCTTCGCCCCGCGCTCCTCGCGCGGGAAGGCCAGCTCGCGAAGCCCCGCCTGCTGATCCTCCTCGACGCGGGCCATTCGATGAAGGGCCGCGCGCCTTCGGGCGGCTCGCGCCTCGGCCAGGCCGTGTCCTGGTTGAAAAAGAATCGAGCGGAGCTCGAGTCGCGCGCGGACGTCTCCCTGACCCTCGTGTCCGACCGCGCGCGCTCCCTCGGCGGCCTCGACGCGCTGGACCGCGCCGCCGCCGAGCCCGTCGCCTTCAAGCCCGACCAGAGCCTTCCCGACGCCTTGCCGGCGGAAGGCCCCCCGTCGCGCGTGTGGCTCGTGACCGACGGCGTCGCCGAGGGCGCCGGCGACATGGGCCGCCTGCTGGCCGGCCTGGGCGCGCCCGTCGACATCCTGGGCGTGGGCCCGTCGAAGCGCGAGACGGGCGCCGCCTTCCTCGATCTGAAGGCTCCCGATTTCGCGTTCCTCCACGGGATGATCCCCGTCGAGGCCTCGGTCGAGGCGACGGGGCTCTCGGGCCGGGAGGTGACCGTCACGCTCTCACGCGCGGACGAGAACGCCGCGGGCGGCTGGCGCGAGACGGGCCGCTCCAAGCGCCGCGTATCCTCGGACCTCGAGACGTTTCCCATCTCGCTGTCGGCCCCCGCGGACGCGCTGGGCACCGCGCGCATGCGTCTCGTCGCCTCGGGCGGCGGCCGCGAGCGAGCGCGCGAATTCCGCGTGGAGACGGTCCGCCAAAAGTACCGGATCATGTATCTCGCGGGCCGCCCGAGCGCCGAGTACTCCGCGCTGCGCGAGTTCCTCAAGGCGGACCCGAACCACGAGCTCGTCTCGTTCGTGATCCTGAGAAACCCCGAGAACCCGTCCCCCGCGCCCGACCGGGAGCTCTCGCTGATCCCGTTCCCCGTCGACGAGATCTTCGGCCGCGCGCTCCCGCAGTTCGACCTCTTTATCCTCGAGAACTTCTCCGCCGCGCGCTTCCGGCTGCCGCCGAACCACCTCGACGCGCTGAAAAAGTTCGTCGCCGGCGGCGGGGCCTTGCTGGTCAAGGGCGGCGACAGCGCGTTCTCCGCGGGAGGCTACCGGAATTCGCCGCTCGAGGAGGTCCTGCCCGTCGTGCTCTCCGCGCGCGAGCCCGATTTTATCCCGGGGCTGTTCGCCCCGAAGCCCGGCCCTCCCGAGCATCCGCTCGTGAACCTCTACGAGACGCCCGAGCTCTCGCGCCGCGCGTGGGAGGCCCTGCCGCCGCTCGACGGCTGGGGCCGCTTCTCCTCGACGCGCGCCGGCGCGACGGTGCTCGCCTCGCACCCGCGCGAGCTCGCCGAGGACGGCCGCCCGCTTCCCGTCGCCGCGGTGCGCTCGTTCGGCCGCGGCAAGGTCATGCTGATCAGCACCGACTCCTCCTGGCGGTGGAAGCTCGGCGCCGCCGCGGACCCGGACGCGGCCGGGTTCTACGCGCGGTTCTGGACGCGCTCGGTCCAGTATCTAACGGGCGGCCTCGACCTGTCGAAGGTGAAGTT
>Ga0163144_10005536_pt1 | contig 28045 bp, 30 predicted proteins | sample OliLak19BULKMAT1_FD_123175 | JGI IMG/M metagenome (GOLD analysis project Ga0163144, IMG submission 123175) | Freshwater microbial mat bacterial communities from Lake Vanda, McMurdo Dry Valleys, Antarctica - Oligotrophic Lake LV.19.BULKMAT1 | ecosystem: Environmental > Aquatic > Freshwater >... | reverse complement strand
TCGAACGCCTGGCGCTCGGCGAAAGCGGCCGTGCGCAGGCGGTCCCCGACGCCTTCGGGGCTGCCGATGCCGCGCGTCGGCGGCGCGTATTCCTCCGGGGCGCAGACCGTGAAGGGGCTCCAATCCATGCCTCATGATAGCGCAAAAGGCTAAAATCGCGGCATGCTCCGCCTGCTCGCCCTGCCGCTGCTGCTCCTCCTCGCCTCCTGCTCGAGGGCGCCGCAAGAAGCCTCGCCGTCCGCGGCGACGGGCCCCGTCGCGCTGTTCGTCGGCGACTCTCTGACCGCGGGCTACGGCGTCGAGCCCGAGGAGGCGTGGCCCTTTCTTGTCGGCGAGGCTTGGGCCGGCCGCGGGCTGCCGTGGCGCGCGCGCAACGCCGCGGTCTCGGGCTCCACCACGGCCGGCGCCTTAGAAGCCGCTCGCTGGGCGCTCACGCCCGAGGTGAAGCTCGTCTTCGTGTGCATCGGCGGCAACGACGGCTTGCGCGGCACGCCGCTCGTCGAAACGAACAAGAACTTAAACGCGCTGCTCGAGGAGCTCGGGAAGGAACGCCGCACCGTTGTCCTGGCGGGCATAAAGATCCCCCCCAACTACGGAGCGTCCTACGCGGACGGCTTCGCGGCGCTGTTCCCCGCGCTCGCCAAGAAGCACGGCGTGATCTTCATGCCGTTCCTGCTCGCGGGCGTCGCGGCCGACCCGCGCTACAACCTGCCCGACGGCATTCATCCCAACGCCGAGGGCCATAAGCTCGTCGCCGCGTCGGTGCTCGCGTTCCTCGACTCGAAGGGGCTTCCCAAATGAAAGAGCTGATCCTGGAGCTGTCGGGCATCGCGAAGGATTTCGTCTCGGGCGCGGAATCGCTGCGGGTGCTCGACGGCGTCGAGCTCGCGATCCGCGCGGGCGAGACGCTCGCCGTGACGGGCCCCAGCGGCTCGGGCAAATCGACCTTGCTCGGGATCATGGCCGGGCTCGAGCGCCCGACCGTGGGCTCGGTGCGCCGGGACGGCGCGGACGCGGGCTCGTGGAGCGAGGATGAGCTCGCTCAGTGGCGCCGGCGCCGGCTCGGCTTCGTGTTCCAGAGCTTCCGCCTGGTGCCCACGCTCACCGCGCTCGAGAACGCCTCCATGCCGCTCGAGCTGCTCGGCGCGTCTCCGGCGGAGGCCGAGGCGAAGGCCGCCGCGCTGCTCCAAGCGCTGGGCCTCGACGCGCGGCTGCGGCACCGGCCCGCGGCGCTGTCCGGCGGCGAGCAGCAGCGCGTGGCGCTGGCGCGCGCGTACGCGCACGGCCCGGCGCTGATCCTCGCCGACGAGCCGACGGGCAGCCTCGACCGCGCGACCTCGGAAAAGGTGCTGGCGGCCCTCTTGGAACTCAATGCCCGTTCCGGGACGGCGCTCGCGGTCGTCACGCACGATCCCTCGGTGGCGGCGGCGCTCGGGCGCTCGGTGCGCCTGGAGCGGGGCCGGATCGTCCCTTGACGCGCCTGGGCCTCAAGCTCGCGGCGCGGCAGTGGCCGCGCTTCGTCTTCTTCGCCGCGTGCCTGTCGCTCGGCACCGGATTTCTCGTCGCGGTGTCGCACATGCTCACGGCCGTGGACCGCGCCGTCGCCGTGCGCGCGCGCGAATTGCTGGCCGGGGACGTCGAGGTCTCCTCGGGCCGGGACTTCACCGCCCGTGAGAACGCGGCCTTCACGGCCGCGCTGACGCCGGGGCGGAGCGCGGCGCGCTCCGTCACGTTCGCCTCTATGCTCTCGACGGCGCGCGGCTCGCCGCCATTCCTCGTGTCGGTGAAGGCGGTCGAGCCCGCTTATCCGCTGCGCGGAGAGCTCAAGACCGAGCCCCCGGGCGGGGTGGCACTGCTCGCGGGGGGCGGCAAGTGCCTCGTCGAACGAACCTTGATCCTGCAGCGGGAGCTCGCGCTCGGAGAGAAGGTCAAGCTCGGCGCCCTGACCTTGACCGTCGCGGGCGTCATCGACCGGGAGCCCGATAGGGGCTTCGCCGCGTTCTCCTTCGCCCCCCGGCTCATGATCGCGGAGCCCGACCTCGCGAAGACGCGCCTGCTCGGGCTCGGCGCGCGCACGCGTTTTCGCTGGACCCTCGGCCTCGCCGCCGGCGAGGATCCCGTCGCCGGATCGAAGGCCGCGAAGACGGCCCTCGAGAAGGCCCTGCCCGAGCCGCACCTCACGATCGAGTCCTACACCGAGGGCGAGCCCGCGATGCGCGACGGCCTGCGCCGCTCGGCGATCTTCTTCACCGTGCTGTCCCTGGCGGCGCTGCTGCTCGGCGCCGCGGGCCTGCGCGCGGGCCTGATCCTATTCCTCGACTCGCAGGCCGAGACGATGGGGCTGCTGCGCTGCCTCGGGGCGTCGTCGCGCGAGGTGGAACGGCTCTACGGCGGGCTCTGCGTCGGAGCGGGCCTCGCGGGCGGCCTCGGGGGAGCGTTTCTGGGCTGGGGCGCGGCGGCCGCGGCCGCGCATTGGTCTCCCCGCTTCGGCGTCGACCTCGCCATGCCGCCCGACCCGTTCTCCTTCCTCGAGGCCCTGCTGCTGTCCTCCTCGCTCGCATGGGGGTTGTCGGCCGCCCGCGTGCGGGCCCTCGCTAGCCGCTCGCCGCTCGACGCCCTGCGCGCGCCGCCCGAGGCGTCCCGGAGCTTCGCGGCGGCCGGCTGGGCCGCGGCCGCGGCGGCGGTGCTGTTCGCCGCGTGGAGGCGCTCAGGCTCGAATGAGGACGCGCTGAAGCTGACCGCGGCCCTCGCGGCGGGCGCCGTCGCGGTCGAGCTGCTCTCGCGCCTGGCCCTGCGCGCCGCCGCGGGCCTCGCGGACAAGAGCGCGGGCGCGGGCGTCCCGCTGCCGGTGCGCCACGGCCTGCGCCGGCTCGCGCGGCGTCCCGGGCCGTCGCGCGTGATGCTGTTCACGCTGGCCGGAGGCTTCGCGATGCTGGCCGTCGTCGGCACCGCGCGCGAGGGCCTGAGCCGGTCCCTGGCGCCCTCGACCGCGGAAAGCGCCGCGGACCTTTTCCTCGTGGACGTGCAGCCCGCGCAGCTCGACGCGGCGCGCTCGGCCGCGGCCCGCCGCGCGCGCGGCGTCCCCGACTTCTCGCCGCTCGTGCGCGCGCGCCTGACCTTGATCGACGGCCGGCCCGTCAAGCGCCGCGATCCCGCGAAGGCGGGCGACGCCGAGCGCGAGCGCGGCCGCCTGCGCGCGCGGGAGTACAACCTCACCTACGCCGACGCGCTGAACCCGTCGGAGAAGCTCGTCGCGGGGAAGTTCTGGGCGCCCGGGTCGACCGCGGCGGAGGCCAGCGTCGAGAAGGGCTTCCTTGAGCGCGCCGGGCTGTCGCTCGGCTCGCGCCTGACGTTCGACGTGCAGGGCCGAGAGGTGTCGGCGGTCGTGACGAGCGTGCGCGAGGTCGAATGGGCGGCGATGCGCCCGAACTTCTTCGTGACCTTGACGCCGACGCTGCTGGACGGCGCGCCGCGCACGTACATCGGCTCGCTGCGCTCGAAAAGCCCCGAGGACGCCGCGGCGCTGCGAGTCGAGCTGGCGGGAAGCCTCGCGAACGTCTCGGTCATCGACGCGGGAGCGCTGCTGGGCCGCGTGCGCGAGGTCCTCAACGTCCTGCTCGCCGCGATCGGCGCGCTGGCGGGGTTCTGCGTCCTGACGGGAACGCTCGTCGTGGCGGGGCTCACGGCGCTCGGCCGCGAGGAGCGCGCCGCCGACGCGGCGCTCGAGCGCGCCTTGGGCTGGACCGCGCGCGAGACCTTGCTCGCCGACGCCGCCGAGCTCGGCGCGCTCGGCGTGCTGGCCGGGCTCGCGGCCACGGCGACCGCGGCGGGCCTCGGCTGGGCCGTCGCGCGGCGCCTGGCCGTGCCTTTCGCGGCGGACCCGCGCGAGGCCGCGCTGCTCTTCGCGGCGGCGGCGCTTTTGCCCGTCTGCGTGGGCCTGCTCGCCGGGGCCGCGGGGCGGCGCGCGGCGGTCATGGACGCGCTGCGCCGCGATACCTGAAGGTCCGCGGCTATGCCGTCGGCGTTTCGAGCTTCTTGATGCGCTCGTCGTGATTAGCGAGCGTTTCGGCGTGGACGGCCCAGGTAACGGGAGTCCAAAAGCAGGCCGGAGAAGCCATCCATGCGCGAATTGAGGTCGGACATGTCCTTCTTGGTGGCCATGTTCTCCGCGAGGTACACCTTCAGGTCGGTCATGTCGCCGGCGAGCTGGGCGACCGAGATCATCGTGCGATCGAGCTTTGAGTTTGTGACGTCGAGCTTTGCATTCGTGGCGCTCAGATCTGAATTCGTGGCGTCGAGCCTGGCGTTCGAGGCATCGAGCCTTGCGTTCGACGCGTCGAGCCTTGCATTCGCGGCGTTGAGACTCTCGACAACCTGCCTGAGAGAGGCGTTCGTGCTCTCGACGGCCTGCTTCAGCTCGCTGATATCGCGTCTCATATCCTCAGTCATTGTATCTCGCCCCTCCTAGACCCACAAGGGTCCTTCGTCCTATTCATACGATTGAGGCCCGGAAAAGTTGCATGGCCGGCGGCCGATTCTGTGCTAGAATCCGCGAATGATGAAACTGATCTCCGCCATCGCCCTTCTGCTCTCGCCGGTCGCAGCCTCCGCCGACACGCTCCCCGCTTTCAGCTTCACGGGCGTCGCGGCGCTGCGCGCCGACGTCTCCCCCGTCGCGATCCCCGCGCCTAAGGCCGCGGACGTCATCGCGAAGAGCCACATGTACATCCAGGCGGGCAAGAGCGTGCTGTTCGGCTACGCGAAGACTCCCGCGGAGTTCGCCGAGGCGACCGCCTACTGGACGGGCGTCCTTTCGGCCGCGGGCATCCAGGCCGGCGTCCCGACCCACAAGGACGAGTTCTTCACCATCCCCTACCGCACGTCCGACGGCCGGGTGCTGCGCGCCTTCGTCGCCGAGCCCCGCCAGTTCCCCCCGAAGGATGAGCCCGGGCTGCGCGCGAACATGGCGCTCGCCCAGGGCGCGCTCGCCGCGGCGGGGCTGACTCCGGTCTCCGCGCGCGTCGTGAACCTTGAGTACCTCCTCCCGACGTACTCGATCCTCTACCTCACGATGCCGGAGACGCTTCAGGAGCGCGAGACGCAGCTACGGGTGCTCCGGCCCGGCGACGACCTCGACGCGGACCTGATCAAGGCGTCGGGCGTCACGGTCGTCCAGATGGCCGAGGCGTGGATGCTCGTCTACATCGGCCCCGAGCTCGGCTACGTGGGACTGATCGCGAAGACCGCCGAGGACCTCAAGGCGCGCCTCGATAAGCGCACGGCCTACCTGATCTCCGCGGGCAAGCGCATCGTCGGCCACAAGATCACGGCCATCGAGCTGGACGAATACAAGTTCGCCGCCGAGATCCTCTTCTTCCAGTAGAGAATTATTCGTTCGTCCGGCGCGCGCCGAGCTTGCCGCCGACCCGGTGGCGGTCGAGGGAGTACGCTTTGCGGCGCGAGAGGCCGTACCACGCGAGCGCGCAGGCCGAGCACAGCGCGAGGCGGCCCGGCGTCGCGCCCTTGAACAGCATGACGAGGGCGGCGATCGCGGCCACCGGCGGCAAAATCCAGCGAAGGCTCTCAAGCTTCATACTCGCCGCTAATCATAATATAGAATTACGGTAGATGGACGTCCCCGCCCCGTTGCCCTTGGACCTTCTGGCTCAGCGCTACCAGCGCCTGGTCCTCCTCAACCGCATCTCGATCGCCCTGTTCGGCGACAAGCCTTTCGCGGCCGGGCTGACCGAGGCCTGCCACGCGGCGATGGCGCTCATGGGCGCCCAATCCGTGTCCGTGCACTTCGCCGACGAGCGCGGCCGCCCCTTCCTCGCCTACCGCAACGTCGACAAGCGCCTCTCCGACGACGCCGCGCTCGCCGCTGAGAACGCGCTGCTGACGCTCGCTTTCTCGGAGAAACGCATCGTGACGAGCGATGACGGCGGCCGGTCCTGGGAGGCGGCGCCGCTCCTGCGCTTGACCGCGACGGAGGCCGTCGCCGCCGGCGGAGTGGTCTTCGGGCGCGTGCGCGGAGAGCCGCTTGACGCCGAGCGCGCGGGCGGCCTCGTCGAGATCGCGCGGCATCTGCGCAACGCCCGCCTCATTCAGCAGACTTTGCAGCATCAGAAGATCGCCGCGGCGGTGGTGGACCAGTCCTCGGACGCGATCTTCGTGACCAACCTCGACCAGAAGATCGTCGCCTGGAACGCGGGGGCCGCCGGCCTGCTCGGGTGGCGCGCCGACGAGATGGTGGGCCGCCGCTGGGACTCCCTAATCCCTCCCGATCGCGCGGGCGAGATGCAGGGCGTCCTTGCCGATGTCCTCACAAACGGCCGCGTGAGCTCATTCGAGACGGAACGGCTGCGAAAGGACGGCTCGACTGTCCCGGTCGACGTCTCGCTCGTGCTCCTCAAGAATGACGCGAATGAGCCGTTCGGGATCGTACGTTCCTACCGCGACATCACCAAGCGCAAGGAAATCGAGCGCATGAAGTCCGAGTTCACCGCGCTCGTGAGCCATGAATTGCGCACGCCCCTGACCGCGATCCGCGGGTTCGCCGAGACGCTTCGCGACTTCGGCACGGAGCTCGAGGACGACAAGCGCCGCCATTATCTTCAGATCATCCTCGATGAGGCGACGCGGCTGTCCCACATGGTCGGCGACTTCCTCGACATCGCGCGCATCGAGGGCGGCGGCATCGAGATGACTATCGGGACGGTCGCGACGGCTCCGCTCTTCGGCAGGATCGAGAGCCTCTTCAAGGGGCACCCCTCGAAGCCCGTCTTCAAGCTCGTCGTCGGAGCCGGCGCGGAGTCCCTGCTCGGCGACGAGGAGCAGCTCTACCGGCTGTTCGTGAACCTCGCGGGCAACGCGCTCAAGTACACGCCCGAGGGCGGGACCGTGACGCTCGAGGCCGCGGCTTCCGGCGACGCCGTCGAGCTAAGCGTGCTCGATCAAGGGCCAGGGGTGTCGAAGCCGGATCAGGCGCGCCTCTTCGAGAAGTTCTTCCGCGCGGGCGACGCCGTGACGCGCAAAACGCCGGGCACGGGGCTTGGGCTCGCCATCTGCAAGGGCATCGTCGAGGCGCACGCCGGCAGCATCCGCATCGAGAGCGAGCCCGGCAAGGGAGCGCGCTTCATCGCCCGCCTGCCGCGGAAACCCCGATAGCAGCTAGAGCGCGTCGGCCTCGGTTTTCTTCTCGGAGCAGGTCTCCTCGGCCGCGCAGGACTCGTCGTCCTTGATCCCGACCTCGGGAGGCTCCGCGCGCTTCTTCTTCTTGGAGACCGCCTTCTTCTTCTCGGAGCTGATCGGGTCGCCGGCCGCGTTGAACTTGTAGTTCGTCGTCTGGGAGACTTCCTTGGACTTGTACTTCGACTTCTCGTAGTCGAAGGACTTCTTTTTCACGGCCGCCTTCTTCTTCGGCTTCGGGGCCGGCTTCGGGGAGTCCTCATCCTGAACGGGCTCATCCTGGGCTCGGACCGGCAGCGAAGAGGCCGCGAACGCAAAAGTGGTCGAAAGCATGAGGAACAGCAGTCTTCGGGGTGTCATAAGCGTAGTATAGCCCCGCAATGCCCCTCTTTCAAGGCGGGGTCTGACCTCCCATTGTTGCGTTGGGGTCAGACCCTATCTGTTCAGGCCCGGCGTTCTCCGACGAGCGTCAGCTCCTCGCGGTCGTGGAACAGGTGGCGCACGCGCAGCAGCGAGCACTTGGAACGAAGCTCCTCGGCGCGGGCCGCGACGCGCAGCGGATCGTGGCGGCCGAACTTGAGGTTCACCACGAAGCTCCGGCACCAGCCTCGGTCGAGCCACTGCGCGAGCAGGTCCGCGATCCGGTCCGGATCCTCGACCATGTCGCAAAAGAGCCAGTCGACGGGAGCCTCTGGCGCGAACTTGAAGGCGTCCTCGGGCTTGTGGATGATCCCCGGATGCACGGCTCCTCCCTTGAGCGGTCCATTGTCGACGGCGACGACGAGAGCGCCGCGCTTGGCCGCGCTGTAGCTCCAGCCGCCGGGGGCCGCGCCCAGATCCGCCACGGTTTCGCCCGCCTTCGGCTCGCGGCCAAGCAGTCCGTAGGCCTCCTCGACCTTGAGGTACGAGCGCGAGGGCGCCTGGGGATCGTCGGCCATGCGCTTCTGGCCGCCCGCGACGCCGTCGCGCGCGACGTAGGCCCGCTCGAACGCGGGGAAATAGGCGAAGAAGCCGCGCGCGGGGCCCGGGGCGGGACGGCCTTGCACCGCGAGCTTGGCCACGCGCGACATCCGCCCCTTTACGCGCGCGAAGCATTCCTCGGCCGCGGTCTTGGCGCGGCGGCTTAGGCCCGTGTCGCCCGCGGACTCGACGCAAAAGGGCCACGGGCCCTCGAAGCGCTCTTCCTTCGTCGACGTCGTGAAATAGTCGGCCATCGCGCCGGCGAGCGCGTTGAGCGACTTCCCCTCGACCTCGACCGGCGACTTCAGCGAGAGATGCGCGAAGACCAGCTCGCCCGCGCCGTCGGGCCCGAGCACCCAGCCGGGGCCGGACTTCTCCACCGCTCCCCCGAGCTCCTTGATCAGGAACGCCTCGTAACCGGCCTGGCAGAGGTGGAGCGTCATTTTCCCACGGCCCGGTGCCAACGGTTGATCGCGAGGACCGTCGACGCGAGGCCGACGCTGTCGTAGGCCTCGAGCGACTCGCGCAGCCGCGACACCTCGCCGGTGCCGCGCAGCATGAAAGCCGCGCGGACCAAGGCCGCCGGGTACCGCCGCCCTCCGAGCGTCGCATACGGGCCCTCGGGCGGAGCCTTGAGCGCCGCGATCTCCTTCGAGCGCAGCGCGTAGAGATCCTCGAGCTCGGCGAGCCGGACCGCGCCCCGCGGCCAGGATGTTCCCGCCTCGAGCGTGTAGTAAAAGCGCGGCGCGTCGGCCTCGAGCAGGTGAATCAGAAGGCCCGCCCGCGCGAGGACCCCGTCGGGAAGGCGGAGCACGGGCGTATCGGCGGGCTCCCACGGCGTGCGCGGAGCAATGGCCGAGCGCTCGAGCGCCTCGCTGCGCGCCCGGCCCTCGCGCGCGGCCTTCGCCAGGCGCGCGCCGAAGCCGGCGGGATCCTCAGCGCCGCGCTCGGCGGCGAACTGCAAAGTCTTTTGCCACGCGGCCTGCTCGGCCTCGACGACGGGCAGCGGGAAGGCGAGCAGCGCGCGCGCGCTGTTGAGGATCAGCAGGAGCTCGGCGTCGTCCTCGCTCGTCGCGGGCAGGCGCAGCGCGTCGAAGACGATCTCGGGCTTCGCGTCGCCGCGCACTCCTATCGCGTCGCTCAGCCCAGAGCCGCGGACCTCCCGTCGGGGCACGCGCCGCGTCGCCGCCAGCAGGCGCCGCGCAACCGGGCTCGCGAAGGCCTGGCCCTCGAGGCGCGCCAGCTCCTTCTCGGTCGCGGACGAGGGAGCGGTCTCGGGGGCGCCGGCCGCGGGGAGGGCGAGAAGGACTAGCAGGATCGTCCGCATATCAGCCGAACAAATACTGCTTCATGCAGTACACGCTGCCGCCCGACTTGACGAACTCGGAGGTGTCCACCTCGACGACGTCGAGCCCCATCGCGCGCATGTGGCCCGCGGCGGCGTTCGCTCCCTTCTGGATGATCGCGGTCTTCGAACGCCACACGGCGGCGTTGCAGGACAGCCGCGAGACGGCGTCCGCCTCGGAGGAGGTCACGACGATCGGGAATATCTTGAGGATCAGCTCGAGGCTCGCCGCGTCGAAGGCGGCCGGATAGATGAGCACGGTCTCGGGCGTCAGCGGGCAGAAGCAGGTGTCGAGGTGATAGAAGCGCTCGTTGACGAGCTTGAGCTGGATGACCGGGGTCTTGAAGGTGTCGGCCACCTGCTCGAACATTCCCGGGTCGGTGCGAAAGCCGTGGCCGCCCCAGAGCAGGCGCTTGCCCGGATGCCAGACCGCGTCGCCGGAGCCTTCGAAGGTCTCGTGTCCGCCGGGCTTCGTGCGCGCGACGCGGTAGCCGTTCGCCTCATACCAGGCCTCGAAGGCCTCGGTCTCTTTGCGGCGCGAGGAATGCCGCATCGAGGAGATGAGCGCCACCTTCTCGCCGTCCGGGCGCGTGCCCGCCAAGGAGGAGTTCGCCGCGAAGACCATGTCCTCGAGGCCGGGAGTGGCCGGGATCACCGAGACGGGGCAGCCCGCGCCCTCGAACGCGGCCTTCAGGTCCTCCCACTGCTTCTTGGCCTTGTCGATGTTGACGTCCCCGACGTGGCGCGCCATATAGGGATTTTTCACGGCGAGGACTTGAAAATGGTCCGGCGGGCACATCAGGACGCCCGAGGGCTCGGCCATCGGCGGGCAGTTCTTCAGCGAGAAGCCCTTGAGGTCCCCGATGCTGCGATATAAATTTGCGCTCATGAGAAATGCTCCTGGGTAAACCGTTCGGCCAGCTCGTCGGCCGACATCTCCTCTCCGGGGCCGGAATCTCCGGCGCGCAAGACGCGCGCCCGGCCCGGTCCGACGCGCGTGACGCCCCACGCCTCGCGCGTGGACACGCCGAGCGGCGCGGTCGCGTGCACGACGGGCAGCAGGATGAGCGGGCGCCGCCGGGCGACGCGCCCGACGAGCAGCCGGAACAGCCGGCGGCGCGACGGCGTTTCACGGGCCATATCGCTCGTGAGCTCGGCGAGCAGAGCGACCCGCGACGTATCAGGGATCTCGAGACACGCGAGGGCCGAGTTCGCGGCCGACTCGGCGGTCTCGCCGGGGATCAGGCCCGCGGCCGACGTCATGAGCCAGGCGTCGAGCAGGCGCCAGGCGCCGCGGGGCAGCGGGATGTGCTCGGCGGCGGAGGCCTCGAAGCGCGCGAACGAGGCGTCGGCGCGCAGGCGTTCGAGGGCGCGCGCGGGCTCCGCCCTCAGCGGGCTCGCGGCGCGCGCGCGGCGCGACCATTCGCGCGCCCCGTACAGCACTCGGCCGGTCGCCGGAATGCCGCCCGACAGCACCATCCCGACCTCCCGGCCTTCGGCCAGCGTTCTAAATAGGCGCTGGGGCATGCGATCCCAGCGCGTCTGCGGAGACATCCACGGCCCGGGATGGCCGCGCCCGAGCGCGAGCCGGTCGAGGCCGAGATGGAAGCTGCCCATGAACCCCGCGTAGAGGCCCTCCTCGAGGACGCTGATGGTATCGAGCGCGAACGGATCCACCGCGACGACGAGGCGGGGGCGGCAGGGCCGGGCCCGGACGGCCCGAAGGACCAGGACCGCGCGGCGAACGAGCTCGAAATTCAAATGAGCGAGGTCGCCCATGACCGGCGGATGGGAGATCGCGGCGAGCAGCGCGGGCGCCAGCCCGGTCTCCGCCTCGAGACGAGCCGTGAGGGCTTTCGCGGCGCCGACGCCCGGATCGCCCGGGTCGAACGCGTACTCGCGTCCCGCCGACAGATGCCGGAACAGCTTATTATGGAAAGAGACGGTCCAGTCCGCGGGCACGACTTCCATCACGCCCGCCAGGAGGATTCCCGCCGCGCGCGTGAAAGGCTCCAAAAACAGCCGCTGGAGCTCGGGCTTGGCGGGAAGGATCGTGGACTCGGCCTCAAGGCGGAGCTCATAAGCCTTCGTAACGACCCGCATCAGGTCCTGGGCGGTGCCGGTGCGCGCGGACGGATAAGCGGATGCCACGACGGAGATTGTATAAAAAAAATATGATAGCCTCTGGAAATGATCGCCATCGCTCTCGCCGCTTTATTCTCGATTTCCACCCCCGTTTTCGCGGCCGCTCCGGCCAAAGGCTACGTCGTCAAGGTCGACGGCACCGGAGTCTGGCTCGACCTCACGGCCGCCGACGGCGCCGCCCCGGGACGCGGCTTCCAGGTCTACGAGGAAGGCGAGGACCTCAAGCATCCCGTGACCGGGGAGCAGCTCGGCAAAACCGAGGTCAAGGTCGTCGACGGTAAAATCGAGGAGGTCGCCGAGAAGCACTCGTTCGGGCGGTTTCCCGCCTCCATGCCGCAGGTGCGCGCCGGCCAGCGCGCCCGGCTGACGACGGTCGTCGTCACCCCGCCTGTCGCGCCTGTCCCGCCCGTCGCGGCGCGCGGCAAGGGCGAGGCCGAGCTGCGCGCGCCCCGCACGCGCGGCGCGTCGCTGCCTTACGTCGTGACGAGCATGGCGGTCGCCGACTTCGAGGGGACGGGCAAGCCGCAGGTCGTCCTGTCCGACGAGAGGGCGTTCCGCCTCTACGCGTATCCCGCCGCGGAGAACAAGATCCTCGCCGAAGGTGAGATCCTCGGCACCGGCGCCCGCATCCTCTCCCTCGAGTGGGCCGACCTCAACGGCGACAAAAAGGCCGAGCTCTTCGTCTCGATCTACAACGAGCAGTTCCACCGCCTCGAGACCTCGGTGTTCAAGCTCGACGGCGGCAAGTGGACCAAGTCCGCCGACCTCCCTTTCCTGGTGCGCGCGCATCAGAACCCCAAGGGCGAGCGCGTCCTGGCGTCCCAGCAGATCCAGGACGACAAGACCTTCCCGTTCTCCGCCGTTTATCCTCTCGTTTACGAGAACGGCGCGTACGCCCAGGCGAAGCCCAAGCTCAACCCGAAGCGCGCGGACTGGATCTACGGCTTCAGCTACGCCCAGATCGACGCCGCGGGGGAGCCCGCCGGCCTGTACCTGACCAGCGTGAACAGCCTGCGCGTCCAGTTCAACAAGGGCCACTGGCGCTCCCCCGAAGGCTTCGGGCAGAGCCCGATCCGCGTGCGCTGGCACGACAAGCTGCTCGAGGTCCACCCGCCCATGCTCTCGACGTACGGCGACAAGGGCTTCGACAAGCTCTACATCGTGCGAAATCTCGCCATGCTCGGCGGCCTCGCGACCCCGTTCGGCCTCTTCAACGGCGGCGAGCTGCACGCCAAGTCCTGGACCGGCGTCGCCTTCGAGACCGGCTGGAAGGCCGAGCTCGGCGGCTCGTCCCCCGGCTTCGCGCTCGTCGAGGCCGAGCCCGGCCGCAAGGAGCTCGCCGTCGCTATCGCGGGCTCCACCGGCAAGTCCGCGGTGTGGACGTTCGATCCTTAAGTGAGCTCCCGCAAAATCCTCGTCGTCGACGACGACCCGTCGATCCGCGAAATCCTCTCCATCCAACTGACGAGGCTCGGGTACACCGTCACCACGGCCGACGACGGCATCGACGCCGTCGCCGCGTTCAAGACCGACGCCCCCGACGCGATCCTCATGGACCTCATGATGCCTCGCCTCGACGGCCTCGCCTCCTGCCAGCAGATCCGCGCCGTCGAGAAAAAGACCGGCGCCAAGCGCACCCCCGTCCTCTTCCTGACCGCCCGCGACTCGACGCACGACAAGACGAGCGCGGCCCTCTCCGGCGGCGACGAGTTCGTGGCCAAGCCCGTGAGCATTCAAGAGCTCAGCGAACGCCTCGAGGCCGTCCTGCTTCGAAAGGGAAAGCCTTGAACATCCGGGCGCTTCTGCTGCTGCTCGCGGCCTTTCCCGCGGCGGCGGCGAACTTCGGCAACACCTCGATGGGCAAGAAGCCCTACGGCGTGCTGCTCCTCGCCTACGACACGGGCGGCGCCTGGAAGACGGAGCTCGCGCACATCCGCTCCGAGCTCAAGGGCGTCGCGGTCGAAAGCGTCGAGTCCGCGGGAGACGGCACCGCGATCCAGCGCGGACTCGACCGCCTGAAGACCCAGCACGTCTCGAAGGTGGTGGCCGTGCCGCTCGAGCTCGTCTCCGAATCGCCCGTCATGGACGAGCTGCGCTATCTGTTCGGCATCCGCGAGGAGCCGACGCTCGACAAGCCCGACGCGCTGCGCCCGGGCATGGCTCCGGTCAAGGGCAAGAACAAGAGCGCGCTGGTCTTCACGGGCAAGGGGCCTAAGCGGCTCATCAGCGACGCGGAGCTCGTCCTCACGGCGACGATCGACAAGTCCGCCGTCCTCGCCGAGATCCTGGCGGACCGCGCGAAGGCCCTTTCCCCCCGCGACCCGGCCAAGGAGGCCGTGATCCTCGTCGGCCTGGCCCCGCGCTCGGACAAGGGCCTCGACGTCTGGAAGACGGCGGCGGCCGCGATCGCCGAGTCCGTGCGCGTCAAAGGCGGCTTTCGCGAGAGCGCGATCATCTGGGTGCGCGACGGCACGCGCGCCGGCCAGCAGGACGATGACCGCAAGGAGAACAAGGCCACGCTTCGCCGGCTCATCACGCAGGGCGGCGTCGTGGCCGTGCCGCTGGCGCCCGACGGCCGCCGCGTCGGCAACCTGCTCCAGCGCCAGCTCGGCACCTCCGGCTACCGCTGGAACGGCAAGGGCCTCATCGGAGACCCGCGCCTGACCGAGTGGGTCATCGCGATTTCCAAAGCCGCATCCACTTTATCCGACGTCCGACAATATCGAGATAACGCCCAAGGGGGATTCCGATGACCGACAAAACCAATATGAACACCGAGCCCGTGAAGGTGCTCGACAAAGGCTTCATCCGTCTCGTGGACTTCATGGGCGGCGACCAGGGGATCGTCGACGCGGCGCGCGTCTCCTACGGCGGCGTCTCCAAGGGCGCCGAGGCCGACAAGAAGCTGATCGGCTACCTGCTCAAGCACTCCCACCTCACCCCCTTCGAACACGCGGTCTTCAAGTTCCACGTAAGCGCGCCGATCTTCGTGGCACGTCAGTGGTTCCGCCATCGCTTCGCGGCATACAACGAGATGTCTTTCCGGTATACCGAAGTCAAAGATTACTTCTACATGCCGGAGAAGTGGCGCGGGCAGGACAAAAAGAACAAGCAGGCCTCGCTCGCCTCCGGCTCGCTCGATCAAGATGCGCTCCACGCCATGTTCGCGACGCAGGTGGACGCCTCGCTCAAAACCTATAAAGACATGATCGAGATGGGCGTCGCGCGCGAGATGGCGCGCATGGTCCTTCCCGTCAACCTCTACACCGAGTTCTACTGGACCGTGAACGCGCGCTCCCTCATGAACTTCGTGGCCTTGCGCGCCGACACGCACGCCCAGCTCGAGATCCAGGCATACGGCGAGGCGCTGGCCAAGCAGTTCAAGCAGCTCATGCCTTGGACGTACGAAGCGTTCCTGCGCGACGGCTGGAAGGGCGAGAACCCGATGATCGCGGCCGAGAAGGCCGCGCTGCCCGTCCTGCAAACGACCGCCAAATAAGGTGGACCCGAAGCTGGAAGTCGTGCTGGTGCGCCCCGACATCGCGGGCAACACCGGCCAGATCGGGCGCTCGTGCATGGCCATGGGCTGCCGCCTGCACCTCGTGCATCCGCTCGGCTACAAGATCACGGACGCGAACCTCAAGCGCGCCGGCCTCGACTACTGGCCGAACCTCGACCTGAGGCAGCACGACAGCGTCAACGAGTGGATGGCTTCCGTGCCGGCGGATCGCGCGGTCTGGCTCCTGTCGACGAAGGCCGAGAAGTTTTGGGATCCGTCCGAGGTCTCCGCCGGGGCGATTTTGGTGTTCGGCTCCGAGACCGGCGGCCTGCCCCCCGACGTGCACGCGCGCTGGGCGGGCCGGGAGCGCAAGATCGCGATCGATCCGCGGGCGCGCAGCCTGAATCTGTCCGCCTGCGTGGCGATGACGCTCGGGAGCCTCCTGCTGTGAGCAGGCTCCGGCTGCGGACCGAGGACCTCATCGCGGACGGCCACCGCTTCAGCCCGTTCTACAAGGAAAGCCTCTCCAACCATCTGCCCATGGCCCTCGTGGCTCTCGACCGCCTCGGGGCCAGCGTGGAGGAGATCGCGGCCTTCGCGGAGCATTACTCCAAGATTCTCGAGCCGATGCCGGCGCCCGCCGGCGCGGTCACCGAAGCGACGATCGGGGAATTTCTGGGCCGCCGAGCGGCGGTCGCGTCCTGGATCGCCTTCTTCCGCGCGCGCATCGCGACGTCGGGCGCCGAGGCGATGACCCGCCTTTGGCTCGACAAGCTCATGCCCGGAATCAGCAGCGTCGCCTTCCACGGGCTGCTGCGCCTCTCCTACGCGGTCGAGGGCGGCGGCGACGCCGAGCGCGCGCACGCGCTGGCGCAATGGGCGGCCGACTACGTGACGCTCGGCGAGCTTCCCGTGTTCTCCTCCGCGGGGCTGCCTCCCGAGGCGGCCCTCGCGCTGCTCAGCGGGTCCAAGGGCCGCTATAAGGGCGGGAACATCATCGAGCGGATGAGCAAGGTGTCCGCGGACGCGGGCTTCGCCGCGATCACCGCGAACGTGGGCGCCGTCGAGCTCACGACGCGCGCGCTGGCGCGCGCCATGCTCTCGGCGTACCGGGCGACCACCAGCTTCACGGTCCTGCACGGGATCACCGCCTGCCACGCGTTCCGCCTGCTGACGCCGCTGATGCGCGACGAGGCGCAGGGCCGGCTTTACCTGTGGCAGGCGCTCGTCTGCGCCTACATCAGCGCGGGCGGTCCCGACGCGGGCAAACCGCTCGCCGGGGACGAGAGCCTGTCTTGGGAAAAGATCGCGCGCCTGGCCGCGGTCTCGCGCGGCGAGCACCACATCAAGCTCGTCTACACCCTCCGGAGCGAAGGCGACTTCTACGGCGACGACGCCTACCGGCGGACGGCCAGCGCGTACATGTCTTCGCGCTGATTATTTGGGCCGGCGGGCGAGGTTCTCGGCGATCAGCGCCTTGACCTCATCGGCATCGCGGGCGATGCGCTTGAGCTCGAGCACCGCCAGCTTCTGCACGCGCAGCTTTTCCCGGACGGCGACCATGACCTGGAGCTTCTCGCGTTCGGTGATATTCGGGTAGTCGCGGTGCTCGGGATCGGCGGCGATGGCCTTGAGCCGCTCGATGGTCATGCGGTCATCGTATTTGAGATAGGCGAGCGCGATTTCCTCGAGGCTCAGCTCCGCGTCGTCGGACCGCATCTCGGTGTCCCGGCGCTTGTCCTGAAGGACGAACAGGCGCTGATAAAGGGCCGACAGGGCGAGGTCGTCGCTGCTCTCCGCGGCCGAGCGGGCGAGGACCAGGCCCTGGGCGACGGCGGCGTCGAACTCTACGGCGAAAGTGGGCGAGGCGGCGGCGAGCAGGACGGATATCAGGATCAGTTTCATAAGGCGATTCTAGCACAGGCCGGCTGCGGTGGTGACGTGCTCTACTGCGTCCGGACGCACCTGAGCACGGTCTAATTGCCGCGGCGGCTGAGACTCAGCGCCATTGCGCGGCCTTCATTTTCCCTCTACAATTCGATGTTGATCAATTTGCTAGCGTTACTGCCAATGAGGCCCCTTTTCCTCGCCGCCTTCGTCTTCCTCGCCGCCCAGGCGGGCGCCGCCACGCAGTCCAAGGTCAAGCGCGGCGACCTCGAGATCAAGGTCAAGGTCACCGGCACGGTGGTGCCCGACGACATCTTCCGCATCAAGTCCACCATCGAGGGCCGCGTCGAGAGCGTGCTCACCTCCACGTACGTCTGGCGCGGCGCCGACCAGCCGCTCGCGTTTCTCGCCCATAAGGAGCTCGCCGCGATGCTCGATTCCAAGGGCGCGCAAAACGTGGACATCATGGAGGACCGCTGGCAGCGCATCTACCGGCCCACGCCCGCTCGCTGCCCGGACACCTGCTTCATCCTCAAGAGCTTCCTGAAACCGAAGACCTGGGTGAAGCCGGAATCGCTCATGTTCGAGGCCGCCGGCACGCTCAAGCTCGTCGCGCGCGTGCGGCCCGAGGATGCGGCCTGGGTCAAGGACGGCCAGGACTTCACCTTCTGGTCGGTCAAGAACCCCAAGAAGGTCTTCAAGGGGCGCGTGACGAAGTTCATTCTCGACATTCAAGGGGAGAAGGTCACCCCGGGTGCCACATTCACGCTGACGATGTCACCCGACCGGTTCTTTGAGCCGGGCACCGAATGGGAGGGGCAGATCATCCCGCTGTCGAAGAAGGACGTGCTCATCGTGCCGACAGGCGCGCTGATCCGCGACGGCGGCAACGTCTATCTGCCGATTCGCGTCTCGACGGGCATCACGACGCAGGGGCTGACGCAGATCGCGGCCGGCGTCCAGGACGGCAAGGAGGTCCTCGTGCTCGACGACGCGCAGCTCTTCGGCGCGGAGCGGCACAAGCAGGAGGCCGACCTCGAGGCCCTGAAGCGCAAGGCGCAGGCTCAGCGGCCAGGAGAATACGAGCCGGAGCCGGAGCGCCGCGAGGCCCCCACTCTCGGGCCCGCCCCCGTCAAGAAGAAGTCCAAGCACGCCCCCGTCATCGAGGACGAGACCGACTATGGGGAGGATCCCTATGCCGAACCCCAGTAAGCTCAGCATTTCGCCCACGCGGCGCGTCCTCGCGATCGTGCTCGCCGGCGGCAAGGGCGAGCGCCTCCATCCGCTCACGCACGAGCGCTCCAAGCCCGCCGTGCCGTTCGGCGGGAAATACCGCATCGTGGACTTCGTGCTGTCGAACCTCGTGAACTCGGGGATGCTCTCGATCTACGTGCTCGTGCAGTACATGTCGCAGAGCTTAATCGAGCACCTGCGCTCCAACTGGCGGACGGCCGGCCTCACGCGCGAGCACTTCATCACGGTCGTGCCCCCGCAGATGCGCCTGGGCACGATGTGGTACCGCGGCACCGCCGACGCCGTGCGCCAGAACCTGAACCTGATCCATGATTTTGACCCCGATCTTGTGGTGGTCTTTGGAGCCGACCACATCTACCGCATGGACGTCGGCCAGATGATCCAGTACCACATCGAGAAAGGCGCCGACGTGACCGTCTCGACGATCCCCGTGCCCCTGAAAACCGTCCCCTCCTTCGGCATCGTCCGGACGGACGCTAAGTCGCGCGTGCAGGAGTTCATCGAGAAGCCCCTGTCGGCGGACCCGATGCCCGGCAGCACGACGCACGCGCTGGCGTCGATGGGCAACTACGTCTTCACGAAGGATGTGCTGGTCGACCTGCTCAAGAACCACCACAAGGACGAGAGCGATCTCGACTTCGGCAAGAACGTCCTGCCCGCGATCCTGAAGAGCCACAAGCTCTACGCCTACGATTTCTCGACGAACGTGCTGCCCGGCCTCAAAGCGTACGAGGAGCAGGCATACTGGCGCGACGTCGGGACGCTCGGCGCTTACTACCAGTCGAACATGGACATTCTGGGGGCCCGGCCACGGCTCAACCTCAATAATCGCCGCTGGTTCATCCACTCGGGACGTTTCGACGGGCCGCCCGCCAAGGTGCTCGACGGCAAGCTGACGAACTGCATCATCAGCGACGGCTGCTTCGTGCGCAACGCGACGATCAGGAACTCGATCATCGGCCGCGGCGTGCACATCCACGACGGCGCCGTGATCGAGGACTCGATCATCATGGACTTCTGCAAGGTGCGCGCGGAGGCCCATCTCAAGCGCGTGATCGTCGACCGCTTCAACGAGATTCCCACCAAGCTCCGCCTGGGCTTCAACGCCGAGGAGGACGCCAAGAGGTTCTTCGTGGACCCCAGCGGGCTCGTCATCGTGCCTCGCGGGACGACCGCGCAGCGGTGAGCGCGCGCATCCTCGCCGTCGAGGACACCCCCTCGCTAAGGGCGCTGCTGCAACTCTGCCTCACGCGGGCCGGCTACCAGGTCGACCTCGCCGAGGACGGCGGCGCGGCCGTCGATATGTTCGGCGTCGGGACGTACGACGCGGTCGTGATGGATATCCAGATGCCGGTGATGGACGGACTGCAGGCCGTCGCGCGCATGCGAGAGGCCGAGGCGGCGGGCGGCCGCGCCGCGGTGCCGATCTTGGCGCTCACGGCGAACACGGAGCCCGCCGACATGCGCCGCTGCCTGGAGGCGGGATTTACGCGGACCTTGCGCAAGCCGTTCGCGCGTGAGGATTTGCTCACGGCGGTGGCGGCCGCCCTCGGCTCGCGGCCCGTCGGGGGCCGCATTCTCGTGATCGCCGATCCGGCCTTCTCCGCGCTGATCCCACAGTTCCTCGCGAACTGCCGCCGCGACGCGGACGCGATGAAGGAAGCGCTCGAGCTCAAGGACTACCGGACGCTCGCGGCCGCGAGCCACAAGCTCACGGGAGCCGGCGCCAGCTATGGCTTTCAGCCCTTGAGCGATGAGGCCCGGCATATCGAGGTCGCGTCGAAGGCCCGCGATGACGCCTCCATCAAGGCGCACCTGTCCGAGATGTACCTTTATCTCGACCAGGTGACGGTGGTCTACCCATGAGCGCGGCGCACCGCTTCAAGGACGAGTGGCTGGTCCCGGCCGCCGAGAGCGCGGCGGGCTCTGCCGCCGTGGCCGCGCAGCGCGCCGCCGCCGCCGAGTCGCTCGGAGACGCGCTCGTCGAGTCGGGCCAAATCACGGGCGCGGCCCTCGGCCGCGCCGTCACGTCGCTTCACCCGACGGTGGACTACGCCGAGCCCGACGGCGAAGAGATCGAGAAGATGGCGCTGTCGCTCGTGCCCGAACGCGTCTGCCGGCGCGCTCGCGCGCTGCCCCTGAAGGTCGTCGGCGAGTCGCTCCAGGTCGCGATGGCCAATCCGCTGGACCTCGACGCGCTGGCCGACCTCGAGGCGATCTCCGGGCGCGCGATCGCGGCTTGCTACTGCCTGCCCAAGCGCGTTGACGCCCTCGTCAAGGAGCTTTACAACCCGGACGCCGTCATCTTCGACCTGCTCGATCGCGTCGGCGAGGGCCAGGAGGTCGAAATCCTGGACGGCCCCAAGCTCGACGAGGAGGACGCGGCGTCGGGAGCGTTTCGCGCGCCGGTCATGAGGCTCGCCAATGCGATCATCTCGAAGGCGGTCGGGATGCACGCCTCCGACATCCACATCGAGCACGATGAGCGCAGCAGCCTGGTCCGCTTCCGCATCGACGGCGACCTGCGCGGCATCATGACTTTGCCGCGTCACCTGGGCGTCGGCCCGCTCGTGTCCCGGATCAAGATCATGGCCGATCTGGACATCGCCGACCGGCGCAGGCCGCAGGACGGACGCGCCAAGATCCGCGTCGGCGGCATCGAGATGGGCCTGCGCGTCTCGACCTTGCCCGCGCACTTCGGCGAGAAGGTCGTGATCCGCATCTTGGACCCGCGCTCGGCGCAGGTGAGCTTCGAGGCGCTCGGTCTGTCGGAGCCGGTCACCAAGCGCTTCAACGCGGTGATGTCGGCGTCGCAAGGGATGATGCTGGTCACCGGACCGACGGGGTCGGGCAAAACCACGACGCTCTACTCCGCGCTCAACCGTCTCAAGTCGAAGGCCACGAACGTCATCACCGTCGAGGATCCCATCGAGTACAAGCTCGAAGGCATCAACCAGGTGCAGGTGCAGGAGAAGCAGGGCCTGAGCTTCGCCACGGTGCTGCGCTCCGTGCTTCGCCAGGATCCCGACGTCATCATGATCGGCGAGATCCGCGATCAAGAGACCGCCGATATCGCGTTTCAGGCCGCGCTCACGGGGCACTTCGTCATCTCCACGCTGCACACCAACGACACGATCTCGACGATCGCCCGGCTCGCCGACATGGGCATCGAGCCGTTCAAGCTGGGCCCCGCGCTCCTGGCGATCACGGCCCAGCGGCTCGTGCGTCGGCTCTGCCCCAAATGCCGTGAATCCGTGCCGGCGGCGGACACGGACCCGGCCATCCTCGCGGCGATGAAGGCCGCGGGCCTTTCCACGTCCTACTGCCGGCCCAAAGGCTGCGAGAGCTGCGCGCAGACGGGCCTGCTGGGGCGCTGCCTGCTCATCGAGTTCCTCGACGTGACCAAGCCCATGAAGGAGGCCATCGGGCGCGGCGACGACGAACACAAGCTCCGCGAGCTCGGGCTCGCCTCCGGCGCCTTACGGCCCCTGTCGGCCGACACTTTGACCCGCCTGAGCCAAGGAGAGGTCGACCTGTCCGAAGTTTACGCGTATTTGCGCCTCGACGACGTCCGCGCCGCCGCTCCCGCGGTGCCCGCGCCTGCAGAAGCATCCGCCGTCCCGCCGGCGGCGCCGGCGAAACGCGCGGCCGGCGCGTACGGCCGCCGCGTGCTGATCTGCGACGATGACGTCTCGATCCGGGTCCTCCTGCGCGCGGTGCTCGAGAAAGCCGGCTACACCGTCGCCGAGGCCGTCGACGGGCGGGACGGCCTCGCTCAGGCGGCCGCGTCCGCGCCGGACGCGTTGATCGTCGATCTTCACATGCCCAACCTCGACGGCCACGGCGTCATCCGCGGCGTGCGCGGCGGCCTCGGAAGCACGTATCCCATCATCATGCTCACCTCCGACGACGAGGAGAAGAGCCAGGAGCAGGCCCTCAACCAGGGGGCCGACGACTATATCATGAAGCCTTTCAAGCCCGCGTTGGTCGTCGCCCGCGTCGCGGCGGCGCTCCGGCGTTTCGAGATGTAGGAACGTTCCAGAGAGGAGAATATTATGAAGATCGCCGCCGCCTTGCTGCTGCTCGCGCTCGCATTGCCCGCCGCCGCCGCCCCCGCTCCCGTCTCCCCTCCCGCCGCCTCCCCGGCGAAGAAGGTCCTCTCCGAGAACGCCGATCTGATCGTCTCGATCACGGCGGCGGGCCCCGCGGGCCCGATCTCGTCGAAGGCTCGCGTCCAGGCCCAGAGTCAGTTCAGCACCTCGCGCGGCCTGAAGGGAGCCGCGGGCAAGTCGCTCGACTTCAGCGGCGTGCCCGTGATCAATCCGAACAACGGAAAGGCGCGCATGGAGTTCAAGGGGCGCGCCTCCTGGGGCGGCGAGGATTTCGTGGAGTTCACGTCCGCCGTCGAGCTCGAGCTGGGCGTTGAGGCCGTCGTCTACGATTCCGAGGGCGTGACCTTGACGATCACGATCGTTGCCGCCGACTGATTCGAATAGGGCTTGACATTATGTAAACTATTCTTTACACTCAGTAAAGAATACTTTACATATGTCCCCTAAAGAACCCCGCCTTAAGGTCTCCAACCGCCTGCGCGTTCTGCGCGCGGAGGAGGGCTTGACCCAGGAGCAGCTCGCCGGCGAGGTCGGCGTGACGCGCGTGACCATCAACTGCGTGGAGCGCGGCGAATACCTCCCGTCCCTGGAGCTGGGCCTGCTGCTCGCCCGCCGCTTCGGCCGGACGGTCGAGGAAGTGTTCATCGTGGAGGAGAACCGGCATGAAAAAAATAGCGCTTAAGCTGCACTCCGCCGTCCTGACGTTCGCCGCCTGGGGCTGGCCGATCCTGCTCGCCGATCTCGCGCTCGGCGCCTATGGCTCCGAGGCGGCGTGGGCGCGCCGGCTCAACACGGCCGCGTTCGCCTGGGTGATCGCCGCCGCGGTCTGGCCCGTGACGCTCGTGCTCGACCGCGCCCGCCGGGAGCGGTCGATGGCATGGCTGTGCGGCCTGCGCGAGGGCGACGAGCGCGAGCGGATCGTCACCGGGGACGCTGCCCGGTCAGCCTTGCTCCTGAGCCTGGCCCTGCAGAGCCTGCTCGTGATCCTGAGCCTGACGAGCGTCAAGCTGGTCTACGACCCCTCGCTGAAGGGACCGCACAAAGGCGTCCTGTCGGTGGGAATGAGCTTCTCGACCGAGAAGCACCTCAATCCGTTCGGAGCCGCGCTCGACGAGAAGGACCCCGCTCCCCGGGGCGTCAGCGCCGGCGGCTACCTGATCTCCCCCGCCTGCTTCCCCGTGCTGGCCATCATCATGCTCGTGCAGCTCGCGGCCTTCCGCGCCTACGCGGGCCGGCGCTATGACGGCCTCGAAGCTTAGCCTCATCGTCGTCCTCTTGTCCGTCGCGGCGTCGGCCGCGGCGGCGGAATCGCCCGTTTCGCTGTACTGCGGCCCGGGGAAGCTCGACCTGGCCTGTCCGTCGTTCACGTCCTCCGCGCCGGTGAAAGCGCCGATCGTCGGCTTCGCTCCTCTCGACGAGCGCTACGCGAGCCAAGCGTACGTCGTGCGCTGGGGCGAGGGTAAGAAAAACGATGCGGAGCCGCGGTGGATCGTCTCGCTCGGAAACCGTTTTCGGCAGGCGCTGTTCTGGGCCGCCGTCGCCTCGGTGTTGTTGTGATCGCCCTGAAAACTTATCCATAAGATTCCACCGGTGGAATTTTGCGGATAATTATTCCTTACGGCCCAAGCGTCCTCCTCGAAGCCTCGGATTTGCTAAAAATAAGTATTGAGCCATAGGCATATCTGCGTCCACGCTCATTTCTACCAGCCCCCCCGGGAAAACCCGTGGACGGGGTCGGTCGACCGCGAGCCCTCGGCCGCGCCCTACCACGACTGGAACGCCCGGATCGCAGAGGAGTGCTACGGGCCCGTAGCGCTCGGCATCCGCGGCGAGAAGACGCTCGAGCGGCTCTCATTCAACTTCGGGCCTACCTTGATGACGTGGTTGGAGCAGGAGCGGCCGGAGATCCTGAAGCGCATCCTGGCCGCCGACGCCGAGACGCAGACCGCGATCGCGCAGCCCTACTTCCACAATATCCTGCCGTTCGAGTCGCGCCGCGACAAGGAGACGCTCGTCGCGTGGGGCCTCGCCGAGTTCCGCCGTCGCTACGGCCGCCCGGCGAAGGGCATGTGGCTGCCGGAAACCGCCGTCGACGCGGCGACGCTCGACGTCCTCGCCGGGCAGGGCGTCGAGTTCACGATCCTCGACCCGAAGCAGGCCGAGGCCGTGCGGGACATGGGCTCGAGCGCGTGGGTCAAGTTCGACGCCGAGCACCTGGACCCGAAGACCCCGTACCTGTGGATCTCGCCGTCCGACCCGACGAAGCGCCTCGCGATCTTCTTCTATCACCACCGGCTGTCCGCGGGCGTCGTGAGCGGCGAGACGACGGCCAGCCCCGAGCGCTTCGCCGAGGCGGTGCGCGGGCGGCTGTGGGAGGGCGACGCGGCCCAGCTCGTTCAGGTCGCCTCCGATGGGGAGTTCTACGGCCACCATCACGCAGGCGCCGACCGCGCGCTCGCGCGCACGCTCGACCTGCTCGAGGCAAACGGGATCACGGCGATCGATCCCGCGCGCTTCCTCGCGCTGTTTCCCCCGCCGCACGAGGTCCGCATCCGGGAGAACACGTCCTGGAGCTGCGAGCACGGCCTCGGCCGCTGGACGACGGACTGCGGCTGCCGCTCGGCGCACCTGGAGACCTGGAACCAGAAGTGGCGCGAAGGCCTGCGAGACGCCCTGAACAAGCTCGCGTTCCGCCTGGACACGTTCTACGAGGACGACGCCGCGCGCTTCTTCGCCGATCCCTGGAAGGTCCGCGAAGAATCCATAATACTTTGGCTGGAGCCCGGCGAGGAGAAGGCCTCCGCCTTCCTGCGCGCGCGCGCCAAGAGGCCGCTCTCCCCCGAGGAGGAGCGGCGCGCGCTCGAGCTGCTGATGATGCAGCGCGAACGGCTGGCCATGTTCACAAGCTGCGGCTGGTTCTTCGACGACATCTCCGGCGTCGAGGCGGTGCTCTGCCTCTCGCGCGCCGCGCGCGCCATCGACCTCGCGAAGCTACTGGGCGAGGACCCGGAGGAGAGCTTCGTCTGGCGCCTCGAGTCGTGCCTCTCCAACCTGCCGCGCTTCGGCGACGGCGCGAAGGTCTGGCAGACCCTCGTGGCGTCGGCGCGCGTCGGCCTGCCGCGCGCCGCGGCGCACGCCGCCCTGCTCGACCATCTCGACCTGCCCGCGCCCGAGCCTCCGGTGCTGCGCTGGAAGCTCTTCCCCGCGTTTCGCGCGGACAAGACGGGGCTCGCGGGCCGCCGGCCGGCGCTCTCGATCCGCCGCGTGACGGTGAAGACGCTGGACACGCGGCAGGAAGCGGCCTATCACGCGATCGTCCACCGCATCGAGCGCCTCGATCTCGCCTGCTGGCTCGTTCCGGGACGGGAGAATCTCGAGCCGGCGGAGATCGGGGACCGCTTTCTCGGCCTGGACGACGCGGCCTTCCGCGCGGCGATGGATGAGCGTTTCGGCGCCGCGCCTTTCGGGCTCGACGCGGTGCTCAACGACGAGCGCGCCGAGGTCGTCAAGTCGCTGACGGCCGCGACCGCGCTGGGCGCGCCGCGCGCCGCCTATCTCAAGCGCTGGGTGGCGGCGATCGGCGCGCTTCGCCGAGGCGGGCTCGAGGACGACGCCATGCTGGAGCTCTTGCTCGAGCATCCCGTGCAGGGCTTCACGGCGGCCGAGCTGCCTTGGTGCTCGGAATTGCAGGACCGGCTGCACCGGCGCTTCGAGGCGGTCGTCGCCGCGCCGACGGACACCGCCGAGATCTCGCGCGCGATGCGCTGGCTCGACGCATTGTGGGACGCCGGGCTGCTGGCCGGGACGTGGCGCCTGCGCGACGTCCAGCGCCGCTGGGCCGTAGCGCTCGAGGGCCTGGGGCCTTCCGCCGCGCTCGACGCCTGCGAGGCCGTCGGCGCTCGCCTCGGCCTCGCCGAGACTTCAGGGAGGACCGCTCCATGACCACCAAGCTTATCCGCCTCAACGACCAGGCGGAGACGGTTCGCCTTCTCGGCGAGCAGGACGCGCGCCTGCGCGAGCTCGAGCGCGACTTCGGCGTCGAGATCTTCCTGCGCCAGGACGCGGAGAGCGGCGACCTGTCCCTCACCGTCAAGGGAAGCGCCCAGCGCGTGGAAAAGGCGGCGAAGCGGCTACGGGCCGAAATTGAGGCGCTTCGACGCAGGGCGGCCCCGGTCGATCCGCGCGGCTTCGAGCCGCTCAACCTCGACGCGCCGTCGCTCCCCGAGGACGGCCTCTACCGCGCCCACAACGGCAAGGTGCTGCGGGCGCGGACGCCGAACCAGCAGAAATACTGCGACACGATCGTCGAGCACGATCTGACCTTCGGCATCGGTCCCGCGGGCACGGGCAAGACGTTTCTCGCGGTCGCCTGCGCGCTGCGCGCCCTCGAGTCGCGCCACGTGACGAAGATCATCCTCTCGCGCCCGATCGTCGAGGCGGGCGAAAAGCTCGGCTTCCTCCCCGGCGATCTCATGGAGAAGGTGAACCCGTACCTGCGCCCCTTATACGACGCGTTCATCGCTTTGCTCGGCGGAGAGCGCTTCCGCACCTGGCGGGACAACGACGTCATCGAGATCGTGCCGCTCGCGTACATGCGCGGGCGCACCTTCGAGGACGCGTTCCTGATCCTCGATGAGGCGCAGAACACGACGCCCGAGCAGATGAAGATGTTCCTCACGCGCATGGGCACGGGCTCCAAGGCCGTCGTCACGGGCGACACGACGCAGACGGACCTCGGCGCGCGCTCGACGTCCGGGCTCGTGCGCGTCCTCGAGATCCTCAAGGGCGTCGAGGGCATGGCCGTCGTCCGCATGGCCGAGGGCGACGTGTCCCGCCATCCCATCGTCAAGAAGATCATCCGCGCCTACGACAAGTGGGACGAGAAGACGGGCGGCTAGAACCGATGAACAAGCTCCGGATCGTCGTCGCCGGCATGGCCTCGCTTCCGTCCGCGGCGCGGCGCGCCTCGCTTTATCAAAAGGCGGTGCGGCTCGCCTTCGCCTCGTCGAAGAAAGCCGCCGCGCGCGAGGGCGAGGTCAACGTCGTCTTCCTCGACCGCGCCGCGATGTTGCGCATGAACCGCCATTACCTCGGGCACGACTACGACACGGACGTGATCGCGTTCGCGCATGAAAGGCCCGAAGGGATCAGCGGCGACGATCTGCCGATCGGAGACATCTTCATCTCCTCATGGATGACGCGCCGCCAGGCCAAGGCGCTCGGCCATTCCGCCGCCGTCGAGGCCGCCACGCTCGCCGTCCACGGGGCGCTGCATCTCGTGGGGCACGACGACCACGGTCCCGCGGCGAAGGCGCGCATGTTCAAGGTCCAGGACCGCGTCGTGGCCTCCCTGCGCGCCTAGACCGACTTCGTCGTGCCTTACAACGGTTCATGCAAATTACTACAATGACTTGGTGAGCCCCCGGGTCCAGGATCAGATCGCCGCCTCCCTGCGTGTCTAGACCGAAGGCTCCGTCCGCGGATGCTCTCGTTCTGTCCGCGCTCTGGGCGCTGGCCATCGCCGGCTTCTGGCTAAGGCGCTCCCACTTCTTCGGACAGCATTGGGCCTGATTTAAGGTGGATATTCTTGTTGCCGTTTTCCGTTGTCGTTGCCGTTAAGCTCCAGCCAAAGAAATGTCGTTGCTGTTGGAGGCC
>Ga0163144_10005535_pt1 | contig 28047 bp, 23 predicted proteins | sample OliLak19BULKMAT1_FD_123175 | JGI IMG/M metagenome (GOLD analysis project Ga0163144, IMG submission 123175) | Freshwater microbial mat bacterial communities from Lake Vanda, McMurdo Dry Valleys, Antarctica - Oligotrophic Lake LV.19.BULKMAT1 | ecosystem: Environmental > Aquatic > Freshwater >... | reverse complement strand
GCGCGCTCCTGTGCGCCCGGTGTGCTCGCCGCGATGGAGTCCACGGACCACACGAGGGCTGTTCCGGCGCTCAACGCCAGGGCGAGCGGAAAAATGAGGCGCGCGACTTTCATGTTTGTTGGGAAGGGACGTGGAGCGGGGACTGCTCGATCCGCTCCACGCGTCCGTCCTGCATGTGCGCGATGCGATCGGCGAAGTCGAAAATACGGTTGTCATGGGTGACGACGATGGCCGTCGCGCCCGCTTGCCGCACGAGGTCCGTGAAGAGCTGCATCACCTGGCGGCCGGTGGCCGCGTCGAGCGATGCGGTGGGTTCGTCGCACACGAGCAGCCGCGGTTGGTGGACGAGCGCGCGGGCGATCGCCACACGCTGTTGTTGCCCGCCCGAGAGCGCGCGCGGGTACTTGTCGCGGTGCGGGCCCATATCCAGACGCTCGAGCAGTTCGGCGGCACGCGCGTGTGCACGCCGCGCGGGAACGCCTTGTGCGAGCAGCGGAACCGCGGCGTTCTCGGTGGCGTCGAGCGCGGGCAAGAGGTTGAACTGTTGGAAGACGAACCCAAGGTTCTGCGCCCGGTAGCGGACGAGCTGTGCGGGCCGCAGGCGCAGGATCGGCGTGCCGAACAGCTCCACGTCGCCGCTGTCGGGCCTCAAAAGGCCCGTCAGGATCGAAATCAGCGTCGTTTTTCCGCATCCCGAGGGGCCGACGAGGAACGTCGTCCGCTCGCGCTCGACCTCCAAGTCCACGTTGCGCAGCACTTCTTGCCGCGCGGAACCCGTGCCGAAGGATTTGACGATGGCCGTCGCGTGCACCGCCGGCTCTGCGGTGGGGCGTGTGGCATCCAAAGTTTGCGCCCTGGGCTCAACCACGGAACACCGCCGCCGGATCGACGAATAGGACACGCCGCAGCCCGAGCACTGTCGACGCGACCATGATCAGCGCGGTCAGGCCCGCGACCACGACGGCAACCTGCCACGGCAAGCGAAACCCGCGCAGCGCGATCGTGCTCCCGCCGATCTCGAAAAACAGCGATGCAAACATCAATCCCAAGGCATATCCCGCGGCACCCACCACGGCGGCCTGCAGCAAGACCATGCCGACGAGCCGTGCGTTCGGAATACCGATCGCTTTGAGCGCCGCAAACTGCTGGATGTTCTCGAGCACGAACGTGTTGAACAAGAGCCCCACGACCGCGATGCCCACCAATACACCCAGCACAACGACCGTGCCGAAGTTCACCGGGATGCCGGTGTTCGCCAGGTAATAACGCACGGTCTGCCAGTGGAACTCGCCCCGCGTGCGCGCCTGCAAGCCGGTCCGTGCGTGGATCCGGCGCGCGAGTTCTTTCGGGGTTACGCCGGGTTGTGCCTTGACCAGCACGTAGGAGAGCCTGTTGCGCCCGTTGTTCGTGTACGCGAGCGCGTTGGGATAGCGGGTGTGGACGAGCGGATTGGTCGTGAACGGCGCCTCGGCGTCCGTGATCGCAACCACCACTGCCCGGCGGTCGTTGATTTCGAGAACCCGCCCGAGTTCGAGCGGCGCTCCGGGCCACAGGAGCAAGTATCCCGCGCGATCGATCGCGACGGCATCGGGGGCGCGCAGGTCCGCGAGCGAGCCCATGACGACGCGCTCGGGCAAGCCCGCGAGCGACTGGGAGTCCACGCCGATCGCGATCGCACCCTGAAGTATCCCGCCCGAATCACCCCGCTCGGCCACGGTCCGGATGGGCGCGTTGACGCGGAAGAAGGGCGCCGCCCATGCGACGCCGGCCACCCCGCACCCGCAGCAAGTCCGTCTCGCGCAGCGCAAACACCGTATCCAGGTACTCCACGGACGGGTCCATGACCCAGACGTCCGCGTCGGCCGCGTCGACAATCGTGCTCCCCGTCCGGACCATCAGCCCGATAAAGATGCTGGCCTGCTGGGTGATGAGCAGTGCGGCAAACGCCTCCCCGAATACGAGCCCCAGGAACTTGGCCCGGTCGGCCATCAGCATCTTCAGGGCGACCGCGTTCGTACTGGGGGGTGCCGCTCGCTGGGCTGCCGCCTGTACTGAACCGATCAGTTCAGCAACTCAAGCCAACACCGTGCCCCGCCGCCGCAACCTCAAATCGGACAAGGACTTGAAACCGCAGTCCACGCCGTCGCGGCGCCGCACACAGGCGGTCCGCGCCCGCGCACAAACACCGGCTGCGACCGGTCGACCGAAGGATGCCGCGAAGCACGCCGCGATCTTGACAGCCGCCCGAAATCTATTCATGTCCGGCGGACTCCGGAGCGAATCCCCAGGCCCAAGCGGGCGCGGGCGGCGTAGCGTTATCGCTCGAAACGTGCCTCGACAGTTTTGGCCGCGCGCTGCTCGGCCTGCTCTCGCGTCCCGACATCCATCAGTTCCACTGCCTCCTGATCGCGCAATCCCAGCGCCATCCGCGCCTTGCTCACCTGTTCTTCGAAGCGGGTCCGCGCCGGGTGTGCAACAGCCTCGCCGAGCTGCTGCGCGCCGCCCACGTCCGCGGCGAGATCGATTGTCCCGACCCCGACCTTGCCGCCGACCAGTTGGTGTCCATGTGGAAGGGCATGCACCATATGCGGCAGGAGCTGGGCCTCGAGGGTCCGCGCGGAACGCGCCAGATCGCCGCGCACGTGGCGCGCTGCACACGAACTTTCCTGCGCGGCCATCGTCCGTGAAAGCCTGCACGCCGCGCTCACGCCGCCGCGGCGCCGCGCCGCCGCGCGGTCGGACCGGATCACAGCGCCGCGAACAGAGCGCCGCGGCCTTCGCCCGTTTGGACGAGCTTGCCGCGCCCCGCGAGGTACCCCACGAGAGGCTGGAGCTTGGCGATCGGCATGCGCGTCCGTGCAGCGATGCCCTCCAGGCGCATGGCACCTTCGGCGCGGAGAAGGCTTTCAAGGGGTCCGGCCAACGCCATTGCATCCCGTGCAAGCAGGCGCCTGGGTGTCATCGCGACGGGGCCCCGCGGGGTGCTGACGGGGCGCGTCGGCGGGGCAGCTTCGCTCACGCCACCCAAGGCTGAGCGAACCGCATCCACTGCGGCCTGGCGGACGAGCTGATCGATTTCGCTGATGAAAGCATCGATCCGCGAACGGATCACGGAGTCGATCTGGAGAGCTGTTCCGGTGTGACTCATGGGGCGTAAACTTTCAACTGAGGGGGTTGCCGCATCACGACGGCTCGAACAGGCGCATGGCCTCGTGAACAAGGAATAACGCGGGCTGATTCGTTTTGCAATCCCGCGCTATGCCAAGCCACATATCGGTAAACCGGGCGCATCGCGGGCGTTTGGCGCGTTTGACGAACGGAGCCGGTTTGACGCGTGGACAGGTGGAGCGGCACGACCCGCTGCGCCGCGCCATGAACGAGAGCGGGGCGTCCCGAGCATGCTCGAGGCGCCCCGCACCGTTCTGGTCGCGGTCTGGGTCGTGTCAGGTTCCCGAGCCCACGTCCTCGCCTGCACCCGTCCCGTGACTCTCGACGAGCTCGGTCAGTTTCTCTGCGGCGCGGCCCTCAGGATCCATCTCGAGCGACGCTTTCGCAAGCTCCAGCGCGATCGCAGAGTCGTTCAGGAGTTCCGGATCGGCGTTCCAAAACGCTGCCTGGGCTGCCATAAGGGCGACTTCCGAATTGTCCTTGATTGCGCGCTTGGCACGCACGAAAGCGAGAATTTCGCCGCTGAACACTCGGGCGGACGCCTCGTCGCTGACGGTGCTCATCTGCGCGCGCAGTGAACGCTCGATCATGCCCTTCGCGTTGTCGGGGTCGACCTTTGCGGCGGCCGCGGCGACCTCCGGGCTCCACGCGTCGCGCTCGAGGAGAATCTCGGTCGCACGCTCCAACAGTCCGGCTTCGTTCGCGGGGTCCAGCACGAAGGCTTCCCGGGCGACCTCCAAGGCCGGCGCCATCAAGCGCGGGCTGCCGTCGTTGGAGCGCAGGAACTCAAGAACCGCACCCATGGCGATGATCTTCGCTTCGGGAGTTTCAGCAGCGCGGAACGCGTCGACGACCCCGCCGATCTCCGCGATAACCTTGCGGCCGGAATCGGCGATCTCAGTGACGTGCGCGACGTATTTCTCAGGGCCGCCCTTCTGGTAGCCGGTCTCGCCGAACACGACGCCGTCGGGCGACATGAGCAGGACCGTCGGGAAGCCTTGGATCTCGTACTTCGCGCGCAGTTCATCGTTGCGCTCCGGGTTCGGCACCTTTGCTTTGATCTCCTCGTCGTTGGGGAAATCGAGGGCCACGAGCACGTACTTCTTCTGGATTTCGTCGAGGAACGCGGCGTGCTTGAAGACCTCGTCGTCGAGGCGGATGCACCACACGCACCAGTCAGATCCGGTGAAGTCGACGAGAAGGTCCTTGTTCTCGGCGCGAGCGACTTTGACCGCTTCGTCGAAGTCGGCGTGCCATTGGGCGCCTTCTCCAAGGGTGGGCGCGGCGAGCGGCAGCGCGGCGAGGGCGAGGGAACCGATAAGGGTGAACATGAGGAGTCCTGTGCGGACGGGTAGGGGCGCCGATGGGGACGGGGACGCGGGCGACATGCCCGCGCCCGACCGGGCCATACGCACCGGTGTCCCGGGGGCGACCGAAGAGTCCTATATTCTTACGCACCGGGGGGCGCAGGTCACCTGCGGAGCCGCCGCACTTGGAGCGCGTGCCGGGTTATGGAGGTGTTGGCGGTGTTGGCGTCGCCGCAGCGGTCCCGGCGCGGCCCACGTGCCGTCCCGGCGTGGCCCGGCTGGCGACCCCGGCGGCGACGCCAAAAACCGCGCTTTGGGCCCACCACCCCCGCCCAGCCACCCGAGACTGCCGCCGCGGCGGGTGGTTGCGCCCGTTCTGGCGAGGGCACGCGCAGGTCGAGGGAAGGCCGTCCCTTAGAGTCGTCGGCGTGACTCGGGCCGAGCGCGTTCCACCCCCTGGCGAAGATCGAGCACCCCTTCTTCTTGGGGAGCGCGCCGGGCCCGAGGGTGGCGCCCGAGTGCGAACAGGCGCGTTTCGGTGGCTCGGGGGCATGGCGCGGCCCTACGCCGGGCGGCTCGCGGCGGCGCTCCTGTGTGTGACGGCCACCGGGGCTGTCAGCCTGGTCGTCCCCGCCGCGGCAGGGCGCGCTGTGGACGCGGTTTTGATCGAGCGCAGCGTCGATGGGCTGCGCGCCTGGGTGTTCGGACTCGTCGGCCTCTTCGCGGCAGTCGCGCTGCTCGACTTCGCCCAGGGTTACGTGCTGCGAGCGACGGCCGCGCGCATCCTGCGCACGCTGCGCGCGCGGCTCTTCGGCAAACTGCTCGAGCTCTCGCCGTCCTTCTACGAGCGCGAACGTGTCGGTGAACTGCTGTCGCGCCTCAACAACGACATCGGCGCGATCGGCGAGCTGCTCACCCACAACACCATCAACGCCGCGCAGCAAAGCCTGATGCTGATCGGCGCGGTTGCGCTGATGGCCCACACCGATCTGGGATTGACCAGCGTGATGCTCGTCGCCGTGCCGCCCGTGGCCATTTTCGCCGTGCTATTCGGCCGACGGATCGAAAGTCTATCGAAGGAGCGCCAGGCGCGCCTCGCCGACGCTAACACCGCGGCCGAGGAGTCGCTCGCGGGCATCCGCACGGTCCAGGCGTTTGCCATCGAGGACCACCGCCGCGCGACCTACGGCGCGCACGTCGACCGCGTGCTCGACGCCGGACTGCGCCTTGCGCGGCTTTATGGGGCATTTGGGGCGCTAATTGGGTTCCTCGCGCTGAGCGCAATCACGCTGGTGATCTGGTACGGCGCCGCACTGTTGTTGGAAGAAGCCCTGACACCCGGCGAGCTCATGGCATTCGTGCTCTACGCCGTCACCGCGGGCTCCGCGATCGGATCGATCACACACGTGTGGGGCGGCCTTAAGGGCGCGGCGGGTTCCACCGACCGTGTGCGCGAACTGCTCGCAACACAAAGCGCGGTGCGCGAGGTCCAAGAACCGCGCGCGCTCGGCCCCGTGCGCGGCGAATTTGCATTCGAACACGTCCACTTCGCTTATCCCAGTGCACCCGGCGTGCACGCGCTGCGCGACGTGAACTTCGCCGTCGCCCCGGGCGAAGTGGTCGCACTCGTGGGCCCGAGCGGCGCGGGAAAGTCGACCGTCGCAAACCTCCTCCTGCGTTTCCACGACCCGCGCGCCGGGCGTGTGTGCATCGATGGTGTTGATGTACGCGAGCTCGCCATCGCCGATCTGCGCCGCGCGATTGGCCACGTCAGCCAAGAGGTGTTCCTGTTCGGCGGGACCGTCGCCGAAAACCTGCGCATCGCGCGACCCGCTGCAACACTCGCGGATCTCGAGAACGCCGCCCGCGGCGCGTTTGCCCTCGACTTCATCCGCGCGCTACCGCAGGGCTTTGACACGGTGCTCGGCGAGCGCGGCGTGCGCTTGTCGGCGGGTGAGCGCCAGCGCCTTGCGATCGCGCGGGTGCTGCTCGCGGATCCCCCCGTGATCGTACTGGACGAAGCGACCAGCGCCCTCGACGCCGAGTCGGAGGACGCCGTGGGCCGTGCGTTCGAGCGCCTCTTGGAGGGCCGCACGACGCTCGTCATTGCTCACCGCCTCGCGACCGTCCAACGCGCCACACGGGTCATCGTGCTCGAGCAGGGCGCCGTGACCGAGGTTGGCACGCACGAGGCTCTCGTAGCGGCGGGTGGCCTCTACGCGCGGCTGTGCGCGCTCCAACGGATCGCGTGAGGGCGGGGCTTGCGCGCTTTTGGCGCCCTCCCCACAATCCGCCCGTGCCGCGTGCCCTCGTCTACATCATCGCGTTCATCCTCGCCTCCTTTGTGCTGCGACACGTGCCCGTCATTGGCGGCCTCTTCCGCGGCCTGTTGGGCTTCTACTTGCTGCTCGTTCTGTTTGCAGCGGCCGCGGCGATCGTTGGCCGCGTGTTGGTGCGACGGCGCCGACTTGCGGAGCAGGTCCGCGTGCTCAGTCTCGTCGAGACACCGCACAACCAGGCCAAGCTCGGCACGTTGTTGCTCGGCGAAGGTCGTCCCCGTGCGGCCCTCGCGCCGCTCGAATACGCACATTCAAAGGAGCCGCGCAATCCCGAATGGGGTGTGGCCTTGGGCGATGTGTACCGGGCGCTTGGACGCCACAGGGAAGCGCTGGAGCGCTACGACGCCGTCCTCGCCTTCGCACCTGAACACGGTTTTGGCGGGCTCTTGGCGCGACGCGCAGCCGCGCTCGAGTCGATCGGGGATGTCGACGGAGCGCTCGAAACGCTGCGTTCACTGGAGGCTGCCCACGGCGCCGCGCCGGAATCCGCCGCGCGCATTGGCATGCTCCTGCGACGAACCAACCACAAGGATGAAGCCCGCGAGCACTTTCGAAGGGCCATCCAACTCGCGCAATCGGCACCGATCTACGTGCGGCGCAAACAACGCCGCTGGATTTTGCGCGCGCGCTGGCACAGCCTGGTTGGCTAAGAGCCTGGACTTCAGCCTTCTAGCACGCGCCAGGCCGGGAACTCTTCCCCCGCTGCCGGTTCGGGGATCCAGCCGCACGGGACGAGCCCGTCGTCGCTGCCAGCCTCGCACAGGTACACCGCGACCGCGCCCAATGGCACCGCCGTGGGCACGAGCTTCCAACCGATCGGGATTGTGCGTCGCGAGCGCGCGTACACGGCGTCGAGGTACGATGACGCATTGGCTTCGAGGATCTCCCGGCCGGCGCTCGTGACGGATCCACGCACGATGGCGACCTCCACGTCGTAGGAGCGCCCGGGTGTTGGATCCTGTGGCTCAAAGCCGTGGCCACGCAGGCGCTCCGCGATCGCCGCGGGGACCGCGTACGCATAGGGCCGATCGACCTCGTGCTCGGGAACGAACCGCGCAAGGTGCGGCACGCGCGCCTCGCTGGGATTCCCTTCGAGCGTGTAGGGTTCGCGCGTCAACACCGTCACAGGCTCACCGGCGAGCGCTTCCAGGCGATAGCGCACTGCGATGCGGTCCCGCGGGGCGCGGCAGTTCTCCAGGAGTTCGACGATGGCGGGCCCGTGCGCGGCGGTGTAATGCAGCGTCTCGCGCAGGAAAGCGTAGGTGGTTTCGACGCGCTCTTTGAACGGCAAGTATGCGTAGGTCTCCAGCAGGAGATCCAAACGACCCGTGAGGCCGCGGTAGTTGCCGCCGAAACGCGGATGGTGTGTGTAGGTGATCCAACCGGCACCCTGGCCACCCTCGTCGCGCAGGAAGTTGCCGTAGTAAAAAGTGTCGAGGCCCGCGTTCGCCTTCACCGCGCGCGTCACCGCGGGCAAGAGTCGGTCGCGCATGTATTCGACCGGCTCACCGCGCCCGCTGTGCGCGGTGTGCGGAATGTCGTAGGTCAGCGCAAAACGGTGGATGGAGCCGTTCGTCGCGTGGGTGTCGATGACCAAGTGAGCGTTCCACGGGCGCGCGACGTGCTCCTGCAACAGACGCATTTCCGGCGCGTCCTGACGCAGGTAGTCGCGGTTGAGATTGATGCCGGCGGCAGTCGTGCGCGTGCCGACACCGCTCGTGGGTCCCAATTGGCCGCTAAAGCGCGCGACGTCGAGCTTGCGGTGGGCTGGGTCGATGCGGTCGTTGCCATCCGGGTTGAACAGCGGCACCACCACAAGGGTCATGCTGGCGAGCAGGTCCGGCGCTTCCCCGCCGACCGCGGTGTCGCGGCCGTCGAGGATGTCGCGCACCAGCATCAGGCAACCTTCTTTGCCCTCGACTTCGCCGGCGTGGATCCCGTTGATCACGAGCACCACAGGCAGCCCGCTACCGTGCGCTTCCTCGGGGGTGAAATGCCCGTGCGCCGAGAGGATCAGGAGCGGAAAGGACCGACCTTCCGGCGACGTGCCGAACTCGCGCACCACAAGGCGCGGGTCCCGCCGCGCCGCTAACGCGTCGATGAAGGCGATCACGTCCGAGTGACGCGACGTATGCTCGTAAGCGGTGCTCTCCGCGCGAGTCTGGGGCGACGGAACGCCTGTGTCCGTGCTACTCATGCTCCGAAGCTCGCCGCGCACACCGATTGGATGCTGGGAAGGTTTTTTGGCCGCCTTTCGTCCCCTGGCGGCACTTTGCGGCCACGGGCGTCTTCGATGACCTGTTCAATGTCGCCTGTGGATCCCGCGGCCGCAAAGCACCAACCTACGACGACTTGGGCTCGTCTGCTCGAAAACCTGATGAATAACCCGGGCCAGCCCTCCTACGGCGTCACGTCGTTGTCCCCATGCTGTCCAAAACCACGTGCTGATGTCCAGCGCGGTGTGGGCCCGGATTTCAGGCGCGATCCGAAGTCAGCCGCCGCTTGACGCGCCCAAAAGATGCACCCGCTCAACGCCAGCAAGGGATGGATCCGTCGCGCGGCACGCGCGCCGGTCGAGGAATGCGTTCATGTGCCGGCGGAGCTGGCCCTGGTCGTCGACAACACGGAATCCAAGGCCCGGATGGCGGCGGTCGAGGTCCACGATCAGCTCGCCGAGTGTCGCGCCCTCGGCGGCGACATTCGCACGCCCCTGTGCTCGAACAGCCCACTTCCGACCCGCACACGCATGGTGGTCGAGGATAACGTCCGTTTCCGCGCGCGCGACAGGCGGCCCGCCGTCCGGTCAGAACACCCAGGCGTCCGCGGGCCCCGCGCCAAACCGCAGCACTTCGGTCTGTAGGTCGACAAAGGCCGCCTGGATCCACACGCGTGTTGCACCCGGCAAGCTGGACGGCAGCGGAAGCGCCGCGTTCACCGTGCCGCTCGGACCGAGCGGCACCGTAAGGAGCGGAATCTGTGCGCCAATCGGCAAATGCCACAGCCCCAGGATCGGGGGAAGCGCGAGCCCGGTGGGTTCCGCCGACGCGGCAAGGAACACAAACGCAAACTCGGCGGGCGCACCGCTCAGCACAAGGCGCATCGACGTGCCCGCGCCGGTCGCAGGGGACGGCGCATGGAAAGCGGGCCCATCGGGCCAATCGTGGGCAAGCTCCGCGTCGCGGCCGGCGCCGAAGGCCCAGAGCCGCCCAGCGCCGTCGGCAAACCACGCTACCGCGCCGTCCGCCGCGACGGGTAGCGCAAAGGGTGTTGTGAGCGCGCCCCCACCCGCAGTGCTCCAGTCGCCCCTGCGCGCGCTGAACGCCATCACGTCGCCCGCTTGCGCAACCGCAAGCACGCCGTCCGTGCTCGTCACCGTCGCACCAGGTGGCGTCGCGATGGGCGGGCGCACTTGCCCGAAACGGCCGTCGTGCAAGGAAAGTTCGCTGGAAACGGCGTCAACCCACGCCAGGATCGACCCCGTCGCCAACATCGTGGAACCGGGTGCGAGCAAGGGACCCTCGACCCAACCGTTCCACCGTGGTGTGAACGCGCGTGCACGGCCAGCGCTATCGATCAAACCCGCGCCCGCGTGGGCATTCGCGAATTCAACACCGCCAACCGGTGCGCTCCACTGGCCCGTTGCGGGTGAATACGCACGCCAGTTCAGATCTGCGTTGAGCACCAGCGCCATATGGTCCGAGCCAAAGGCAAGTCCGTGGGGACCGGTGCTCGGAACCTGCGTGAAGCCCGCGCGCAGGCCGCTCGCAGCGGCGAGCGATCCGGTCACCGGATCTTCGAAGATCGCAGTGTCGCCCTCGACGCCAACGGTAATCCTCGCGCCGGACAGGACGCTCCACACACCCGGGCGGGCCGCGAAGGTCGTCAGGTTGAACGCAAACCCAAGGTTCTCGATCGCAACGATCGATTCGCCACCCCACTGCACCACGACCGTCGGTGTGTGGACGTGCGCGAAGTCGGTGTGCCAACGGCCCGTGTAGGCGCTGAAGGCGGATGCGTAAAAGCGCGTGAGGATCGGATGCTGGACGCGCACAAGTGCGACCGATCGCCCGATGTGCGTCGACGACGAAAACTGGAGCACACCGGAGACGTCCCAGTTGCCGAGCACGCCCGTGAACGCGGCCACGCGGTCCACCCCGCCGCCGCCAAGTTGGCGCAGCGGTGCGAGCGCAACTTCGCCGCGTGCAAACGGCAAGTCGCCGGCCTGACCCGTGGGTGTGTCGAGCACGGCCCAGGTCGCGGTTCGCGCCGCAAATCCGACGTAGCGCACGCCGTCGCGCAACGCAGCAACACCCTCCGCCAATGCGATTTCGTTGTTGGCCACCACCGCCGCGTTGAGTGCGATCGACACCCAATCGCCGCTCAGCGCGCTGAAGGCGTGCGCCACGGGTCCCGTGCCGTCGTCGCGCACGACCAGCGCGACATCACCCGCGGCCCCGGCGAAACTCCCGGTCGGGCCCGCGAGCGTCGCGACCCGCCCGTCGAGCGCGCTCCATACGCGGTAACCCGCGCCGTCGTGGAAGAGCGCGACCCGCGCTCCCCGCGCAACCAAGGTTGCACCCGTTGCTGCGACCGGGCTCCAGCGCCGTTGCAGCGCCGAAAACGCCTGCCACTGTGCGCCGTCGTCGTGGAGCACGAGGAAATCGTCGGCGGCGATTGCCCCCGCGGGGTTGAACGCCGTGTCGGCCCACTGGGCGGGGGCGGGATTGGAGAGCGCGCCGAGGAGCAGCGCGGCCAGCGCCAACGGGGCGGCGGGCAGGAGACGGGTCCGGGTCTTCATGGGGGGCAGCGGGCGGGACAATCAACGGGCGCCCCCCGATCCTACGCGGCCGGTGCGAAGCCCGTCAGGGACGGCCATTGACGAAATCGCAACTGGCTGGGAGGCTCAGCACTTGCGCCCCGATCGCGTGCGCCCCCGATCCGCCCCACCCGGGGGGGTCGCGGGTCCCCACCGCTGGCCTCCGCGGCCCCCTGCCCTCCCTTCCATGGCCCTTGGTAACCCCGTGAACCCCGTGAACTCCGCGCCGCTCGTCCTTTTCACCTCCGTCGTCCTACTCCTTGGCGCAAAGGTGGCCGACGCGCAGACCCCGCTCACGACCGAGCGCATCGCAAACAACCTCGCGCTGCCCACGTGGGCTGGCGCGCCCAAGGGCGACAGCCGCCTGTTCGTCTGCGAGCAGAACACCGCGCGAATCCGAATCGTGAAGAACGGCGTCGTGGGACTCTTGCCGTTCCTCGATCTCAACGCGCTCGCCTCCCAGGGCGGCGAGCGCGGATTGCTCGGCTTGGCGTTCCATCCGGATTACGCGACGAACCGCTACTTCTACGTCTTCTATGTCGACAACGCCGGCGACTCGGTGGTCGTGCGCTACAGCCGCAGCGCGACGGATCCCGACCGTGCCGATGCCACCAGCGCGTTCCCGATCCTCAAGGTTCCCCAACCGGCTTCGAACCACAACGGGGGGGGCATACAGTTCGGGCCGGACGGCTACCTGTGGTTATCGTTCGGCGACGGCGGGGCGTTCGATCCGATCTGCAACGGCATGAACCCGACGAACCTGCTCGGCAAGATCGTGCGCATCGATGTCGACGGGGGTTCGCCCTACGCCATTCCTGCTTCGAACCCCTACGCAGGCGGTGGTTTCTATCCGCCCGAGACGTGGGCCGTGGGTCTGCGCAATCCGTACCGCTTCCACGTCGACGTCAATGGCGAGCTCTACATCGGCGACGTCGGCGAGAGCACGCGCGAGGAGATCAACTGGGCTCCGGCAGGGGCCGCCGCCCGGAACTACGGCTGGACGGTCATGGAAGGCGACCTTTGCATTGGCCTGCTTCAGTGCCCCCCTGGCACGACCGCGCCGTGTTTTGATCCCTCCTACACCATGCCCGTCCACGTGTACAACCACGGCGTGGGGTGCGCGGTGATCGGCGGCAACGTGTACCGCGGCTGCGCGATCCCCGACCTCGTCGGCACGTACTTTTTTGCCGATTACTGCACGGCGCGGATCTGGTCGATGCGCGTGGTGGGTGGCGCCGCGACCCAGTTCACCGACCGCACGGTGGAACTCGCTCCGGGTGGTCCGCTTGCGATCGGCACACCCAGCTCCTTCGGCGTGGACGGCGCGGGCGAACTGCTGATCGTCGACCACGCGGGTGGAGAGGTTTTCCGGATCAAGCCCGCGAATGCGGGCCCCGACTGCGATGCCAACGGCATGCTCGATTCGTGCCAAATCGCCGCGAACGGGCTGCTCGATATTGACCAGGACGGCCTCTTGGACCTGTGTGAGGGCTTGGGCGGAGACGTCGCCACGATTTCGGCCGCTGCGGGCGGTCAACAGAACCTGGTGATCCGCGCCGGCGCGGCGCGCGCCAACCAGCTTCACTTCGTGCTGGGTTCGGCCGGCGGCACGGCGCCGCCCCTCGTCATCGACGGCGTGTCGATTCCACTGTTCTTTGTGGACGCGTGGTTCAGCTACACCGCGACCAACGCAAACGGGCCGCTGCTCGTGGGCACGCTTGCGGTGCTCGATGGCGCGGGCAACGGCGACGCCACCATCGTGCTGCCGCCTTTGCCGCCCGCCGCGGCCGGGCTCGTTTTGCACCACGCCGCGGTCACGATCGACATTTTCGGGCTGGGGAACGCCACGTGGGCGAGCCACGCACTGCCGCTCACGATTGGACTGTGACCAACGGGTGGACCTGACAGCGTCGCGTCGCGCGCACGCGGGCCTCAGCGCCCCGTGCGCGCGCGTTTGCGAATCACGTTGACCATCCACTGGCCATCCGAGTGGAGCGTCGTTTCGACGTTCGCGATCGGAGCGAGTCGTTGGCTCACGTCCGTGGTGCGAGTGCGATTGGCCACCATCAGGTGACCGTTCTCCGCGAACAGGTTCCACTGGTGGAACCCACCGAAGTTCTGAGCGTCGGCTTCGTTCGTCGCGTGGTGCATGAACACGTATGCCCCGTCGCGCGCCGCTGCCACGAGCTGATCGATCGCGGCAACGGGATCTTGGCAATGGTCGATACAGTTGCGTGCGTGGACCAGGTCAAAACGGTTGCGCCCGGCGTCCTCTAACACCGCTTCCGCGCGTCCAAAACGCGTTCGCACGGGCGGTTCGACACCCAACTCCGCCAGCACCCCGTCGTAGTACGGTGCCAAGGGATCGATGGCGGTGATGCGAAGATCGCGGCGGGGCAATACCTTGCCGAGCCAAGTCAGCGGGCCTGCCCCAACGTCGAGCACTTCCACGCGCGCCCCCGGCGGCTGCGTCAGGAGCTCCGCAACGTACGGTTGCAGCGGTTCCAGGGGATCCAGGCGTCGGCGGTACTCCTCCGCCTCGGCCCCGCCCTTGCTGCGGAACCAACCCTCCCAGAACGCCATTTCCTCACGGATGCCTTCGGCGGGTATTTCGATCCGCGGACCCGTGCCGCGGGTGGTTGTGAACTGCATGGACGCTTTCCTCGTTGGACTGCTTCCTCGTTGGACTGCAGTGGAGCGGATGCGCTCCGATCGGTCGGACGGACGCAAGTCGGTCCCCCGCAACCCCGATGCCAAACACTCTCCGAGGTGTCCGATACAGCCCAGCGGCGCGCGACCTTCGGCCATTTTCGGGCCGCGCGAACTCGCACAGCCCGCGCCGCGCAAGCCCGCTGCGTGACACCAGCGACCCACGCCGTTCACGGCGCCCGAACGTTTGTCTCCCACACGGGATTGACGCGGGAATCCGCGCTCTTTGCTCGGCGGCGTGCTCCATCGCTCCGCCGGCGGCGCGGCAGCCCCTCCGCCAACGCAGAGTTGTGCGTCAGCGCAAAACTTGCAGATCGGGCCAGACAGCGACCGCGCGTTCGAGGGCGGCCCACGTCGGAACGTCCACCGCAAGGACGTTGCGCAGCGCAAGCAGCGCGAGCGGCGCCCAAGGTGCGACGGCCCGCGGATCACGCGACCAGGCCGCACAGACCGCGGCCGGGGGCGCAGCGCGCAGCTCGTCCACCTCCTTGGGATCCGGCGCGGCCTGACCGTTGATCCGCCCGAGGAACACTGCGCAGTGCTCCTTTTCGCTGCCGCGCACGATTCCGCCGGCGACGACGTCGCGCGCGTGGTAGCGGAAGTGTCCGTGGGGTTCGAGCTCCGCATCCACACCCAGCTCGTCCTGGACCCGCCGACGGGCCGCCACCACGAGGTCCTCGTCGGGATGTGGATGGCTTGCCACGGTCGCGTCAAAAAACCGCGGCCACAGGGGTTTGGTCGGCGCGCGCCGCGCGAGCAGCACTTGCCCCTTGGGGTCGAGGATCACCACCGTGAAGGCCAGGTGCATCCGCCCTTCGCCTTCGTGCGCGGCGAACCGTCCGACCGTACCTGTCGGCTTGCCGCGTCCGTCGACGAGCACCACTTCGGCTTCGCGGCTGTGCGAGTTGGAGGCACTCACAGGCGGCGCACCTTGATGCCGCGGAACCACACCGGGTCGCCATGGTCCTGTAGCGCGATGCGACCTTCCGCGAGCCGTCCAAACCGCTTGAGCGAGGCGAACTTCGACGCTTCGATGCGACGGTTCCAGTCTTCGCTGCCGATCTCGCAATCCACCGTCTGCTGGCCATTCAGCCAGAGCTCGACGTGCTGTCCCTGCACGCGGATGCGCACGCGGTTCCACGCACCCGCGGGCCGCGTGGCGTCGATCGGCGGAGCGTAGAGCGCGTAGAGCGAACCCGCGGAGGTCTTGGGATCGCGGCCGTCCGGGTGCCGCAGGTTGTCGAGCACCTGCATTTCGGGCCCCGTGGTCCAAACGCTGCGTTCGTCGGCGCCGACGCGCCAGAAGATGCCGCTGTTGCCGCCCGACTCCACCTTCCATTCCAGTTCGAGCTCGAAGTCGCCGAACAGCTCACGCGTCGTGATGTCGCCGCCGGGGCCTGCGCGATGCAACGCACCCTGGTCGACCACCCAACCCGCGGGAAAATCGTCCCCACCCGCGCTCTTCCAGTGGCGCGCGGGGTCCGCGCCGTCGAAAAGCAGTTCCCAGCCCTGTTCCACTGCGCTCGGGTTTAGTCCGTTCATCGGTCGCTCGAAGGGGTTCGGGAGCACTGGGCCGACGCGGGTCGGCAGGCGATTCAACGTCGTCCAACTCTCCGCGGTCCAAAGCGCGCGGTCCGCTTCTGATCGCAGCCCAAGGGGCAAACGCACGTGGACTACGGTACCCGCTTGGAGCCCGTCGACCTCGATGAACACACGGCGACGGTCCGGCGACACACTCGCCGAGCGAGTCGGAAGGAACGTTTCGTCCACCTTCGGTCCGCCGTAAAGCGCGGTGGGCTCGTAACGCCAACGGGTCACGACGTAGTCGTCCGCTTCCCAACCCGCGCCTTCTGCGAGAGGCTCGGTGAACTCGAACGCCAATCCGTTGGCGAAGCTGCGCACGCTCAGGGGTTCGAAACAGGGTTCCGCAGTGAACACCAAACGCTCGAGCCCAAAACTCTGCTTGCCTTCCTGGCCCCAGTTGCCCGACGAGCCGATGCCGCCTACGTAGAGCGCGCCATCCGGCCCGTTCTTCACGCGGTTGGCACCGCCTTCGAGCCCCTGGGTGAAGCGGAACACCGTGCCTTGGCGAACACCATCGACAATTTCCATGGCCGTGCGCTTGAGCCCACCGTGGGTCACGTCCGTGTGCACGAGCTGGCCCTTGTAGAGTCCATGCCGCAGGGGCGTGACCTCACCGGGGCTGTTGCCGATTTCACCCTGGGGCAGCCACACGACGGGCGGTGTCTCGGCGCGGTTTGCGAACTCGGCTTCGAGCGGTGTTCCCGTGACCACGGAGCGGTTGCCGAAGAAGGCCCCTTCCGCGAACACGAGCAGCTTCGAAACGGGCACCCAATCCCCCTGGTTATCGGTCAGGTAAATCTGACCGTCGTCGCCGAGTCCGATGCCATTGGGAGTGCGCAGTCCACGCGCAACGATGCGCCAATCGCCGGTTTGCGCGTCGATCTCGATCACGCTGCCGCGGTCGGGGAGCTGGGGTTTCGTGCTGGCCCCGCCCGGGTCGATCGCGATCGCGAGGTTCGCGTAGAAGCGTCCGGCGCGGTGCACCAGGCCGAAAGCAAACTCATGGAAGTTCGCCGTGACCTGCCAACCGCTCGCAACCGCCCGGTACTCGTCGGCCACACCGTCGAGGTCCGTGTCAATCAGCTCGGTCAACTCCTGCTTTTGCAGCACGAAGATCCGATCGTTCACGACGCACAACCCCAGAGGCTCAGCGAGTCCCGACGCAAACCGCCGCACGCGGATCCGATCCGGCGCGACCTTGCCCACTCCCTCGAGGAAATACACCGCGCCGTCGGGATCCCAGGTGCACAGGACGAGCGTGCCGTCGGCGAGCCAATCGATGCCGCCGACTTTAGGCTCGAAGCCCTCGGGACGCGCTTTCTCCAAGCGGTACGAGGGATGCACGCCAGCGAGCCATTGGCCGTCACCCGGCCGGCCCTTGGGCAACGGCCGCAGGACTGCCTTTTTGCCGGGGCTCGTCACACGGACCTCCGCGGCGTGCGCGCCGAGGTGGGTGGTGGGAATGAGCTCGAACGCGGTCGCGCCCGGGGGGCGCCACGCGAGGCTGAGGCGCGCTCCGCCCCAGCCCTCGAAGTGCACCGCTTCCATCGGATGCCAGCCCTCTTCGAGCTCTAACTCGCCATCCAGCGGCTCTGGGCCATGCAGGCCGTCGTGGTTCACGACGAGTTGGCCGCCGATGCGCAGTTGTGATCCGTCGTCGGAGATCAAACGGAATCCGTAGCGACCCGTCGACGGTGCGCGGATGTACCCATCGACCACGGTGATGAACTGGTCGGCCGCGCCGAAGGCTTCGTCCTCCAGGTCCAAGAGCGGTGTGATGAACGAAACGTTGGGTGTTTGCCCCGGCGTCGGCCACACCACGTGGCTCATCGCTTCGTCGATCTGATAGATGCGGACGGAGACGCCGCCCACGAGCGGCGGAAGGGAAGCAGCGGGCAGCGCCCGGCGCTGGGCCGCGGCGTCCAAACCGGCGCAGGCAAAGAGCGCGCTCGCAAACAACGGCGCGCGGAGCAAAAAGTTGAGCTTCATTGGTTGGCCAAAGCTTGGGGGGCGGGCGTGGCAGCCGAGGTGACGGACGGAGCGGGCGTCGTGTCCTGCAGGACGGGCAACAACAGGTCGATGCGTCCACCGCCCGGTCCGACGGAGAGCGCGCGCGGGGCACCCTCTGCGCCGAGGACGCGGGCCGCACGGGAAGTCCGCGCGGGGACCGATGCAACCGCGGGCGGCAGATCAAGCATCAACACTTCGCCCTCCCCGAGACCCTCAACCGCGATGTCGAAGCGCAGCGCAAGGCCCGCCCGGTCGCGCACGGCCTCGGGTTTCAGCCGCACTTCGACCGGAATGCGTCCCTGCCTGCGAAGCTCCCACGCGAGTTCCACCGCGCGGCGCCCATCGGCCCCAGCTTCGAGGAAACGGTGCCCGCGCCAACGCAACTCCGCCGTTTCTCCCGTGGCAAAACGCCAGCCGTCACCGGGCGGGTTAGGAGCGACCCCCGGACCCGCTGGTTTCCAATCCCGCCACTCAAAGTACGCGGGGCCGCGCGCCGTCGGCTGCGGGCCGTGGAGCGTGTCGTACACGGTCCCCGTGAAGCGCACATCCCCGCGCCACACACGCCACAGCTCACCGCGATCGACGTCGAACGCGATCCACAGGTCGTGGTCGAGAGCCGCGGTCAAGGCGCGCGCGTTGCCGTCGAGCACCGAGCGGAACACCCAGGGGTCGCGCGGACGTCCAGTGGCTTCGGGAGCGGGGGCGCGCGCGCTTGCGACCGCCTCGGCGGCGGCTGCGGGCGCGGGAGCAAAACGCGGCCCGCCGCAGGCCGAAGCCGCGGCGAGGAGGGCGATCGCGATGGGGAGCACAGCGAGGTTCATGGCGTTTTCAGCGGGGGTTCACGCGGCCAGGGCGGGGCGCGGGCGCGGGCGCGGCCTGGCGGGATAAAAAACGATCAGCGCCGCTAAACACGCGAGGGCGATCCACATGGGGACTGCGAAGAGGCGTGAGTAGTCCATCGCGCCACTTTCCGACGCCCATTTGCCGACGACGCTCGTCGAGAACCAGCTCCCCACGATGATGCCGAGGCCGACAAACACCAAGTTGAAGAGGTTCTGCGCGGTTGCGCGCACGTCGGAGCTCGTGTGTTCGTCGACGAGCATGAACGCGACGAAGATGAAGCATCCGAAGCACAGCCCGTGCAGCGCGACGCCGACGAGCACCGGCCCCAGTTGCGGCGCGTAGGCAAAAAGCGCCATGCGACCCGCGTAGGCGAGGAGTCCGATCGCAAGCAGCGTTTTTTTCGACAAGCGCACCAACAGAAGCGGCATCAACGCTAGGACCACGATCTCGGTCATCTGGCCGATGGTCATGAGACCCCCGCCGCCGACGCCGAAGACCTGATTGACGGTGCTGGCGAAGCGATCCGCCGCGGCGCTGCCCGCTGCGTTCTGGATCCCCGTAAGGAAGTCGCTCGTGAAGACGAAGTAGAACTGGTGGATGATGCTGACGGGGATCGCGAGCAGGAACAGCGTCAAAAGGGGCTGCATGTGGATCTCACCCAACGCTGCCTTCCACGCCAACGGTTCGGCGGGGCGCGGCGACGGCGGTGTGTGCGGCAATGTCAACGCGAACAGCGCCATCAGCACGCCGAGACCGGCGCTCAGCTCAAACGCAAAGGCGCGCCCTGCGTTTTGTGCCGCAGCGATGGATTCCGCGGTGCCCTCGTCGGGTGTGTGCAGCCGCAGCAGCACCTGACCGACGGCGATACCGGCGGCGATCCAACCCACCGTGCCCCACAGACGCACCGATCCAAAGTCGCGGTCGCGGTCGGGCAGGTGCGCAAACGCGAGCGCGTTGGTCAACGCGATCGTCGGGGCGTACACAAATCCGTAAACCGCGCTGAGCGCAAGGAAAGTAGGGAAGTCCGCGGTGCGCGCGAGCAGCCACACGAGGCCTGCTCCGATCAGATGGCTCGCGGCGAGCAGCCGTTCGGTCGCAAAAAATCGATCCGCGAGTTGCCCGGCGAGGAACGGACCGAAGATCGCTCCAAGTGCCCCCGCGGCAAGGCACAAGCCCGTTTGGTCTGCCGTGAAACCCCGGTGGTTCAGCAGGAACGGGTAGAGGATCGGCAGCCACGCGCCCCAGATCGCGTACTGCAGGAACATCATCCCCGACAGCTTGGCGCTGAGGCCCAAGCCCATGGGGCGCGCGGGCGGCGTCGAGTGGTCCTTCGCAAAGGTGCTCATGCGTGCGTGGCGGTCGGGGGGGGCGTTCGAAGCGCAGTCAACGGGCGAAGGCCTTGTCGAAAGCGGAGGCCGCGCGGGGAAAATCCAGGCGGCGCACGAAGGCCGCAGCTTCCTTGGCGCCCGCTTCGCGGTCCATGCCGGAGTCTTCCCACTCGACGGTGAGCGGTCCTTGGTAACCGGCGTCGTTGAGCGCGCGGATCAAGCTTTCAAAATCAATGCGACCGCGGCCCGGCGAGCGGAAGTCCCAAGCGCGCCCGGGGGTCCCGAAGTCACTGTGCCCGCCAAACACGCCGATGGGCGTAGGCGCATCGCTCCACCAGACGTCCTTGACGTGCACGTTGAGGATGCGCGCGCCGAATTCGCGCACGAAAGCCAGCGCGTCGACGTTTTGGTACGCGAGGTGGCTCGGATCGAAGTTGAAGCCAAACGCCGGATGGCCGCCGATGGCGGCGAGTGCGCGGCGTGTCGTCGCGATGTCGAACGCGATCTCGGTCGGATGGACTTCGAGCGCGAAACCGACGCCGTTCGACTCGAAGGCGTCAAGAATCGGGCGGAAGCGGTGCTCAAAATCCCGGTATCCGGCGTTGAGGCGGTCCGGTCCGATCGGGGGAAAGGCGTACAACAGGTGCCAGATCGACGATCCGGTGAAGCCGTTGACCACATACCGCGGACCGCCCCCCGCACCGCGCAGCTCGAGCCGCTCGCGCACGCCGTCGGGCGCGGCATCAAAAAAGACCTTGGCCGCGCGCGCCGTGTCGATCAGTTCCTGTGCGGCGCGCTGTCGCACCCCCTCCGGATCCCCGTCGCCCCACACCGCGGGCGGCAAGATCGCGCGGTGCCGCGCATCGATCAGATCGCACACCGCCTGGCCGACGAGATGGTTCGAAAGTGCGTAACACGCCACACCTGCGCGCGCGAGCTGCGCCCATTTGCGCGGCGCGTAGTTCGCTTCGTCGAGCGCGCGCTGGACCTCAAAATGGTCGCCCCAGCAGGCAAGTTCCAACCCGTCGTAACCGAACGCGGCGGCTCGTTGGGCGAGGATGTCGAGGGGCAGGTCGGCCCACTGACCGGTGAAGAGGCAAACGGGACGCGGCATGGCCCCGGGATGGTAGCGAGCGCGCGCTCCCGGTGCTTCAAGGTCCCTTCTGCGCGGAGCGCACGGGCCCCCACACCCGCGCTCCGTTGAGGTTTTGCGCTTCTGCGCCCAGGTCGGCGGTGATCCATGCCTCGAAGCGCTCCTCGAGGCGGGTGCGGCGCGGGTCGCGGCCCGCGGGCAACGGCTCCGGGCGAAAAAACCAAATCAATGAGCCGCGCGCGAGGTCGTGCTTAATACCGCGCCGGTATTCGTCGAACAAATGGCCGTCGAGGGTCTCGGACACGGTCGCGAGAACCCGCTCAAGTTCGCCGGTGACGGAACGGCGAGAACGCTGGCGAAGCGCGCGGGCGAGGTTGGCGTCGAAGCACACCAATCGACCCTCCGCGGGCACTTGTGAGCGCACGAACTCGAGGGCTTCACGTTCCGCCGGGCCGACGGGCGGGTCGTGGGCTTGGCGTAGCCCGAGCGCTCCGCTCGCCAACGCGGAAAGCGCCAACGCTGCTACAAACGCCGGCGGAACAAGCCAAAAACGCACCGCTCGAACGCGCCCCAACGCCTCGACGCTGTCCCGCCCGAGAAGGGCGACCCACAACGTCCCCAGCGCGACGAAATAACCACCTGCTTCAAACAACCCGAGGTACGCCACAAACGCCGTCAGCGGTACGAACCACAAAAACAAGCTCGCGACACGAACACGGCCACCGTCCGCGCCGTCCAACCCGCGGGCCATGTAGAGCGCAAGAACGGGCAGCACGGCAACGTGGGCGCGCAGCAGATACGCCCAAAGGTCATGGGCGAGCAGCGGCAGGCGCGATCCGGCGCCCCATGTCTCGAGGGTTTCGGGCGACCAGCCCATGCGAGCCTGCACTTCCATGTAGCGCAGCGTTGCGAGGATGCCGAAGCACACACCGATCGCCGCAAAACGGATCGCCGTTCTGCGCGCTGGTTCGTTACGCGGGCGCCCGTGCAGCGCGATGTGAAACGCCACGAACGGCAACAGCAGCGCGTGCAGCGGATGCCCTAGGAGCAAAAGCGCTCCCGCCGAGACGATGGCCGCCCAACGCCAAACGGCATTTGAAGCCCGGATCGCAACGTCGATGGGCCACAGCGCGACCACCGCCGCCAGCCATTGCAGCGCATGCACTTCGATCGTCGTCGCAAAGAAAAAGACGGGGGCACAGCCTGCCACGGCTCCGGTCAGCAATGCCGCGACCAACGGACTGGCGCCACGCCGCCGCACAAGGAACAACCACAACCCCGCAGCGGCCAACGCGGCAGGAATGATGGACGCGGCATCGAAACTCCCATACACGTCCCCGCTCGCGGCGAACGCAACGCGCCATGCGAGGAAGTGCAGGTGGTGGTGGTTAGGCCAGCCGGTCCCGTCGCGCACAGCGGCGGGATAAATCTCCGCGAAGATCGGCGGATCGATCGAATAAAAGGCTTCTTGGAAGAGCCCGGCGAAAAGCGCCGCCGCGGTCAGCAGCACGAGCGCAAACCCGAGCCCGATCCTCGCGGGCGAGGATTGCGTGCCCGCGGGCGCGAACCAAGATGCTTCCGTGTTTGCTCCACCCTGCTCGTTAGGCACGGGGCGGAGAATAGCTCAAAAGAAGTCGAACAGGACAGGGAAGGGGTTGCTCACGAAGCTGGGCGCAAATCCGGCGTCGAAGGTCACGAACGCGTGGTTGCCGGGGGTCGCGATCAGTTGGAAGAGCGGCGTGGGTGGGATCGAGAACGACGCGTTCGCGCGGCCTTCGGCGTCCAACTGGCCCACCTGGCCGGCGAGCAAACCCCCGGCACCAAGACCGACCGTCAGGTCGAAATAAGGATCGTCGACGAGCGGCAAGTCCACCCCGAGGAACGGTGTTGTCGGCGCAGTGCCGCCCAAGGACCCGAGGATCACGTAGAACTGCCCGGCGTGCTGCGGCCCGGCGTCGAGTTGCAGGGTTTGGGTGCCACCCAGGACCAGGGGCAACGTCAGCACGTTGCCAGCAAGGGCCTGACAGACGTCGAGGATTCCGTTTTGGTCCACGTCCGCGCCGGGGAACGCCAGTTGGACGCCGTCCGGCACACCGTCGCCGTCGCAGTCCGCGCCGCCGACCGTCGTCGGTCGCCAGTTGGCGATGGTCGGCGCGTTGACCGTCAAGGCGCGTGCGTTGTCCTGGGTTGCGGTGCCCATGGTCAGTCCGCCCCAAGTGTGCAGGGGGCTTGAGAAGATCGGCTTGCGCGATCCCGGCGCGTACGCCATCACGCTGCGGTACTGGTTGTTCGGCGTCCGGTAACCGTAGGCGTAGTTGTGGGACGCACTGCCGGCGTTTTCGGGGTCGTGCGCGCAGCCAAAGTTGTGGCCGAACTCATGCGCGTACGTGTAGTTGCCGACTGCGCAGGAACGGCGCGTGACGTTGAAGGCCGAGGACTGGAACCCCGACGACACGCTCGTCATCAGGTAACCCTGGCCGCAAGCGGAACCCGAGTTTGTGATCAGGCTGACCGCATCCGCCCCGTAGGCATCACGCCAAACGTGTACGCTGTCCATGAACCCGTCGGTTTTCGAGCGCAGGCGCGAAAGGTCCGTGCTCATGGAGCCGCTTTCGGTGTAGTCGACCTCCTCGGCGTGCACCAAACGCATGAACAGGCCCGCGTCGCAGTTCGAGTAAGCGAGGTTGGCCTCTGCGACTGCCAAGTCAATCAGCGCGAGCATCGCGTTGGTTCCGCCAGCGGCCGAACGCGCCGCGGGTGTCCACGCGGTGAGCACGTCGACCACCGCGACGGTGGCTCCCACGGGAACGCCCGGGAGCGCTCCACCGGTGCCCGATCCACCCGGCTGCCTGGCGTCACCGCCGCCACCCCCAGGCGCCGGAGCGTCGGGGGGAATCAGCGCGCCCGCGCAGGGCGCGAACCCCTCCGGGTCGGCCTCGGCGAGGATCAGTCCCTGCGCAGCGCCACGCAGGCGCAGCAGGCGCGAACCCATGGACACCGTTCCGGCGAGCGCCCCGTCGCGCCAGGCGAGGATGACGTGGTCACCCTGAACCGCGCCGTCCCCTTCGATGGGGCCGTACCACACCGCGGCGCCGGGACTGGCCGCGCCGCGGCGCTCTAGCTGCACCACAAGGCGCTGGTTGTCGAACAGGTCGAGCGCCACGGTGCGGCGCCGCGCGCTGCCGAGCCATTCCGCGCCCTCGAGTCGCACCGCTCTACCGCGCCATTCCGGCGACTCGAGCGTCAGCGTCCGCGGCACCGGGTCCGCGCGCCACAGGGGATCCTGGGCGAAGGCCGACGGAACGGAAACGAAAACGAGCCCGAAGAGGGCGGTCGCTAGGGAGCGAAGGTTGAGGCGAATCACGTGCCTATGGGAACGGACCGGCTGCCAGGTGGGTTCCTTCAATTGCAGGGGAAGGGGCGCTCGATATGGAACTCGAACGTTCGCGCCGTTTTGGGACGTTCTGGGGCGTTCAATCTGGAATTTCGGTGAGCGCAACCGCGCGGCCGCTGGCGGCGGCGACCAGAGCGGCTTCGAGCACCCGCTGGGTTTGGTATGCGTCCGCAACGTCGGCGAGCGGAACGGCGGGCGCGCGGCCTGACAAAGCTTCAAGCACGTCCGCCACCATGTTGGTGAACGTGTGCTCGTATCCGATAGGGTGCGCCGGCGGCCACCAGTGTTCGATCCAAGGGTGAGCGCTCGCTTCGGTCGCGACGATCCGCCGCCAACCCCCTTCGCGCGCTCCATCCGCGGCGTCCCAGAACCACAGCACGTTCATATCTTCAAAATCAAAACGGAGCGCGCCGCCGTCGCCGTTCAGTTCGATCGTGTTGCGGTTGAGGTGCGGGCCCGCCACGCGGCTCGCTTCGAACGTGGCGATCGCTCCACCCTCGAAGCTGGCGTTGAACGCGAGCGCGTCGTCCACATCGCTCGGAACCTTCATTCCGTCGGGTCCGCTGCGCAACGGGTGGAACGTGCGCGCAACGGCGCCGTGAACGGTTTCGATCTCTTCCCCTAGAAGAAAGCGCGCGAGGTCGATCGAATGTGCATTGAGGTCGCCGTGCGCGCCCGATCCCGCAAGGCGTTTTTCGAAGCGCCAACTGCTCGGCGCCTCGGCTCCGCCCCAACTCTGCAGGTAACTCGCGCGCACGTGACGCACGGTCCCGAGTCGTCCCGCGCGCACCAGCGAACGCGCGAGGCCGACCGCGGGACAGCGGCGGTAGTTGAACCACACGTAGGAGTGGACTCCGCGGGCGAGCGCATCACGCGCGCTGTCCCGCAGCTTGCGCGCGTCGCCGAGGGAACCCGCAAGCGGCTTTTCGATGAGCGCATGTTGGCCCGCCGCGAGCGCCGCGTGCGCGGGCTCCGCATGCAAGTGGTTGGGTGTCGCGATGTCGACGATCCCGATCGACGGATCGCCGATCAAATCCTGCCAGCGTGTGGTGATCCGCCGCCACCCGAAGTCGGCGGCGAAGGCGGTGAGCTCGGCGGCATTCCGGCCGGCTACACATTCGAGGACGGGGGTCCGGGCGGGCCGGAAGAACGGCACGACCTGGCGCAGGGCGTTGGAGTGGGCGCGCCCCATGAACTTATGACCGATCAGTCCGACGCCGATGGATCGGGTGTCCGTTTGCATCGCCGCAGGATAACGGGGCCGGTTAGGCTAGTGCCATGCAGTCAAAAGCCACCTCCGTGAAGGACTACCTGGATAGCTTGCCCGCGGACCGTCGCGAAGCGCTCGAAGCCCTCCGCCGTGTCATCCGCGCGAACCTCGACAAGGACTTCGAGGAGGGCATGCAGTACGGGATGATCGGTTATTACGTGCCGCATCGCGTTTTCCCCGCGGGTTACCACTGCGACCCCAAACAGCCACTGCCGTTTGCAGCGCTCGCGTCGCAAAAGAACCACATGTCGCTCTACCTCGGCTGCCTCTACACGGCGGAGGACGATCAGGAGCGCGCGTGGTTCGAACAGGCGTGGACGAATTCGGGACGTAAGCTCGACATGGGCAAATCCTGCGTGCGCTTCAAGCGCATCGACGACGTGCCCCTCGAGGTCGTGGGCGAGGCGATCCGCCGCATGCCCGCAAAACGCTTCATCGAGGCCTACAAGGCCGCGCGCGCGGCGACAGCGAGCGCCCCCGCACGCCCAAAGCGCGCCGCCTCCGCCAAATCCGCCAAAAAAGTCACCGCGAAGAAGACCGCGACGACGGCGAAAAAGCGCGCGACCAAACCCAAACCCGTCAGCCGCGCAAAACGCGCGCCTTGACCCGCAGGCGCTGCCACGTTGACCTTCCACCCGACGCGTCCACCGCGCCCGGTAGTGAAATCGAATCGGCCGCAGTGTGGATATAAGGCCGGGAAAACTGCCGGATGGTCCGGCCGTTGCGTTTGAGGCCGACTCGACGCCACGCAACGCAGCACCGCTTCATTTCGCAGCGCAGCCGCGGTGGGTGCACGGCCCCCCCCGTGGTCCTGGGCTAAAAAAACATCGAGCAAGGGATCGATTAGGGCTTCGCCGCTCCCGGTTTCGTGCGATGCGCTCGATGGGGGCGGCGTACGCAGGGCCTGTCCGTCGATGCGTGGCCCCTCGGCTTGCGGCGCCGGAGATTCGTGAAGCGCTCAGCACTGCACGTACCGAAGAGAAGTACATAAACCGCGCTCCGACAAGCACTTCCGTCACAAGTTCAAGCGCAATGACCCCACCCCCCGGACCTTGACATTGGGACGGGGGGGGGTAGCTTCTTGTTGATCAACGGCTCCAGCGACCCATCACCCTCCGCCCATGAAATTCAGTAGATACAGCGTCACAGCGTGGCAACGCGAGCCTCTATACCGGCTGCTCGGTGGGACCGGCGTGCTGATCGCCTCAGTGCTGGCGATTGACACACGTTCTCTTTTTGCGGAACCAAAGACCCGTATCCCTACCCCGCGCAAACCTGGGGCCAAGTGACAAGCTGCGCCGACCTGCAGCTCTGGCGCCCGCCGTCGCCACCCGGCTGAGTTTCTACCCGCCTCCCACCCCACCGAGATTCAAGCTATGAAAACTTCTTCAATCGTTTCCCGATCGATGCTCGCCGGTTTCTGCGTGAGCGCGCTGGCGCTGGTAACGGTGACCTTCCAAGCGGACGCGGGAGAGAGCACCGCGGGGGCCTCGAATGCACAGGCCGACTTGGAGCTGTTGGCATCCCAGAGCGTGGCTCTGTGGGATGTCCAGTTGAACGTGAACGCGGAAGTTCGAGTCCACGGCTGGGCGCTCCTGAGCGCCACCACGCATACCGATGGGAACGGGGCACCCGTGCGTTTCTTGGCCTATTCACTGAAGCTAGAGCACGTGGTGGGAGGGCAAAGCCAGATTGAAGGGTTGCTGCCCATCGACGCCTTTTCCACTGCGCCATGCAAGCCCGGGCCTGTCACGCTGATGGATTTCGCCTCCAACGACGACGAATCGCTTCTCGTAGAAATCTCCCTCGCGCTGAACGGTGCTCGCAACTGGGGCCAGGTTGAAGTTCCCGAACAACTGTGGATCGAAGGGACAGTCGGGAGCGTTCTGCCGAAGCAAGAGTGACCTCGGTGGCGGGTGACCTTCCCTGGCCAACTTGGACACCCCAGATCGCGCGGATTGCGCGAGGATGTCCGCTATGCCCAGAAGAGCCCGACGCACCTATACCCCTGTACAAAAAGTCGCACGCTCGAGATGGAGCGTGACTTCGCAAAAAAAGCCGCGGCCTTGCAACGCCTAAGGACCTGGATCGGCTTACGCGCTGATCGAGGCGCAGAAGGTCACCTACCCGATCGCGGTGATGTGCCGCGTGCTCGGGGTCTCCCGCAGCGGATGGTACGCCTGGTC
>Ga0163144_10005534_pt1 | contig 28052 bp, 25 predicted proteins | sample OliLak19BULKMAT1_FD_123175 | JGI IMG/M metagenome (GOLD analysis project Ga0163144, IMG submission 123175) | Freshwater microbial mat bacterial communities from Lake Vanda, McMurdo Dry Valleys, Antarctica - Oligotrophic Lake LV.19.BULKMAT1 | ecosystem: Environmental > Aquatic > Freshwater >... | reverse complement strand
GCGATGTTGACCGGCTCGCGGAATGGCCGGTTGTCCTTCACCGGGCCAGGGTAGCCGAGCGACACCGCCTCGAAGTCCCATGTTTTCGTGAGTTCGAGCACGCCGCGCGCCATGTCGGAGGCAGTCATCGCTGGTCCCGACGGGATGCGGTGGGTCACGCGGTCCCACGAACCCGCGACCTTGATATGGGTACCGCCGACATCAATGACCAGGACTCTCACGACAGTGCTCTCCGTGCGACAGCGGCGACGTCGCCGGAGAGTGCAGGCTGCACCACTCGCGGCGATCAGGGGGACCGGCTAAGGGGGAGTCTGGTGTCAGGGCCGCAGTCAGTCAACTTTGTCCCCACATGCGAGTCCTCCTGCAACGTGTCTCCAGCGCCGAAGTGCGGGTCGACGGGCGTGTCACCGGCCGCATCGGGCGTGGCTATCTGCTGCTGGTCGGGATCACGCACGAGGACGATGCCACCCGTCTGGTCTGGATGGCCGACAAGGTGGCCGGTCTTCGACTGTTTGGGGACGCCGACGGAAAGATGAACCTTGCGCTCTCCGATGTGGCGGGGTCGGTGCTGGTGGTCAGTCAGTTCACGTTGTACGGCGACGCGAGCCGCGGACGGCGACCGAGTTTCATCGCCGCCGCACGACCGGAGGTCGCGATTCCGCTCTACGAACGGTTCATTGCGCTGTTGCGCGAACGCGGGCTCATGGTGGAGACTGGTGAGTTCGGTGCCGCGATGGAGGTGGAGTTGATCAACGATGGCCCTGTGACCCTTCCGCTGGAATGCTGACGTGATGCGTGTGATCCTTGCTTCGCAGTCCCCGCGCCGGCGTGAGTTGCTGTCGCTGATCGGGATCGATCACGAGGTGCAGCCAGCCGATATCGATGAGACGCCGTGGCCGAACGAGGCACCGGTGCCGCACACCGAGCGGCTCGCGCGCGGCAAGGCGGAGGTGATCGCGGCTCGGGCACCGGACGCGTTCGTGATCGCGGCCGATACGATCGTGGTCATCGACGGCGCGATCCTCGGCAAGCCGATCGATATTCCCGATGCATGCGCCATGGTGCGTCGACTCAGTGGTCGCACACACGAGGTCTTCACCGCGATGGCGGTGGCGCTCGGTGATCGTGTCGAATCAGCGGTCGTCACGGTGAAGGTTCGCTTCCGGGAGCTCGACGACGACGCCATCGCGCGCTACGTGAATACCGGCGAACCGATGGACAAGGCCGGCGCGTATGGGATTCAGGGGTTTGGCGCGACGATCGTCGAGCACATCGAGGGTGACTACTTCGCAGTGATGGGGTTGTCACTGGTCACGGTGGTGCAGCTCGCTGCACGCCTCGGCGTGCGTTATCCCTTTGGCCCTTTGCATCATGGCTGACACACGGAAACGGCTCCGCCCTGCGACCAGTCCAACACTGCGTGACCGCGACGCCGCGGCACCTGAGTGGGTGCCGGGCGCCGATGAGTTGTCCGCTGCCACGCGTGCGTTGCTGGCACGGGCGTCAACGCTGCAGGGAATGCTCTACGCCGAACGGAAGCGTGCCATGTTGATCGTGGTGCAGGGACGCGACGCCTCAGGCAAGGACGGACTGCTGCGCAAGGTGTTCGCGGCGCTCCATCCGCAGGGGGTGAAGGTCACCAGCTTCGGCGTCCCGACGCCGGAGGAATCGGCGCACGATTTCCTGTGGCGGATGCACCGCGCGCTGCCGGCGTTCGGTCAGGTGGGCGTGTGGAATCGATCGCACTACGAGGACATCCTCGTGCCGCGGGTTCACAGAACACTGCCGCCCCGCATCTGGAAGGCGCGCTACACCCGCATCAACGAGTTCGAAGCCGAGATCGCCGACTCCGGCATCCATGTCGTGAAGTTGTTCATCCACATCAGCCGTGACGAACAGCTCGAGCGCTTCCAGGATCGTGCCGCTGATCGTGCCCGACAGTGGAAGCTGCAGGCCAGCGATCTCCGGGACCGGGCCGCCTGGCCACAATTCACCCAGGCCTATCGCGACATCATGCGTCGGTGCAACTCGAAATCTGCGCCATGGTACGTGGTGCCCGCCGATGAAAAGCCGGTGCGGGATTTCCTCGTGGCGCAGCTGCTGGTTGCGCAGCTCGAACAGCTCGCGCCTGTGCCACCGCCGGCGGATTCAGCACTGCTGAACGCCGTCGCGAAGCTCGAGTGACTCCGCTCCGCACCCGGACGCAGCTCGCCTCCGAGCATGATCCTTCAGCCGTTCACCGTCGAGGCCGCGCCTGCGCTGCGGTCACCATACGCAGCGGCGTAGCCCGACTTCCAGCGCTGCACTCGGCTCAGCACGTCATCGACTGAGATGCGCGGCAGTCGGTTCAGGCGATTCTCCATGCTGATCGGATAGTCCTCGCCGGGCTCACCGTAGGCATCGATCATCAGGTCGTGGAACTTCCGGTACGGCCCGACGCGCTTCGGATTCGAGTATCCGATCAGGCTGATCACCGGTCGGTCCAGCGCCACCGTGACGTGCAACGGTCCCGTATCGGGGCTGAGCACGACGGCGGCACCGTCGATCAACTGCACCAGCCCGCGCAGCCCACTCCCCAGCGCACTGACCACCGGTACTTTTGCCTGCTGCATGATCACCCGTTCGGCCGCCGACTCGCGATCTGACCGGCCACCGACCAGCACCGGCTGCAGCCCGAAATCACCGTAGAGCGCGTCGCACACCGCGGCCCATCGCTCCGGGAGCCAGTCTTTCTGTGCCTTGCTGGTGGCAACCACGATCGGCGCGATCGGCCGATCGAAGGCGCGCAGGCGTTCGCGCTGGTCCCCGCGTTCGTGCGGCCAGGGGCCGAGGTTCCAGACCGGTGCTTCGTGCGGGACGCCGAGTGCGTCGAGGAACTCGAAGTACTGATCCTGGACGTGTTGCATCGGGTGCGGCGGTACCTGCGCGTTCGTGAACACCCAGTTCAGGTCCCGCGCGCGCGCCATGTCGAACCCGAGTTTCACCGGCGCCTTGACCATGCGCGTGATCATGCCGGCCTTCAGGTAGACCTGCAGCGCCAAGGCGAGATCAAACCGACGTCGCGACAGCTGGCGGCGTAGTTCGTTGAAGGCGCGCCACCCGTTGCCGCGGTCGAAGAGCAGAATGTCTCCGATGTCGGGATGTCCGCGAACGAGCGTCGCCGGGCCCGGCTGCAGGATCCACGTCACTTGCGCGTCAGGCCGATGGCGCTTCAGCGCGGTCAGAATCGGCAGGACGTGCACCGTATCGCCGACCGCGCTCATCATCACGATGCAGACGCGGTCGAGCGACGCGCGCACGGTGCTCCGTGGGAGGTCGGTGGTGGTCACCGTCACCCGCCCAATCGCTCGATGAGCGTGGCAAACCCTGGACTCCCGTCCTTGTTCAGCCACTTGCGTGCCGACCGAAGGAGCCGCGCGACGTTCATCCATTCGGCGTTCTTCTCCGCGAAGCGCAGCGTGTCGACGTCCAGCACATACGCCATGGCCTCGCCCTCATCGTCTGGCGCAATCAGGACGTTCTTGACGTTCAGGTCGGGATGAAACGCCCAGGTGCGTGCCAGCCGCCGGAGGAGTGTGACGGTGGCCTCGATACTGGTGGCGTGATCGTACATGCCGGCCTCACTCGAGAGCACTTTGGCCAGGTCCACGCCATCGGTGATCTCCCGCGTGACGACATCGGCGCGCCAGAGCGTGCCGTGCATGGTGGGGTAGCGTGCATAGCCAAGCACGCGCGGCGTTGGAATGCCGACATGACGCAAGGTCCAGCTGATGCGCAGTTCGTCTGCCGCCCGCGGGGTCCGGAACACATCGCGTGTCACCGATGACAGCATGCCGCCGTGGTTGCTGTGTCGCACCACGACGGTGGCGTCGGCGCCGGGCAAGGGCACGGCATAGGCAATGCGCCGACCCTGCATCGTCCGCGCGTCTGGATGCGACGATGCCCATTGGAACAGGGTGCGATGCTGCATCAGCATTTCGTCGAAGTACTGCATCGTGCTCCCGTGCGAGACGACGCGCGCGTCACGGATCAGTTTCTCGAGATATCCCGCGGGATACATGCCGTCGGGGATCAGCCCGCCACGCGATGCGATGGGCGAGCCGGCGAACGGCGACACAGCCTCATTCACGGTGTTCATCGTTCCCGCACCCGTCCAATGGCGGTGAGCATTGCGCGTGCCTTGTTTTCGGTCTCCAGCCATTCCTGCGCCGGCACGGAATCGTAGACGATGCCCGCCCCGACCTGGACGCTCGCTTCGCCGCCGGCGATGACACAGGTGCGAATCGTGATGGCGAGGTCCATCCGCCGGTCTCCCGCAGCCAGATAGCCAACCGCGCCCGCGTACGGTCCCCGACGTTCCGGTTCCAGTTCATCGATGATCTGCATGGCCCGGACCTTTGGCGCGCCAGTCATCGTGCCGGCCGGAAACGTTGCGCGGACGACATCCAGCGCCGACGTCTCAGCGCCAACGTCGCCGGTCACTTCGCTGACCAGATGCAACACATGCGAATAGCGCTCGACGGTCATGAATTCCGTCACCTGCACGGTCCCGTACTTCGCCAGGCGTCCCACGTCATTCCGGCCGAGATCCACGAGCATCACATGCTCGGCCCGCTCTTTCTCGTCGGTCTGCAGTTCCACGGTCAGACGCGCGTCATCGGCGGCCGTGCGGCCGCGTCGCCGGGTTCCGGCAATCGGACGGACGGTGACCGTGCCGCCGGCGAGTCGCACCAGCACTTCCGGCGAGCTGCCGACCAGTTCCATGCCGTCGAGCACGAGATGATACATGTACGGCGATGGATTCAGCGCGCGGAGTGCACGGTAGAGCGTCAGGCCATCGAAGTCGTGGGGCACGGTGATGCGACGTGCGATCAGGCACTGAAAGCAGTCACCGGCGACGATGTATTCCTTGATCCGCTCCACGGCAGCGTCAAAGCCTTCGCGTGTGATGTTCGATCGGCCTTCAGCGGCCGGTGCCGACTCGTCGAGCGTCAGCGGCGCCAGCGCGGCAGGAGCCTGCAGGCGCGCAATCGTCGACTGCACGTCGGCCACTGCCGCATCGTACGCAGCGCGCAGCCATCCCTCATCGTCGCTGTCGATCGGCACCGCCGTCACCACCCGTGCCTGCGATTTCAGGTTGTCCATCACCACCAGCGTGCGTGTCGAGACGAAGAGCGCGTCTGGTGTCGCGGTCCCACGTGGCGGCGCCGTCGGCAGGTGCTCGATGTGGCGAACGACGTCATAACTGAAGAAGCCGACCGCGCCGGCCCAGAAGTCGCCCAGCTCCGGGACGTGCACCGGCTGATATTGCGACACCTCGGCGCGCAGCGAGTCGAATGGGTCCGTCACCGGTGTGGCACCGTGCCAGCCCATGTCCGGCGTCCAGCGATCCACCGTTCCGTCACGAAGCCGCCACGCCGCGCGAGGCTCGGTGCCGAGGAAGGTGTACCGAGCCCACGTTTCGCTGCCGGCCGGTGCTGATTCGAGCAGAAACGCAAAGGGGCCGCGCCGAAGCTTCGCGAACGCCGACACCGGGGTCTCCAGATCGAGCAGGCAATCGTGCCACACCGGCACCAGGCGTCCTGGCGCGGCCATGCTGCGAAAGGTGCTGTACGACGTGACCAGTGACACGCGAGACGGGAAGGAGGACGGTGGGTGCCGTGGACGACCGGGCAGGGCCAGATTGCAACGATGCGACGAGTCACGCACTGGGTCAGCGCTGCAGTGCTGATACTCCTCACGCTCGACCCTACCACCGTACTCTGCCAGACCGCAGAATGGAATGATGCACGCGCGCTCGGGCTGGCGCAGCGGGCGACGGCTCGACGCTCGGCACAGCTCGCCGATACCTCCCTGCGCGACTACAGCGCGATCGCCCGCGGATACGTGACCTTCCTGGCCCAGTCCGGCGAAGGATTGACCGAGCCGCCGAAGGTCGTCAAGGCCGACGAACTTGGCCTCGAAGTCTTCTGGCGAGCGCCAGACCAGAGCAAGCAGCGGATCCTTGGCCGCCGTGACACGCTCCTGCTGCCCACCGACATCAACTACCACCGGGACCATCTCGGCATCATTCAGAACAATTTTCCGGACATCATCCGGCTTGGTGATGGCGACGAGGTGCTGGATGTGCCACACCCACTGTCACCCAAGGGGATGGCCGAGTACGACTATCGGATTGCCGACTCGCTCGTGATCCGGCTGGCAGACCGTGTGATCGAGGTCTTTCAGCTCAGCGTCCGACCGCGCAACGATCGCGCGCCGCGCGCGGTGGGCGCCGTGTTTGTCGAACGGGCTACCGCACAGGTCGTCCGAATGGCCTTTTCGTTCACGCGCGTCGCGCTGAAGGACAAATCGCTCGAAGACGTCTCGGTGATTCTCGAGAACGGACTGATCGAGGATCGTTACTGGTTGCCACGCCGGCAGCAGATCGAAATCCGTCGGACCGGGACGTGGCTCGATTTTCCCTTTCGCGGCATCATCCGTGGACGCTGGGAGATCCGTGAGTACGAGGTGAATACCGGCCTGCCGCCGGCGCTGTTCACGGGCGATGAGATCGTGACGGCGCCCCCTGATCGCCAGGCGGCGTTCAAGTTCAGTGGCGAGTTGCTGGACGGCCTGCCGCCTGACGTTCGCACGGTGACCGATCGTGATGTGAAGGCCGTGCAGGACGCCGCCCGCGAGCTGGTTCGCGCACAGGCGCTCCAGCGGACGCGCGCGACGGCGATTCAGGCGCGCGGCCTGTCGGACTTCATGCGGGTCAATCGCGTGGAAGGGCTGGCCCTTGGTGCGGGGCTCGCGCAGCGGTTGGGGGCGGGGCTCCGCATCAGCACCACCGCACGCTATGCGCTGGCCGACGAGCGGGTGCGTGGTGGTGCCGTGCTCGCATGGGAACGTGCGTCAGGGGCCGGGCTCTCGGTGCGCGCGGAACGCCAGCTGGGAGAGGTCGGACTGGTGCCTGAAGGGTCGACCACAAGGAACTCGATTGCTGCGCAGGAGTTTGGCTCGGACTGGACAAGCCCGTTCCAGCGGCGTCTGGTTGCGCTGCGCGCCGATCTGCCGCCGTGGCTCGATCGACGCTGGCGGGTGAGCGTCGAGGCGGCCGTGGAGCAGCACTCGCGCGCGCCGGTGAATGCGACACCGGCGCGTGGCGAATACGAGTCGACGCCGGCGGTCCGGAGTGATGAGCTCCGTCGGCTTTCGATTGGCGTGCGCCGACCGACCGCTCTGGCGCTGTGGGGATCGGAAGTCGCGGTCACTGGTGCGATCGACGCAATACAAATGCAGGGGTCAGGGCGCCGTTTCGGGCGTGGAACACTCGATGTCGAGCTGCAGCGCCCGATCGGTCGCGACCGGCTGGTATTGCGTACCATCGCGGCCGGAAGCGTGGGCAGCGACGTGCCGCAGCAATACGAAGTCTGGCTCGGTGGCCCGGTGACTCTTCCGGGCGTTGGATTCCACGCGATTCGCGGGCGGAGTGGCGTGTCGCAGCGTATCGAGTGGCAGCACGCCGTTCCGGGGCCGGCCATTCCGCTCGGTCGCTACGGTCGTGTGCCGGCGCAGCTCACGCTCGCTCCCTATGGCGTCGTGGCGTGGACCGATGCGCGCACCACCTCCACGCACGTCGTGCAACGCGGTCTGCATCCGGCGCTCGGTCTCGGCGGGCTCGGATTCTTCAACCTGCTGCGTGTCGATGTCGCGCGTGGTCTTCGCGACGGTCGCTGGATGTTCTCGGTCGATGTGGCGCGTGAATTCTGGAGGATCCTGTGACGGGTGACGGAACGACTCCGGTGCGGGTCGGCATCGTCGATCTGGCTGTGGTCCGCTTTGGTGGAGCAGGGCTCGAGACGTTGCTGCTTCGCCGCGCCTCCGGGACGCGGTGCACCGGCGCATGGGAAATCGTGCACGGCAGGATCGATGCGGGAGAGACGCCGGAGGTCGCGGCAGTGCGCGAACTGCGCGAGGAGACAGGCCTCGCGTGCGAGCGACTCTACAACACCACCCTCGGTGGATTCTACCTGCACACGCTGGGCGTCGTGAGCCTGTCGGTCGTGTTCTGCGCCATCGTGTCAGCAAGCGCACAAGCACCGATCATCGGCGAGGAGCATGACGCGTTCGTCTGGCTTTCCCTCGCCGACGCCATGCAGCAGTGCGCCTGGCCTCGCGAGCGCGAAGCGCTGCAACACATCGCGCATTTGTTGCGCAACGGTCATGATGCCGGCGCGGTGGAGGATGTACTGCGGGTGATGTGACGCGGGTGGCCGATCCGGCACGACGTGCCGTGGAACGAACGCGTCAGTCTTCGTCGGCCAGTTCGTCGTCGTGACTGACCGCGTCGTCCGCTTCATCAGACTCCGGTGACGGCGGCAAGGCACCCCGAGCGGCATCGCCTTCGGTGCGCGGTACGTACACCGGTTCCTCGCGCCACGGGCCGGCATGCAGCAATGACATCAGCGCTTCGGCGAGTTCATCACGCCCGATGTTTTCATGCGCGCTGAACGGGATGACCTGATCTTCATCCACCCCGTACGCCTTGCACAACTCCGTGATCCGCTTCGCGCGCGCGACGCGCCCCAGCTTGTCGACCTTGGTCAACGCGATCAGCGTCGGAACGCCCAGCTCGGCGAGGAAGTCCAGCATGATGCGATCGTCGGCCGTCGGGTCGTGACGCACATCGAGCAGCTGCACCACGCCGCGCAGGTACGGGCTGTTGCGCATGTATCCCTCGATCAGCGGGCGCCACGCTGCCTTCCGGTCCTTGCTGATCTTGGCGTAGCCGTAGCCGGGCAGGTCGACCAGCGTGAACACCTCGTTCACGCGGAAGAAGTTCAGCTCCCGTGTGCGGCCGGGCGTCTTGCTGACGCGCGCGAACGCTTTCCGGCGAACCAGCGCGTTCAATAGCGAGCTCTTCCCGACGTTCGACCGACCCGCAAACGCGATCTCGGGCAACTCCGGTTCGGGACGCCACCCATCGACGGTCGCCATCGGGCCGGCGAAATCGAGCGAGCGAATCACCATCGGGTCGGATTTCGGAGCGTCGTTCCTGGCCTGCGGCACGTCTGAAGCGGTCACGCGATCTCAGTGGGGGTGCACCGGCGCACGTCGACCACCGCGCTCGCGGCGCGGTGGCACGGCGGCCGGTGGAACAGTGTGTGCACTCGCCGATGTCGGCGCGACGATGGCATGCGGCACACTGGGCGTCCGCAGGCCAAGCGCCAGCACCTCGTCCATGCTCCCCACGCAGTGAAAGGTGATGAAGTCCTTCACCTCTTGCGGCACGTCGTCCAGGTCACGCTCGTTGCCCTTCGGCAGCAGGACGTGTGTGATGCCGGCCCGATGCGCGCCAACCGACTTCTCCTTCACGCCGCCGATCGGCAACACCCGGCCGCGAAGCGTGATCTCGCCAGTCATCGCCACATCGCCGCGCACAGGCGTTCCGGTCAGCGCACTGACCACCGCCGTTGCTATCGCGATGCCGGCGCTGGGGCCATCCTTCGGTGTCGCGCCCGCCGGGATATGGATGTGGATGTCCTTCGTCCTGTAGAAATCAGGGGCAATGCCGAGCTGCACGGCCCGCTGACGCGCATAGCTCATCGCGGCCGACGCTGACTCCTTCATCACATCGCCCAGCGTGCCGGTGAGTTGCAAGCGCCCGCGACCGTCCACGACGCTGACCTCGATCTCGAGGGTCTCGCCACCGACAGTGGTGTAGGCAAGGCCGGTGGCCACACCAACCTTGTCGTCGAGCGAGGTATCGTCAGGATCGTACTGCATCGCGCCGAGCAGTGCGCTGAGCTCCTCAGTCTTCACGATCAGCGGCGCGGTACGCTTCTTCGATTCCGGTGCTTCAGCGCGCTGTCGCGCCAGCTTCCTTGCGACACGGGCCAGCCGCCGCTCGAAATCGCGCACGCCTGCCTCGCGTGTCCAGCCGCGGCAGATCTGGCGCAGAACGTCCGGCTCCCACGTGACTTCGTCCGCCTCGATCCCGACGGCCTTCAAGGTGCGTGGCACCAGATACTGTTTCGCGATCGCGAGCTTTTCCTGATCCAGATACCCGGACAGCCGGATGATCTCCATCCGGTCACGCAGCGGCTCGGGAATGCCGGTGAGGGAGTTGGCCGTCGTGATGAACAACACCTGACTCAGATCGTAGTCGATCTCGAGGTAATGGTCATTGAAGGCCGAGTGCTGCTCGGGATCGAGTACTTCCAGCAGTGCCGCGGATGGGTCACCACGGAAGTCCGAGCCCAGCTTGTCAATTTCGTCGAGCAGCAGGACGGGGTTCACGCTTTCCGCACGCCGCATCGCCTGAATGATGCGGCCCGGCATCGCGCCGATATAGGTGCGCCGATGCCCCCGGATTTCCGCTTCGTCACGCACACCACCCAGCGACATGCGCACGAACTTGCGGCCCAGTGCGCCGGCAATCGAGCGTGCGAGTGAGGTCTTGCCGACGCCCGGCGGACCCACCAGGCACAGAATCGGCCCGTTCATCTTGCCCACCTGCTTGAGGACCGCGATGTAGTCGAGAATCCGATCCTTCACATCCTCAAGACCGTAGTGATCCACGTCGAGGACTTCCTTGGCGCGGCGCACGTCGAGGGCGTCCTCGGTGCGCTGGTGCCACGGCAACGCCAGCACCCAGTCGAGAAACGTCCGGCTGACAGTCGCCTCCGGACTGAGCGGCGCCATCTTGCGCAGCTTGCGCACCTCGCGGCGCGCCCGCGTCAGCACCGCTTCCGGCAGCTGTGCCGCAACGAGCTGTGCATCCAGCTCCTGCACTTCGTCGCCATCCTCGTTGCCGAGCTCGCGATGAATCGCGCGCAACTGTTCCTGGAGGAAGAACTCGCGCTGATTCTGGAACAGCGCGCCGCGAACATCATCCTCGATCTTTCGCTCGAGGCGCAGCAGCTCGATCTCGCCGGCGAGGGTCATCGTCAGCTGATCGAAGAGCAGCCCAAGGGTTGGCGCGTCGAGCAATCGCTGCCGGACATCGAGCTTCACGTTCAGGTGCGCGGCAATCAGGCAGGCCTGCTGCTCGAGAGACTCGGCGCTGCTGATCAGCCGCACAATCTCGTCCGGCAGACGCCGATGCAGCGCGACGTACTCCTCGAACGCGCCCACCGCGCGCCGTGCCTGTCGCGTCTCGTCCTCACTCAACGGCGTGGTGTCGAGGGGATATGGCTGCACGTTTGCCTTGAGATGCGCGCCGGCCATCGCGTAGCGTGTGACCTTCGCTCTCGCGAGGGATTCGACCAGCACGCGTGTCGTGCCGTTCTGGAGCCGTGAGATCTGCAGGATGCGGGCGAGGACACCGACCCGGAACAGGTCCGTACTGCCTGGCTCCTCGGTGTCGGCGCGCTTCTGTGCCACCAGCAACACCAGCGAATCGTCGGCGGCGGCGGTATCGAGTGCAGCAAGGCTGGCGGCTCGGCCGACCAGCAGGGGCATGACGACGTGGGGAAAGATGACGACGTCGCGCAGCGGGACTACAGGCAACCGCTCCGGCGTTTCGATCTTGTCCCCATCGCGCCGGAAGACCGGGCTCAGGGCTATGCTTCCTTCTTGCGACGAGCGGGAGAGATCTCGAGCAGTGGCTGCGCGCGACTCGTCACGCAGCTCTCGATGACCCGCACTTCGGTCACGTCTTCGCGACTGGGCAGGTCGAACATCACGTCCATCAGAATGTCTTCGAGGATCGCGCGCAGTCCGCGCGCCCCCGTCCCGCGCTTGAGCGCCTTGCTGGCAACGGCGCGCAGCGCACTCTCTTCGAAGTCGAGCTTCACTTCCTCGAGCGCGAACAGTTTCTGATACTGCTTGACGAGCGCATTCTTCGGCTCGCGCAGGATCTGCATCAGCGAATCCTCGTCGAGCGACTCGAGTGGCACGGCCACCGGCAGGCGACCCACCAGCTCCGGGATGATGCCGAAGCGGAGCAGGTCATCCGGTTCGACGTCGGCAAACGGTTCCTTCGCGGTGCGCTCGAGCAACGCCTTGTCGGCGCCACCAAACCCGATCCGCTGCTTGCCGACACGTGCCTCGATGATCTTCTCGAGACCGTCGAATGCGCCACCGCAGATGAACAGGATGTCCTTCGTGTTGATCTGGATGTACTCCTGCTGCGGATGCTTCCGGCCGCCCTGCGGCGGCACGCTCGCCACCGTCCCTTCGAGAATCTTCAGCAGTGCCTGCTGAACGCCTTCACCGCTGACGTCACGGGTGATGCTCGGATTCTCGCTCTTGCGCGCGATCTTGTCGATTTCGTCGATGTAGACGATGCCGCGTTCGCATTCCTGAACATTGAAGTCGCCGGCCTGCAGCAGCCGGACGAGAATGTTCTCGACATCTTCGCCGACGTAGCCCGCCTCGGTCAGCGTCGTGGCGTCGGCAATCGTGAACGGCACATCGAGAATCTTGGCCAGGGTCTGCGCCAGAAGCGTCTTGCCGACGCCCGTCGGGCCGATCATCAGGATGTTCGACTTCTCGAGCTCCACGTCCTCGTCGCGGGAGGCGCCGAGGTTGATGCGCTTATAGTGGTTGTAGACGGCCACCGACAGCGCCTTCTTGGCCCGCTCCTGCCCGATCACGTACTGATCGAGGATATCCTTGATTTCCTGCGGGGTGGGAACCTGCGTGATCGCTTCCGCGACCTCGCGCTCCTCATCCTCGGCCAGGATCTCATTGCAGAGCGCAATGCATTCGTTGCAGATGTACACGGACGGTCCGGAAATGAACTTCCGGACAGCGTCCTTGGACTTTCCGCAGAATGAACAGCGCAGATGCTTGTCGTGCGACATTCGAGACCCGGCAAAAAAACACGGCGCACCCCCCGCATGGGGATGCATCCACTCTTCGAAGCTACAAGCCGGGCAGGGGATCGCAATGCAGGATCCACCGCGCCGGAGCCGGCAAGGGGCCGCAGCGCCTGAGCTGCAGCCCCCTCCGAGTATCGTCACGACAACCGTTTACCGGTGTCGCACCGCCCCCGCCACCGGTCAGCCCGCTGCGACGACCGCCGGCTTCGTGTCCGCCGGCTTCGTGTCCGCCGCAAGCTCGCTGCGGCTGGTCACGATGTTGTCGATGATGCCGTAGTCCAACGCTTCCTGGGCACTCATGAAGCGGTCGCGATCGGTGTCGCGCTCGATGACCTCGACCGGCTTGCCCGTGTGCTTGGCCATCAGTTCATTCATCTTGCCCTTCAGATACAGGATTTCCCGGGCCTGAATCTCGATGTCCGAGGCCGAACCGCCGCCGCCATTCTGGCTCGGCTGGTGGATCATGATCCGGCTGTGCGGCAGGGCAGACCGCTTGCCCTTGCGACCGGCGCTGAGCATGAAAGCGCCCATACTGGCGGCCATGCCCATGCAGATCGTGTTCACCGGGGCCGACATGAAGTTCATCGTGTCGTAGATCGCCAGACCGGCCGAGATGCTGCCGCCAGGGGAGTTGATGTACAGGCTGATGTCCCGATCGGCATTGTCAGCCTGAAGGAACAGCAACTGCGCAATGATGACGTTCGCGACGTCATCATTGATCGGCGTGCCGAGGAAGATGATCCGGTCCATCAGCAGCCGCGAGAAGACGTCGTACGACCGCTCGCCGCGGCTGGACCGTTCAATCACATACGGAGCGTAAATGCTGGCCATGGTTCGGGCTTCCTGCTGAGGTTATGGCACCGGGTCGGACCCCGATGAGAACTCCTGCTGCTCTACGCTACCTGATTCACCGTGTTCCGTGCAATCAGCCATGCGAACACCTTCTCGTCGGTCAGGGTCCGCTCCAACTCCTTCAGCCGGCCGGCCTTCTCGAGCTGGACGTAGAGCTGACCAGTCTCGACACCTTTCTCCGCCGCCATCTCCGCAATCTTGTCGTCGACGTCCGACGTGCTCGACGCCAACCCTTCCTTCTCCGCAATCGTGTCGATCACGACATCGCGACGGACCTGACGCTCGGCCATGGGGCGGAACTCCCCCGCAAAACGCTCCTGCATCCCCTCGGGGACCTGATACATCTGCATGTAGGCCCCCATCACCTGCTGAACCCAGGCGTTCGGGATCTGAAATGGATTCGCCGAAATGACCTGGTCGAGCAGCTGTTCGCGAACAGATGAGTCGGCGTCGCGCTTGACATGTTCACCCATGTCTTTCCGCACGGCCTCGCTCAGCTTCTCTACCGTCTCGAAATCGCCAAGCTCACGGGCAAAGGCATCGTCGAGGGCCGGAAGGGCCTTTCGCTTGGCCTCGAGCAGAGTCACCCGGGTCAGCTTGGACTTGCCGCGCTGAGCCTCGTCGGGGAAATCGTCCGGCCAGCGCACCGCGCGCTCGACGGTTTCGCCTGGCATCGCTTCCATGATCAGCTCCTCGATGCCGGCAATCGCCTGAGCCTTGCCGAGCTCGAGTGGATACTCACGCTGTTCCGGCATCTCTGCCCCTTCTTCCTGAGAAGCGATTTTCACCTTGACCTGATCGCCGGGCTGCGGCTTCTCCTCGATCGGCATCAGCGCGGCGCGCTGCTCCCGGAGGGTTTCGAGCTGCTCTTCGACCATGGCATCAGTCACCACTTCGGACGGGCGCGAGACGGTGAAGCCGGTGGTCGTGTCGATGGCAATCTCGGGGCGCACCTCGAGATGGATGTCGAAGGTGACGGGCTGGCCGTCCTCGAACTTCAGGTCGTGAACGTGCGGCTGTGCGATCGGTTCGAGCTTCTCCTGATCGAGCGCCTGCTTCCACGCGTCCTGCACCATGCTCTCGAGGGCCTCGGACTTGATCTGCTCGGCGTAGGCCTTCTTGATCAGGTGCAGCGGGGCCTTGCCGGGGCGGAAGCCAGGCATCCGGGCAGCGGAGGCGTAGCGCTTGACGGCCTTGTCTTCGGCGGCCTTGACGGTCTCGACCGAGACGGTCACGCCGAGCAGGCGTTCGACACCCTCGGCCTTCTTGATGGCAATTTCAAACGACATCGTCGGATCGGAATCGGGAGAAACGGAATCGCCGCCGGGACACGGCGGCGCATCAGAACAAAGGTAACGGGGGAAGGGGGCGATGGCGGAGGGGGAGGGACCCGGACGAATGGCGGGGACGCACCGGCCCCACCCCTACATTGCAGTATGAAATCGCCTGAGGAGCTTCGTGATGCAGATCGGCGACCTGGTGCGAGGCCTCGACCCGATCCTCCGGCACTCGGTGCGCGGGGGTCGCAGACGACCGAATCGGGCCTCGCCTTTCCCTCCTGGGGGCAGCTCGCACGGCTGATGGGTCGCGCCGTCCGCCTCCGCTGCCCGAACTGCGGCGAAGGAAAAGTCCTGCGCGGCTGGGCGACGCCAAGGGTGAGCTGCAGCCACTGCCGATTTCGGTTCACCCGGAGCAGCGATTCATACTTCTCCGGCGCCATGCTCACCAATCTGGCCGTCGCCGAAGGGCTGTTCGCGATCGTGTTCGTGACCGTGATCATCACGTCGTGGCCGAATGTGCCGTGGGACACGCTCACCTGGCTCATGCCGCTTGGCGTGGCGCTGGCGCCAGCGCTGCTGCTGCCATTTGCGAAGGTGGCGTGGCTGACGTTCGATGTCGCATTCCGGCCGGTCACGCCCGAGGAGTTCGAGGCGCCAGCGCACCCCTGAATGCTCACGCTCCTCGCTTTCTCGATGGTCATCGCCTTCATGGTCTTGATCATGACCAGACGCATGGCCCCGCTGACCGCGCTGATCCTGGTTCCGATCGCGTTCGGGGTGGTCGGCGGGTTCGGGGCGCAGCTGGGCACGATGATGCTGGCGGGCGTGACGAAGATCGCGCCGACGGGAATCATGCTGGCGTTTGCGATTCTCTATTTCGCCATCATGATCGATGCCGGGCTGTTCGAGCCGATCGTGACGGCACTGGTGCGCGTCGTCGACGGCGATCCGGTGCGCGTGGTGGTCGGGACGGCGGCGCTGGCATTGATCGTGTCGCTCGATGGCGATGGCTCGACCACCTACATGATCACCGCGGCGGCCATGCTGCCGCTCTACCGGCGGCTTGGTATTCGGCCGCTGGTGCTGGCCTGTGTGACGATGATGGCCGGTGGCGTCATGAACATCCTGCCGTGGGGGGGGCCGACGGCACGGGCGGCGAGTGCGCTGGCGGTGGATGCGAGCGACCTGTTCGTACCGATGATTCCAGCCATGCTGGTGGCGGCGACCTGGGTGCTCTATGTGGCGTACCGGCTGGGGCTGCATGAACGCGCGCGCATTGCCAGCGCTGGCGTGGTGACCTTCGCCGATGAAACGGCGCTCGATGACAACGTCACCACCACCGATACGCGGCGACCGAAACTGCTCCCGGTGAATGCCGTGCTGACGCTGGGGCTGATGGTCGCGCTGGTGCTGGGGGTGCTGCCGTTGCCGATCCTGTTCATGATCGCATTCGCGATCGCGATCATGATCAACTATCCCAGCGTGGCCGAGCAGAAACACCTGCTCGCAACGCACGCCGGCAATGTGATGGCGGTGGCGTCGCTGATCTTTGCGGCGGGCATCTTCACCGGTATCCTGTCGGGCACGAAGATGGTCGATGCGATGGCGGAGAGTGTGGTCGGTGTCATTCCCGCGGCACTTGGGCCCTATCTCTCGATCGTCACCGGCGTGCTCAGCATTCCATTCACCTTCTTCATTTCCAACGACGCGTTCTATTTCGGGATACTCCCGATTCTCGCCAAGGCGGGGCAGGCGTACGGAATCACGGCGGCCGAGATGGGTCGTGCGTCGCTGATCGGTCAGCCGGTGCATCTGCTCAGTCCACTGGTGCCGTCCACCTACCTGCTGGTCGGACTGGCCGGTGTGGATTTTGACGAGCATCAGCGCTTCACGATCAAGTGGGCCATCCTGACGGCGCTGGTCCTGCTGGTGACCGGCCTGCTGACGACGGTGATTCCGTTCATGGGCCATCTTTCCCCGACCGCGGTTCCGCGATAGCCCTCATGCTGCGTTCACGCATCGTTGCCCTTGCATCCGTTGCGCTCTGCGCCACGACGCCCGCGCTCACACAACCGGTCAGCGCGCCCTACGAGGTGCTGCGGAGCGAGCACGATCTGATGATTCCGATGCGAAGTGGACTGCGTATGGCGACCGATGTGTATCGCCCGGCACGCAACGGCGTACCGGTGGACGGTCGTTTTCCGGTGCTCCTGAATCGGACGCCGTACGACAAGGGCTCCCTCGCCAATCAAGCCGAAACATTCGCCAGGAACGGCTACGTCGTGGCAGTGCAGGATCTGCGTGGGCGATACGCATCCGAAGGGAAGTTCCTGAAGGTGCAGCCGGCCGATGCCACCGACGGATACGACACCATCGAGTGGCTCGCGAAGCAATCCTGGTCCAATGGCAAGGTTGGCATGTGGGGCCAGTCCTTCGCGGCTCACGCACAGGCCGGTGCGGCGCAGCTGAATCCGCCGTCATTGCGCACACTCGTGATCAACATGGGCGGCATGTCGAACGCGTGGGATCATGGCGTGCGGTATCGCGGCACCTACGAAATGGGACGTCAATTGACGTGGGCGTGGAGTCAGCTGCTGGCCGATGCCCCGACCGCGGATGTGAAAGCGCTGCTCACCAGGGAGAAGGTCGAAGACTGGTACGCACGGCAGCCGATGCGGCGCGGTCTCAACCCGCTGTCAGTGGTGCCGGAGTATGAGTCGTGGTATCTCGACTTCTTCGAGCACGCGGACTACGACGCGTTCTGGAAGGATCCAATGGTGAACTGGGAGGAACACTACGCGCAGACGTCGAACATTCCCATGATCCACATCGGTGGCTGGTACGACATCTTCCTTGCCGGGACGTTCAGGAATTTCGTCGGACTCGGCACGCTCAAGTCGGCCCCGCAGCGCATTCTGGTGGGACCATGGACACACAGCGGGAACCTCCGGCCGTACGCGGGTGATGTGTCGTTCGGCACCGAGGCGGCGATTGCGGATTTCTACGGCGCGTTCCATCTCCGCTGGTTCGACCACTTCCTGAAAGGCGTGGCGACCGGCGTCGAGCGTGACGCACCCGTGCGCCTGTTTGTCATGGGTTCCGGCGATGGCCACAAGGATCCCGACGGTCGCCTGTTTCACGGCGGGTACTGGCGCGACGCGCCCGCGTGGCCGATCCCGGGCACGCGCATGGTGCCATACTACTTCCACGCCGACGGCTCACTGAGCACGGCGCCGCCACGCAAGCCGACTGCGTCCACCACCTACACCTTTGATCCACGCCATCCCGTGCCGACGATCGGTGGTGGGGCGTCGGCGCGACTCAGGGACGGCGCCTACGACCAGCGCGAGGACCCTCGCTTTCCGCCCTCCGCCGCGCCGTTCATGCCATTGCGATCACGCGCTGACGTGGTGGTGTTCCAGACCGAACCGCTGACTGAAGACATGACGGTCATCGGGCCGATCACGGTGGTGCTGCATGCGTCGTCCAATCGCACCGATACCGATTTCACGGCCAAGCTGATCGACGTCTATCCGTCGAGCGAGGCGTGGCCGGGTGGGTTCGACATGAATCTCACCGACGCGATCGTCCGCGGCCGGTACCGCGCCACCCGTGATCATGCGGTGATGCTGACGCCTCGACGCGTCTATCCGTTCACGATCGAACCGTTCCCCACCGCGAACGTGTTCAAGAAGGGGCATCGTATCCGCGTCGACATTTCGAGCAGCAACTTCCCGCGCTTCGATGTCAATCCGAATACCGGTGAACCGCTCGGACGCAATCGGCGCATGGTGACGGCGGACAACACCGTGCATCACAATGCAGCGTACCCGTCGCACATCATTCTGCCAATTGCACCCGCGCGACCGTAAGGCGTCAGAATCGCAGCGACAGACAGCTCAACCCGCCGTCCATCTTGCGGTACTCGCTCATGTCGAGCACCTCGAGCACATAGCCCAGCCCGTGCAACCGCGCATCGAGCGCCGGCTGACCGGCGGACGTGAACACCACGTCGTTCACCCGTACGCAGTTCGCACCGTACTCCTCGCCACCCGGCACACGCACGATGTCGAAGCCGGCAAAGGCGGGGTGGTCCGCGAGATCGTCGATCAGCACCAGTCGCCTCGGGTCGATGGCGGCGATCCCGCTCTTCAGGTGCAGAATGCTGCCGACGGCGCGAATGTCCACGGTCGACGCGGAGTAGCCGAACTGCGACAGCCACGCCGTCAGCTGCGCGGCGCCCTCTGCGTTGGTTCGGTGCGAGATGCCGATGAACATATGGTTCCCCGCCTCACAGACATCGCCAGCGTCCAAAGTCCCTGGCGCGACGATGTGCATCAGTGCCGGAAAGCTCGGTCGCAGCGCCGCGTTGATGGCCTCGACTTCGCCGGCGCGACTGAGCGCCCCCGGCCGCGTCAGGATCGCGCCGAGGCCAGGCAGAATGAGCGCCGTATCCTCGACGAAGGTGGAATCGGGATACCGCGCGTCCGGTGGCAGGACGTACACCTCGCACCCGTGCCGTTCGAGGGCGGAGCAGTAGGCGCGGTGCTGCGCCAGAGCGAGATCGACATCGGGTCGGCCAAGGTCGACCGTCGTCAGCCCGTCGGCAAAGTTCCGGGCGGGCGGGCGGACGATTGCGCGGGTGAATCGGGAGAACATGGCACGCGGAGTGGCAGGCGATACGAAACACGTTGGCGCGGTCGTTCGGATTCAATCGGGCGACCCGACCGCTCGCAATCCCCGATGCCCTGATGGTGACCGCGCGATACGTTACTGGTCGATGCCGGATCCGCTGCCCGCCTTCCAGACCACCTGATGGCCGACTCCCTTGCGCGTACTCTGGGCACCCGCGACCTGACGCTGCTGGTGGTGGGCAACGTGATCGGGAGCGGCATCTTCCTCGTGCCATCATCGGTACTGGCGCAAAGCGGAGAGTCGGTACCGATCGCGATGGCCGTGTGGGTGGTCGGCGGTGTGCTCTCGCTGCTCGGCGCACTCAGTTACGCCGAACTGGGTGCGATGGAAGGCACGGGCAGCGGCGGCGGGCTCTACGCCTTCATTCGCGACGGCTTCGGTCGCTTTCCGGCCTTCCTCTACGGCTGGACGCTCTTCTTTGTGATCGGTGCCGGCACGATTGCGACGCTGGCGGTGGCGGCGGCCAACTACATGACGCAGCTCATGCCGATGTCGGCAGTGCAGAAGAGTGTCGTCGCTGTGACGCTGATCGTGCTGATGATGGTCATCAATGTGCGTGGCACGCGTGAGAGTACGACGGTGCAGAACGTGGCCACCGGGATCAAGGTGCTGGCGATCCTCGGGATGAGTGCCGTCCTGTTCGCGCTTGGTGAGGGACGCTCGATGGTCGCGGTGGCGCACGCCACGACGCCGGCCTCGGTATCGGGCGTTGGCTTGTCGATCATCTCGGTGCTCTGGGCCTACGAGGGGTGGCAGTACGTCACGTTCGTGTCCGCCGAAGCGAAGGACCCGCAGCGATCACTGCCGCGCGCCATCGCACTGGGCACGGTGCTGTTGATGGTCATCTACCTCACGGCCAATTTCGCCTACCTTGCCGCGCTCGGCCCGGCACGTGTCGCCGCGTCCGATCGCGTGGCCGGCGAGGCGATGGCACAGGTGATGGGTCCGACGGCCGGCTGGCTGATCGCGGCGGCGATCATCGTCTCGATGTACAGCGCGGCGCATGCCACGGTCATCACGGTGCCGCGGGTGTACTTCGCCATGGCGCGCGATGGACTGTTCTTCCGACGCCTGTCCGAGATTCATCCGAAATACAACACGCCAGCCGTGGCCATCGTCGCCAGCTGCACCTGGGCGATCGTTCTTGCGCTGACCGGGACTTTCGAGCAGCTGCTCACCTACGTCGTCTTCATCGGATGGATCTTCTATGCGTTGGGCGCGGCAGCGGTGATCGCGCTGCGCATCAAGCGCCCTGATGCCGCCCGCCCGTTCCGTGTGCCGCTCTATCCGCTGACACCGATCCTCTTCGTGCTCGCGGCAGCCGTGATCGTGCTCAACACCATCGTGTCGCAGCCACGACAGGCGGTCATCGGCATCGGTGTCGTCCTTGCGGGCGCTCCGGCTTACCTGCTCTGGCGCCGGCGCCTCAGTGCCTCGGCGCACTGACGCCGGGATGCTGCCGCCATTCGGATGACGTGCCGAAGGTACGTCGTGATGGGAACCGCCGGTGCCGGCAAGTCGGTCGTCGGCGCCGCGCTTGCTGACGCTCTTGGCGCGCGCTTCGTCGAGGGCGACGGGTTTCATCCAGCTGCGAATGTGGCGCTGATGGCCGCCGGTACGCCGCTCACCGACGAAAACCGAGCCGGATGGCTCGCGGCACTGGCGGCGCAGCTGCGCTCCGCGAGCGAGCGCGAAGAGGGCATCGTGCTGTCCTGCTCGGCTCTCAAGCGGAGCTACCGCGATCTGCTGCGCGCCGGTGACGCGACGATCCAGTTCATCTTCCTCCACGGTGACGCGACGCTGCTGCGTTCGCGACTCGAAGCGCGCAGCAGTCATTTCATGCCGGCATCGCTGCTCGAGAGTCAGTTCGCCATTCTCGAGGCGCCCACGCCCGACGAGCAGGCGTGGCGCCTTGATGTGTCCGAGTCGCCAGAGCAGATCGTCTCGGACATCATCCTGCGCATCCGCGGAATGTCGCAGGAGTCGGCGCCATGACGCCCGCTTTTGCGTCGGCACCCGACTCGGCGCTGCTGCTCTATGCCCTGCTGGCGGTGGTGGCGCTGGTGGTGCTGATCGCGAAGTTCAAGGTGCACCCGTTCGTCGTATTGATCGCCGTGTCGATCGGGATGGGCCTGGCGGCCGGCATGCCGCTTGGCGCGATCACGAAGGCGTTTCAGGACGGCGTGGGGACGTCGCTTGGCTTCATTGCCATCGTCGTCGGACTTGGTACGATGCTGGGCAAGCTGATGGCGGAATCCGGCGGCGCGGCGCGCATTGCAACGACGCTGATCTCCCTGTTCGGCGGGAAGTACGTACACTGGGCGATCATGTGCGTTGCCTTCATCGTTGGTATCCCGGTGTTCTTTCAGGTCGGGTTCGTGCTGCTGATTCCGCTGGTGTTCACCATCGCGCGGCAGACCGGTACGTCGCTGGTGAAGATCGGCCTCCCGCTGGTGGCGGGGCTGTCGGTGGTGCATGGCTTCGTTCCGCCGCATCCGGCCGCCATGCTGGCGGTCGTCGCCTACAATGCTGATGTCGGACTGACCATTCTGTACGCGATGCTGGTCGGTCTGCCGACCGCGGCCCTGGCCGGCCCAGTGTACGCGGCGTGGATCGCGCCGCGGATCACGCTGCCCGACGTGAATCCGATGGCCGAGCAGTTTCGGACGGATTCTGCCCGGCCGATGCCCGGTTTCGGGATCACGGTCTTCACCGTGCTGCTGCCCGTGCTCTTGATGCTCTGTGCGAGCACTGGGGAAGTCACGCTGGATGCCACCAGCCCCCTGCGCCATGCGCTGGCGTTCATCGGCAGCCCGATCATCTCGCTTCTCGTGGCGTTGATCTTTGCCTGGTTTTCGCTGGGAACTTCGCGTGGCTTTTCCCGCGATGACCTGCTGAAGTTCTGCAATGACTGCCTCGCGCCGACGGCCACGATTCTGCTGGTCATCGGCGCTGGCGGCGGCTTCAACCGAGTGCTGATCGAGAGTGGCGTCGGCCGCGCGATTGCCGACGTCGCGACGACGGCAAGGGTGTCGCCGATTCTGCTGGCCTGGACCGTCGCCGCGCTGATTCGGGTCGCCACAGGATCGGCCACCGTCGCAATGACCACGGCCGCCGGAATCGTCGCGCCGATCGCGCTGCTCACCCCTGGCACCCCGCCGGAACTGCTGGTGCTGGCGACCGGTGCCGGATCGCTGATGTTGTCGCATGTGAACGACTCCGGCTTCTGGCTCATCAAGGAGTTCTTCAACATGACCGTCGCGCAGACGCTTCGAACCTGGACCGTCACCGAGACCATCGTCGGTGTTGCGGGACTTGCGTTCACGCTGATGCTGAGCGCCGTACTGTAGTTTGCGTCGATGCGTGTTCGCCGTCGTACATCATTCGGAGGTCCGATGCAGGATCACATGCGCTGGTTCACCGTCGCATTCGCAGTCGCTCTCGGCGCGTGTACCGCACAGACCACCGTTCCGGTGGAAATGGCGACACCGGCGGTACGCGTGCCGACCGATGGCTGGCTCGATGCGACGGCAACGCTCGAGACGGGTCGGACGCCGGTGTACGAGGGTGATGCACCGATGGTGTTCAGCTTCCTCAAGAACATGCGCAAAGGCGACGGACTGACACTGTCGAAGTTCGACCTTGGCGCGCACAGCGGCACGCACATCGATGCGCCGATGCATTTCATTCTCGACGGTGCACCGATCGATCAGGTGCCGCTGACAGCACTGGTCGGCCCGGCGACGGTGATCCAGATCGCCGACAGCGTGCAGGAAATCAACGCCGCAGAACTCGGCCGCCACGATTGGAAGGGCGCCGAGCGCATTCTCTTCCGCACGCGCGCCTCGCTGCGTGGCTGGATGGACTCGGTACGGTTTCACCGCGATTTTGCCTACATCGCCGGTGATGCCGCTCAGCTGATGGCCGACGCCGGGATCAAGCTGGTCGGTGTGGACTACATCTCCGCTGAACAGTTCGCCGCGCCGGCGCCGCTCGCGCATCGCGCGTTGCTGGGGAAGGGCATCCCGATCGTGGAAGGGTTGTATCTGCGCAATGTCCCCGGCGGCGAGTACGACCTGATCGTGCTGCCGCTCAGGGTCGCCGGCCACGAAGGGGCACCGGCACGCGCGATCCTTCGGCCGCTGTCCACAACGTCGAAGGCCGCCCCCTGATCGCAGGGAGCGGCCTTCGGGCAGGCAGCGCGGGCGAACGTGCGCTCAGACTGCCATCAGTTCCTCGACGGCTTCGCGCGCGGACTTCGACTTCACGCCGCGCAGTCGCGCACCGGGCGCGATGCCAATCGCATCCGCCACGATCTTCCCTGAGCCCATCACGCCAGGCAGTCCGGCCCCCGGGTGCGTTCCGGCGCCCGCAAAGTACAGGTTCGGCACATCCTCGCTGATGTTGTGCGGTCGCATGTAGGCGGATTGAAACAGCGTCGGTTCGACGCTGAACGCACTGCCCAGGTGACTGTTGAGCGTGTCGCGGAAGTAGCGTGGGTCGACGTGATGTTCCGAGACGACGCGTGACTTGAGGCCCGGCAGGTACCGTGCGTCGAGATAATCGATGATGCGGTCAGTGTACTTCTGGTGCACTGCCGCCCAGTCCGTGTCGCCGCCCAGGTGTGGAACTGGCGACAGCACGTACCATGCATCATCGCCGTCGGGCGCCAGCGACGGATCGGTGACTGTCGGGCGATGCAGGTACAACGAAAAATCGTCCGGCAGATGCTTGGCGCCGAAGATGTCGCTCAGCAGCCCCTGATAGCGCGGCCCCATCAGGATTTCATGGTGCGCCACATCCGGCCACATGTTTCGCGTGCCACGTGTGCCGAAGTAACTCACGAACAGGCCCATCGAGTAGTCGAGCTTCTTCAGTCGGGCGTCGGTGTTCTTCGGACGGAATTCCGGCTTCACCAGCTTCATGTAGCCGTTCGCGATCTCACCATTGCAGACGACGGCATCGGCCGCGATGCGATCACCGTTGGTGAGCACCACACCGGTGGCGCGACGCGTGGCGGGGTCGACGGCAATCTCCGCCACTTCTGCATTCAGCTGCATCGTGCCACCAATGCTGGTGAAGCAGTTCACCAGTCCGCGAACGAGTGCGCCGGTCCCACCCATGGCGAAGTGTACCCCCCACTTCTGCTCGAGGGTGTGCACCAGCGTGTAGAGACAGCTCGACTGGAACGGATTGCCGCCGATCAGCAGTGGGTGGAAGCTGAAGACCTGCTGCAGCCTGGGGTCCTTGATGTACTTGTTGACGAAGGTGGCCACCGAGCGCTGCGCCTGCAGCATGGCCAGCTTCGGCGCCACCTTCAGCATGCTGCCGACGGTGCTGAATGGCTGATCCACCAGCGACATGCCAGCGGCGAACACCTTCTCCGTCTCGGCAAAGAACTTTTCGTAGCCGTCGATGTCTGCCGCATTGAAGCGCCGGATTTCGCTCAGGACCTGCTCGCGCTGTCCATTGTAGTGGAAGACCGTCCCATCCTCGAAGCGGACGTTGTAGAACGGGTCGATCGGGACGATCTCGACGTAATCACTCGTCTTCGCGCCCGCGGTGGCGAAGATGTCATCGATCATCCAGGGCGCGGTGATGATCGTCGGGCCGGCGTCGAACTGAAAGCCGTCGCGCTCGAATACGTAGGCGCGCCCACCAGGCTTGTCGAGCTTTTCGACGATCGTGACCTGATGGCCCTGTGCCTGCAGGCGTACCGCGGCCGAGAGGCCGCCAAATCCACTTCCGATCACAACGATGCGCATACGACGGAATCCGGGAAAGTCGCGCCGAGCCTAACGGTTGGCGCGCAGGTGCAACAAATGACAGATGAACGCGGCCGTGAGCGCCGGTGCGAGTGTCCAGCTCGGCCATCCCGCCGCCAGTGCGCGGCAGGCGAGAGTGAAGCCAGCTCCAGCACCGAGAAAGGCGGCGAGCTGAGGCAAGGGCATTCCTCGACCACCTCGGCGCTTCAGGCGGGCGAGCACCGCGCCTTCGACGACCAGAAGCCCCAGAATCGCATCGTACAACGCCGGTGAACGCAGCCAGTCGAGCACCGGTGAGTGTCGCGGTGCGTCAGTGCCCGGCGACAGCGATGTCGCCGAGGGAACTGGTCGCGCGTGCCTGGCTGCTGGCGGTGTGCGGACGCTTCCAGATCGCCAGGCCCAACGGAATCGCCATCGCGAGGGCCCCGAGCGCGAACGCGCCCCACAGGCCGCGACCGACGCAGATCCCGAGCGGCAGGACGGCATTCACCGCGTACAGGCCAAGCGGGAAATTGGATGGCGACACTTTCTTCGCCCACGTCGACGGCGGCACGATCGAAAGCATCACGCGCGACACGATGATACCGGTGAGCAACCACCCCAGCCAGTTCGTCAGCGGCATGCCGTAGAAGTGCCCACCGATCAGGATGTTCTTCCAGAGCGGCATGCCCTCGAGCGGCGGGAGGTGCCACAACCAGTGCACACTGGCCACCATCGCCGGATCCATCGAGACATCCCACGCCGTCAACACCAGGCCGGCGATGAGCGCCCACCACCAGCGGCTCTTGCCGTCATCCGTCGCCGGCAGCAGTCGGCCGCAAATGGCCAGCGAGCAATAGAGCATGAAGAACCACGACGTCGGGATGTTGAACGGCACCAGCCCGAGAACCTTGTAGCCCAACTGATTCGTGTAGCTGTACGGTCCAAACGGCAGCCCCGAACTCGTGCCGAGGAGCTCCGAGCCAAGCGAAATCCCGAAACTGGCGATGAAGACAAGAATGGCCGTCTTTTTACCGAGACGCCCCATCGAATGCAGCAGTCCGGCGAGCGCGCCGAAGACCACCGTCGTCTGTCCACCCCACTTGTAGCCGAACGCCGTGATCTGCTGATTCTGCGGCGTCAGCAACCAGGCCGGCGCTGGCGGCGACAGAAACGTCGCGAAGGCAACGCCTGAGAAGATCGTCAGCGCGCTGTGCGCGAGCAGACACGCCAGCGCGATGCGCATCAGCGGCGTGCTGGCTTCGGCCGGGAGTTCAGAAGTAACCGTCACCGTGCATTCCCTCGAGTCGGAGCAGTGCGAGACACATCCAGCTTGTCTCGGAATGGGGCAATCGTCAAATCAGGCAGCTGCATGCTCAAGCGAGCCGGACCAGTTCGTCGGCGGGGGCGGCGCCGACCGGCTCCCACTCCAGGTGCGGTCCAGCCGAAATCGGATGGGGTCGCGTCGTCTGCACGACCGGACGCGACCGCCAGACTTTCCAGAGCACCTGGAGCCGTGCCAGAGTTCCCAGTCGTGCCCGGCGGCGCAGACTGTCGAATCCAATGCCCTCGACGGCTCCCAGAATGCCGCTGTATCCGATCGCGCAGGCCCACGCGCACCGCTGCGCATCAGGCGACAGCAGGGGAATGCCAGGCATCGCGGCCTCATACAGCGACCGCGCTCTCGCGATCTGCTGCACCATGAACTGCTGCCAGCGTGGATCCGTCGCCACCAGCGTTCCGCTGAGAATCTCGTTTGAGGTCAAGCCGAATGCGGCGAGATCCTGAATGGGCAGATAGCATCGACCGCGCCGTGCATCCTCACCAACGTCGCGCAGGATGTTCGTCAGCTGCATGGCCAGACCGAGCGTCCGCGCGTAACGCAGGGCAACCCGCCGCACCTCCGGCCCGCCTTGTACACCGAAGACGTAGGTGCACATCTCGCCAACGGAGCTCGCGACGCCTTCACAATAGCCCGAGAGCTCGGCCCACGTCTGGTAGCTGACCAGTCCGAGATCCATCGCGACGCCATCGAGCAGTTCGCGGAGCACGGCCTCGGGGACGCCAAACTCACGGAGAACCCGGTCGAGTTCGCAGAACACCGGGTCGGACTTCGTTCCGGCAATCGCATCCTGAAGCTTGCCTTCATGCGCGGCGAGTGCCGCCTGCTGGCAGGACGCAGCATTTCCGTCACTGCCGCGCGCCTCATCAGCGCGATCGACGATGTCGTCCGCCACTCGGCAGAACGCATACAGCGCATACGCGGCCCGCCGCTTCTGCGGGGGCAGGAAGACGCTGGCCAGATGGAAGGTGCGTGCATGCTCGCGCACTATGCGCTGGCACACCTGCGCATCACGATCACTCATCGCGGGACAGCGGGTCGGGGGTGAGCACGGGGGATGGCAGACGCATCTGGACGCTGAACGCGCGGAGGGACATGGAGTTCCGGAATTGAGCCCAATGGGTCGGTGCCGTCGACGGCGCCGAGCTCCCGACCTCTCAAGCTACCCGGTCCGCCGGGCAGGGCGAGAGGGCCGACGGCGCTTCCATGCATCCGCAGCCCGGAAACGCCTGGATTCGGGTGCTGCCAGGGCGGCCGGCCGCCGATGGATGCCCCCCGATGGATGCCCCTCGATGGATGCCCCTCGATGGATGCCCCTCGATGGATG